>Ga0265297_10003450_pt1 | contig 28520 bp, 25 predicted proteins | sample Munlanlwell13791_FD_192502 | JGI IMG/M metagenome (GOLD analysis project Ga0265297, IMG submission 192502) | Leachate microbial communities from a municipal landfill in Southern Ontario, Canada - Leachate well 137-91 | ecosystem: Engineered > Solid waste > Landfill > Unclassified | place...
ATTCCTCCTGATATTGCGACAGGTCTTGAAAATATCGGAGACGAAGAAGCTTGGCTTATTAATTTTCCAGATCCAGCGTACGATCCAAGCCTTAAAGACGAGCAAGTTGAATATTCTATAGAGGAGCTCGAAAAGGGGATTATTAAATAAAACTTTATTGGCCGCAAGTTGTGGTGTTAATCTGTCAGAAACCAGGGGTTTAAATTTGGGCGATACAATACAAAAGGACGTTAGGTTTTAAAGGAAAACTCTTTTTTAAAATTCCGTCCACTAATTAGACCGCTTCTCTCCAATAGTCGAGCGTATCCTGAAGCGTCTTTTCAAATGGAATACTTGGTTTCCAGCCAGTTTCTAAACTAATTTTATTGTAACTGCCCCAAAATTCTGGAACATCAGACGGACGCATGAGCTCATGATTTTCAGTTACCGTAATTGGTTTTGCTGCGAGTGAAATAAGCGTTGAAAGCACATCCGACATTTTTCGTTTTTGCCCCGAACAGATATTATAGACGTTCTGTGGTTTACCTTTTTCGATTAAAAGGCGATAGGCTCGCACCACGTCGCGTACGTCAGCGTAGTCTCGGAATGATTCAAGATTGCCAACACTGATGTTTTGTTGTTTACCTTTTTCGCAAAGCGCTATTTGTCTTGCGAAGCTTGGAATTGCTAAAAACATGGATCTACCAGGACCTGCATGGTTGAAGGCGCGGGATATAATCGTTCGAATATTTGAGTGGCGCAGCGCCTCTTCTTCTTGTGCGAGTTTTGATTTTGCATAGGGATTTCCAGGATTCAGTGGAGCATCTTCATGTATCGGAAATTTTTTTTGAGCTCCATAGACATCAGATGTTGATACAAGCAAAACGCCTGTCTTCGGGGACAGTGTTTCAAGCGCCGCATAAATATTTTTTGTCATCTCAACGTTTACGTCAAGAAATTTTTGAGGATTTTTCCAGGAGTCCACTACATAAGTTAGTGCTGCAAGGTGAACAACAAAATCAACCTGATGTTCGTTAAAAAAATGCTTAACGGCTTTTTCATCAAGAAGATCGCATGCGTAAACATTTTTTCCATCCCCCGTACGATCGACACCTAGAACATGGTGACTTGCATTTTCAAGCTCATTTTTTAGATGGGGACCTACAAAACCAGATATGCCAGTTATAAGAATTTCCATACGTTACGATCTATTTTGCAGGTCGTCCGTGGCCATTATTTCAACAAGTTTTTTAAATGTAGTTTTTGGCGACCAACCAAGTATTTTTTTTGCTTTTGAGTAATCACCAATCAATTGTTCAACTTCTGCCGGGCGAAAAAATCGTTTATCAATTTCAATAATTGTCTTGCCAGTTTTCTTTTCTATTCCTTTTTCATCCAAGCCTTTCCCTTTCCACTCCAGTTGCATATCTAGAAGTTGGCAGGTAAGCTCAACAAATTCTCGAACTGAATGTGTCTCGTTGGTTGCTATGACAAAATCTTCTGGTTTTTCTTGCTGGAGCATAAGCCACATGGCTTCGACATAATCTTTTGCGTAGCCCCAATCTCGCTTGGCATCAAGGTTCCCGAGTACAAGCGGAGTTGTTGACCCTTTTGAAATTTCTGCTAAGGCCTTGGTTATTTTTTTTGTAACAAACGTTTCGCCACGTCGCGGTGATTCGTGGTTAAAAAGAATTCCGTTTACGGCGAAAAGATTGTAGCTCTCACGATAATTTACCGTAATCCAGTACGCAAAAACTTTTGCAACTCCATACGGGCTTCGTGGATGGAAAGGCGTTTTTTCCGTTTGCGGAATTTCCGCAACTTTTCCAAACATTTCGCTTGAGGAAGCTTGGTAAAAGCGTGTACGGGGGGAGTAGTAGTGTATAGCTTCAAGAAAATGTATCGATGAGATTCCTGTGGCTTGCGCGGTGTATTCCGGAACATCAAAACTTTCTCGAACATGGCTTTGTGCTCCAAGGTTGTAACACTCATCTGGTTTGAGTGTTGAAATAATCCTAATAATCGAGGATGAGTCTGTGAGGTCGCCTGTGTGTAACGTAAGTAAAGGATTTTTCAATAAATGCGATATGCGCGTAGTCGTGGTTGTACTCGTGCGACGGACTATTCCGTGGACTTCGTATCCTTTCTCTAGAAGCAATTCAGCTAAATATGATCCGTCCTGTCCGGTAATACCTGTAATTAAAGCTTTTTTCATGATGGAGTGGTTAAGAATGTAACTTTTTGAAGTATAGCCAATTATATTGAGTTTTGAAAGGTTATGCTTATTTTGATATAAAATTTTAAATAATTTGCCGTGTGCACGGCAGAGCTTCTCCCACCCTTTGGGTGGGCAAAGGGTGGGGCCTAAACCCAGCCAAGTGAAAAGAAATCTGGAAATTGCAAATCTTCGTGAGATGCATGTCTTGGTCAGCACCACTGATTACAGCTGGACTGACACAAGTCTCTTACATCTCACTACCGATTTGAATTTTCTGATTTTTTTCAATTGGCGACAAAACATCAGCAAAATCCCCTGAAGATGAGTGAGAGGAAATTATCGAAATAGCTTTCGAAATTTCACACGAATCTGAAGGGGATTTTATCTCGCTCCTGCGAGACGGTGTGGAAGGGGTTGGGTATAGTCCTAGGGATAGGGGGAACACGCTTTCCGAATTTATGTTCCCCCTATACCCTGGACAGAATAGAATAAATAATTCTTATCTTGTGTTGTTATAAAGGCAATATTTTCTCGATGCAAAAGAACATTAAGGTTTTAAAGGCCGAAGGCCTTTAGAATCTCTCCTCTTGCTCTCTTTTCGCACTTTCTGTAGGCTTATATCATGAATATCCTTGTTACCGGCGGCGCCGGATTTATAGGCTCTAATTTTATCCGCTACTGGCTGAACAATCATCCAGAGGATCATATTCTCAATTTGGACGCTTTGCGGTATTCAGGGAACAAAGACAACTTAATCGATATCGACCTTGATCACCCAGGAAGGCATGCTTTGACAGAATTCGATATTACCTGCCCTAAAAAGAATAATGAATCATCGGACTACTTTGAAGGATTGGAGTTAGATGGACGCTTTGATCGATCCCAATATAAAAAACTCATTGAACTTGTTAAAAGCGTCGATACAATTGTACATTTTGCTGCAGAAAGCCATGTTGATAAGTCTGTTTTGGATGATAAGCGACGACCGGATGCATACGATTTTGTAATTACGAATGTGTATGGAACGCACATCATGCTTGAGGCTGCGGTGAAGGCTTGGAGAAATGCAGACGGAACATATGATTCTCAAAAACGATTCCATCATGTGTCGACGGACGAGGTTTTTGGCGCGCTCTCACTTGATGATCCGAAAAAATTTAACGAGGCGACTCCGTATGCGCCACGAAGTCCGTACGCTGCATCAAAAGCATCTTCTGACCTTTTAGTGCGTTCATATAATATTTCATTTGGCCTTCCTACAACAATTTCAAACACCTCTAACAACTACGGACCTTTCATGTATCCAGAGAAACTTCTTCCTCTTGCTATCACAAATTTAATTGAAGGTAAAAAAGTCCCAGTATATGGTGACGGAAAATATGTTAGAGACTGGCTGTATGTTGACGATCATTGTCGCGGAATTGAATTAATTTTGCAAAAAGGAAAAGTCGGCGGGACGTATTGTCTCGGCGGATTGACTGACGATGTTAATAATTTGGAATTATTGCGCCGAGTGTTGAAGATAATGGGAAAGAGCGAAGATGTGCTTGAATATGTGAAAGATCGTCCAGGTCATGATCGCCGTTATGCGGTTGACTGGTCAAAGGCAAAGAAAGAACTTGGGTATGAGCCAAAACATAACCTCGACACATATCTTGCAGAAATGATTAGATGGTATCAAAATAATAAACAGTGGTGGAAACCGATAAAAAATGGGGAATTTTACAAGGAATACTATCGCAAACAATATATCGAAAGATAACTAAATAAGTACATGAAAGGAATTATACTTGCTGGCGGCAACGCAACACGTTTACGCCCGCTTACAAAAGTGACCAGTAAACAATTACTCCCGGTATATAATAAACCGATGATCTTTTATCCACTCAATACGTTGTTGCGAGCCGGGATAAAAGAAATTCTGATAATCATTGCTCCAGATTACGCGGGTCATTTTTTGCATTTGCTTGGTTCGGGCAAGGAATATGGGGCAAAATTTAGCTACGAAATCCAAGAGGCTCCAAGAGGTTTAGCGGATGCGTTTATAATCGGAGAAAAATTCATCGATGATGACAATGTTGCCATGATTTTGGGTGACAATATTTTTTGTGAAGACGTATCTCAAGACATAAAAACTTTTGAAAAAGGCGGAAGAGTTTTTGCAAAAAAAGTTTCAGACCCTGAACGGTATGGAGTTGTAAAATTTGATGATAAAAATAAAGCTTTGCAAATTACCGAGAAACCAAAAAAGTGGATTAGCGATTATTGTGTTACAGGTTTGTATATTTATGATCGTCGCGTAGTGCAAATTGCAAGAAATCTCAAGCCATCAGAAAGGGGTGAGATCGAGATAACCGATTTAAATAACGAGTATTTGAACCTTGGAGAGCTTGATGTTAGATTTGTAAAGGGCGAGTGGTTTGATGCCGGAACATTTGATTCATTGCTTTCTGCAGGGGTTTACGCATCAAAGCATCAAGATTTTTTTAGCTCCATTTAAAGCGAGTATTGCCGTAAAATAATTGTGTCATCTTCGTTGGCAAACGTTTGATATGACGAACTGTTAATTTTTTGAACTCCATCAACGTTCTCAAGTTCCACTGAAACGGTTTTTGGTGTTGTAAGATACCAAAAAAGCGTTTTACCATCCAGTCTAATAAATAGACCACTTTCATGCGGTGAAAGTGCAATCGAAGAAATACGGCCTCCAAATCTGTTGATAAGTTTTTTTTCTGCAGTTTTAAGATTCACTGCCCAAACCTCGAGAGCATTTGAATAATAAAGAGTGTTTTGTGTAAGTGCGAGTGAAATAACGCTTGAGTCCAAGAACGTTGTTTGTTTTTTTGCAGTGTCAAGAAGATAATATGCTCGAAGATCTTGCACGAGCGCAAATTGACTTGAAAGGGTTTCGATTGTCTGAACATCAGAAAGAGTTTGAAGTGTTGTTTGTGAATTTCCGTTTTGTATTATTAACGTTTGTTTAGATTCGGAAGACTGAACGATCGCATAAGACCCATTATGTTTATATACGAGAATGCCATCGACAGGCGATTGGGTTGTGTGTTCGGTTAAGCTGTCAAATATCATTGTGTGTCCGTCAAGCTGACCATAGACGATTCCTGATTCTTTTGCTGAAAGCACTGGATGTGAAAAATTTTGGGGTAACTGTGTAAGAGTCAACGTTGTGGATGTATATATCCATTTTGACGTTAAACCAAAAATAATTGCGTCACCGGTCACAGAATTCCACGCAACATTTTCTGGTTTGTCCGTTATAAATCCAGATACATCACTGAGCTTGCTATTGAGTAAAACTGAGGCTGTATATTTTTCCTCATTCACCTTTGTGAATAAAAGGGTCTGTGAATCATACGGAGATGAAAATGCATATTGCGCATTCAGTGTTGTTTGATTCGAAGGTTGTTGTGGTATGAGCTCAATCGGATCAAAAAGAATCACTTCATTTTGGTGAATGTCAGCGGTTGTGCTTAGCGTGGAAAACCCTTCTTTGTTAATGGTAAGTGAATATGTTTTTGGTAAAAGGTATCTTAAGCGAATTGGCGTTTTTGATGCATAGGATGAATCATCCAATGTCACAGTGACGTTTTTTGGATATGCGTTTATGTAAATTCCGCCGGTTTTAATAAACGTTTTTGAATTTGTATCATACCGAAGACCAAATCCATATGACAAAATAACTGGCGTAAGAGCAAGAAAAAAAAGGATGGTGAAAATGTAGAGGATTCGTCTGGTTTTAAGTTTCATATTGACGGACGTGTCATGCGCGGGTACAATCTTTGTATATGAGTAGGTTTGTTTTGCAAGGGGGGAAAAAGCTTAAAGGTGAATTTATTGTTGCTGGCATGAAGAATGCTGCGACTCCTATTCTTGCAGCTTCAATGCTTTTTAGTCAACCTCTTACACTTCGGCGTGTTCCAGATATTTTAGACGTACGGCGCATGTGTGAACTTTTAAAAGGTTTTGGTATAAAAATTGAAAGACAGGGCGATGAAGTAACTATAGATCCAGGTGGCGTGAGCGCTGCGCGTCCGAGTTATGAAATTGTGAAACGGCTCCGTTCTTCAGTCTTGATGGTTGGACCATCGCTTGCACGATTTGGCAAAATTTCTTTTCCAAAACCAGGAGGGTGCTTTATCGGCAGTCGTCCCATCGACACCCATGTGGATGCGTTTCGGCAGCTTGGAGTTGAGGTTACCCAAGAAGGGAACGATTCTTATACGCTTCTAGCAAAGGACAGTCAGAAGTCATTAGTTATTCTATCAGAGTTTTCTGTTACTGCAACAGAAAATATTCTCATGTATGCAAGTTTGCAGGAAAAGGAAATCACAATCCGCATGGCCGCAGCCGAACCTCATGTGCAGGACCTGTGTAATTTTTTGGTAGCAGCAGGCGTTCAGATTAAAGGCATTGGGACACACAAGCTTACAATTCGCGGAAAGAAAAATTTACATTTAAAAGAATGGACAATTATTCCTGATCAGATTGAAGTCGGGACAATTGCGATTGCCGCTGCAGCGGCACGCGGCGACGTATTAATTCATCCCGTCGTCCCGGAACATCTTGACGCTCTTCTTACAAAATTTAGCCAAATCGGAGTTTCGTACGACATAGGAAAAGATAGCCTTCATATTCATCCTGGGAAATCATACAAACATTTTAATTTGCAAGCGCTTCCGTATCCTGGGTTCCCAACAGATTTGCAAGCGCCAATGGCCATTCTTGCAACGCAGGCAGAAGGATTAAGTCTTATACATGATCCGATGTATGAAGCCCGTTTTTCCTACATTCAGGAACTTACCAGAATGGGAGCCCAAGCTGTTGTCTGTGATCCCCATAGGGTTCTTTTAACGGGGGTTACGCCCTTATATGGCGAACGGATCAAATCATTCGATTTGCGCGCTGGAGCGACCCTTATAATTGCAGGGCTTATCGCTAAAGGGCAGACCATTATCGAAGACGCTGAGATGGTTGATCGCGGATATGAACGTTTTGACGAGCGTCTTCGAGTTATTGGGGCCGATATCAAACGTGAGCATGAATAACCAACAGGGGAATAAAAAACCGGAGTCAATTTCACCAAGATTAAGTATAACAGCAAAAATACTTTTTGGGTTTATTGTACTTCTTTTTGTTGGGTCAGTAGGTTTTTTGTTTGGCTACACAACACCACGGACAATTAATCCCAATCAACTCCCGTCAATTATTGATAGGACGTTTTTAAAGTCTGACTCCACCGAAAAAATTGACAGCAGTATTTTTGAAACCGTTTGGAACTCCATTCAAACAACGTATTTACACAAATCTTCCATCAACATTACAGATGAGTATTATGGAATTCTCAAAGGTCTAGTTGCGAGTCTTGGTGATCCGCATTCATCATTTTTTGATCCAGAACAAACTCAAGAGTATTCGAATGGCCTCTCAGGATCATTCGAGGGTATTGGTGCCGAACTGACGATTAAGAATGGTGCATTGGTTATTGTGGCGCCGTTAAAGGGGAGTCCGGCTGAGAAAGCAGGTTTACAGTCAAATGATATTATTATAAAAATAAATGGTGAGACGACGGATGCACTTGATTTAGATACTGCGATTTCAAAAATCCGAGGTGGCGAGGGCACGACGGTTGTGTTGACTATCGTTCGAGAAGGTCAAGATCCGAAAGACTATTCGCTTACACGACAAAAAATTTCAATCGCGAGTGTGTATGTAGCGATCGAGGATGATATTGCGATTATCACGCTAACATCGTTTACCGAGGACACAATGAAGCAACTTGATTCAGCTGTTCAAGAAATTTTATTAAAAAATCCTAAGGGACTCATTTTGGATCTACGGAATAATCCAGGTGGTCTGTTAGATGTATCGGTTGAAGTTGCGAACGTTTTCCTTCCTAAAGACTCGGTGGTAGTCATTGAACGTGCAGGTGACGGTACTGAAACGACACACACCACATCAATTGAGGGGAAACTGAAGACTATTCCTATGACTCTTCTTGTAAACGAAGGGAGTGCTTCAGCTGCTGAAATCGTTGCTGGTGCACTAAAAGACCATGGTCGCGCAACACTTATCGGCACAAAGACATTTGGCAAAGGAACCGTCCAAACCTATGAGGTTTTGCCAGATGGTTCAAGTTTAAAACTCACCGTTGCTGAATGGTTTACACCGCATAATGAGTCGTTTGATGGGAAAGGAATCGAGCCTGACGTAGTTGTGGAAATGTCCGATGAGGATTATACTAACGGAAAAGATCCCCAGATGGATCGAGCTAGAGAAGAGTTTCGTTAAAGTATTAATATGTACGTCACCCTCCTGACGGATGTCAAAGGTTTAGGTAAGAACACCGAACGAGTTCGTGTTTCTGACGCGTATGCACGTAATGTTATTATTCCTCGACGCCTTGGTTTGGTTGGGGAACAATCTCCATTTCAAATTTCGAATCAAACTTCGTCGCTAGTTATCCCGCCAGAGGCTATTCGAGAGAAACTTTTACTTGGCCTGCACTTTATACGTGAAGCAAACGACAAAGGGGGATTGTACGAAAAGCTTACAGAAAAACAGTGCCTGAAAGATGTCGCTCGTCTGCTTGGTGTCCCTGAACACCGAATAAAACTCCAAGATTATTTACCAATACACAAAGTCGGAACTCATAGCGTTCATATTCTATTTGAAGCAAAAGTTTTCGAACTAGTTGTTACCATGCAATCAAAATGAATTTCCCAAAGGATACAAAGTTCATATTCGTAACAGGTGGTGTATGTTCTGGGCTTGGGAAAGGCTTAGCTGCCGCATCAATTGGTGCATTATTGAAAGCAGCAAAATTAAATGTTTTTTCGCTCAAACTTGACCCATATTTGAATGTCGATCCAGGCACCATGAATCCATACCAGCACGGTGAAGTTTTTGTGTTGGACGATGGCACTGAAACAGATCTTGACCTTGGGCATTACGAACGTTTTTTAGACGTTTCATTGTCCAAATTAAGTAACGTAACTTCCGGTCAGATTTACCAAAATGTTTTGAATAGGGAACGTAAAGGGGAGTTTTTAGGAAAAACCATCCAGATTATTCCGCATATTACCGATCATATACACGAGCATATCGCTCGAGCAGCAAAAGAGTCCGAAGCTGACGTATTGATTATGGAAATAGGGGGAACGGTTGGTGATATTGAAGGTGAACCGTATTTGGAAGCAGCGCGACAAATGCATCATAAACTTGGCAATGAACGTGTGTTGTTTGTCCATGTTTCTTTGCTCGCATATCTCAAAACCTCAAATGAATTAAAGACAAAACCTACACAAGCATCTGTTCGTGAATTACGTCGTCTCGGAGTTCAGCCGGATATAATTCTTCTTAGAACGGATTATCCAATAAATGGGGATATTATTAAAAAAGTATCTTTGTTTTGTGATGTTCCGCCTGAAGCGGTGATACCTGCTCCGACGTTGAAAAATATTTATGACGTTCCTTTGCAATTTGAGAAGAAAAAAATCTCAAAAATTATCTTTGACCATTTTGGTATCAACAAAAGACTCCCTGATATGTCAAAATGGGTTGAGTTATCGCGAAAGGCGAAAGACGGTAAATACCTTGTTTCCGTTGGCATCATAGGAAAATACACAGCGCTTGGAGACGCATATCTTTCCGTTTTAGAAGCATTAAAGGCGGCGAGTTACGCGGAAGACGTGAAACTGTCTGTCGTGTGGCTCGATGCAGAAAAACTTGAAAAGAAAAATGGTGCTGAATTGAAAAAACTCAAATCCGTGCAGGGTATTTTAGTCCCAGGAGGTTTTGGTGTTCGTGGGACTGAAGGAAAAATTATGGCAGCAAAATACGCTCGGGAAAATAATATTCCATATCTTGGTCTTTGTCTGGGAATGCAAATCGCTGCGATTGAATTTGCTCGAAATGTTTTAGAAAACAAAAAAGCGACAAGCGGGGAATTTGACCCTGATTCAAAAGATCAGGTTATTCATATTATTCCAGAACAAGAAAAAAAATTACTCCAACAAGATTACGGCGCAACGATGCGTCTCGGATCCTGGGAATGTGTACTTGTAAAAGGGACAAAAACTGCAAAAGCGTACAATGAGCACGTTATCCATGAGAGACACAGGCATCGGTACGAATTTAATAACGTATATAGAGAAGAATTTGAGAATAATGGCATGAAGATAGCTGGTACGACCCCAGATGGCGAGTTGGTGGAGATTTTGGAACTCAAAAAACATCCATGGTTTGTCGGTGTTCAGTTTCACCCCGAATTAAAATCACGGCCAATTAATCCGCATCCATTATTCCGTGGGTTTATTCAGGAATCAAAAAAACTCGGAAAGAAGATTCCTTAACTTGTCATCGTGTGCCGTTGCTAGGATACTGGGCGGACGTTTACGAAAACCGCCTCTTTTTTTGTTCCAGTAAATGACCTAATTTTTTTTCTTGAGAATTTCACCACACCGTCTTTAAGGGCAAATAACGTATCATCTACTCCGCGACCTACATGAAGTCCGGGTCTGCACTTGATACCACGTTGGCGAATAATAATTCCACCTGCTCGTACGGATTGCCCGTCAGCAATTTTTACTCCTAAACGTTGTGAGTTTGAATCACGACCGAGTTTTGTTGTTCCGGCTCCTTTTACATGCGCCATATATTCATAAATTACCTATGTTTTGATAGTGTACCACGGAGAAAGCGACTGTCAATACCTCAGGTATTTTTGAGAAATTGTGGGGTGCTCGCAGAGTCATTCACTTTACTTTTCTCTTCCAGTTGATTAGTTGTGGTATTATAGCGATCAAGATTAATTTTTTCTTGTTGGGTGTCAATTTCTGTCGGGTCGATTTGCTTGGGATTAATGAGAGTCGAATATGTAAGGTTATAAATAAGGTAGAAACCTAAGCCGATAATAACGATGAAAATCCCAATAATCAATTTATCATGATGTAAAGCAAAAAAATCCGTAACGGTTTTTGTTGAAAAATTTTGCTTCTGTATTTTTTTCATAGTTACAACCAGTATATTTGACCCCTAAGGTTCGCGTTATACGAGCCGTCCGTTTCTTTGGACAAGTCTAATGAATTGATATTTATATAAAAAAGGAGATCCTCAAGATCTTTAAGAAATAGAAAAATGGAGTCCGAGGAACCCTCAACTGTAAGCGTAACTGAACTTAAAAGCGTTGTTGTGTCTGTGGCTTCAGGGATCGGATCGAGTGTAAGTGTATGAGCGACATTTCGCGCATTCGCTAGGCTTTCAATATGTTCTATAGTCTCAAGGATCGAAGAGGTTCTTTTCGCAACAAACGCCTGCTCTAGACTTTTAGAATTTTCTTGGATTTCAGTATATTGTCTTACTAGAGAAGAATAATCTGTGCGTATCAGTTTATCTTTTTCAAGTTTGACATTTTCTTCATGAATCGTAACCCCCAGGTCGGTGACTGAGCTAAATAAAGGCAATACTCCAAAAACAACAACACCTCCCGATATAATTAAGCTGACAGCAATTTTAAAAATTAAAAGGTAGTTACGTTTCATGTGAAAAAAAATCAGGGGCAAATGTAATAGAAATACTAAATTGTATATCACTCTTTAGAAGAGAAATCGGTAAATCAGCTTTTTCGATGAATTGGGAAGATTGCAGATTTTTATCGAGCTCATAATATGCATCGCGTGTTGCGGCGATGCCGCTAAGCGTTCCTGTACGCGAGTCACTTTGTATGGATATATCTGTTATTGTGATACCGTCTGGCAAAATAGCATCAATGTGTTCGAGGACGAGTGTCCAATAGATGTGTGTTTTTTGTATGCTGTCAATTCGACTTGTTTGTTTGTTTAAACTTTTGATTGCCGCTTCTACATCCATCCCTCCGGACACCTTCGATTGGTCTTGGATTATTTGTTGCTCTGTATGAATACGGCTAATTTCTTGATTGAGTAAAAACTGAATACCATACAAGAATACGCAAAATATCACAAGTAGTGTGGCAAGAAATGTCACACTTTTTAAAAATACCGCAGTAACAAGAAGACGCTTGATTTCAAGACGATTTTCAGATGGCAGAAAATTTAATAACGCTTTCATACGTTTCGTCTGAGCATCTCAAATGGCTTTTGCATGTCGCTCCGAATAGCAAGCCCTAAGGCAGTAGTAAACGAAAGCACTCGACCTTGAGTAAATTGCACACCAATCTTTTTTTTCTGTTGTATTGGTGGGATTGGATTTTCGACGTCTAGTTTCAGTGTTTCTGAAAGAAATTGATGAACCCCTTCCATTTGAGAGCCACCGCCGCATAGTACAACTCGGTTAATCGGTTCGCTTTGTTCGAAATTTGTTTCATAGTATTTCAACACCTCATTTATATGTCCTATGAGTGGTGTAAACGTGCCAACTAATAAATTACGAATAACACCCTTACTTTTTTTTGGATTAAGTCCAAACATGGTTTTTGCGTGTTCAGCTTGTTCTTCGGTTAGATTAAGTTCTTTCGCTATAAGCAAACTCAGCTCTCTTCCGGAGAAGCTTATTGTTGAGGTGTATTGGATGATGTTTTGTGCAACTATAGCAATACTTGTTTTACTTGCCCCGAGATCAATGATGAGTGTGGCTGTATTTGATTCGCTAAGTAAAGCTCGTTGGATGGCAAAGGATTCTGGTTCTGCGACAATAATGTGTTTTTGAAGTTCGGAAAAAAGTTCAACGTACTGATCAAGAAGTGCTTGATCTGTCGCTGAAAGCAGAATGGTGTGTTTCCCATTTTTTGTTTCTAGAAGAGACCATGTCAGATACATTTCATCCAGGGAAACAGGAAAGTGTTGTTCGGCTTCCCATCGTATTGCTTCAGCTAATTCTTCAGGGGGGAGAATGTCCATTTGCACAACTTTTGTAAATGTTTTTCTTTCAGGAACTGCAACAATAGCAAACGGGGAGCTTATGTGGCCATGAACTTTTTTGTATACGTAGGTAAGATATTCCTTTGCTTTTGAGAAATTTTTTATTTCTCCTTCTACAATAACCCCGGGTTCGACTGGAATTTCATTGTATGCAAAAATTTTAATGCCTTTTTTTGACGAGGAAGCTTCAACAAGGCGTATCATTAGATCGCTGATATCTACACCATGTGCTCTTGTAAATGGTTTAAAAACCGCCATTAAATTGCGTCGCTAAGTGAGTAAATTGGTAAAATGATTGCAGCTACAAGACCACCAGCCGCAGCGCCAATCATAAGCATGATAACTGGTTCTAAAATCGTTGGGAGAGAGTTCATTGTTTGGTCGACGTCCTCTTCATAAAATTGTGCAATTTCATCTGCAATAACTTCTAGTGTTCCACTTTGTTCACCCACAGAAACCATTTGAATAAGTATCGGTGGAAACAAGTCTGGAAATTGTCCTAAAACTTGCGAAATAGTTACACCTTCCTTTACTTTTTCAGAAGTTTCTTTCATTGCTTTTTTATAGTAAATATTTCCAAGTGTTCGTTCAATAATCGTAAATGCTTGAACAATTGGTATATCAGTTTTCAGTAACGAGGAAAGGTTTCGTGTAAAACGGGCAATATTTACTTTTCGAACTATTCCGCCAAGGATTGGACTCTTAAGCATAATCTTGTGAATAATAAGTTTCCCACGTTCTGTTTTCAGAAATTTTCTATAGAGCAACGCAACAATAATTAGCCCGATAAAAAGATATACACCATCGTTTTGAAGAAGGTCAGATAAACCCAGGACTATGCGAGTTGGAAGTGGCAACTGAACTCCTGCTCCTTCAAATATAAATTGTATTTGAGGAATAACATAGACAATCATGCCAATACCAAGTCCTAGCATGGCGACTGTAATTATTAAAGGATACATCATAGCGCTCTTTACTTTTGAAAGCAGTGCATGATCTTTTTTCATTTGAAGCGTTAGCTGCTGTAAGACATCTTCAAGCTTCCCACTTATTTCGCCTGAAGCAATCATATTAACAAATAATTCATTGAATACTTTTGGGAATTTAGCCATGGCTTTTGAAAGCGTAATTCCTTTTTCAACATCAGCTCGAAGCTTATCTATAATAGAGCGAAACCGCTTATTTTCAGTTTGAGCAACCAATGTTTTTAGCCCTTGGGCTAGCGAAAAGCCGGTTCGTACCATTATGTACAAATTTTGTGTAAAGAAAATTTTGTCCACAGAGCTTATGCGCTGCGGGATGAGTTCAAAACCTTTTGTTTCTTTCTTCTCACTAATTGTGAGAACGCGTAATTCCTTGTTTTGCAAAATATGACCAGCTTCAGTTTTGTTCTTTGCTTCAATTTCTCCTTCTTCTTTTTTACCTTCTTGATTTCGTGCGAGATATTTAAACTGCGCCATATTATTCCTGTGTTACGCGTAATATTTCTTCGAGAGTCGTGATTCCATTTTTTGCTTTTATAAACCCATCTTGCACCATGGTCATCATGCCTTGTTTCTTAGCTTTTTCGCGCAAATCTTCAGCGTTTGCATTTCCCATAATTGCTTGAGCGATTGGATGGGTTATTTCGAGTATTTCGTAAATTCCAATGCGTCCTTTATAGCCTGAATCCCCGCACTGTTTGCAGCCTTTTCCACGATAAAAAAGTAGGGAATCAATAGGAGTTTTTGAATCCAAAATTATTTTTTCTTCCGCCATCATTTCTAAAATAGCGTCAAGGTCAAAGTGTTTTCTTAATTCTTCTACAGCAGATTTATTGAGTGTATAACTTTGGATACAATGAAGGCAGATTTTTCTCACTAAACGTTGAGCCATAATAATGTTTGTTGTTGACGCAATAAGGAATGATGGGACATCCATCTCGCTTAATCGCGGCAAGGCGGTAACTGCATCATTTGTGTGCAATGTAGAAAGTACTAAGTGGCCAGTCATAGCTGCGTTTGCGGCAATTTCAGCTGTCTCGTTGTCACGAATTTCTCCGACCATTATAATATTTGGATCTTGACGAAGGAGGGATCGTAGCCCGGAGGCAAATGTAAATCCTATTTTTGGATTTACCTGACTTTGATTTATGCGAGCCATACGGTATTCAATCGGATCTTCCACAGTAGAAATATTCACCTCGGGTTTATTGAGAATGTTTAGCACAGTATAGAGTGTTGTTGTTTTTCCGCTTCCAGTCGGGCCGGTGACCAAAATCATTCCATGAGGCTTCTTAAAGTTGCGTTTAAGAATCTCAAGTGGATTTGGCTGAAGTCCGAGCTGCTCCATAGTAAGGATTTGAGCTCCTTCATCTAAAAGACGTAACACAGCCTTTTCTCCGTCGAATACAGGGAGGATTGAAACACGAAAAGCAACTTTGTAATCTTTTGTAGAAATTTTAAAACGGCCATCTTGTGGAAGTCGATGTTCGTCAATTTTAAGTGAAGATAAAATTTTAATACGGGCTATTATTCCAGGGGAAACTTTTTTGGGGAGGCGCATAACTTCTTTCAATCGACCATCTATACGATATCTCACACAAACTTCTTTATCGGATGGTTCGATGTGAATGTCGGAGGCGTTTTCAAAAATCGCATACTCTAAAATACTGTCAACGATACGAACAATGGGGATATCTTGAGCTAAATTTTTTAGATCTTTTTCATCGGCTGTTTGCCCTTCTCTTTCTGCATCTTCTGGTTTATCTGCAGTAATTTCTTTAAATTCTGCCGAAAGTCCTTTGTGGTATTGATTTAATGCTTCTTTAAGGCTTGATGGAGTAGTAACAAAAACCTGTATGGGTAATTCGGTTTTTTTCTTGATAAATTCAAAAACTTGCAAATTGTCCGGCTGAGTAGTCGCAATTTTTAGACCTGTTGATGATTTGTCGAAAACAACAACCTGTTGTGCTTGCGCCATAGCTTCTGGAAGCACAGAAAGTATATCTTTTCGTATTGTTTGTTTGCGCAAATCGACAAATTCGTGTTTAAAATAGTGTGCAATTGCTTCATAGAGGATGTTTTCGCTCACAACATTCCCATCCAGCAATTGCTTGATAAGTTGAACTTTGTTTTCTTGGGCTTTTGTTTTCGCCTCCTGAAGCGACGTGTCATCAATGAGCCCTGATGACTGAAGTATGGTTATTAACGCAGAGTCCTTCATGTGATGCAATTTATGCTTATACTATATCATAAATTGACGTTTTTTTCAACGTGTTGCGTTCGTACGTAGATCATAGACATATAGGCCATAGCCAATTACTTCCGTAGGCTGCAATTTTTTAAGCCAAGTGAACGTATTATCACGATTATAAAGCATTTGTGCACTGATTACGACGACGCAATTTATGGGTTCGTGTTTCTTTATAGTGGCATCATCATATAATGGCTTCACAGAAATAGTTTCACTGGAGAAATGGCCTTGACCGAAATATCCCAAACAGATTGTATTAATTTTATTTTTTGTTAAATATTCCTTTACATAGGGAAGATTTTGCCCCCAATCTAAATTTGAATCCAGCATATACTTATATCCTTGCGATGCGCCGCCAACGGCCTCACTAAAGTAAGCCATGGGGAATGGCCAGATCATAATCGTTGAAAGAATGGCGATCCCAAGGATGCTTGTTATAATACCGATAAATACCCTCCTTTTTTTTATCTGGATCGACCAAAGCATGCTAATCCCTATAAACATAAATGGATAAACAAGCAAAATATGCCTCACGCCTATATTAACCTTCGATTGGAGCGCTGAAAGGAAAAAAATTGTCGGAATAAGAAACAAAACAAAACTTTCGGGATTGAATGTTTTTAGCCATTCAGTAATTTTTTTAAGGAACGATTTTTTTTGAAGTTTAAATTTCCAGACCCAAAATGATTGCTTGACGAAAAGGGTCAAAATTAGTGATAATAAAACCATTACCGCGAGCCGTGTTTTTATAAGAATGGCGACTGGGAAATACCAGATATTCCCAAAATCAGTGTACGTTCCTAAAAAATAGGATTCATGACCAGATTCAAAATGGGTCATAAATTCAAAAAGTCCAGTTACATACGGATATCCAGGGAAAGTGACGTTGTTTAAGATCCAGAGATAGGTATTAATAGCCCAATGTGTATTCTCAGGAAGTTTTCCTATGAATTCCGTTGCAAGTTGTATGTGATGGGTGCCAAGAAACGGATCGTCGACAGATTTGAGTGTTTGACATCCGGTGGTAATAAAAGCCAGGAGGGCACCAAAAATGATCATTGCGCTGAAAAGTTTAATGAAATGGCTGAATTTTAAATGAGTAAAGCGCGATGTACAGTAGTAAGACACAATCCAATAGATGAGTGGGATAAATACGACGAGAATGACGCCTGTAAATTTCACATCGATAGCGAAAGCGTATGCAAAAGCAGTCAAGAAAATCCAAAGTTTTTTAGGCGAACGAAGGGCTTTTGTAAAGAAATATGCGGTTGCAAAAACACCAAGGGCAACCGGAACATCGGTGGTGATAAGATGACCGTGTGTAAGAATAACGGGGGAAGAAAAATAAAGAATGGTTGCAACTAAAGAGGAAATTTTACCTCCAAGTTCATAGGCCCATCGTGCAATACACACACCCAATAGGATGGTAAGGAAAATAATTGGCAACCTTCCCAAGAAAAGAATGAGTTGAGAGTTATTGCCAGATTTGTAAAGAAATTCTTGTGCAAATTGCCATTGGTCTGCTGTATCCCACGCTTCAGTATTTGTAGGTAGTGTTGGCTTCAAAAATAGAATGGGAAGAGCAGCAATTTGTTTGGCGAGTGGTGGGTGCTCAGGATTCAGTCGATAATCTCCAGTTTTAAGATAAGAATAGCCAGCTGAAATATGAACTCCTTCATCAATTGTTTGTGTTTCGTGCCAAGCCAGCCAGCACAAAGCTGCTCCACCAATAATAAAAATGGTAATAAGCAAACTTATAAACGTCGTTTTTGAAAAAAAATGAGACATGACTAGATTACGACTTAAAAGATTCTTTGTTCAAACACCTATCTGGCAGTCTTTCGTGTTAGTTATTTTTTTGTTGATCGGTGGGGTTGCGCTTATTTTTTTTCATATACAGCCTTCGGATAAGTTACTGATATTACATTATACCATCCCTTTTGGCATTGATTTGGTTGGTGCCTGGTACCAATTGTATGAAATCCCTATCGCTGGGCTTGTAATAGCCCTTATAAATTTTACTCTAGCGTATCTATTCTACACAAAACAAAGATATGTTGCGATAATCGTTGTCTTAGCAACGCTTATTTTGGAGGTTATGCTTATAGTTGGACTTTATCTTATTGTTTCGCAAAACGCCACATAAATGAATCCATTATTGCTTATTTTTCTTCTTGCCACGTTTTCTTTTTTGTTCGCGTTTACTGTGACGCCGATTTTAACTCATTTTTTATATAAATATCGAGCAAAAAAAATAATTCGTGATGAATCTGAAACGCCAATTTTTTCAAAACTTCACCAAAAGAAAGCTGGCACACCAACGATGGGTGGCATACTTATTTGGGGGACTGTGTTGATTATTATTATTGTTTTATATGTCGTTAAGATTGTATTTCCAGAGAGTAGTCTTGCACAGTTCAGTTTTTTTTCACGCCAAGAAACGTATTTACCATTGGGTGCGCTAATTGCATCGGCACTCGTAGGACTTGTAGATGATATTTTCAACATCAAACAAAAGGGTGCACATGGTGGCGGGCTCCGTGTTCGTCATCGGCTTATTATTTTTGCGTGTATAGCATTAGTTGGTGCATGGTGGTTTTATACAAAACTTGATTGGACGACAATACATGTGCCATTTGTTGGAAATTTTGACATTGGTATATGGTATATCCCGCTATTTTTCTTTACCATTATTGCAACATCTTTTTCAGTGAATGAATCAGACGGTTTAGATGGGCTCGCAGGAGGAATCCTTCTGTCCGGTTTTGCGGCATTCGCAGCAATTGCGTTAATGCAAGGGAAGTATGACCTGGCAACTTTTTGCGCGGTGATTATAGGTGCGCTTTTGGCCTTTTTGTGGTACAATATCACACCCGCCCGTTTTTTTATGGGAGATACAGGATCAATGTCTTTAGGTGTCACACTTGGAATAGTCGCGATGCTGACTAACTCTGTTTTTTTGCTTCCGATCATCGGCTTTCTTCTTGTTCTTGAGTCCTTATCAGTTATTTTACAGATCATTTGGAAAAAGTTTTTCAAGAAAAAACTTTTCCTTTCGGCACCTTTTCACCATCACCTTGAAGCAATTGGATGGAGTGAATCAAAAATTGTTATGCGTCTTTGGATTATTGCCGGCGTAAGTGCAGTTGTCGGTGTTATATTTGCAATAATTGATTTTTCCCAACTGTATGGATGAACCGTTTTCTTTGAAAAAGAAAAAAGTCTTACTCGTCGGCCTTGGTCTGCATGGGGGAGGGGCATCAGTATTACGATATCTTTTGAAAAAAGGGGCTTATGTACGAGTGACTGATGCGAAAACACGCAAGGAATTGTTCTCTACATTAAAGCAATTTATTGGCGTACACGGAACGTTTGGAAAAAATGATCCAAAAGATGTCGCATGGGCTGATATCATCGTCAAAAATCCTGGAGTTCCAACAGATCATGCGTTATTACGGTTAGCGCGAGCAAAACGTAAGCCAATTGTATCAGATGTATCGCTTTTTCAATCTACGATCGCAAAAAAATTTGACTGCGTCGTAACGGGAACTCGCGGGAAAACGACCACCGCTTCGTTAATCGGATATATGTTACGCGGGCGTTTTTCTAAGGTGTTTGTTGGAGGGAATAATCGTGTTCCTGTGCTTTCTGCCGTAGATACGGCAAAAAAATCGAAGGTGATTTTGGAATTATCTTCTTTTCAAATTGAGGACACAAACCCCCGTTCACACATTGCGGTGTTTACTACTTTTTTCCCAGATCACTTAAATAGATATAAAAGTCTTAAGTTTTACTTTGAGGCAAAAGCAAAACTTTTTTTTCAGCAGGACAAGAGTGATGTTGCTGTGCTCAATTATGATGATCAGCATATCCGCGGACTTTCAAAACATATAAAAAGTCAGATATATTTTTTTTCTTTACACAAACTCCCTTCAAAAGTGTGCGGTGCCTACGTTTATAAGAAATTTTTTTATATACAGGATGGCGGCAAAATAAAACGGGTAGCGCGTATAGAAGATGTAAAGCTATTTGGTCTCCACAATTTTCAAAATATGTGCGCGGCAATATGCGTGTCTTATGCGTTAAACCTTCCTCTTTCTCTCATACGAAGGCGCCTGTGTTTGTTTCAAGGGGTGAAGTATAGGCTCCAGGAGATACGACGACTCCAGGGAAGAATTTTTTTCAACGATACAACAGCAACTTCTCCTGATGCACTTCTTGCTGCATATCGCACGCTTCGTGAACGTTTCCCATCATCAACACTTCGAATACTTGTTGGTGGAGCGGATAAAAAACTTGATTATAGTATTTTTAAAAAAATGCATGCCGACCATCTCGTGCGTATTTATCCTTTGAAAGGCACTGCAACTTCACGTCTTCTTCGATCAATACCATTCGAGCACACATCCGTATATACCAGTCTTCAAGCCGCGGTTGCGTGCGCATGGAAAGAATCGTCACCAAAAGATATTATTGCGTTAAGTCCGGGAGCGGCCAGCTTTGGAATGTTTATGCACGAATTTGACCGAGGTGAACAATTTAACGTTTTGGTAAAAAAACTGCGATGAAAAAATATGTTTCATCGGGATCAATGGATTATATGTTGCTAGGAACTGTCTTGCTGTTGTGTGTTTTTGGACTTTTAATGCTTACATCGGCCGGATCTCCGCTTGGCTTTCAAAAATTTGAGGACAGCTATCATTTTGTCAAACAGCAATTAATTAGTTTCGTTATTGGGATTACATTGCTTATTGTTTTTTCAAACATCGATTACAAAATTTTAAAAAAGTATTCAGTGCCTCTCCTTGTTATTTCAATTATTTTGCTTTTTTTGGTCTTTATTCCCGGTATTGGTGCGAGCCTTCTTGGTGGAAGCAGATGGATTTCAATCGGTGGTATAGTGTTTCAGCCTTCTGAGTTGGCTAAATTGGCTTTTATTATTTATCTTGCTGCGTGGCTCGAATCCCAGAACAGTAAAGCCGGAAAAATTGCAAAACAAAGCTTGTATCAATTCTTTGTACTTTTAGCAGTTGTTTCGGGTTTAATAATTGCTCAGCCTGATATGGGCACGATGACGGTTGTAGCTTTAGTAGCAGGTGTTGTTCTTTTTTCTTCGGGGGCTGATTTGAAGTATATTTTTTCACTTCTAGGCGTCGGGGTCGCACTTTTCGTGGTATTGATAAAAATTGCACCGTATCGTCTTCAGCGATTAACCGCATTTTTAAATCCCAATCAAGACATACGAGGTTCAGGGTATCACGTTTATCAATCCTTGATTGCCATTGGTTCCGGTGGATTTTTTGGCTTAGGGTTAGGGAAATCACGGCAAAAGTTTAACTACCTACCCGAAGCAGCAGGAGATTCTATATTCGCCGTCATTGCCGAGGAACTTGGTTTTTTGATTTGTGCGCTCTTGATTTTTACTTTCCTTTTTTTATTTATCCGTGGGATTCATATTGCTCGACATGCTCCTGATGAGTTTGGAAAACTATTAGTGACCGGTATTATTTCATGGATTGTACTCCAGGCATTTTTAAACATCGCAGCTTTATCCTCACTAATTCCTTTAACCGGGATTCCGTTACCATTCATTAGTTATGGGGGTTCGTCTCTTATGATAACTCTTGCCGCAGTAGGTGTGATATTAAATGTATCTAAACAAATGAAACGGTAATATGCGAATACTTTATACAGGCGGAGGAACACTTGGATCTGTTACACCTTTGCTCGCGTTAGCAGAAAAAGACGGCGCTACCGATCGACTCTGGATTGGTACAGTAGATGGGCCAGAGAAAGACTATGTAACAAAACAACAAATTCATTTTTTTGGAATCAAAGCGTTTCGATTGAGAAGATTTTTTACTCTCAAAACCATATTGGAATTTCCGAGACTTTTTTTATCCTATTACCAAGCAAAAAAAATTGTTAAGGATTTCAATCCAGATATCGTAATTACCGCCGGAAGTTTTGTTGGCGTTCCGGTGTGTCGTGCAAGTAAAAGTTTAGGTATTCCATATGTTGTTATCCAGCTTGATGTGCGTCCAGGTCTTGCGAATAGAATTCTTTTTTCAAAAGCATCTTTAATCGTTGTACCACATAAAGATTTTACAAAAAAAGTCTTATATCCGACGGTTCGCGTTTGTGGTATTCCAGTTTCTGTAGAGAAAGGCTTTGTTTCACATTCTCAAAGGCCTGTAATAGTTGTTGTTGGTGGTGGTACAGGAGCAAATTGGCTGAATCGATTTGTCGGAGCGTATGTGGATAAACTTTTAGCCTTAGGAGATGTGATCCATATTCAAGGAAACAAAGATCGATCAATCGCCCTATTACATAAAAGTAATTATTTTACTTACTTTCATGAAAGTCGTGAACGTGTTCTCTCCTCGTTTAAAAAAGCGGATATAATTATTACAAGAGCTGGCATGGGAACACTCTCCGAGCTCGCTGTTCTTGGGAAGCCAGCTATTATAGTTCCAATGCCAGAATCTCATCAGGACGACAACGCTCATTTTTTTGTTGAGCATGCGGCTGCCGTAAGCGTAAATCAGCGTGATGGATTTGAGCAGCTTTTTTTATGTGCAAAAGAATTGCTCAAAAACTACAAAAAACAACGAAACCTTTCAAATAACATTTCGCATATATTTCCGGAAAATTCAGTTTTACAAATTAGAAACGCTTTAGCTGAAATCCATGAATAAAAAAGATAATCCATTTATACACAACCCTGAAACTGCAGAATATATTCATTGCATAGGAATAGGTGGGATTGGTGTTTCTGCAATTGCGCGATATTTTCTTGAAAATGGTAGGGTCGTGAGTGGGTCTGATGTAGTAGAATCAGATGTCACACGATCGTTTAAGAAAAATGAAGTTCATATTTGTATAGGTTCACACAAGGCAAAGAATATTCCTTCGCATACGCAAGTTGTTATTTTTTCTCCTGCAGTCCCTGAGTCTAATCCAGAACGCGAAGCAGCCCGTAAATATGGGATTGTTGAAGTATCGTATCCTGAAATGATAGGGCACATTATGTTGAATAAATTTGGCATCACTATTTCAGGCACTCACGGGAAAACAACCACAACTGCACTTTTGGGACATGTGTTGATACGTGCAAAATTGGATCCAACGGTTATTGTCGGTTCTTTTGTTAAAGATTTCAATGGACGAAACGAACATTTGGGAAAAGGGGATTATATGGTCGTTGAGGGTGATGAATATAAGGCTTCGTTTTTAAACTATAAACCAAAAATGATCGTGTTAACTACTATTGATGAGGATCATTTGGATTATTACCGGGATATCAACCATATCAAGGCAGTTTTTCAAGAATACCTTTTGCGCCTTCCGTCAAACGGTGTAGTGATAGCAAACGCCGATGACCCACATACGTTGGATGTGCTTTCGGGTATAAAGGATTTGCGCGTTGTCCAATATGGAGAACATGCCGAGTATAGTTTTTCTGATGTCAGTTACGGTCGCACATCTAGTTCATGTGTAGTCCATCACGAAGGTTCTTTCGAGCGTCTCGAAATTCCACTGCTCGGTAAACACAATATCTATAATGCACTTGCGGTATACGCCTGTGCGCGAACCCTTGGGATCCCCGGTGATAGTATTGCAAGATCAATAAAAACATTTAAAGGCGTTTGGAGACGTTTTGATGTACGAGGATCAAAGAAAGGAATTACTATTATCGATGATTACGCACATCACCCAACTGAAATCCGCGCACTTATAAGCGCGTTACGGCAATCGTATGATGGGAGGAGAATTCTTTTTGTGTATCAACCTCACCAACAAGACAGATTTATGAAATTATTCGATCAGTTTACGCATTCATTCGCAGGTATCGATAAATTATACTTAGCAGAAATTTATTCTGTTGAGGGTCGTTCAGGAAAAGATGATACTTCCAAACGACTCGTAAAGCCACTCCAAGAACAAAACATTTCAGTTACGTTCTCGTCTACATTTTCCTCATTAGAAAAAAAACTTCTTCAGGAAGTTCAAAAAGACGACGTTATTGTTTTTGTCGGCGCAGGGAACATCACTACATTACGAGCTCATTTTGAAGAAGCAATACAGAAACAATAGATTTTCTTCACTAATAGACGACAACACGCTACACTTTATATATGAAGAACGTATTAAAAAAACTACAACAGAGCCATGTCGAATATAAGGAGCAAGAACTACTTGCCAAATATACGACTTTTAAAATTGGAGGCCCTAGCGATCTAGTCGTTTTTCCAAAGACAATAAATGAAATGGTCATAATCACAAAAGTTATAATAGAAGAGCGGGTCCCGTATGAGATTATTGGAGGGGGGAGTAATCTTTTAGTTTCAGACGAGGGTTTCCGCGGATTAGTTATTATCCCTCATTTTCTGTCAATAGTTGAAAATGAAAATTCTATTTGTGTTGGCGCGTCTGTTGGTCTACAACAGTTATTACAATTTTGTTTGAAGCATAGTTGGGGTGGCCTAGAATATCTTGTTGGTATCCCAGGATCTGTAGGGGGGGCATTAGCTGGTAACGCGGGAACTTCAACTCTTTGGATTGGGAGTGCAGTGTCCTCTGTTGTAGTAATAAATATGCGTACGGCTCAAAAGGAAATTTTTTTGAAGGAACAATGTGCATACGCATATCGTTCGAGTATTTTTAAAAATTCACAAGAACATTTAATTATCGAGGGTAATTTTTCACTTACTCATAAACCGGTAAGTGAAATACAAAACACCATGAAGCAACATGTCTCTCGTAGAGGAATACAACCAGTAGGTGGCTCAAGTGCAGGATGCATCTTTAAAAATCCTCCTGAAATTCCTGCCGGAAAACTTATTGATGAGCTAGGTTTAAAGGGAAAAAGCATCGGTAAGGTGCAAATTTCCCTTGATCATGGTAATTTTATGCTTAATACGGGAAGAGCTCGTGCAACTGATGTTATTAAACTTATCAGTTACGTGAAGCAGCAGGCTCGCGATAAACGAGGGATACAACTTCAAGAAGAGATTCGATATATAGGTTTCTAAATTTACGCATATGAATATTATTATTTCAGGAAAAAATTTCCGGCCATCAAAAGCGAATAAAGAATTTGTTCAAGAAAAATTTTCTCACCTTATTCATTATGACAAGGGCATTACTCAAATTACCGTTGAGCTTGATGCTGATAAGAAAGAAAGAGACCACAGAAGTTTTCGTGTCGAAGTTTGGATTGAAGGCTCTCGTCGCATTCAAGGTGGGTCTCAGGGCTTCGATTTTTTCCGAACAGTAGAAGCTGTTATTCGCAAACTTCGCGTTCAAATTGTGAAAGAAAAGAAAAAAAAGCAGATGAAGAAAAAAGTAGCCGCATGATGAGAAAAATGTATGTCATTTCTTGAAACAATATTTGGGAATACCAGCAAACGATTCATAGGGTCGCTCTCAAAAAAAGTTGAGGCTATAAATTTGATGGAACCTGAGTTTGCAAAGATTTCTGACAAAGAACTCCGTTCTCGATTTTTAGCATTGCGTGATCTGTATATACAAAAGCACATTTCTTTAGATAACCTTTTAGTTGAAGCATTTGCTTTAGTCCGTGAAGCTTCAAAGAGAACTCTAAAACAACGCCATTATGATGTTCAGCTCATTGGAGGTATGGTTTTACATCAAGGAAGGATTGCAGAGATGCGGACAGGTGAAGGAAAAACGTTGGTTGCGACACTCGCAGTCTCGTTAAATGCGCTTACCGGCAAAGGGGCACATGTAATTACTGTTAATGATTACCTTGCACGTCGTGACGCTCAATGGATGGGTCAAATCTATAATTTTCTCGGTTTATCGATCGGCGTTATACAACATGAATCTGCATATCAATATTCTGAACAGAACACTGGGGTAGAAGGATATGAGCATCTAAAACAGGTAGAACGAAAAATCGCGTACGCATGCGATGTGACTTACGGCACAAACAACGAATTTGGGTTTGACTATCTTCGTGATAATATGGCCCCGACGCTCGAACATAAGGTTCAGCGGGAATTGCATTACGCCATTATTGATGAAGTTGATTCCATTTTAATTGATGAAGCGCGTACGCCGTTAATTATTTCAGCACCTTCAAGCGACTCAAGTGAAAAATATAATGAATTCGCGCGGCATGTTCGTCAACTGCACGAGGGGGAACATTATAACGTTGATGAAAAAATGAGAGCGGTAACGCTCACCGAAGAAGGGATCAAAAAAATGGAGACAATCCTTCATGTGGATAATATTTATACTGCTGGCGGCATCGAGTCAATCCATCATATTGAACAATCGCTTCGCGCACAGGCATTGTTTAAACTTGATAAAGATTATGTTGTTAAAGATGGAGAGGTAGTTATCGTTGATGAATTTACAGGACGACTTATGTTTGGTCGAAGATATTCCGAAGGCCTTCATCAAGCGTTAGAGGCAAAAGAAGGAGTTGCCGTGCAACAAGAGAATCAGACACTTGCCACCATTACATTCCAAAATTTGTTTCGCCTGTATAAAAAAATTTCCGGTATGACAGGAACCGCTGCCACGGAATCCGAGGAGTTTAATAAAATATACGGCTTAGAGGTTGTTGTAATCCCAACAAATAAGCCCATTGATAGGACGGATTTAGCTGATCGTATTTACAAAACAGAAAAAGGAAAATTTGAGGCTGTAGTTAGAGAAATCAAGTTGCGACAAGAACATGGGCAGCCAGTACTTTTAGGCACGATTTCCATTGAAAAAAATGAAGTGTTGAGTGAATTGTTGAATCGTGAAGGTATCCAGCATGAAATACTTAATGCAAAAAATCACGCTCGTGAAGCGCAGATTATTGAAAACGCGGGCAAAAAATCAGCAGTAACGTTGGCGACAAATATGGCGGGTCGAGGTGTGGATATTATTCTTGGAGGGAAAAATGCGACATTTGAAGAACATGCTGAAGTAAAAAGTCTTGGTGGATTACACGTCATAGGTACAGAGAGACACGAATCGCGTCGAATTGATAACCAGTTGCGAGGGCGTTCCGGAAGACAAGGGGATCCCGGATCATCACAGTTTTATGTTTCGACCGAAGATGATCTCATGCGAATCTTCGGATCCGATCGGATGAAGTCTTTGATGGAGCGACTTGGTGTTCCAGATGATATGCCAATCGAAAATAAACTGATTTCACGTTCTATTGAAACTGCTCAAAAGAAAGTTGAGGGGCATAATTTTGACATTCGAAAACATTTAGTGGAATACGACGATGTTATTAACAAACATCGTGAGATAATTTATAAAAAACGTAACGAGATACTTTCCTCGGTTACACGACCCGAAGGAATGCGAGAAAAAGTCAGGCAGCTCGTATATGACGAAATTGAACGTGTGATTCAATTCCACTCATCCAGTGAGATCATACAGGAATGGAACCTTGATGAAATTTATGAAGTCATGGATACCATTTTTCCAGTCCACATTAAAACGCGGATGAGCCTAGAGGATATTATTAGGGATTCGGGCGTCCACGATGCTCCGATTGCCCATATTGCAAGAAACGCATTGATCGAATACTGCCGAAAATTAATAGATGAAGCATATACTAACTTTGAAAAATCGAATGGTGACACAGAACAAGTTCGCCGCATAGAACGTGCTGTGTATTTACGTTCAATTGATAGTTTATGGGTTGAACACCTTTCGTTGATGGATTATTTACGTCAGGGGATAGGGTTGCGTGGATATGGCCAGCGTGATCCACTTGTTGAATATAAAAAGGAGTCATTCCGACTTTTTAATGAGTTACTTCAGAATGTTCGTCATCAAGTCGTGTACACAATTTTTAAAATCAATTTAGGACCAACACAAACCGTGACGTCACCAGCAAATCAATCACTTGTCTATAAGGCACCAATAAAAGATTCATCATCGTCTTCTTCTTCGGGACAATTTGCGGGGTTTATGCAGCAAGCGTCTGCTTCTCATCCGCAAGGAACATCATCTATGCCTGCGCAAGTTGTAACAAAGCCAGATACCTCAAGAACACCTAATGGGGAAAAAATAGGAAGAAACGATCCTTGTTGGTGTGGCTCAGGGAAAAAATTTAAGAAGTGCCATGGGGCGTAGGAGCTGACAAATAGAGCCGTTTCCGTCCGCAAACGCGGATAATCTTGGGAAAAAACCTGTGC
>Ga0265297_10003451_pt1 | contig 28519 bp, 37 predicted proteins | sample Munlanlwell13791_FD_192502 | JGI IMG/M metagenome (GOLD analysis project Ga0265297, IMG submission 192502) | Leachate microbial communities from a municipal landfill in Southern Ontario, Canada - Leachate well 137-91 | ecosystem: Engineered > Solid waste > Landfill > Unclassified | place...
CATTTAAAAGAAGAAGAAAGGCGAAATGTCGTCATGCGTTCTGCGCTTGTAAGAATTTCTACATCTTGCGATATTTTCAAGGCTACAAAAATAGCCCATGATTTAATAAAGGATGAACAGGCCATCCAAACCGCCGCCCTTGACTCCCCCGGCAAAAAGGAGTAAGCAAGTATCACGTTTGGCATAGGAGGGGTGTCATGACGTTGGCCTGTCTTATTATTGACGATCCGCTTTTAATCCCCAGGTATGGCAAGCTCAATTTCGCCAAGCTTCTGCGGGAAATGAACGAGCACAATTTCTTTACCGAGATAGCCTTTATCCCTTGGAATTAAAAGTTGACGCTTACTTTGCGGCAGGGGGCCTGCTGCACGCCGGAGTTACCTATGTTCTGCCGGAGAAATATCGCCCGTACTGGCAGGGAGTCACGATCTTTGCGACCGGGGCTTGCGTCGGTCATAACGAAGGGCTCGGTGCCGGGCTGAGCTTTTCGTTTTAAGGCTATTACCACTTCACGCCCTGGGATTTCACGCCCTGGAGTTTTGTGCCCAAGCCTAAAACACCCTGGTACTCATAGCAACCGATATCAAATACATTTCTCGGCCTGGGCGAGTTCACAAAATCGGATGTTATATTCGCTGATAAATTCACTCCTGCATCTATTGGACTTGAGCCATTTTTCAGGGTGAAATCGTAAGTTGCAGAGCTAGTAAAAGGGTTAGTTGTATCTCCCTTTATATCGGTTACATCATCAGTCGTAACAGCATAATCACCGGTAGAGTACCAATTGCCCCCCGTAGTTGCCGCGCTAGTATATACAGGAGATGGACTGGACACATTAGAAAAGTGGAGGTTATTTTTATAAGTTGTTCCAAGACGGACTTGACTTGACAGTTAGATAAGAAAGGTGGTCAAAGTACCTCCCGGATGATTACGCCAATAATCTAACAGGAGGAAAAGACAATGACCACCGAACAAAAGCTTATCAGAAAAAAGCTCAGCTTGATAGATTTAGCTGAGTACCTGCAGAACGTATCTCAAGCCTGCAAAATCAACGGAGTCTCCAGGCAGCATTTCTATGACATCAAGAAGGCCTATGATGAGCAAGGCCTTGAGGGGCTAAGGGAGAAGAGCCGGCGCAAGCCATGCATGAAGAACCGGGTTGCCCCGGAGATCGAGGAGGCTGTTATCAATCTGGCCTATGAGTATCCGGCCTATGGCCAGACCAGGGCTGCAAACGAGTTGAGGAAAGCCGGCATCCTGGTATCGAGCGGAGGAGTACGCAGCATCTGGTTAAGGCATGGGCTGGAGACTTTCAAAAAGCGTCTTATCTTACTGGAAGAAAAAGCCGCAAAGGAAGGGATTGTCTACACGGAAGCCCAGCTCATCGCCCTTGAGGCAGCCAAACGGGAGAGGGAATCACATGCCGATGAGATCGACACCGCCCATCCGGGATACCTCATCAGCCAGGATACCTTTTATGTGGGCTATTTAAAGGGTGTCGGGAGGATTTACCAGCAGACCGTCATTGACACATATTCGTCCGTGGCGTTTGCCAAGGTCTACACGGCCAAGATCCCGGTTACGGCGGCCGATCTTCTCAACGACAGGGTCCTTCCCTTCTTCGAGGACCAGGGAATACCTGTGATGAGGGTATTGACCGACCGCGGCACGGAGTACTGCGGTGCTCCAGACAAGCACCCGTATGAGCTATATCTGCAACTCAATGAAATAGAGCATACGAAGACCAAGGCCAAAAGTCCGCAGACCAATGGTATTTGCGAGAGGGTCCACCAGACCATCTTAAACGAGTTCTACAGGGTGGCTTTCCGCAAAAAGGTATATCGGGATATCGAAACCTTGCAAATCGATCTCGATGAATATATGAGGAAGTACAATTTGGAAAGGACCCACCAGGGAAAGCGCTGCCAAGGGAAAACCCCCATGCAGACTTTCACTGATGGGAAAAGGTTGTTCACGGAGAAGAATCTGGATGAGCAGCTAGTGGCTTAAACCCGGCATATCCGGGAGGGCACAGACCGCCGCTGTCAACTCAAGTTCCGTTTAGGACATATAAGTTATCCCTGTGCAAGTAGCCTGCTCATGACAATAAATCCCAAGCTGATCTGTAGCCGAGTCAGCAGAGGCAAAGTTTGAGAATGTGTTGTTAGCAACAAGCATATTTGTACAAGTACTTCCGCCATAAGGCGGATCATTATATCCGCAGCCTATTAACCTCCCCGTACTTGCAAACCCTCTTGCATATCCCGCCCCGGAAGCGTGATTTCCGGTGTACGCAAAGGCGTAAGTGGCCGTGGCGCTTGAGCAGGGATTGGATGGAGTTGCCCCCACCCCTCCCCCTACCGTCGTTACGTTCATCCAACCAAAAACGAGCGTAGGAAGGGCAAAGAGCAAAAAGAGGATAAGGATAAGTTTTCTCATGCTCATTCCTCCAAGGTCCAGGTCCCGGAAACTCCAAATGTGGTCCAGTGGGCTATGTCTCCGTCGTAATCGGTAAGCACAACGCATACGAAATTACCCGCCTGTGACGCGCTGGTTAAAGACTTCCCCGCCCCGCCGAGCGTCCCGTTGTACCTGATTTTGTCCTCTGCGTCAGGATCTAGGACAACAGCATTGTCCCCTGTGGAATAGAGGCAAAGGTTCTGCCCGACCCCGGCCGAGGAATCTCTGTCCGGAAGCGTCCACGTCCCGGCCCCGGTAGCAAGGTGCAAGGTTCCGGTTATTTCTGTTACCCCGCCGATGGTCCTCCCGTCGGCATCGGCGACTATATTGATTCTGCCCTTGATGACTCCTGTGGTGATAAGGCCGAGGCCCCCGTAGTCAATATAAGAGCTGGTTATGGTCGGGCTGTGGGTCACATCGTCTGTGACATAAGGGGCGAACGTGAAGGTTTTGGTGGCCGTGACGTTTACCGGGGAAACCTTGATAAGTTTCGTCGGGGTTGTGGCGTCATAAAACTGAGCTGCAGAGTTGTCTATCAAGATGGATGTATAATATCCGAGTATCCCCGCGCTGTTGACTCCAAAGATGGAGTTATTTGCTCCTTTGGCAAGTCTCCCCGGAGTACCGTCTGCCCCGCCAACGATTATATCGCCCGCGGTGGTCATGGGGTTGGTCATATCTCCAGAGCCGCCGCCGCCGCTTACGACTACCCACTTGCTCAGGGTTCCATCGTACATGAGCAACAGATACTTGTTTGTATCCGTCAGCGAAATATCCGAGCCGCCGGTAAGGATGTTCCCGGTATTGTGTTTTACAACAACGGTGCGGTCGGCATGGTCAGCCCGGATGAAAAGCATCTGGCCCGCAGAGCCGCCGTTTATGGTGTCCAGGTCGTCGCTTGCGGCGTCCCCCTGGGTGTCAATCCTGTGGGCTGTCTGGGTCACAGTAACTGCCCCGCCCGATATGGTCAGTTCTGTGGCGGCAGAAAAGAGCTGTTTCGTCACAGTCTCGGTTGTAAACGATGCGCCGTATTTCCCGCTCAACAGAGCTGATCGGAAGGTATTCCAGCCGAAGGGCGCGGCATGGGCGGTAGAACTGAAAATCAACAGCAGGGAGGCTGTCAGTATGGTTAAAATCTTTTTCATTTCCCGTTCTCCTTATTGGGTGTTCAACCAGAGAGAAACTGTAATGCTGTTTGCTCCACCGGTTTCAGTGACCGCTATTTTCAGGAAGGGGGCAAGTTCGGGCTGAAAGGTTACGATATCCTTCCCGTCGCTTCCCGGCCCGGAATTTTTCGTAATGCTGGATGCGATATCCGAGGCCCCCGATGGTTCTACGAAATCCCCGGTTTCGGTAGAGCAAAGCTTGTATTCGAACTTTGCCGTTCCATCGCCTGAGACGGCATACTGGATTGAAAATATGCCGTTGGGGGCCATCAGCCGCAAATCTATCGCATCCGAGATTGAGGAACCGCTTGCGGATATGGACTCGCTGTTAAAAAGTTTCTGAGTCGTGATTGGCGCTATCTTCCTTGACATTTTTCAATCCTCCTTGTTCTTAAAATATAAAAACCCGCCTGTCCTGAATCGGACTAAGCGGGCTTCTGTTTTCAGAGCGTCCCGGAGTTAAATCATCAGGTTAATTTTAACTGCCTCTGCTTGGCATGGGAAATCAGTTCTTCAAACACTCCCATTATCTTTTGTGATTCGTTCCTCTGCTGTTCCTGAGCTTTCTGCAAGCGGACCTGTTGATTGTAAAGCTCCTGAACCATCAAGAGGGTACGCTTAGGAGCGCAGTCTTGGACTAATTTCGCCTGCCCCTCTAGTGGCTTTCACCAAGTTTCGATAAAGTTGGGACAGTCCTTTGGTTCACCGCCCAGAAGGTCATGTAATCGGCAATCCTTATAATTGCAGGTCTTATCCATCATGTTTCAGCCTCCACGATAGCTTGGACTTTACTCTTGGAATTGCCGATCTTGAAGTTGCACAGGGGGCAGGAAATAAACTCCGAATAGCTGTGTTCCGTGTCAACTATAACCTTTCCTTCAACAATATGAACGTTGTGAACCATTTGCTGAGTACGCGTTAGCTTCTTCGTCTCTTGGTTGCAATTAGGGCATTTCATTTTTTTTCACTCCTTAACTTAATGCGTCCAGAACCGCAATTATCCCGACCTGCGCGAGCGGCCGCCAGGTGTTTTCAGTAGCACCCCCTCCGGTTGTCAATGCTGTGAGCCTATATAGGCTGCTTTGCTCCTGAATGCCACTCCCACCCGGAATACTGTGAGTATGATTCGGCTGAGTCCATGTCCCTTGCTGCGTTCCTCCTTCTGCATTATAAGCTGCGGAGCCGCCCTTGACTGCAAGAAGGGCATCCGCCGGGGTGTTGTCTATCGTCCATCCCGTAGGTGCTGTATCCACATAGAACCACGCTTTAGTTGTCCCACCGTCGCCCAGCATTACGACTCCGGTATCTGTAACTGTAATGCCCCTATCGGCATCCCCTGTCGTGATAGTCAGGGTCTTATCCTCTGTCAAATCACTCCCCGGCTTGATTATCAAGTCATGAGAAGCGTCAGTATCAAGCAAGTGAAGGCCGGAATTACCGAGGGTTGCCGTTCCAAACTGTACGTTGGCATCCGTGGTCAGGTCTTGGTTTACAGCCGAATCCGCCTCAACGGACAGGGTTCTCGCGGCATCGCCCGTTGTAATGGTAAGTATCCTGTCCTCTGTCAAATCACTCCCCGGCTTGATTATCAAGTCATGAGAAGCGTCAGTATCAAGGAGATGAAGCCCATCGTTCGGAACCGTGAGGCTTACGGGAACAATCACATTGTCGGCTATTCCTATGGTAATAGAACCTGCACCATTAGTTATTGATGTTTCGTTCGCCGTTTCCGTCAGGGTCGTTTTAGTCAGGGTGTTCCCAGTGGTATTCCCGATTAAAATCTGTCCGTCGGTAAAGGAAGATTGCCCCGTCCCGCCCTTGACAACAGGAAGCGGAACGTCCCACGACTGAAACCAGGATCGCTTATCGGTAGAAGATGTTTGTTCACCGTCCGCGCATACGACTACCCTGATAGGAATCCTGCCGGAAGTGAACCCGGTTGTATTGCGGGAGATGGTCCCGTCAGCCTGGATTTCAATATAATTTGTCGCGTCGTCAGTCAGAGAGATTGTGCCGGCAACAACGTCCGTAATGGTATTATCGAACCTTACCGTCCCGGCCGTGTGTCCCCAGGTCAGGCCCACGGTTGTTGCGGAATCTTCCGCGAACATTTCCGAGAGCGTTTTTGCGTAGGAATGATCAGAACAGATTTCGGCAAGGGCATCCTCGACGTTGGCCGCGTCCAAGTTACCTGCGCTGTCCTGGATACCGATCTGGGAGGCACCTTTGCCGGAAGCGGTTGACAGGAGGTCGTCTATAAGATTATTAAAAACCGTCCAGCCCGCCTTAATGGCTATACTAGCTCCGGTCAAAACTACTTTTGTAAACGACATTATTCATGCACCTCCTTGTCAAATATCCAGTTCCCGCAACAATCATAATCCTCGTTATTACACTTGATTTCCTCGTCATTGCACCGGATGTCCTTGCCGTCCCTTTCTTCGTTGTAGGTGGTCATTGTCGTATCTCCTGAAGCTGTTTCTGAAACTCCTGAATAGCTGCCTTTTTCCTTTCCTGAGAAACAGTAGGATCGGCAACTATCCGAGCAAGCGAGCCGGTGAGCTCCTTCATCTGCGATCTCATTTCAATGGCAGACTGTTTTGGCGAAGGGGCTACAATATTAACCCCGAACCATCTTCCCGCCGCCTGTCCGGGAGTAACCTTCCTGCCATACCTGTCTTCTTGCCCCGTGACGGCCCTTGCCGTGTATCCCGCCGCGCCTGTCCTAGTAAGCATCGTGGGGGCCCATTTGTTATAGAGCCATTCGGCTGTTTTCAGGGCCTTATCCGCCGCAGGGTCAAGGCGGTTATAAATCTCCCTTCCGGTAAAGGGGTCTTTAGGAGGGGCATCACCGCGCATGGTTTTTGCAACAGTATAAATATCCATGAACGGATTACCCACGCCTACATCACCTACGATTTCACCGAAGTTCCCCTGCTTTACATCGCGCCCCAAAGCTAGATATTGCTGTGCCGGGAAAAAATATTCCAGGTTTACCCACTGAGCGTTTCCCTCTGGCGATTTCCAAGGAAGTATTGCATATGATTCGTTCTTTTTAATGAACAGGGGCAGTTCCTTTTTGAGTTTCTTCCAATCCTCATCCGTCAGTTTCAGGTTTGCTTTCGCCGCCTCATACATCAGATAGGGTATCGCAACGTATTTCCCCAGGACCAACGGGTTCTTGGAAAGCGATTCCGCAACCAGGGGGGCAATTTTATAAGTATAGGAACCGAACGGAATAACGTGACGCCTCGCCAGTTTAATCGAAGGGTCAACAAGGGAATAGTCCATTCCCCATTTTTGAGCTTCGATTGTAGCCTTGCTTACGTCAAAACCCGCCTCCCGCATTTCTATAAATTTTGAGAGCTTGAAGAAATCATCAATCCTGCCATAGTATTTGGCGAGCTGCCCGACCTTTTCCAGCACGCCGAGTCCTGAACCCTCCATCTGACGAACAGTCTTGAGGACTTCGCTTATTTCCCCCTCAGCCCAATTTGTCTTGAACAGGCCATTTCGTTTCCCCTCGACAAAATACTTGTTTTTCGCCTTCATGGATTCGGCGGCCCTAATCATCCATTTGGGGATCTCCTGAAGAGGTATCCCGCTCATGTTCAACTGAATGATATTTGACACGACATTACGGGAAACCGTGGGCAGATTGAGTGCCACTTTACCTACTTTGAAAGCCGCCATGCCTTTTGTTTCAATATCCAGAACGGCATTGACCAGCTTGGATACCTGCCCTGCTTCCGAGAATCCGGACCAGACAGGCTTTATATCGTTGTAGATTTCCTTTCTTACAAACGTCCCGGCAAGTGGGCCGTAAGCTTTTGAGTTTGGAAGCTGCCTGAAATCTGCGGGGACATTCCTTGTCTGGTTCTGCGCTTGATTCAATGCGCCTTCAAGCTGTCTGAGCCGCGCCTGGACTTCGGGAACATCAGGAGCTTGCTTCGCCACCTTGCGCTGAATATCCACTTCTTCAGCAAGTTTGCCTATGCCCCATCTCTGGCCCTCAAACTCAACAACGGAAGGAGTCCATACCCAATTCGGATTTTCTGATATCTTCCGCATGAAATCGAATTTAGCTATATCGGAAAGAGACCGGGACATCCCCATCGGCTGTGCAACAGAAACATTCTCCACAAGGCCTATTGCCTTACGCTGTTCCGCAGTTAAATCCTTCCTCTGCTTCAGATAAGAAAGGTCAAGCCTGCCGCCCTTTCCTGTCCGGATCGGAACATCATCACCTAAGATATGCTTCAGATATACATACCGGACATACTGGCTTTTATTTGCCTCAAACGTCCTTTCATCCAGTAAGCCGCGCTTGACCAGCATTTGCCCGATTATATTGTTTGTGGTTCTCAGGGCTGTAGCAAGAGACCTGTTTCCTCTTGGTAGTGATTCAAGGCTGATTTCCCCATCCAGGAACCTGAACATATCCCGCTTCACATTATCAGGAAGGTCTTTTGTGCGATTCCAGACCCTTTCAACTACGCTTTCCACCCTGCCGACATCACCTAGGGCTTTATATCTCTGGCCTAAATACGCTTCGCTCTCCGGAAGATTAGCCGTAGGTTTCCAGAACTCAACAAAGGACTTCCCGAATTTTGTCTGTTTTAATTTGTTCCAGTATTCTCCTAGGCCGCCGGGGAAGGACGTTAAAGTTACTCCTTCAAGTTCCTTGGGTACTTTCGGGAATCTATCCTCAAATGCCTGATCGACATTACCAACAGCTTCATCCATCTGTGATTGCTGGATTCTGTTTAACTGATATTTTCGTTCTGTTTCTATGTTACGTTTAAGCTTTGCCTTTTCCGCTTTCGTGAGATCGAGCCGCCCTACTGATTCGCGGAGCTGGTCAAAGTACATATTTGCCTGAGATTCCTGTAGCTGAAACCCCTGTCCGGCAGGTAATTGTTTAGGTGCTTCAACTCTTGCTTCAGGCAAGGCGCGCGGGGCTGTTTTGGCCTCTGCAGCAAATCTGTTTGATAATGTGAATCCCTGTCCGGCAGGTAGGGCAAGATATTCATCTGCCTTCATGCCCTCAAGGGTTCTATCAATTCCTTCCTGATATTTTGAGAAGGTATCATCGAGAACAAGAGGTTCCGCTTTAGGGAGCTTTCCTTTATTTATCTCCCGCTGTACCCTGTTGAGCGCCCCCTGAAGCGCGTTGTTTTCCGCCTTCGTAAGCGGCTCAGTTCCCTTCTGGACTTTCTCAACAGCACGGTCCAAGACTTTCGCCCTGCCCCTGCCGAACAGAAAGGGGATCATATTGAAAGCGGCATAGATATTCGCCCCTACCGCCGCCCCTGTATCACCGCCTATTTTCTCCCGCGCCGCCTCGCCCCAATACTCACCGGCATCAGACAGGAGCTTGAACGGATAGCGAACGACTTCCATTCCCGCCTTTCCCCATGAGGTTTTGGGTTCATAAGTGGGGAGAACAGGTTTTTCAGATACGGCCCCCTTAGCTCCCGTGAAGGGGAATCGGGCAAGGCCGACCAGTCCCTTGACGGCCGTCTCACCCATTTGCACGATATCGCTTGCCGTACCGAGCGCGGTTTCACCCAGGCCGACAATGGGATTTTCAACGGCGGAGATGAACGGCTTTTCTTCTTCGAGAAAAGACTCTGCACTTATCCCCTGCTTTTTGTCTTCAAGAAAATCTAATGCGTTCATTGCATCCCGAAAAATTTCCTTAAAAGTGTTGCCGCTGCCGCTTTCGAAAGCGTCCCCGCTTGATATGCCGCCTTCACTTCGTCAGCCGATCTGTACCCGCCCGGAATTTTCTGTACAGATGCCGCTTTGTTTTTTCCTCCTGCCGCTTCCGAATAGAATTGATTGGCCTTCGCCTGATATTCCTGTGGAGTGGCCGCTTTCCCCGTTTCAGGATTGACGGGATACACGGTTTCACCCGTCAGATTGTTAATCTGTGGGGCAGTTCCGAAATAATTCCTGAGCTTGCGATTAACTATAAGATCATATTTGCTTTCTCTATCCAGTGCTTCCTTTTCAGGACTTCCTTCCCTGATCGGCGACCTTGCAATCTCTCTGAATACCGGCATATTTTTACTGTCGTACCCCGTGACCTGCCTGGTCACAAATAAATTGCCTTCCCTCTGAGCTGGGATTACCTGACCGATCTGGTAAGGCCGCTTGCTAATCTCGCTTTTCATAGTGGTGTACGCGGTTTTCCAAACATCCTTGTCCACAGCGTTCTTATTGGCCCGTGAGAGCGCGGAAAGAAAAAACGATTCGTTGTCGGGCGTAGGATCGCTTTTCCACTGATCAAAGAGCTTGCCGACTAAATTCACCTGCCCGTCCCTCCACTTGCCTTCCAGCTCCTCAATGTTCACGCTACTCACATCCCCCAACTCAACCCCGACCTTGCCGGCGGCTGTTACAAAAGAATCCCTCAGATATTTCTTCACATCGGGGGAGATATTCTCATTCGCGGAAATCTCCTTGAGGTAATTAAACGCCTTGTCCGTCTTATCGTAGAGCGTCATCTTCTGATTGAATTCTAACTTCTGCATCTCCTGAGCGGCCCGCGCCTCATACCCCCGGACGCTGGCCTCCCCGCCAAGCATATTATATAGGCCCGTTGAGTCCTCAGTCATGCGGAGCGCCTGCCTGCCGCCGGGTGCCTGAACCTGTTCAAACTGGAATTGGGGTGCAATACCCTCTTTGGCATTCGCCTGCGCCATTTCAATGGCCTGCTTCATGATTTCCTGATTCGCTGACGTTTCTGGGGTTCTGCGGTCTCCAAATTTCAAGCCCATCATCAGAGTATTGAAAAAATTGTTCGTAAACGAGTCATACGGGCCGTAAGGCATTGTCACACCTCCCTTTTCCCATAATCAATATAGTCGCTCAGGGCTTTGTAAATTTTCAGCTTCCCGGCATAGTCTATTGTGTGTCCGATATTCTCTATTTCCTTATTCATCAGCCTGCACCATGCCTTTGCGCCGTTTCCGGGATTCAGGCAGGCGGTACAGGCAAAATGGTAATTGTTGTTGTACGTCTTGTCCTCACGTTCCTTGAACCCGTTATTGGCATCGTACCGCCGTTTCTCATACGGGACGTTGTTCTCGATTATGTACTGCCAGACTTCGGCATCCGTCCAATCCCTCAGAGGATAGAAAACGGTCGTTGTCCCGAACTGCACCTTGTCGTGTTTAAGCGGGATTTCTCCTAGGATTGGGTCTATGTCGCCGCTCTTATGTCCGCTCAGGGTCAAGTCCCATTTGTAGTCGAACGTCGGGATCGTCGGCTTGTTCAAAATCTCCTCGATAGCGCAGGAAAACATCTCATCCGTGGGTGGATGAAGCTCTATCGCCACGTACACCAGGGCCGTATTGCCAAAACTCCTGAACCCTATCCCGTCGAACTTGTCTCCAAGATTAACTATGTCCACGGCGGACGGGGGATAGTCATAAACCTTCAAGTCCCATAAGTGAATGAGCAGGTCGGCAAACTCATATTTCTTATTCTGGCCATGTTCCCGCCAGAACAGGATTGGGATATTTATCCCCATTGACCGGAGCAGATGGAGAATCGTAAGGGAGTCTTTCCCGAAACTGCACATCAAAACAGGATTGCGTGCCGCGCCGATTTCCCGCTTTAAATTTTCTTTTGTGGAAGCTATTTTGTCCTGCATGCCGATCCTTCCTGCCTAGACGGCTATCGCTATCAGGGCTGCCGATGCAACGGCCGTGCCTCCCGCCGCCCACATTGAGCTTGACTGCGCCGTTTTATTTTGGGCATTTGCAATAGCCTGTTGCGTGGCTGCCTGGTATCTTGTGTTGTACCCGGAAGTGCTGGATGACAACCCCGCGCCAAGCATATTGGATAATGTATTGCTATACTGATTCTGCAATCCCGCTGAATATTGGGCGATATTAGAGGCGTTCATCAGCGGACTCTGCAACGTTGCGTAATTCGATTGTCCGATGTTGCTCAATATCTGCTGCGAATTAAGCCCGTAATTGGCCCAATTCAAGGCCCGGTCCTTGTTCGTCTGCTGGATGCTGAGTTCTTGAGCCAACCTTGCCGTTTCAACATCCGTTGTCCCCTGTGCAATAGCTTCAATCGCCGATTCCGCTATATCCCCCAAGAGGTTCTGCCCCACTGTGCTGTCGAGAACGCCCTTGTCAACAAGCTCCGCTATTTTCGCACTTACAATGTCGGCGGTTTCCTCGTTGACCGTCGATTTTATTTTGTCGATGGAGTTTTGGGCAATCTGGTCGAGCATCGACTTTTCTTCGGTCGTAAGCTCTCCGGTATAGGAAGCGAGTTCCTCAACGGTCTTGGCGTTCTGAAGCTGTTGAGAGTTATAGTCAATCAACTGCGTCATGTACTCCATCATCTTTTCATTGTACGCTTCCTGCTCTGGGATGCTCTCCATATAGTGCTGCATTATCTGAACGCCATACTCATCCATCATCTTTTCGATGTCGGTCTTGTACGCTTCAGGATTGTCGAGCCGGTCCTGCATGGACTGAAGGTATTTCAGATAGGCCGCGTCAATCGCCTGTTCCGTTTCCGTCTTTTCAGGGGCGACATTGGTGACATTTCCCTTGCACTCAGCCAAGGGGCCACTATAGAAATAGCTTTCTTCCTCAAGGATTTTCCCTGATTCAATGTCGATCATGATTCGGTTATATATTTTCCTCATGTGTACCTCACTCGGACCAGATAAAATTTACTCCCGTTTGATTCCACGTAAGGTTCTGGACAGCCCAGGCATCCCTCGATGAATTTCCCGAAATACTCTTTTCCCGGCGGCACTTCCGCTATAAAGTCCACGTATCCCGCCCTCACGATCTCACGTCTGAAGGCATGATACAGTTTGATAAAATTGAAACCGTCCCGCTTGTCTTTCTTCAGGTAGAAATGAGTCAGGAACGGATAGCCGCGCACAATTTTATAGGAGAAGAAACCAAGTTCATTTTCAAACTTGATATCTTCCTCATAGGTTATCTGCTCATCCGTCAGGCCTTCCTCTTTGAGCAATTCCCTGTGATTAGTAGAATTCATTGCTGCCCTTTTCTCCATAATGCACTTCGGACGGATAGAACGTGAAGTTCTGCGCTACTGCGCTGTGCCGCCATTTCAAGGCCAACGTCTTGCCGCTTATCCCGAAAAGCCTTATGCGCTTCCTCTTTGTCCCTGTCCCCGCCCATGAGCTGACGGTTTCGGATGAAAGCGCCGTGTAATTAGTTGCATCCCTGATCTGCGCGTCGTCCATCAGGTCAAGGGCGTAATACGGCGTCATGTCCAACGTATCGTCAGGCTTTATAAATGTTTCAACTGCCTGGAATTGCTTCCTGACTTCATGCTTGTTGATTACTTCATTCTCAGGGTTGTTTCCCGAGGTTACGGTAACGAAATGCCTGTCTATCGCGGAACCGTCATCATCGTTGCCAACGTCAAGTCGTCTTACCCATCCATCTTCAAACCCGGCATAAATGTTTTGAACTGAACCGTCCTCTACTCCTGCAAAGGAAGTGATTTCCAGCCCGTATATAGGGAAAAATGAATATCTCCCCGTGGCCTGTTTGAACTGATAATCAAGGACAAAGACGTAATGAGTTGCCGCTCCCGTGGGGATGCTTATCCAAATCTGCTGCGCCTTCTTATAATGAAAGAATTGCGTGTATTTGAGATAATCCTTATGCACGATGCTTTTCAGGTATTCGCTGAAATGCGGGCTTACAGAAGCCGTTTCAACGTCTCCGAACTGTTCAATGCCGGAAAGCCGCTTTATATCGTACCCGTCAAGGTAGATAACGTCATTACCGACTTGGGTAATTGCCCACGGCGAAGTGAAGCCTGTCCCGTCTACGTCCTTCGTATAAACAGGGCGAATTTCCAGGTTTTCCGCATTAGTTGTGGGATAGCCTACTGAGGCGACAACCTTGAAAAGCGCGTTCAACTTGCCGACAACCAGCATATCGAAGTACCCAAATATTCCCGTTATCGGGTCTTTCGAACTGCCGACAATGCCGGTAAATTTCCCTGTCGCCCCTGAACTGGAATAATCTTCCGGGTCGTTAAGGGCGCTTCCGGTCAGGGTAGCGACGTTCGTTGAATCCCCGCCGAACCACAACCTATTAGACCATTCGGCAATCGTCCTGCCGTTCGGGGGAGAGCCGCCCAAAGCCCCGTTTGTGGAGGAATCAGTCCAATACTGAGGGGCATCGGCCCCCTCGTTCACGCATATCGCCTTCCCCGCGAAGTTCACCCATTGAAGCATCTTGCCCGCGGTCAGGCCGGTAATTGAATCAACAAGCTCACCGCCTCCTGAATCGTAATAGGCAATTTTAGTTCCGTAAGATGCTAAAAGATTACGGATATCAGTACCGCTGCGGAACTCATGCAGGGATGTAATGCGTGAGATAAGTTTAGTACTGTTCAGTCTCACGCTTCCATTACGCCCTCGCGGGAGCCCGGAAGCCGTAGGAAGGATATTCCTTGCGTCTGCCAAAAATCCTGGCGGGAGCAAATGAGGGGGGACGCTGTAGTCAACCCCATATATGCAATGGCCGATTGATTGCTTTGCCATACTCAGCCCCTGTGATCGCTCCGTCTCATTCGAATCGGGATAGTCGCCTGCTTCGGAATAAGGTCCTGATCCTGTTGTATAAGCGCCTGCAGGTCGTTTTCGGCAATGGCCTGAAACTCTGCGCGTCTCTGCGGATCGTCTGTTAGCAACTCAAGCGAACCGAGCCATGTTCCCCAGGACTCAAGGCACACTTCAAGCTTGTCCCATATCGGGTCAACGGAACCGGAGAGCGCAGAGGGGAAAGCCGGGTACAGGATGCTGAACACATAGACGGCATCCGGCACCGGCTCCATCCTGAACACATACCTTTTATTGGTGCTGTCATACTCGATTGCGAACTTTTCCGGCTTGCTGTCCGTCTTGTGAACGTAATCTATATAGTATTCAGTGGCATCCGACATGAGCCCGGTGGAGAGGACCGTTATTGTCCCGTCCTCGTAGTCCATCGTGTAGTCGGAATCCTTCGTGTAGATCGTTGTCCCGGCCGTGTTGGTCACGGTCTCGCTGAACTGGACTATGGCGGTGTTCGCCAATGCAACGGCCGTATCAAAATCAGACGTGAATGATTCATCCGTGACCTGTTTCGAACCGCTTATCCTCTGGATTTCTTCGGGCGTGACCTGGTCCATCGGCCTGTCGTTGGACTCATCTTTCATTATCAGGAAGCCGACAAAATCGGCGGGTGCCTGGTAGGTAGCCTGTCCCACGGCGGTCCTGAAGATGCTCTTGGTCAGGAGATGCTTGAACCTGTACCGGAGGTTGATAGTGCTCAAGCCGCGATTGGCCCACCTGAGCGCATTGGTTAATGCGGTCGAGTCTGAGACGTAGGCACCTTCGCCCAGGTTCCGAAGGATGTTTTCTTTGATTGTCGTAGTGCTCACTTTATCTCCTGAAGCGTTCAAGATTCCCGAGAGTAGGATTATCAGGGTCCAGTTGCCGCATGATGGCCCTAAACTCCTTAACCATCTGCTTATATTTTTTGTCCTTCATCAGCCGCATTTCGTGATCGACTGCCCGGTCAAAGGCCAGTCCGTCTTTGCCCTTGTCCGCATACTTCTGGAAATAATCCTTCGAACCCTGAAGGCACTCGCTGATTTTCTCCTCAAGCTCCTTGGCGCGGGCATAAGCCTTGTTTGCCGCTTCGCCCCTGAGTTTCTTGGGCTCATATGTCTCCAAGAATTTTTCCTTTTGCCTGATCTCCTGGAGGATCGCGTCCTTGTCCTGGATCTTGTCCGCCCTCCCGAACACGCCCCTTTCTATTTGTTTACCTTTAAGCATACGGGTTAGCTGATTGATTTCCGTTTTTACTTCCCGTATCTGCTCGGGAGAGGCATAGACCATATCGAACCTGGATTTTGTTCTCCCCTGAACCTTTCGAGGTTTCCTTTGCATGAGCTTCCCCTTTTAAAATTGGGAGAGGCCCGGAAGCCTCCCCCGGTTAAGATTATGTGTTGAGAATATGCGGTACGGCATCATGATCGCCCGCATTGCCGCCGGTCTGGAGATTCCCCGATGCCAGTTTCAGATTGAAATCGAATCCCGCCGTGTAGGTGGCACAGTCAATGTTGGTAATCCACCTGTTGTCGATGACCATAAACGTATCGGAATCATCATCAATGGGGATACCGCCGACAGTCTGGAGGTAATTTCGGGAGATATATGACCCCCCGCCCGACCTGCTTGCGTTTACGATAATCCCCTGTCCGGTCGCATGGGGATTCTCAATGAAGTTATTGTCGATGATTGTGTTCAGGCCGGCACCCGCACCCAAGCTAATGGCCGCAGTAGAGAAGCCGGTAGCCGACCCCCATGAGCCCAGGAAACGGCATCCTTTTACTTTAAGCGCCGTTACCGCCGTGGCAAGGAGTCCTATCGCCGTGGTGCCACCGCTGGCCGCGAGAAAATCGCAGCCGTGGAACTCAAGTCCCGCCTGATACGATGTAGCGGTGAAAATTGTTCCAAGCGCATCGGCATCTGCAAAGGCCACGTTGAAGAAACGGCAACCGGGATAAGACGTATTGGCTATGACATGGTTCCCGTAAATGCGTGCTGGGCCGAGCCCGTCGCAAGTACCCCATCCGATAATGTCGGTTTTCTGCGCGAGTGCGGTCAGGTCTTCGGTAAGCGAATCGCCGAAGATGTGGATTGTGTTCCTTCTCGCCCAATGCCTCTGCGCGGAATTGCCTATGTCGGCATGGCTTACGGCCAGAGCCTTTGCCAAAGATTTAAACGGTTTCTCTCTCTCGGTCCCCTCGTAGCCGTCAGAACCCAAGTTTCCATCGACAAACCACGTCTTGCCGCTTATGTCCTGTGAGCCTCCAAATACAGGGATTCCAAAGCTGGTAATCCCGTGGGGGAAATTAGTAAGTCCCATAACTATTCTCCTTATTAGGAACATCTCCCTGTCGTTACCCCGTCATGAGATGCCTGAGAGGATTGCACTCTCGATTGCCCGGTTAGGAAAAGGCGGGGACTTTAACGGGTTATCCCCGCCATTCCTGTATTGATTTAAGTCACCTTGTTTCCGTAGATTCCCCGCCAATCCGCAAAGCCGCAGTTGTACCTTTCGTACACGCTCCACTTTGCTACCATCGTGTCGAAATCGCGGTCATAATTGAAATCACCTTTTATCCGGTCAAACCAGTAGAAGAACATCTTGGCGAGAACGGAATCCAGAAAAAACCAATCGTTACCGTCGGTCAGGCGATTCCACACGATCAGCTTGTAGCGGCCCTTGTGGAAATTGGAGTTATTATTTGCCGTGTCAACCTTGCCCGTGGAATTGATGATCTCCCACGCGGCTTCTTCATTTGCCGGAGAAACAAGCAGGGTATCGTAATTGACATCTGCCAGTTCGCCCCTGTCGTTGAAAATGCTGGTCAGGCCGATCCTGCGTATTGCCTCAACTGCAGTTGGAGAAAGCGCGGACGTCCCACTATTGTCCTGCGTAGTCGGGTCATCCGGCGAATAAGGATGGCTGTCGTTGCACAGGGACACGCCGTCGCCGCCGTCCGTGCCGGTAAAGGCGCCGTTGAACATCGCAGCGGCTTTCTTCTCGCGGGTCCGTGCAACCGAAATTGCAAGGCCCTTCGGGCGCTGGTCCATGATGCCGAACAGGTCATCATCGTATAATTTTCTCTCCACCTTGATTCCAAGAGCCTTCTCGGGAAACTCGAAGGTCTTGTCGTAGAGCTGCGACATGGTGTCGTAGCTGATCTGCCCGTCAAAGTCCTGGAGGTCGGAAAGCCCGCCCAGGCCGGAAACCCTGTAATCGGGGCCGGTAACGGGGGTTACGTTAAAGAGCAGCGGGATCATACTCTCGTTGATTCTTTCCTTGAACTCGCTCTGGAAAATTTTGCGGAACCTCGCATCAAGGAGGTCGCCAAAATTTTCAGAGATCGCTATACTTCCTCTTGCATTACTCATCTCTGATTACCTCCTTATGAAGTTGTGATTCCGCTAGCGAAGGCGTGTTTCACCCCCGGAATAACGAAATCGTGGTAAAATTTTGCGTTCTCGATCTTCAAACCGTTGTGAATATTTCTGTCCAGCTTGGTCATGCCTACGCCGGGAGCCGAAATCCAATGTTCGATTCCGAGTATGGTATTGCTCAGGGAATTGTCATCAACAATGGATTTGAGACCGGTATAGGTGGCATCGAAAGCACACCGTCTGCAAACCGGCGGAAGGATCGCCAGCGCATAGTCCCCGGATGCAACCGCATTGGCGAGTGCCGAAACGGTCAGGGCCGATGTGCTGTTGTCCGTCACATAATGCAGGTATCCGGCATTCGATCCGGTAAGGAAGTAAATCCAGCCGCCGATAAATGTGTCATCCGTGGTGATGGATATGGCAAGACTTGTGCCGGCTGCGCTCCCGGTGAGACCGGAAAGCCTATTATCCGTGCCGGCCGCATCCTTCTGGGCATATTCGGCCCGGATGACGGTAGACGGAAATATCGGGGTCATTTTCCTGCGCTGCACCGCGTAGGACGCATCGTCAGGGAGATAATTGCCGGAAGTGCCGTGTTCCTCTTCGAGAATCCCGCAGACGTTCTCCAAGGCCGTAGTAAGGCCCCCAAAGGTCACGAATACGCCATGGTCGATATCGTCGTAGTCCATGATCTTGCACAGGGAGCCCCTGTACCGCTTGGTTGTTGAATCTGCGGCAAGGTCGCCGTTGTACCAGATGTCGAAGGGAACAGGGCCGTTGCCGACCATAAGATCGCGTACAACTCTCATAATCTGTTCCTCCTGTTTATTTTTGCCAGGTTAAGTAAGAAAATGTCCCGCATTGGGGGCATCCTGCTACTACCGTGGGATCATCTGGGGCCGTTGCCGCTGTATGGGTTATTGGTGTGTACACCAGACCGCTTCCGCTGCCGGTTGTCCTATCCCTGTCGGTTTTGCATCCCTTGAACCCGCACCTTCTACAAGATACGCGGTTCGCCTCGTAATTATTCGATGGAGTCCTTGTCCTTGCCAAAGGGGTCTCCTAAATTCCGTACTGCTGCCGTATGCTCGGGTGAAGCGAACTAATGTATTCCGCTTCGTCTTTGAAAATTCCTGCCGCAATATCCCTTCTTGCCGCGTCCTTGAAACGCTCGGGAAGCTGGGCCTTTTTCTTTTCCTTCTTGTTAATGCCGCCGCCCATGTTCCCGAAACTTCCTTCATCATCTCCGCCACCGCCGCCCTTTTCACGCTCAAAGTAGTTTGCCTTCGCCTTGTAATACCCATATTCCGCTGCGGCTTCGGGCGGGTATCCTTCCTTCACGGCGGCTTCCGCGAATTGCTTCATCTCATCGAACACTTCCTTGTAAAGCGGCTGTTCCGCATAGGTCGTGTACGCCTTCTGAAGTTTTGTAGTCTTGTCTTTCGACAAGATGGTTTTTGCGTTTTCGTGAACCTGCATCAGCCGTTGAAATGCAGTTACCGGATCGGTAAGGAGCTGATTAATAATTTCATCGTTAAACTGCTTAACCTGATCGGAACTTGGGTCAACCGACTGTCGAGGCGGCGGCTGATGCTCCTTAATCATTGGAAGAACTTTATCCTCAATCTGCTTTGAAACAATCCTTCCAAACCATGAGCCTAAATATTGCTCCTGCTCGGGTGTAAACGGTTTAGCCTTCGGGTCAACCGGCGGATCGGCAGGCGGATTGTCCTGCGGATTCGGATTGTCCAGGGCCGGGTCTTGAGTGGTATCCTGGGGATCTGGCATTTTCTTTCTCCTTTTTTTTGGTTTTTAAAAACAAAAGCCCGGCAACGCTTATGCGTTCAACCGGGCTTCAGACTCGCTGAGTGTCCCTATTTAATTATTCTGTTTTGCCTTCCGCTAAAATCATCTCAAGTTCCGTTATCATTTCCAGTTTCGGCTTTACCTGTCTCAATAACAGACAGGCCGGACAGTTACACATCTTGTCGTACGGGGTCGCCAGCAATACCAGGTTTTGCTCCCGCAACTGTTTCTTCCATAGGTCAATCACGGGCTTACCGACTTCACCGACAAAACGTCTCAACTTCTCCCGCCGCTCTTTAGCCATAGCCTTGAAATACGGCATATTTTCAGGCTTGTTCGGGTCGGGGGTCCTCTCGAACTCCTCCCCGTACAATACCATCCACGCTAGTGCCATCCCCATGTCGGGAGTATTTGGCTTGTTATCCGACATTCTGGCCTCTTGCAAACGTCAGCCGGCGCACGTTCTTTTCTGAATTAGACATGGACAATCCCTGTTCATTTGAAGGTACGCGGCCCATCATCCGGTTAAGCATCTGGACATTCCCCGCGCTGCTTGTCGGCTCATAGAAATCCTCATCAAGCAAATTCGCTTCTTCCGGCATGTTGCGGTTGCGAAGGATATTTGCTATCAACTTGTTTATAACCCTTGCAACGCCGGGGTTTTGAATCTGTGCCAGCACCTGCATCAACTGCATGTCCTGCTGGATTTCCACTTCCTTCTGCTGGTCGAGTTTCACGGAGGAAGCTGCAGGCACGTACTTGTAAATTTCTTCCGGCCCGCCGAAGCGAAAAGGCTCTCCCACGATATCGGCCAGCGTCTTTGGATGTGCAAATTTCTTTGCGAATAAAATATCCATCTGCGCGTTCGGGATCAAGCCCGTCACTTCTATCATCTTTACGAGGAAATCAAGTTTTCCCGTGCTCATCTGGACATTCAGGACGTTGGTTGTCGCTGCCTTCTCCTTGCCCATCCCCTGTACGGGATTGTTGATGCCTCCTGTAAGCTGGATCTCGCTATCAAAAAGCAGGTGCCTCTGCCATGCGTCGCCCGTTACCCTTGAGGGTTCCTTGAAGAAAATGGACTGCTCCGGGGGACCGCCGACAAGCCATCTTTGCTGCGGGGCGTACTGCATCGTATCCCAATCCCATAGCGCAAACTTATTGACGACAACCGGGGGCATGAGGTTCTGCCATATCTCATCGAATATGGCGTTTATGTTGTCGTTGAGAGCCGTCTGCAAATCCTTGACCGGCTCAATCATGCCCATAGACTGCCAACGCTCCTCATCAAGATAGATGTGAATATCTATGTAGTTCTTGAATCCCGCCTTGTTCGGCTCAAGCCCTATCAGCACGTTTTTGTTGCCGACTCTGGCAACGGTAATTATCATCTCCTTGACGGTGAACTTCTCAGGATCTTCATCTTTGTCCAGGCAGGGTATCCATTTCCCATCCTCTTTCTCCACGTAAACGGGGATCTGCCCCATGCGCTCATATCTTTCAACTTCCGTGTACACATCGGAAGCCGGGGGAGAATCAAGGCCGTCCTTCGATTTATTCTCCGAATGGTCCTCTGCATCTTCGGTCGAGGCCGGATTGGAATCTCTCGGTATCATGTCGAGGTTAAAATAGCTTTTGTTGGATCGCAGGGAATCCAGGTCAACAACGTCCCGTTCGATTATGAATCGCCCCGCCCTGATGCTCTGCCCCGGCTGTAATAGCCAGTCGAACACGATATTCTTGTTGTTCACGATCTTGTTGCGGGGCCAATCCTCAAGGGGGATGGAAACCGTTTTCTCGAACGGCTCCGTCTCCTGCTCTCCCGTTTCCTCATTGAACCCCTTCGGGACATCGAGCTTGAATGTCTTGCGCTCAAGTTTCTGATGCCAGCCTTTTTTGAGGATGCCCACGCCGTTGAGCAAGCCCCTCAATACCCACTGAACGAGTATGAGAAAGAACGGCACAAAGTCCTTGTCGGGAAGTGCCTGCATGGTGTTCCAGAACTCAAGGATTTTCTCCCTCTGGATTGCGCCTTTCTGGTCGTATGCAGACTTGATGCCGATTATCGGCTCCGCCCCGAAAATCTTCTGACAGATATACGGAATCGCCGTCCAGACAATTTGAAAGACCTTGTTAATGACGACGTTGGACTGCCAGTCGTAATTTTTCTCCGGCCTCTCCCCGCGAATCATGGCGTAAATGTCATCATAGAGATCATCGAGTTCCGAATAGTATTGCTTGCCGAGCTGCCATTCGGAAATGACGTAGGCGCAGAGTTCTTTCTGCCACTCGGGGCACTCGTCGGTCTTTTCGATTTCTTGGTTTTCTTCGCTCATTCTTTGCCCAACTTGACTGTCTCGTTCAAATTGATAGAAGTCACGCCGCCGCGAAAATAATTCACCTGGATATTCCCGACTTTCTTGCCGTCCATCCAGAGCTTGTGAAGCCGCATTATATCCTTCAGGGTTTCCTGTTTCTCTGTTTCGGTCATAAATAGCCCCGGTAAATCTCCCGGATCAAAAATCCCGCGTATTCAGAATCAAGCCCGCATTTCTCGGTAAAGAACAGGGCGGCTTTCTCCGGCTCGTCTTTCCTGATCCATTTCCTGATCATCTTTTTAACGTCCTCATTCATGGCCGGATAGCCCCTGAATGTTCTTATATGGCCGTCCGAGTAAGATCGCGTTACCCTTTTCTGTCCAGAGCAAAAGAGGTTTTCAGTCATTCATCTTCCTGTCACGCTCACCCTTCTGTGCTGCTGCATCGGCGGCCTGTTCCGCATCAAATGGGCCGCATGCATCAATCTATGGTCTTTCGCAAGGCATTCGATCACCATGCAATCATGCGAGTTTTTCTGCTGGGGGACGGGTTTCGGATCATTCATTATTATCGTTCCCGAACTCTGCCATTCGCCATAGGACCAATTAAGCAGGGACTTGTTGAACCCCGGACAGCAATCCATTATCCACAAAGTAGGAAGCGTCTTAACCTGTCCTCTCTCTTTTATCTTGTTGTTAAAGGGCTTTCCGCATCTGACCGCGTTCTTGAATCGTTTGGCAACCTCATCCCTTCCAGTAGTGCCCTTTGTGTCCCAGCCTTCCCAATAACAGGGAGTTCCCATGCCTTCCTTCCGGAGCTGGTCGAAATATCTGTTCAGGTCATCCGTTGCGCTGAACAGTGTATTGGGCTGCTTCTTGTTTGCCAGCGGGTCTATCAGGTTCACGGTGTAATAGTAATCGCCCGACTTCCGCGCCACGGCCTTTGCAATCTCAAAGGTGTTGTAAGCGTTCGGCCCGTCAATCGCCGGGTGAAACTCCTGCCACAAGAACCACTCATCCTGTGGTGACGCACTTACCCACCCAATGCTCCACGGGTTTCTCGACTCATGATAATCAATCCCGCGCGCATGTACCCACTCGTAAGGGACACCGTTCGGAAAATACTGATCCATCTTGAGATAGCAAATCGAGGGGTCGTAGCTCTTATGGATTCGCCCGGAAATCTGTTTGAACACTCCATAACGGCGGATCATCAGCTCATCCGGATCAGTAATGTCCTGGAATATCCTTTCAATCGCCTCGGGGGTCAGCACCGGGTTGTTGTCCGTCGCCGCCTGGATACAGGCTATGCTCTTTCCCGTCTTATGGTGCTCGACCCTGGGAAGCCCGAACTTTTCCGCAACTGCTTTTGTCCGGTAGATGAACGCCGCTTCCTGCCAGATGTCCGAGTAACAATAGCTCAGAAAGTTGATCGGAGTCAGGGAGAATATCTCATCTCCGTCTTCCGCCAGCAGGCGCATCTTGCATTCTTCCCTGTGTCGCTTCGGCGTCTCCTCATCGTGCCAGACTGAGGAAAGTTGAATCTTGCCCACGTCCTGAAGTTCCTGCTTGGAGCTGCGAAATTCAAAAACGGTCTTGTCGGAGCTCATTCCCACCGGCCGGCGAATCACCAAATTTGAACTCCGCGCCGTTATGTCCCTGATTATCAATTCCGGGGGTATCAGCCTCTTGAGTTCAAGATACTGCGTGTTGTCCTGTTCTTCAGGGTTCGCATTTTCCGGTAGCGTAGAACTCATGCACCGGACTTTTTTCGCCAGCCTGTTCTTGTCTGCGATGGGATGTATCCCAAGGACGCGCTTGACATACTGTTCTGCTACTCCGCTCGTCTTGCCGGCTTGATTTCCGTAGAACAACCCTATTGTTTTATGAAAGAGCTTATCAAGAACCTCGCCCATCTCGGTTCTCTTGAACGCCAGAAAGTTGGCGTATTTATTCAGCGCCTGCGCTATGTGGTCATGCGACAATCTTGCACCTTCCTGCGCGGGAATAAGTTCGCTCATTCGGCCCCTTTATGACTTCTCATGTGGGCGTTAAGGCCGAGTTTCGAAGCGCATGATTTACCGCACACTTCGCATTTAAACTCACCATTGTTTGGGCTGTCATTGCCGACCTTCTCATCTTCCTGAAGTGCAATCTGTTCCTTCTTCCCGAGCAATTCCTTGTACCTTTCCGACTTCGGGACAAACAGCGTCCCGCAATGGTAGCAGGCCAGAACGCCCTCCATGATAAACATGAAGTCCTGTCTGACCGTCGCGCACTTCGGGCATTTCTCTGGGGAATCCCCAAAGTCCTTCCAACGAACCACCTTGAAAAGATTCGTCATTTACGAGTTCTCCTTTCTCATTTTTTCTTCTCCAAATACGCCTGCATCTTATCGTTGCCCCAGATATAGGCTCTAGCCCGCCTTGACTTCGTTGTGCCGAATTTCTTCCTGGCAGCCCGCTTCAGGGCACGTTCAAGTTTTTGGGGCATCCTTCTTCTCCGTCAGAACCTTCAGCCACTTGAAGCCGAAAACATAGATCAAAAGACTTACTATCTTGTCGTCCACCACGTTTCCCGATTTGAGCGCCCACACCTTCAGCCAACCTAGGACGCCGAGAATGAGCCCGATGATGTAAGGGTTCGCTCCCTGCCAGCGGCTTAGTTCCGCCCACGCGTAGAGCAGATAAGGCTCTAAATCAGGTATGTACCAGTTCATTGTTTCAGCTCCTCGTATGTCGCCTCGACCAAATTTTTATGGAAGTACCCTGGCCATGCCAGCACGACCAGGTATTTAATCCAGCGCCGCCGCCACATGTCGTATTTGTCCAGAACGGTTTTGCAGTCTTCCGCTGCTTTGGTTTCCATGACCTCAAAATACACATCGGCGGCCTGTTTTTTTGTCACCACCGGAACGCTGTTGATCCGGCTCAAATAATCATGGATAACCCCGCCTCGCTTCGACGTCCCTCTGATAAGCGGTACACTTTCATAGTCGTGGACAAAACCCTTCGGCACCTCGATTGCCCGCCCCAAAATATCGCTATAAAACCCGAACGGCTCCAACAGCCGTGAGAATGTGGAATCGTCGATATCTTCATTGCATAAGCGCGTTAGGAATTTTCCCATGATTACGGTTCCCTGCTTCTCGCTTCGAAGGTGCATTCTGCAAAGGGCTTATTCTCTTCCGATTTGAAAAACTCGCATTCTTCGAACGGTGCGCCCATTCCCATGTGAAAGCAGGCTTTCTCTTTCTGAGGGCAATCCTCGTGAGAAAAACGAGTCACCATGTGATTGACCGTTTCTCCCTTGAATTTGTTCGGGTCGAGGTTCATCACTTCACCCCAAAGCAGGCAATGTCCGCTTCTCGCGCCGATTCCTCTGAAGCGATTCTGAGGCTTTCCCGCAAACTGACTTTCCCCGGCGCCGCCATCTGCAACCCGAGAATAAACCCCTGCATGGCCGCCTGGATCTTCGCCATGTTCGCCGTCTGCCTTTGCAAATCGCTTTTTATCTCAACCATTCCGAGCAGTCCGCTTATTGCGGCAATGGCCGGAGGATTTTTCACATTCGTAAGCAGAAGCGGCAGGGCATCGGCAATCAGGGTATTGAACTTGACCGGATCACCTTTGCTCGCTTCTAACAAAGCCTGTGCATGGGTAAGGATAGGCCCGATCAGCTGAGGGTTATTTTTCCCCACTTCATAGCCAGCAACACTCGCGGCGGACTGGATAGCGACAATCTCACTATCGGGTTTCACCTGGATCGCGGAGCATCCGGTCACCACAAAAATCAACAGGAATAAAATTGCGAATAATTTTTTCATTTCAGTTCCTTTCTTTATGGAGCCTTAACTACAAAGAGTTTGGCTTCCTGGTCATCTCTCATGACTTTCATAAACGACTCAAAGGCAGCGCCGCTTTCCAGCACGGCCCTAGCCCCTTTCAACCAGCCTTCCTTCTCGCCCAACAGAACGCACATTTGGGTATGGTCCTCTGTATTGCCGGAATGAAACAGGACCGCCGTATGTCCCGGAACCACGATCTCAAAAGTGTCTTTCCACTTTGTTCCGTGGAACCTTTTGACATGATAAGAACCGAGCGGTATCTGGCTTTTCCTGCTATCTGCGGCATCCGGTTCAAGTGTGAAGCTGTGAATGATTCCGTCAATCAGGAGCACGCCGAGCGCTCCTTCAGGAGTCTCTTCGAGTCTTACGATTTTCAGTTCTTTCATCTGCCCGACTCACGAAGTATTACGGCCGTTGTTTTAGGTTTGCAGGAACTAACATCACACTCGATTGAATGTCCGTGAGTGTTGGCCCTTTTCCAGAGTTCAGAAATATCGACCTTTATCCACCCAACGACAAAAAGCGTGAGAGCCTGCATCCCGCCAAGTATCCAAAGCATCGTCGATTCGCTCATGTGTTCTTTGCTCCGCCCCCCCCTTATTCGGCCGCCCCAATATCTTTCACTACAGACCATCGTCGTGAGAAATTTGGGCATTTATTTATACCTGTAGCGTGCCGTATATCTTGCACTGAGTTCCTTGTGATTCTGCATCAGTGTTTCTTTCTGCCTGTCAAGCCAACGGCAAATATCTTTGCGACCCTTTAGCGTCATGTCAGAAGCATTGTGAATTGTAAGAACGGCTGCTGATTTCATATGCATTTCCTTTTTAATATGTTGATATGTTGAGTCAACTTTTACCCTCCGTGTGTTGTGCGGTAAGGGACGTTAAAAGGCCAGTAGGAGTCCCAAGGTCTGCTCCTCCCCCCACCCCCATATCGTTGCTATGGCCCTGGGTCGCTCTATGTTGCTGTCTGTCATCATGTTAATCATCAATTGCTTAATATCTCCGCTCTGGATTGCGGCCAACGTCCGATAATTACTAATTATGTAACCATCCATGATCGTACAATCCCCTGCGAAAACACACACTTAGCATTAGTCCTACATCACATGGGGCTGATGTATGCATTATATCGGCTGATCTGAGCGTAACTCTGTAGGATAACTGCATTAATCACCCTCACCGTCAATCCCCAGGTCCACGTCGATAACCTGGGGTATCTCCGGCCTGGATCGCATCAGGGACAGCACCTCGGGGGTTAGCTCGACGGTTTGACGGTTGAATGAGTTGGATATTATTACCGACTGCGTGTGCGACGGCAGTATACCTGTTGCCTGAGCCATATCCCGTGATGCCTGCAGTTTGATTTTGTCGTCCTCGCTATCCAGTAACGTATCGTAATTGCGCTCTATTTTGGGGAGCGACTTGGTGACTATGCGGGTAGCAGCTAGCTCGACTACGGCTCGCAGCTGTGAGTCGGATAGTTGAGGCACATCGCCGAGATTGCACCCGGCGACTGCGGCAATCGCCTCATATGCAGCAGATGTGCTGATGATTTTGGCTATCGGTAATCTATCAATCAATTTGGGTTTGCGAGCCATCGTATCTATCCTCTCAACAGTCTATCAGTGATCCTCAGTGTCGCTGCGCCGTTGGCGCGACGCTCCGAGGTACTTGATTAATATAATAACGTCAATTTGCGACATTTTTGAGGGGGCAAAACGGTGGTAATGTAGACGGGACGAGGGTTAGCGGGTTTTGGAGGGTGTGCCACGGCGGGGGATCAGACGATAAATCGTGCGCCTGGATATACCGAGCAGACGAGCAATATCAGTTGCAGATATATCAGCGTAGGTGGCGGCTGCGATCAGACGCAACCGTATATTGGTGATTGCCCTGATATCCTCAATACGCCCTCTCCTAGCCCGCAAAATATCAGCAATCTCAACGTTGTAGTCGCGTGAGGCTAGGGGGCTGTGATCATCTATGCCCGCCGCCATATCCTGCAGCAATGGCTCTCTGCGCGAGTCATGCCCATCTATCCATTGCACGGGGGGGCACGGTTGGGGGCAGTTATTAATGTGATTGCAGCCGGAGCAGATCGGGTCGTGCATTTTTTTAGGTTTTTTGTTGCTCATAACTATCTGATATTATTATCAATCGTAATTTTTCCTGTTGACTAAACTAAACACAGTGAAAATAGTTGTTGACATTATTATTATCATAATATATATTAGGGCCAACAAATAACACAGGAGGCTGACATGAGATACACATTTAACGACTGCTACGAGGCGCATTTGGGGGTTACAGGCGATGGACGGCAGACCTGCATCGTGCCCGATCAGGTCGCTGACGATCAAAAATCGTATGATGGACAAACTTTTCCGGCGATTTTCCAGGGCAAAAAAATCCGGGTAAAACTGATCGGCGATGATTATGGACTGCACACTAGCGGTACAGGAGATATGATCGTGAGGAGAGCCTAACATGATTGAGCTCACCTGCCTGCGCTGCGGAGGCACCTGGCACCCGAGGACGGAGGGCAAACCCGTCCAGTGTCCCCGCTGCAAATCAACGCTGTGGGATCGCCCGAGGAAATCGGATGGTGCGACGGGCGGTCGTCCCCGTGGGGGGGCGCTCACACCACGCCAGCAGCAGGCATACGACCTGCGCCAGGCGGGGAAAACGCTGAGGGAAATAGCAACCATCATGGGCACCACGTTAGAGCCCGTCCGTCGCTGGATCGCGGCGGCGGAGAGCAAACTGAACAAAACCAGAGAGGAGGAGAAATGATGAACAATCTCGAAATACTGGAAAATGATGCAGCAATAGCGCGGTGGATCGATACAGATGAATTTGATCCAGAAAATATCGAATTGGAAATAAAATCCGGATGGAAACTCCTGGGCGATACTG
>Ga0265297_10003452_pt1 | contig 28516 bp, 27 predicted proteins | sample Munlanlwell13791_FD_192502 | JGI IMG/M metagenome (GOLD analysis project Ga0265297, IMG submission 192502) | Leachate microbial communities from a municipal landfill in Southern Ontario, Canada - Leachate well 137-91 | ecosystem: Engineered > Solid waste > Landfill > Unclassified | place...
GAATCACCGGTAAACGCGGACCTGGTTACGCCTGTGCCTGATTCCGGCACCTGCGCGGCTTTGGGTTACGCCCATGTCTTGAATATCCCGTATGAGATGGGTTTGATCCGCAACCATTATATCGGCAGGACATTTATCCAGCCCAACCAGGTGCAGCGCGATTTCCGGGTGCGGATAAAGCTTAATCCGGTGAATTCGATCTTAAAGGATAAAAAGGTCGTGGTGATTGAGGACTCAATCGTGCGCGGCACTACCAGCAGGGCCAGGGTCAAGGCGATCCGCCAGACCGGGGCAAAAGAGGTGCATATGCGGGTCAGCTGCCCGCCGCTGATCAGCCCGTGTTTTTACGGCATAGATTTTCCGACTAAAAAAGAGCTGATCGCCGCCAAGCACAGTATTGACTGGATCCGTGATTTTATCGGCGTGGACAGCCTTAAATATTTAAGCAAAGAAGGGATGCTGGCGGCAATGCCGCTTCCCAAGGAAAGCTTCTGTACCGCTTGCTTTGACGGAAGGTATCCGTCGCGGCTTCCTCAAAAGATATCTAAGCGCATATTGGAGTAAAAACTATGGCAAAATTCATATTCGTTACCGGAGGGGTGATCTCAAGCCTGGGCAAAGGAATTGCCTCGGCTTCCATTGGCAGGATCCTGGAATCGCGGGGATTGAAGGTTACTTTAATGAAGCTCGACCCGTATATCAACGTCGATCCCGGGACAATGAACCCTTACCAGCACGGCGAGGTTTATGTCACCGAGGACGGGGCTGAAACAGACCTGGACCTGGGGCATTATGAGAGGTTTACTCACGCCAAACTGACCAGGTTAAATAATTTTACCAGCGGCCAGGTTTATAACAGCGTTATAAGCAGGGAGCGCAGAGGCGATTACCTGGGCAAGACCATCCAGGTCATCCCGCATATCACCAACGAGATAAAAGACAGGGTCAAGAAGGTCGGCGCTGCTTCTGACGTGGATATAGTGCTGGTGGAGATCGGCGGGACAGTCGGCGACATCGAAAGCCTTCCTTTCCTGGAGGCGGCCAGGCAGTTCGGCCTGGATATGGGAAGGGAGAACGTCCTGTATATCCATTTGACCCTTGTTCCTTATATTAAGGCAGCGGATGAGCTGAAGACCAAGCCATCACAGCACAGCGTGGGCACATTGCGCGAGATCGGGATCCAGCCGGATATCCTGATCTGCCGGACGGAAAGGGCCCTGTCCCGGGAGATCAAAGAAAAGATATCGCTTTTCTGCAATATCCGTCCGCAGTCGGTCATTGAATCCAAAGACGCCCCGACCATATACCAGATACCTTTGGATTTCAAGAACCAGATACTGGACGAGATAATCCTCAGCCATTTCCAGTTGATCTGCAAAAACACGGAATTAAAGGAATGGCAGGAGAATGTGGTGGAAAAACTGCTTAACCCCCAGAAGAAGATCTGTATCGCCCTGGTGGGTAAATATATCGGCTTGCAGGACGCCTATAAATCGATCTATGAGGCCCTGGTGCACGCCGGGATCGCCAATAACACAAAGGTAGAGATCAAAAAGATAGATTCGGAGGAACTGCAAAAGGATAATGCCGGGGATATGCTGAAGGACGTCTGCGGGATACTGGTCCCCGGAGGCTTCGGCTACCGCGGGATCGAGGGAAAGATCAAGGCAATACGATACGCCAGGGAGAATAACATTCCCTTCCTGGGATTATGCCTGGGAATGCAGTGCAGCGTCATCGAATTCGCCAGGAATGCCTGCTGTATGAAAGAGGCCAATTCCACGGAATTCCGCAAGAGCCGCTATCCGGTGATCAGCCTTTTGGAAGAGCAGGCCGATGTCGAAGACAAAGGCGGGACAATGCGTTTAGGCGCGTATCCCTGCAGGCTCAAGCCAGGGACCCTGGCCGCTAAAATGTACCGCAAAACATCCATTACAGAGCGCCACAGGCACAGGTATGAATTCAACAATAAATACCGCAAGGCCCTGGAAAAGAAGGGTATGGTTTTTTCCGGGATATACCCCAAGGATAACCTGGTGGAGATAGTCGAGCTTAAGAATCATCCGTATTTCATCGCGGTGCAGTTCCATCCGGAATTCAAATCCAAGCCTGATGCCCCGCATCCGTTATTCCGGGGCTTCATAAACGCGGCGGGGCGGTTATCAACTCAAAGCAAAAGCGCCCCAAAGGAAAAATGAAAGCCATATTAGCGTTAGAAGACGGGAAAATATTTCACGGTAAGTCCTTCGGAGCCAGCGGGGAAAGCTATGGCGAGGTGGTCTTTAACACCGGGATGACCGGTTACCAGGAAGTGATCACTGACCCGTCATATAAAGGACAGATCGTGGCAATGACCTATCCGTTAATCGGCAATTACGGGATAAACAATGAAGACGGGGAATCGCGCAAGTCTTTTCTGGAAGGCTTTGTGGTCAAGGAATACAGCAAGGTGGCCAGCAACTGGCGCAGCGTCAAATCCCTGGGCGATTACTTGAAGGAGAATAATGTCCTGGGTATTGAAGGAGTGGATACCCGGGAACTGACCCTGCATATCCGTCAGCTCGGCGCAATGAAGGCTGTCCTGTCCACCATTGATCTGGATGAGCAAAGCCTGGTGAGAAAGGCCAAAGGCTCCAAAGGATTGATCGGAGTGGACTTGGTCAAGGAAGTAAGCATTGATGAGAAATATAACTGGAAGCAGAATGCCAAGGCCAAGAAGCTCTTTAAAGTGGTGGTGATCGATTGCGGGGTAAAATACAATATCCTCCGGCAATTAGAGGCCAGCGGATGCCAGGTGATCGTGGTGCCGGCCAGCACTACTTCCGGAGAGATAATGAAGATGAAGCCTGACGGGTTATTCCTTTCCAACGGCCCGGGAGACCCGGCAGCAGTGGATTATGTGGTCAATACCACCAGAAAACTTTTAGATAAACTGCCGATCTTCGGTATCTGCCTGGGACATCAGATGCTCGGCCAGGCTTTCGGCGCCAAGACCTTCAAGCTTAAATTCGGGCATCATGGTTCCAACCATCCGGTTAAGGACCTGAAAACCGGCAAAGTGGCCATTACCGTGCAGAATCACGGGTTTTGCGTGGATATGGAGACCTTGAATAAGAAGGATGTGGAGATTACCCATATAAACCTTAATGATAATACCCTGGAAGGTATGCGCCACAAAAAACTTCCGATATTTTCCGTGCAATATCATCCTGAGGCAGCGCCTGGGCCGCATGACGCCGCGTATTTATTCAAAGATTTCGTAAAACTGATGAAGAAGAATGCCTAAACGTACAGATATAAAGAAAATATTGATCATCAGCTCCGGGCCTATTGTCATCGGCCAGGGCTGTGAATTTGATTATTCCGGGACCCAGGCCTGCAAGGTCTTGCGCCAGGAGGGGTATGAGGTTATCCTGGTTAATTCCAATCCCGCGACCATTATGACTGACCCGCAGACCGCGGACAAAACCTATATTGAGCCGATCACCGTGGATATGGTGGAGAAGATCATCGCCAAGGAACGTCCGGATGCACTTTTGCCTACGTTGGGCGGGCAGACTGCCTTGAATACTGCTGTGGGCCTGGCTGAAAAAGGCGTTCTGAAAAAATACAAGGTTGAAGTTATTGGCGCGGATATAAAGGCGATCAAAAAAGCCGAAGACAGACAGCTTTTCAAGCAGGCGATGCTTAAGATCGGCCTGGACTTGCCGAAAAGCAGCAAGGCCTATACCCTTAAAGAGGCTATGGATGTTGTTACCAAGATAGGTTTCCCGGCGATCATCCGTTCGAGTTTTACCCTTGGCGGAACAGGCGGAAGCGTGGCCTATAATATCGAAGAATTTAAAGGATTAGCCAAGCACGGCCTGGAATCTAGTATGATCAGCGAGATCCTCATTGAGGAATCAGTCATCGGCTGGAAGGAATTCGAGCTGGAGGTTATGCGGGATAAGAAAGACAACGCGGTGATCATCTGCTCGATCGAGAATTTCGACCCTATGGGCGTGCATACCGGCGACAGCATTACTGTAGCTCCGATCCAGACCCTGACTGACCGGGAATACCAGAAGATGCGCGACGCGGCTATTGCCTGTTTGCGCGAGATCGGCGTGGAGACCGGCGGATCGAACGTGCAATTCGCGGTGGACCCCAAAACCGGCAGGATGGTGGTCATTGAGATGAACCCGCGGGTATCCCGCTCATCTGCCCTGGCTTCCAAGGCCACCGGCTTTCCGATCGCCAAGATCGCCGCGAAATTAGCCGTGGGTTATACCCTGGATGAGATACCCAATGACATTACTAAAGAAACGCCTTCCTGCTTTGAGCCTTCGATAGATTATTGCGTGGTTAAAATACCGCGGTTTACCTTTGAGAAATTCCCCCAGTCGGATAATACCCTGACTGTATCGATGAAATCCGTGGGCGAGGCGATGTCCATTGGCCGGACTTTCAAGGAGGCCCTGCAAAAAGGACTGCGTTCTATGGAGATCAAGAAATACGGGTTGGAAAGCATCCTTTTTAAAGACCTCTCGGATATAAAGGCGGATAACGCGGTATGGGAAGAGCTGCGCGCTAAATTAATGACCCCTAATGCCGAACGTTTATTCTATATTGGAGACGCTTTCAGGCTGGGGATGACTGTGGAGCAGATCCATGGCCTCAGCAAGATTGATCCCTGGTTTTTGTTCAATATAAAAGAAATAATCGAATTAGAAAAAGTCCTGAGCAAGAATAAAGATTCCGTTACCAAAGAACTTATGGTTAACGCCAAGGAAATGGGCTTTAGCGACCGGCAACTGGCAAAGCTCTGGGCAAAAGACGAAGCCGATGTTTATCTCCTGCGAAAAAACTTCCAGATCAAGCCGGAATTCAAGCTGGTGGATACCTGCGCCGCGGAATTCAAGGCAGCCACACCTTATTATTACTCGACATACGAGCCGTAAAATGGTATAATTCCTCCAATAGTCACAAAAGAAGGGGTGACGGTTGGAGCTGAAAACATAATATCGCAAGGCAACTCTCAAAAGGGTTGCCTTTTTTGTTTTCGCGGGTCCTGGCAAGGCATTAATTCAGTGAGGCTGTGTCAGTCGCTCGAACATTCCTCGGCCTTCGGCCTGGCACCCGGTCGTATAGTAACGGCCGGTGTAGCCTTGTGGCTTACGGAAACCGCTTGGTGACACAGCCCCACTGGTTCTTACGCCAAACGCACCTTGTTGTCTGCTAAAGCTCAGGGAATAAGAAATAGTTTTTGTTTATCGATAAGTCCTATATGGCGAAAGGCTGTATAGGACTTTTTATTTTGAGTTAGATTTGGCGAGTTTTTACGTCTATTAGTAGTGGGAGGCAAAGAAGAAGTTGACAATACACTAAAAATAGTGTAGACTTGAAATGGACGAAAAGACGGGATACGAAATACTATTTTATAAAACAGAAACTGAAAAAAGCCCAGTAAGAGAGTTTTTGGATGGCTTGCCTTCGAAGGCGCGTTCTAAGATATTAAGATGGTGTGAAAGGCTATCGGTGTATGGGCCTGATCTGCCTCGGCCATATGCCGATACTGTAAGGGGTAAGATCCGCGAATTGCGGGTTATATTCGCTTCAACTCAATATCGGCTGTTATATTTCTTTTCCGGTAAATATATTGTTGTAACGCATGGGTTTATTAAGAAAACGGATGAAGTCCCTTCGAAAGAGTTAGAAAAAGCAATAAATATAATGCGGGACTTTGAAATAATGATCAGGGAAAGAGGTGTTGAGATATGAGAGGAGTAGAAAGGTTTTCTGATTATCTTAAAGAGCAATTGAAAGACGAAGAATTCCGCAATAATTTCGAAGAAGAAGGTGTTTATGCGGATTTGGCGATCCAGGTGGCGAAATTAAGGGAAAAAGAAGGCTTGAGCCAGGCGCAGTTGGCTAAGATACTTAAAACTACCCAGCAAACTGTTTCCCGCCTGGAGGACCCCGGCAATAACAGTCTTTCTTTGGCAACACTTTTAAAACTCGCTCGCGCATTTCGTAAAAACCTGAAAATCCAGTTTGTTTAATAAGAATAAATTAGATTCCTTTACTTCTTGTATTAAAGGTGTATAATAACCCTATGCCTAATACTATTAAGAATGTTGTGCCAGCAGAACCCAATTTGACTTTTTTCGGCCTGGGGATAGCCCCTAAGATCCTGGAGATCTTGGAGAAGAACAAGTTTAAGACCCCTACGCCGATCCAATTTAAAGCTATTCCCATCGGTTTAGAGGGTAAGGATATAATGGGTATTGCCCAGACCGGGACCGGTAAGACCCTGGCCTTTGCCATACCGGTGATTCAGCGCCTGGCCCAGAAGACCGGGAATTGTATGGTCCTGGTGCCTACCCGTGAGCTGGCCCTTCAGGTGGATGAGACCTTCCGCAAGATCGCACCACTGTTTAAGATGAATACCGCGGTATTGATCGGCGGAGCTCCTATGGAGCCGCAGGTACGCCAATTGCGCGCTAATCCCAGGGTGATCATCGCTACTCCGGGAAGGCTGCTTGACCATATGAGCCAATGGAATGTGATGCCCAATGATGTGAATATCCTGGTTATTGATGAAGCGGACCGTATGCTGGATATGGGATTTGCCCCGCAGATCGAGAAGATCTTGAAATTCCTGCCTAAAGACAGGCAGACTATGCTATTTTCGGCGACTATGCCGCAGACGATATTAAAGATCGCCGGCAGCCATATGAAACTTCCGGTAAGCGTGGAGATTGCCCGTTCCGGGACAACCGCCGAGGGGGTTATTCAGGAACTTTTTATCGTCCAGAAGGAAGCCAAGAAAAGGCTTCTGACCAAGATCCTGCAGCAATATCACGGAAGTGTGCTTTTGTTTTCCCGGACCAAGTTTGGGGCTAAGAAGATAACCAGGGGTTTGAGGGATAGCGGGATAAGTGCGGCTGAGATCCATTCCGACCGCAGCCTGGCTCAGCGCAAGGACGCCTTGGACGGGTTCAAGGCCGGACGCCACCGCGTGCTGGTAGCCACTGATATCGCGGCCCGCGGCATTGACGTGACCAATATTGAGCTGGTTATAAATTACGATATCCCGGAAGATCCGGAGAATTACGTGCACCGTATCGGCCGCACCGGCAGGGCCGGGGCTAAGGGCAGGGCTATTTCTTTCGCTATGCCGGATCAGGCCGAGGATGTGCGCAATATCGAGAAACTTATTCAGACTCCGCTTCCGCTGAAGAAGCATCCGGATTTCCCTGAGGAAAAATTTATCGCTGGTTCAAGCAGCGCTAAATCCAGGGGGAATAACCGGCAGCATCATCATGGAAATCGCAACCAGCACAGTCAGCGCAAACCGCAGAAAAATTTCTTCAAGAAATCTTCCAATCGCCGTTTCTAAAACTTTGACCGTTTTATGATAAATCCAGCTAAAGAAAAAGCTTTATCTGATAGATTTGTTAGTTTAGGCGTCCGCCAGGCGGATATTATTGAAAGTTTTATCCGTTCCAGCGGACCGGGCGGCCAGAATGTGAATAAAACTTCCACCTGTGTTTATTTAAGGCATTTGCCTACCGGCATTGAGGTAAAATGCCAGACTGAACGTTCGCAGGCAATGAACCGTTACCGGGCCAGGGTGATCCTGCTGGAAAAGATCGGATCGCGGCTGCTTAGGGAGCGGGCTGAAAAGAAAGCCGCTGCGGAAAAGGCCCGCAGGCAGAAACGCCGGCCGTCCAAGGCAAGTAAATTACGAAATCTGGAAGTCAAACGCAAGCACAGCGCAAAAAAGAGCCTCAGGAAACGCGTGGCGGATTGGGATTAATTCAGTTGATGTACCTGGCCATATAGGAATGGCCAGTATGCGCTTACTGCGCATTGTGTCTTTACAAATGGAGGGTTGGAATGAGTTTGGGCGATATTTATCTTACGCAAAAAGGATTTGAGAAACTGAGCAAGGAACTGGAATTTTTAAAAACCGATAAAAGGCGGCAGTTGTCCAAGGCTATAGGCACGGCAAGGGAGCACGGCGACTTGAGCGAGAACGCCGAGTATGACGCGGCCAAGGACGCCCAGGGGATGAACGAGAAGAAGATCTCCGAACTGGAGGATAAGCTGTCCAGGGCCAGGATCATTGATAATGAGGATATCCCGCACGGCGAGATACTTATCGGAGCCACAGCGCTGCTTAAAGACCTGAAGAGCGGCAAGGAATTCAGTTATACCTTTGTTTCCGAGGAAGAAGCGGATTACGACCAGGGGAAGATCTCAGTTGCCTCTCCTATAGGCGGTGGGCTGTTGGGCCATAAAGAGGGTGAAACAGTGGAGATAAAGATCCCTGCCGGTATATTGCAATACAAGGTTTTGAAGATCACCCGGGATTAGATTTAAAAATTTGTGGATAAAAGAAAAAAATAAGATAGAATATACACATGGCGGATTTCAGCATTGAGAAGAAGATATATTATTATGATACTGACGCCGGCGGCGTAGTCTATTACGCCAATTATCTCAAGCACCTGGAAGAAGGCCGCAACGAGTTTTGCAGGGGCAAAGGGGTTGACCTGGCCGAACTTTCCAAATCCGGGGTGGAATTCCCGGTAGTTCATGTGGAAGTGGATTATAAATCTCCTGCCAGGTACGGGGATACAGTAAAGGTCTATACCCGGATAGAAAAGGTCGGCGGATCGTCGGTGCATTTCTCACAGGAGATCAAAAGGGATGAGACGCTTTTGGTCCGCGCCAAGACTGTCTGGGCGTGCATAGATAAACAATTCAAAGGAAGGCCGGTTCCCGAGCAGGTTAAGGACCGGCTTTTGGCTTAATAGAGAGGAAAAGTATGCCTAATTATGAAATAGTCAGAAAATTCTGCAATCTTACCAAAAAAGAAGCCACGTTCCCGGAGACATACGTAGCCGAGGCGAATGGGGAAGCCAAGCTGATGCGTTATATTGAGGATTGCCTGAGCAAGGAAAACCAATGCCGGCATCTCGGATGTAAATACGCCGCGGGCGATAAGGACCCGTTGGTATAATTTTTTTATAGAGGCATTAGATCTCTTAGACGGTTTAATCATGGACGGAGAGATGAATAAAGATATCGGTTTTGACAACGAGAAATACCTGAAGGAGCAGACCAGCTCGATACTTGACCGGGTAAAGAATTTCGACAATAAGCTTTATTTGGAATTCGGGGGAAAGCTCTGCTACGATTACCACGCTGCCAGGGTTCTGCCGGGTTATGACCCGAACGTCAAACTGAGGCTTTTGCAGTCGCTTAAGGATAAGATTGAAATAGTAATGTGTATTTACGCCGGGGATATTGAAAAAGGCAGGGTGCGCGGGGATTTCGGGATCACCTATGACGCGGCTACCCTGAAGCTGATCGATGACCTGCGCAAGTGGGACCTGGATATTTCATCCGTGGTGATCACCCGTTTCGCCAACCAGTCTTCGGCGGTGATCTTCAAGAACAAGCTGGAGCGCCGGGGGATCAAGGTCTATCTGCATTATCCTATTGAAGGTTACCCGGCGAACGTGGACCTGATCGCCAGCGAAAAAGGGTTCGGCAAGAACGATTATATCAAGACGCATAAACCAATTGTGGTGGTCACCGCGCCCGGGCCGAACAGCGGAAAACTTTCAGTCTGCCTTTCCCAGCTGTATAACGAGCATAAGAAAGGGGTTAACGCCGGTTACGCTAAATTTGAGACATTCCCGATATGGAATATCCCGTTGAAGCATCCGGTTAACGTGGCTTATGAAGCGGCTACCGCGGATATCCAGGATTTTAATCTGGTTGATCCGTTCCATTTGAATGCCTACGGCCTGACCGCGATAAATTATAACCGGGACGTGGAAAGTTTTCCTATCCTTAAACTGATCCTAAGCCGGATCCTGGATAAACAGGCGGCAACCGCGCCGGTGTATAATTCTCCTACCGATATGGGGGTTAACCGCGCGGGCTTCGGTATAATCAATGACCAGGCGGTCCAGGAAGCGGCCAAACAGGAGATGATCCGCAGGTATTTCCGTTATAACAGCGAATATATCATAGGCATAGAGAAACAGGAAACCGTGGACAGGATCACCCTGCTGATGGAAGAGATGGGGGTGAAGATCAATGACCGGGTTGTTGTTCAGGAGGCCAGGGCTAAGGCTGAAAAAGCCGAGAAAAAAGGCGAGGGTAATGAGGGGATATGCTGCGCCGCGGCCATACAACTGTCTGACGGCAGGATCCTTACCGGCAAGAATTCCCGGCTGATGCACGCCGCCTCAAGCCTTATTTTGAACGCGGTAAAAGTCCTGGCCAAGATCCCGGATGAGATACTGCTTATCTCCCCGCATATCATCAACCAGATCACCAAGCTTAAAGAGGGGATCCTGGACGCGGGGACGACCAGTATGGACCTGGAAGAGACATTGATAGCCCTGGCTATAAGCGCGACCACTAACCATACCGCTGAGCTGGCGATGAAGAAATTGATCGAGCTGCGGGGCTGCGAGGTGCATATGACGCATATCCCCACTCCCGGTGACGACGTCGGGCTTAAGAGGCTCGGGGTCAACCTGACTACCGACGGTAAATTCTCATCACGCAATCTCTTTGTAGCTTAATATGGCGCAAGCCGGCAATAAGGACAAACTTAAATTCGTTATTTTCCTCGCTGCCCTGGCGTTATTATGGTATCTGGGCGGCAAATTCCCTGTAGATAGCAACCCCATCCGGGAAACACTCTCAAAATATCCGGTCATACTAAGCGGGCTGGTTTTTATCCTGGCGTATGTCACGGTCACTTTTTTTATCTGGTTTTCCAAGGATATCTTCCGGCTGATCGCCGCGGTTTTATTCGGGCCGTTATTAAGCGCCGGGCTGGTCCTTTTGGCGGAGACGGTAAACGCGTTCATTTTATTCCATCTGGCCAGGTATATGGGCAGGGGGTATGTCGAGCATAGCCAGCAGAAGGGCCTGAAGTCCTGGGATCGGCGTTTAGCCAACGCCGGCTTACCCTGGTTATTTATTTTTCGGTCTGCTCCGCTTATACCCTTCCGCTTTATGGACCTTGCTATGGGCCTGACCGGGATAAGCTTTCGCAAATACCTTTTGATAGTCCTTTTAGGCTCTTTTTTGAGGATACTCTGGATACAATATGTCCTGGCAGGGGTGGGGCAGGCGGCTCTGGGAGACCCGAAAGCTATCGCGCAATATTTTAACAGCCATAGCGGGATCTTTGTGGCGAGCCTTATCTATCTGGCCCTGGCAATAGCAGTTCTGGTGAAATTAAAACACAAGGAGTGATCTTATGGGTATCAAACTGAAATGCATGGGCGGGACCAGGACAGTGACCGGCTCCAGCCATCTTGTTACCTGCAGTTCCAGCAAGGTGCTCCTGGACGCGGGGCTGTTCCAGGGCCGGCGCGACCAGTTCTATGAGAAGAACTCTAATTTCACCTATAACCCCAGGGAGCTGGACGCGCTTTTATTGTCCCACGCGCACCTTGACCACTGCGGCAATATCCCCAGCCTGATAAAAAGAGGGATGCGCTGCAAGATATATTCGACGCACGCCACCCGCGACCTGTGCAAGCTGATGCTGGAGGATTCCGGGCATATCCAGGAAGAAGATATCCGTTATGTGAATAAAATAAACCGCAGGCTGGGAAAGCCTTTAAGGAAACCGCTGTACACCAAAAAGGAGGCGAGCAAGGCAGCCAAGCGCAGGTTCCAGACATTCTCCTACGGCCATCGTTTTTGCGCGGCCAGGAATGTCTTCGGCACCTTTTACGACGCCGGGCATATCCTGGGTTCGGCTATCGTGACGCTGGATATACAAGAAGGCGAAAAGAACACAAAGATCGGTTACGCGGTGGACCTGGGCAGGAATAATCTGCCTATGCTGAATAACCCGCAGGTGCCTAAAGGCCTGGATTATCTTATCGTGGAGACCACTTACGGCGGCAGGATGCACGCGCCGATCGATGAGGCGCAGGGCAGGCTGCAGGAGGCGATCCTGCGGACGATCGAGCGCAAAGGAAAGATCATTATCCCGGCGTTCACCCTTGCCCGCACCCAGGAGATCCTTTATTTCCTGAGCAATATGATAAAAGAAAAGGCCATACCCGTCATCCCGGTATATGTGGACAGCCCGCTGGCCACCGATATAACCGAGGTCTTTAAATACCATAATAATTATATGAACCCCCAGACCAATCAGGCGATTAATAACGGGGACAGCCCGTTTGAGTTCCTTAACCTGCATTTTGTCCGCGACCAGAAAGAATCAAAGACGCTGAACGCCGATAAAAGGCCGATGGTCATTATCGCCGGGTCAGGGATGTGCGAATCCGGAAGGATTCTGCACCATTTGAAGAACACTATTGAGGATTCCCGCAATACCATTCTGGTGGTGGGGTATATGGCTAAAGACACCCTGGGCCGCAGGATAGTGGAGAGGGAGCGTTTTGTGCATATATACGGCGTAGAACATCAGCTTAACGCCGAGGTGGTGATATTGAACTCTTTGTCGTCACACGCCGACAGGCAGGGGCTCTTTGAGTTTATTTCCGCATGCCAGCCTTTGAAAAGAGTCTTCCTGGTCCACGGTGACGAAGAGCAGACATTCGCTTTGTTCGATTCCCTGAAAGAGAAAGGCATTAATAACGCGTATATGCCTTTGCAGAACGAAGAGATGGAATTGCCTTGACCGGAAGCCAAAATACGTGTAGAATCTAAGTTCGAGTTAAAAACTAAAAACACTAAGTGGAGGTAAACATGGCAGGCGGAAAATCTACACCTAAGAAAGATAAAAAGACCAAGGTTGCACAGGGCGAGTTGGTGAAAACCGGAAAGATCCTGATCAGAGGGGTCGACGGCTATAAAGCGGGTAAGAACGTGAAGGGTTTGGGCACGATCTACGCGCTTTGCCCTGGTAAAGTGAATTTTACCCGCAAGAGGATCGCGCAGGGCAAGGTAAAGACGTTTATCAACGTTATCCCTGAATAATGACCGCTGGTGATGATCTTTCGGGAACCCTGGCGCAAAAGGCGCACAGGTATTCTTCGATAAAATACTGTCTGGCAATATCGCAGACAGTATTTTTTTTATTGCTGCTTGTTCTTTTTATATGGTCCGGGGCATCACGCGCCCTGGCCGCGGATATCGCGAAACTGCGGTTGAGCGGGTATTTGACGTTGCCGGTTTATCTATTCGCGGTTTCCCTGGCTTACTCTATCCTCAGCTTCCCGATAACTTTCTATCAGGGGTTCATTATTGAGCATCAGTTCGGCTTAAGCCGCCAGGGGATCGGGCCCTGGTTCATCGATCAGATCAAGTCCGGGGCAATAGCTTATCTGTTCGCTGTATTGCTTTTGGGCTTGTTTTATTTCATCGTTGGGCGCAATCCCGGCCAATGGTGGTGGATCGTTTCCATCGCCTGGTTTTTCTTTAATGTTATATTGGCACGGCTTGCCCCGGTGCTGATAATACCGCTTTTCTTCAAATGCACTAAATTAGCCGATGAGGGCTTGCGCCAAAGGATAATCAAACTGGCTGCTTCGATGAAGATCTGCCTGCTTGACGTGTTCGAGATCAACTTGAGCAAAAAGACAGTCAAGGCTAATGCCGGGCTTACCGGTTGGGGAAAAAGCCGCAGGGTGATCCTTGCCGATACGCTTAAGGCGGATTATACCGCTGATGAGATCGAGGTTATCCTGGCACATGAATTCAGCCATTATAAGCTCAAGCATATGATAAAGCTTATTTTATTGAACAGCGCGGCTACGCTTTTGGGGTTTTATCTTATATTTAAAACCGGATCGTGGGCATTGTCCGCGTCGGGTCTGGGCTCCTGGCTGGATATCCAGGCTATGCCGCTTATCTTTGTTTACTTCACGGTATTTTCGCTGTTCACCCAGCCGTGCGAGAATTATTTCAGCCGCAGGTTCGAAAGGCAGGCAGATAGTATGGCCCTGCAATATACCGGGATGAATGAGGCGTTCATCAGCGCCATGGACAAGCTGGGCCGCCAGAACCTGGCCGACCGCGACCCGCGCCCTTTGATCAAATTTTTCTTTTTCGACCATCCGCCGATAAGCGAGAGGATCGCGGCTGCCCGGCGTTCGTAGTGGCCCTGGACCGATTTTATCGTTGAATACGGCGGATTTTAGAGTTAGAATTGTATTATGACCAGCCAGCCCGATAACAAAGAAATAAGCTTAGAGGAGTTCCTTAAAAGCCTGCGCATAGCCTTTAATTACATCCTTCTTTATTCCAACGAACACAATTCCTTTGTCAAATCCGTGGGTGAACTGCGCCAGGCCCTGAATACGCTCTTCGCCTTTATGGAGCCGGTGACAATAGGGTTTACCCCTGACGCCCTGGTAATAGACGGCAAGACGTATAACAAACTGGCCCTGCATAAAGAGTTGGCCAAGATGTTCCACGCCCGCAAGGTCAAAAGCATCCAACTGCGAAAAGGCGTTAGTATTGCCGAGCTGCTTTTGCTCCTGGAAAGGTTGTCTATGCCGACCAAAGAGATACTGGAAAAAGGCGGGGTGAGCCGGATGATCAACCCGGCTGTGGCCAAGAATATGACCGTGGAAGACCTGGATTATTCCCGGTTATTGACGCCGGAGGGCGAAGATATCTCCGAGGTCTGGTCCTTTATGTTCACCGACGGCGCAGGCAAAGAAAACCACGATAAGATAAAGGAATTCGCCGACAATTTTGATGCGATCATCGCCAAATTCAAGGCCAGCGACCTTATTGAGAATAACGAATTGAACATTAACCTGGGCAAATTCCTCGCGTATATCCGCACGAAAGACGAGGATAAATTCCGCAAATGCAGTATGACATTGCTGCAGATGCTCTTGAAGACCAAAGGGCTTCTTGTGCCGGAAAACCTGCACAAGATATCCGGGTTCTTTGTCGACCTTGATGAGCGGGATATCGCCGATACTATCGGTGAAGCTATGGCCTCCGAAGAGGGGGCCGATCCGCAGGCGTTCGCTTTTTTCTCCAGCCTTTTCGGCAAGGAAAAAGGGGACAGGGTGGCTTTGTCCTTTTCCGATAACGTAAAAAGCGGCAGGGCGGCGGGGCTTAATGCCAAGGTCAGCAAAAAGGTCAAAGAGCTTTTTATCTTCGGGGAGAATTCCCTTGTCCCGGAAGTTTATCGCCACGCCATAGCGTCACTTGTCGAGGGGGATGTCTCAGCGCACAAGGATTTTTCTTTCGACCGCCGGCTTATCCAGGAGAATTACCGGTTCATACTATTGAACCTTCTGGCGGATGAGGATGACGGGTATAAGGCCGGGTTTATCCTGGAAAAGCTGTTCAGCCAGTGGGATAAGATAATTTCCGAGCGCAGCCCCGGGTATCTAAAGTCCATCGCCGAATTCCTGGAACGCAAGAAGGGCGCAGACGGGCAGGTCCCGGCGGCAATAGCGCAGTTGGCAAAACGGTTCACGGATTTCCTGGAGGATATGGCCTGGGAGGAGAATATCACTCCGGGCCTTCAGCCTTTCCTTGACCGGCTTTCCCGCAGTTCGGCGGGCGAGGAATTTTATCTTCGCCGGATCTTCGGCGAGAATAAAGTAAACCCGCGCGTATTAAAGCTTTTTTTCAAATTTTTTCCCGGCGCCGCCGAGGAGTTCAAGCTGCGGTTGGAGAATAAGTCCGGGGATATAGAATTCCTGGCCAGGATAATAGAAGCCTTTAAAGAGCTTGATTCCCCGATCAGCCTGGTTTGCCTGCGCCATATTTTTTCTTTCGGCAACGACCAGGTAAAGATAGAGGTGTTGAAAGCTATGGCCGCAATAACAGATTATGACGAAGCTCTCCTGATAGGGACGCTTAAACAGGGGCCCGGCCTGCTCAAGAAGGAGGCTATGGCGGTTTTGCTCAGAACAGAGGAGTTGAAGGAAAAAGGGGCCGGACTGCTTTTTGCGGCGTCCAATCCCTGGGGCAGGGAGAACAACGCTTTGCTTGAGAGCATGGATATAGCGGATGAGCTGGATTTGCGGCCAGCCGCCAAATACCTGGCGGTATGGGGCAAGAAGCCGTTTTTCTGGCACGCTCCGGTGCGCAACAGGGCAAGGCAGATACTGGAGAAGTGGAAATGTTAGGCAAGATCGAGAATGCCTTCCGGGGATTGATCAACGCGCTGCAGATCGCCAAGCTTTACGGTGCGGAGCATCAGAAAGTCGGGAAGTTCCTGGAAACGGCGAATGAAAAACTGCAGGAGGTCCTGGCCGAGAGGCCTGAGCTGGTGATCGGGATCGTCGGGGATGAGCTGGCGTTCGAGAAAGAGATACTTTTCGACCTGAGCCGGAGCATCCAACCGATGATCGCATATCTTAAGAGCCGCGGCGTGGAGAAGATCGCTTTTCACCGGGGCTTGACCAGCGATGATCTGGCTAAATTTGTTTCTTTCCTGATGCTTCCCAAGGACGAGTATAAGAAAGAGCCCCAGGAATATCTTGATGCCGCAGGCGTGCGCAATATCAGCGTGGGCAAGTTAAAGGGGGCCGGAGCGGGAAACGTCGACCAGCCCGAGGAAATAACCCGCGCGGTTGATTTTCTGAACCTTTATAACGGCTCGCTGGATAATTTCTCGCAGTCCATGGAGAATGTCCTGGACGCCAAGGATATGGATTACATCAACCTGAGGTTCAACATCACCAATATGATGGAGACTATGGTCGGCAGGCACCAGGAATTATTGAAGCTGGCCGCGGTCAAGCGCTATGACGTGAACACCTTTGTCCATACAATGAACGTCTCGATCCTTTCGATGTTCTTCGCGTCCCGGCTGGGCCTGGCTAAAGAGGATATTCTGGATATAGGCATCGCCGCTTTATTCCACGACATCGGAAAGGTCTATATATCGCGCAACATCATCAAGAAGACGGACAAGCTTACCGACGCGGAATTTTCGGCGGTCAAAGGGCATACTGTTTTCGGCGCAGAGATCCTCCTGAAATATGTGGATACCCTGGGGATGCTGCCTGTGTTGGTGGCGTTCGAGCATCACTTGAAGCCGGATTTTAAAGGTTATCCGAAAATGGCGTTTCCGCATAAGCCGCATCCGGGTTCGATCATTGTCTCCATCTGCGACGTTTATGACGCGCTTTTGCAGCGCCGCAGTTACAAGTCCCCTTATCCTCCGGATATGGTCCATGAGATAATGATGAAATCCCGGGATAATGTCTTTGACCCCGGGCTTCTGGACACCTTTTTCAATATAATGGGGGTTTGGCCTATCGGGACCCTTGTGGCTTTAAGCGATAAGAGCGTGGCTGTGGTCCGCGACGAGAATGAGGACGATAAATTCCTGCCTAAGGTGGAGATCGTCCATCCGGCTGAAAACCGGCAAATGGTCGATCTTAGAGAGACGAAGGATAAGATCGCGATAGAGAAGTTTATTGACCCGCAGACAGAGGGGAAAGTTTATTCCAGCCTTATTTGATCTTTCCGGCAGTAACCTTTAAGAGCCCTTCAGCATATCCGCTATGACCCGGGCCGCTTTTTGGCTGGCGCCGTAAGCCCCCAGCTTTTGCTTTATATCCAGGAGCTCCAGTTTTAACTGGCTGAGCCGGTCTTTGTCCTGAAGCACCGGGATGAGGTAATCGCAGATGGCCTTAGGATTGCATTGGAACTGGATGAATTCTTCGCAGACCTTCTTTTCTTTTACCACATTGACCAGCCCGATATAAGGGATCTTGATCATCAGGCGGATAAAAGCCCAGGTCAGGAGATTTACCGTGTAGAGTATGACCATCGGCGTCCCGAGTATGCCTGTTTCCAGGGTCGCTGTTCCGGAACAGACCAGGCTGAAGTCGCTGGCGGCAATGCCGTCGTAGGTGGCGTCGGAGATCATTTTTATCGGCAGGTTAAACCCGGCCAGGGCCTGGTCGAAAGCCTCTTTTTTTACCGTCGGAGAGCGCAGTATCAGGAATTGCGCCCGTCCGTAGAAGTACTCGTTGATCTCCTGGGCGCTTTTGAGCATTACCGGCAAAAGCGTCCTTACTTCTTTTTCCCGGGATCCGGGCAAAAGGGAGATGGTCAGTTTATCCCGGGACAGCCCGTGTTTGGCCAGGAACGCCTCTTTCGGCTCCTGGGTCTTTACCACATCGAGCAGGGGATGGCCGACAAAACTGACCGGGATGTCGTTCTGGCGGTAGATCTTCTCTTCAAAAGGGAACAAGACGATCATCCGGGCGATGTTCTTCTTGATGGACCTCAGCCTGTTCTTTCCCCAGGCCCAGACCTGCGGGCTGATGTAGTATGCGACCGGTATCCCCAATTCACGCAGCTTCTCGGCAAGCCTGAGGTTAAACCCCGGGTAATCCACCAGGATAGCCAGGTCGGGTTTGTCTTTTTGGGCCTCTTCCAATACCCGGCGGAATATTTTTTTAAAAGTCTTAAGGTTCTTCAAAACTTCCCAGAAACCGATGACCGCCAGTTTTGTGAGGTCGTAATAAAGCTCAACGCCCGCTGCCTTTAATTTATTCCCGCCCAGGCCGGCAAAGCGGACCGAGGGATATATCTTTTTTATCTCGCTGACCAGGTGCGCCGCGTGCAGGTCTCCCGAGGCCTCGCCGCAGACGATCAGTATTTTCTTGGGTTTTTCCATATAAGGTTTTTTATCTTAAGGGCCACTTTCAGCGCCTGGCGGGCTTCCTTGCCGTCGACAATTGGCTGTTTATGGTTGGATACGCAGTCTATGAACGAGGATAATTCTTTTTTTAAAGGGTGATCTTTTTCTATTTCCAGGGCTTCTTTGAATATGCCGGATGGGCCTTTGCGGTAGATATAGGCCTGCTCGCTCTTATAGTCCAGGGATATGTAGGCGTCCTTCAGGAATATCCGGATCTTGCGCATTGTCTCGTCGGATATGCGGCTGGCGGTAAGGTTGCATACGCAGCCGTTCTTAAAGGTTATCCTGGCGTTGGCGATGTCTTCGTATTCAGTCAGGACGTTTGCCCCTACGGCCTCGATCCGCTTGATCGGGGAATTTACCAGCCCAAGGATGATATCTATGTCGTGGATCATCAGGTCCAGGACCACGCCGATATCCAGGGAACGGTTGGGAAATAAGCTAAGACGGTGGCATTCAATAAAATAGGGGTTTTTGAAAAATTTATGGGCGCAGGAGAACGCCGGGTTGAAGCGCTCGATATGGCCTACCTGCAGGATAAGCCGGTTTTTCTGGGCGGCGCGGATCAGGGAATCCGCTTCTTTAAGGTTGCTGGTAAAGGGTTTCTCGACCAGGGTATGAATGCCGCGGGACAGGAAATCCAAGGCTATTTTATGATGGAGCAGCGTAGGCACGGCTATGCTTACCGCGTCGATTTTACCGAAAAGCGCTGTATGGTCGGTAAATCCCGGGACCTGCAGGCCGGCGCTTATTTCATCGCAGCGCTGCTTGTTCGAATCGCAGATCCCTGCCAGCTCGCAACCGGGTATCTCTTTATATATTTTGGCATGCAGGCTGCCGAGGTAGCCTGTTCCTATTACAGCCACTTTGATTTTGGACATATTTCGATATTAGCAAAGCACTCGACAAAAGTCAATATATATGATAAAATCGTTCAACCAGGAGAAATATGAGAGATTATATAAAACTGTTCAAATTTGTTATTCCGCACTCAGGGTTGTTTGCCGGCGCCGGGATTTGCATGCTGCTTTCCGCCATATTTGACGGGGTTTCTTTGACTATGATAATGCCTCTGGCGGATATCATCCTCACTGGGAAAAAGATCGTCCTGCCGGTCAAGCTTCCGCAGTTTTTAAATGCCTTTATCGACACCTTGAATAATATCCCGCCGCTTATGCTCTTGAATTATATGGTTATCGGCGTGGTTATCCTGTTTGTTCTTAAGGGTTTATTCGGGTTCCTGCAAAGCTACTTTATGACCGATATAAGTTTTCTGGTGATGCGGGATATCCGCTCCAAGCTTTACGCGAAGTTCCAGACATTGTCACTGGATTATTTTACCCACCGCCGGGGGGGGGAGATGATGTCCAGGGTGACCAATGACGTGGGCCAGGTGGGCAACGCCATATCCTACGGCGCCACTGACCTGATCTACCAGTCTTTGCAGGTGGTGATCTGCGCTTTTCTTATATTTTTCATAAACGCGAAGCTTGCGCTGCTTGCTTTAGTGATCCTTCCTTTGGTTAGTTTACCCATTGTCAAGGTCGGCAAGATCCTTAAAAAGATCGCCTTGAAGACCCAGGAAAAGGTCGCTGATATCAATTCGGTGCTTTATGAGACTATCCTGGGCGTGCGCGTGGTCAAGGCGTTCAATACGGAAAGCCATGAGCAGGGTAAATTCGATAAGGCTAACCAGGCATATTACAAACTTTCGATGAAGGCCACTAAGAGGATGCTGGCATTAAGCCCGGGCACCGAGTTGATCGGGATCATCGCCGGCGTGCTGGTGCTTTCCTGGGAAGGCAAAGCGGTCATTGAAGGCAAACTGTCTTTCGGTGCGCTGGCTGTTTCTCTGGCTGCGTTACTGTCGATGCTGCGGCCTTTTAAGAAACTTTCCCAGGTGCATTCGATCATCCAGCAGGCGATCGCCGGAAGCAAGCGTATTTACGAAGTCCTGGACAGCGTGCCTACGGTGGCCGAGAAAAAAGATCCGCTGGAATTGGACGGTTTTAATAAGAGCGTAATCTTTGAGGATGTGTGGTTCAGTTACGCGAATAATGTGGTGCTTAGGGGAATAAACCTGGAAGTCAAACAGGGCGAGGTGCTGGCGATAGTAGGGCCAAGCGGCGCGGGAAAAACCACTCTCCTGGATCTGGTCCCGCGTTTTTATGACCCGGCCAAGGGCAGGATATTGATCGACGGTAAGGACCTTAAGGGCCTAAGTTTTAAGTCTTTGCGCCGGAATATCGGGATAGTCACCCAGGAGACCATACTTTTCAACGATACTATCAGGGGCAATATAGCGTATGGCCTGCTTGATGCCCGGCAGGAAGATATTGAGACCGCGGCGAAACAGGCTTATGTCCATGAGGTGGTTCAGCGCCTTCCCAAAGGTTATGACACCTCCATCGGCGACCGGGGGGTAAAGCTTTCCGGCGGGGAACGCCAGCGTCTGGCTATTGCCAGGGCTCTTCTGAAGAATGCGCCTATCCTGATCCTGGATGAAGCTACTTCGCAGCTGGACACCGAGTCGGAGCGTCTGGTCCAGGAGGCCTTGAATAAATTAATGCAGGGCCGTACCGTCCTGGTAATCGCCCACAGGCTTTCTACCATCCGGCACGCGGACAGGATAGTGGTCCTGGACGCGGGGAAGATCATCGAGCAGGGCAACCACGAGGAATTGCTCAGACATAACGGACTGTACAACAAGCTTTATCAGAATCAGCAGTTGTACAAGTAAACGGGTATATTTAGTTGATTTAAGCTGTATTTTATGATAAATTAAATGGCTCTAAGGCTTTAAAACCGCGGTTTTACCCGAATATAATATGATGAAGAACGCGAAAAAGATCATAGCTGATTTCCCTAAGGCGAATATCCTGGTTGTCGGGGATCTCATACTTGATGAATACATCTGGGGCGATGCCGAAAGGCTGTCTCCGGAAGCGCCTGTGCCGGTGGTCTGGGCCAAAAAGCGCACCTTTGTCCCGGGAGGCGCGGCTAATGTGGCGAATAATATCCGCGCTCTCGACGGTAATGTGCGGCTGGTAGGGGTCATCGGCAAGGATAAGAATACCCCGCATTTCCTGGCGGAATTGAAGAAGCGGAAGATCTCCTGCGAGGGGATACTGGCCGAGCCTGGAAGGCCGACTACGGTAAAGACCCGGATCATCGCCGGGCACCAGCAGATGCTCAGGCTGGATTGGGAGCGATGCGAGGCGTTGCCGCGGGCGCTGAACGATAAGATCATCGGGTTCGTCAAGAAGAATATAAAAGGGCTTGACGCCATAATCATCGAGGATTACGGAAAGGGCGTGGTCAACAAAGAGCTTTTGGAGCAACTGGTCGGCTTGGCGCGCAGCCATAAAAAGATAATCACGGTCGACCCGAAAGAAGACCATTTCCGCTATTACCGCGGGGCCACCGCGATAACCCCGAACCGCAGGGAGGTGGAGAACGCGATAAGGCATTTAAAGATCAAGGACACCACCAACAGTTTTAAGATTAATACGGACAGGATCTTTGATGACGCGGATTTGATCAACGCCGGCAGGCAGATATTGAAATATCTTAACCTTGATTCCGCGCTGGTCACCCTGGGGGAGCAGGGGATGCGTTTATTCGAGAAGTCAGGCAAGATCACCCATATTCCGACGGTCGCCCAGGCGGTCTTCGATGTTTCCGGCGCCGGGGATACAGTGATCTCCGTTTTTACCTTGAGCCTTTGCGCCGGCGCCAGCAAATTAGAGGCCGCGCTTATGGCTAATTTCGCCGCCGGGATAGTCGTGGGCAAAGTAGGGACCGCGACCATAACCAGGAAAGAGCTTATTGACAGGATAGAAAGATAATACTATGAGGAGCAATAGCGATAAGAAGGATGTTGTGGGTATCATCCCGGCGCGGTTCTCTTCCACGCGTTTTGAGGCTAAGGTATTAGCCGATATCTTCGGCAAACCGATGATCCAGCATGTTTGGGAGCGGGCCAGGCAATCGCTGCTTCTGGACGAATTGATTATCGCCTGCGACAATGAGCGCGTAGCCGAGATCGCCCGCGGGTTCGGGGCAAAGGTCGTTTTTACCGCCAAAGGGCATGTCTCCGGGACCGACAGGATCGCCGAGGTGGTCAATCCACTGGATTTTAAAGTCGTCATAAACATCCAGGGGGACGAGCCGTTGGTTCACACCACGATGATCGATAATGTCGCTTCATTCCTGTTGAATTCTCCGGAGATCGGGATGGCGACTATAATGAAAAAGATCGAGGATCCGGCCCAGATAACCGACCCTAACGTGGTCAAGGTGGTGGTGGACAAGAATAATTTCGCCTTATATTTTTCGCGAAGCACCATACCGTTTTTGGCTGCCAACTCCGACGTCAAGAACCCGGTCTATTTCAAGCATATCGGGCTTTACGGGTATTCCAAGGATTTCCTATTTACTTTCAAGAACCTGACCGTCTCCAGCCTGGAGAAGGTCGAGAAGCTCGAGCAGCTAAGGGTTTTGGAAGAAGGCTATAAGATCAAGGTTATCGAAACGAAATATGAGAGTATCGGCGTGGATACCCCGGAAGACCTGGAAAAGGTCAAAGAGTATCTCAAGAAAGAGCAGATATGATACGCGAGATAAAAGCAGGCAGGGTAAAGATAGGCGGCAGGAACCCGATGGCGCTGATCGCCGGGCCTTGCGTGATCGAATCCGAGAAGATGTGCCTGGATATGGCCAAAAGGATCAAGGGCGTCGCTGAAGAAGCCGGCGTCCCGCTTATCTTCAAATGCAGTTATGACAAGGCCAACCGGCTTTCCGGGGATTCATTCCGCGGCCCGGGGATAGAAAAAGGGCTGGAGATCCTGAATAAGGTGAAACAGAAGTTCAACCTGCCTGTTTTAAGCGACGTTCATTGCGCCAAGGATATAGATAAAGCGAAAAAGGTTTTGGATATTATCCAGATACCCGCCTTTCTCTGCCGGCAGACCGATATGGTGATCGCCGCGGCTAAAAGCGGCAGGGCGGTGAACATTAAGAAGGGGCAGTTTCTCGCTCCCTGGGATATCCTGCCGATAATCAAGAAGGCGGAAAATGCGGGAAACAAGTCCATAGTCATAACCGAGCGGGGATTCAGCCTGGGTTATAACAACCTGGTTACGGATTTCCGCAGCCTGGGCATAATCCGCGGCTTCGGCTATCCGGTGATCTACGACGCCACTCACAGCGTTCAGCTGCCCGGGGGCAAAGGGAATTGTTCGTCAGGTCAGCGCCAGTTCGTGCCCGGGCTTTCGCGGGCGGCTATTGCTTTTGGCTGCGACGGGCTTTTTCTGGAAGTGCATAGTAATCCGGACAAGGCTTTATGCGACGGGCCGAATATGATAGATCTGAAGATGCTGGCGGCGTTGTTGAAAGAGGTTAAGAAGATAGAAAAGGCTCTGAAATAATATACCCGTGACTCATAAACATGCGAAAATGTATTTTCGCATATTCGTCAGGGTCTCATGCTGAATCAAAACATAAGGTATTCGAGGCGTTAAAATGATCGACTGTATAAAAAGAGCTAAAGAAGTCTTGGATATTGAGGCGGACGCGGTAAGGGCGCTTAAAAGCCGCATCGGAAAAGATTTTAAGAAGGCGCTTTCTTTGATCTTGAGCTCAAAGGGCAGGATCGTGGTCAGCGGAATGGGCAAGACCGGGATCATCGCCCAGAAATTCTCCGCAACCCTGGCCTCTACCGGCACGCCCAGCCTTTTTTTGCACCTGGCTGAGGCATCGCACGGCGATCTGGGCAAGGTCACCTCGGATGACGTGGTGGTGGTGATCTCCAACAGCGGTTCGACCACCGAGGTAAAACAACTTTTGCCGGTCCTGAAAAAGGTCGGCGGAAAGATCATAGCTTTGACCGGTAACAAGAACTCGCCGCTGGCCAAGTACAGCGACGTGGTCCTGGATGTTTCGGTGAAGAAAGAGGCCTGCCCGCTGGGTCTGGCCCCGACAGCTTCGACTACCGCGACCCTGGCGATGACCGACGCTTTGGCAGTATGCCTTTTGGAGAAAAATGGCTTTAAGGAAAAGGATTTCGCGCTTTTTCATCCGGGGGGGGCGCTGGGCCGCAGGCTTTTATTGACTGTCGGAGATATTATGCGCTCCGGCAGGAATAATCCCGTGGTCAGCGCGGAAAAAACGGTCTCTCAGGTATTGGTCAAGATCACCCAGGCCAGGGCAGGCGCGGCTTCGGTCGTCGATAGCAAGGGCAAGCTAATGGGCATATTTACCGACGGCGACCTGCGCAGGCATCTGGAGATAGACGATAAATTGCCGCAGCGAAAGATCAAGGATGTAATGACCAAAAGCCCCCTGGTGGTAAAGAAGGACCAGCTTGCCGCCGAGGCCCTGCGAATTCTTGAAGAAAGAAAAATCGACGAAGTCCCGGTAGTGGACGAGAAGAACCGGCCGGTGGGGTTATTGGATGTGCAGGATATATTGCGCGCCGGGGTTGTCTGATATGCCGATCGAAGAATCCATCCTGAATAAGATCAAGAAAGTAAAGGTTATGCTTCTGGATGTGGACGGGGTGTTGACTGACGGCAGGATCGTTTACGATTCAAAGGGCCGCGACCTTAAGTTCTTTGACGTCCATGACGGCCTGGGCGTGTATCTTTTGAAAAAAGCCGGAATCCCGACGGTGCTTATTACCGCCAAGAGCTCCCGGACGATAAAGCCCAGGGCTAAAGATATGAGAGTGGATGCGGTTTTCGCCGATGTTTCCCCTAAGACCTCGGTCCTGGGGGAAATACTGGCGAAGTACAAAGTGGGCAAAGACGAGCTTTGTTTCGTCGGTGACGACCTGGTGGACCTGGGCCTGATGAAGCAGGTGGGTTTCGGGGTCGCTGTCTGCAACGCCTGCAACGAGATCAAGGCCGCGGCTGACCATACCACCGTTAAAAAAGGCGGCAGGGGCGCGGTCAGGGAGATAGCGGAGCTGGTCCTGAAGACCCAGGGCAAGTGGGATGAATTGATCAAGGCATATGAGAACTGAGGTTTTCTTAGCGGCGGCTATTTTTTTAACAACGTCTTCCTATTGTTTTGCCGCCGGCAGTTCATTGCTGACAAGCCCGAAAGAACAGGAGCCCAGCCAGGAGATGTCGGATTTTTCCCTCTCCGGGTTTTGCGATAAAGGCAAGAAGAACTGGGATATCTCCGGTAAATCCGCGGATATCGGCGGAGAATCGATAAAGCTGGATGATATCGTCGGCAACCTTTACGGCGAGAAAGAAACGGTCAAGCTGACCGCGAACCAGGGGGACGTTAACCGCCAGAATTCCCAGGTCCATCTGCAGGATAATGTGGTAGTGACCACTTCTTCAGGCGCGAAGATGACCACTGATTCGCTGGATTGGGACAGGAAAGGCCAATTGGTCAGCACTGCCGACCAGGTCAATATAAATAAAGAAGATATCATAATCGTAGCCCAAGGGGCCAAAGGTTATCCGGATATGAACAAGGTCGACCTGGAAAAGGATGTCCAGGTGCAGATCAATAATCCGCAGGAGCCCGGAGAAGCGCCGAAGGCCCGGAGGGAGGCGACCGTGATAACTTGCGACGGCCCGCTCCAGGTGGATTATCAGAAGAACGTAGGGGTCTTTAACAATAACGTCAAGGTCGTCACTGTGGACGCGGTGATCGAGAGCGACATCATGGAAGTGTATTTCTTGACCGGCGACAAGCCCAAGCCTGCGAAGGCCTCGGCGGATCCGGCTTATGCCGGCGCGCAGATAGAGAAGATCATCGCCCGCGGCAGCGTAAAGATAGATCATAAAGGCAATATTTCTTACAGCGATGAAGCGGTTTACAACGCTAAAGACAGGAAGATCACTCTTTCGGGCAAACCCCGGCTGGTGATCTATTCTACGGAGGGGCTTAATGCATCTTTTGGAGATTAAAGGTTTGTCTAAATCTTACGCCGGCAGGGAAGTGGTCAAGGGCGTGGATATGCTGGTTAAGCGCAAAGAGATCGTCGGGTTGCTCGGGCCCAACGGCGCGGGCAAGACTACGACGTTTTATATGGTGGTAGGGGTCATCCCTCCGGATAAAGGCAGGATCATTTTTGACAACCAGGACATAACCCGCCTGCCGATCCACGAGCGGGCGCATTACGGCATTGCGTATCTTTCCCAGGAGCCGTCGATATTCAGGAAGCTTACGGTAAAAGCAAATATTATGGCTATCCTGGAAACGCTGCCGATAAGCCGGACCGAGAGGAAGAAAAGGCTTACCAATCTGCTGGAAGAGTTGAAGATCGCCCATTTGGCGAACAGCAAGGCATATACCCTTTCCGGCGGCGAAAGAAGAAGGCTGGAGATCACCAGGGCGCTGGTTACCAACCCCTCGTTTATCTTGCTGGACGAGCCGTTCTCCGGGATAGACCCGATCATCGTGGGCGAGGCCCAGGAGATCATCAAGGAATTGCGCAATAAAGGGCTGGGCATCCTGCTTACCGACCATAATGTGCGGGAGACCCTTTCCATAACCGACCGGGCGTATTTAATAGCCAACGGCAAGATCCTTATCTCCGGGACCGCGCCGGAGCTGATCAACGACCCCAAGGCCCGCGAATTGTATCTGGGCGAGAATTTTAAGATGTAAATGAGGCCGCGGCTTACGGAGCGTCAGCGAACATAAGCCGGATGGCCGAATTTACCCTCGGTGTTTCGGCAGAAACGCCGAGGGGCAACGTTCGACAAAACAGTAAAATCAAATCAAAGGACCTGATTGCATCATTGATGTTAAGAAGGGAACTTGAAGAAAGGCAGAGATGAAGACAGAGGTAAAGGCGCTGGATAGTTCGAAGAAAGAGATCGCCGTCGAGGTGAACGGGGAATTGGTGAAGAACAAGTTCGAGGAAGTATTTAAAAAGATCGCTCAAGAGGCCAAGATCAAAGGTTTTCGCCCGGGGCACGCCCCGCGCGATATCCTGGAAAAGGAATATTCCGGCCTGGCCCATGAACAGGTATTGAAAGAGCTTATCCCGGAGCTTTACGGAAAGGCCGTGGAAAAAGAAGGGTTGAATGTCCTGGATATGCCTGATATCAAGGATGTGAAACTTGACCGCTCAAGCCTTTCTTTTAAGGCCGAGGTCGAGGTCTATCCGGAGATCGAAGTCAAGAATTACAAAGGTTTAAAGATAAAATACAAGAAGTCCGGGGTAAGCGCTGACGAGATCAAGCGCAACCTGGACGCGTTGAAGGAGTCGAGGAAGATCGATGTCCTCGACGATGATTGCGCCAAGAGCCTGGGTTATCCTAATCTGGCCGAGCTGGAGAAGACGGTAGAGCGCCAGTTGTCCGTGCAGAAAGACAACGCCCAGCGCCAGGATGGCGAGCGTCAGGTCGTCGAGCAGTTGACCAAAGGCCTGGAATTCAAGCTGCCTCAGGCATTAGTCGGCAAACAGATGGAAGAGATGCTCAGGAACGCCAAGATGGAAATGGCGATCCGCGGCATACCGAAGGAAAATATCGCCGGGCATGAAAAAGAATTGGTCAAGGAGCTCGAGCCCCGGGCCAAGGAGCAGGTCAGGGTTTATCTGGTCCTGAACGCGATAGCCAAGAAAGAAAATATCCCGACCGATGAGCATATGCCCGCGAAGGTGCTGGAGTTCGTGTTCAAGGCGGCAGCCTGGGAGATCGTAGAAGGATAAAGTTTAAACTGACACCCGGCGTAATCGGAATATACGCCGGTGTGGTATCTGATTATTGACACCCCACGCTAATCGGAATGGCGCGGGTGTGGTATCTCTATACCAGGAGGGTTATATGGATATGAAGATGCAATCGTTAGTGCCTATGGTGGTTGAGCAGAATGCCAAGGGTTTTGAGCGCGCCTACGATATCTACTCGC
>Ga0265297_10003453_pt1 | contig 28513 bp, 23 predicted proteins | sample Munlanlwell13791_FD_192502 | JGI IMG/M metagenome (GOLD analysis project Ga0265297, IMG submission 192502) | Leachate microbial communities from a municipal landfill in Southern Ontario, Canada - Leachate well 137-91 | ecosystem: Engineered > Solid waste > Landfill > Unclassified | place...
GTTTATTTTCCCGGGATAATGCTTTTTCTGCTGATAAAGTGTCATTTGCGGAAAAAAGTGATGATCGCAGTGATGTTCTGGGGGAAGTTTCACAAAACTTTAGGGTTGAAGGAGGAATGTATTATTTTGACCCCAACGAAATCAGGGTAAAGGCCGGTGAAACGGTAACAATAACTTTTGTAAACGTTGAAGGCGTTCATGATTTTATTATTGACGAAATGAATGTGAGGACTAGACAAATATCCGCTGGTGAAACGGATTCGGTTGAATTTACGCCGGAAAACACCGGGACATACGAATTCTATTGCAGTGTTGGCAATCACAGAGCTATGGGAATGAGGGGAACTTTAATAGTAGAATAAGAAGGAAGGATGCCTGATAAATCTAAGACTTTAGTTTTACTTTTGATTTACCTGACTCTATTCGTGGTCGGTTTTTTATTAGTATTATATCCATTTACTTACACTACAACATTCAGCACATACAATCTTGGAAAAACTTTTGGAATATGGGCATTTACTTGCCTTTGTTTACAATTTGTTCTGTCGTCGCGTTCAAAGCTTCTTGAAAAGAGAGTGGGTTTAGACACAATAATGCGTTTTCATTCTTTAAACGCAAAGCTTTTATTTGTACTTGCTTTATGTCATCCGTTCTTATTGGGTGTTGTCGGAAATTTTAATACTTATTCGATTTTTCACTGGATTGGGATGGTGGCATTTTTACTGCTTGTTTTTACCGTAATAACAACTATTTATTCGGATAAGTTTAAAATTAATTACGAACATTGGAAAATTATTCATAAAGTCGCGTATGTGATTTTGGTTTTTGTGGTTACCCATAGTTTATACTTGGGTTCGGATTTGATGGTTAAAGGTGCGGTTTTTTATTGGTGGCTTTTCCTTTTTGTTTTGGCTTTATGGGGGATTTTGACAAGGGTAATGAGTAAAAAACATGAATTTGAAGTCGTCGGGTTGGTAAGAGAAACTCATAATGTCCGAAGTATTTTATTAAAACCTTTGCAGGGAAAAGTGTTTGACTTTATGCCCGGACAGTTTGCTTTTGTGAGGTTTTTTGGAGATATCTCACCCGAGGAACACCATTTCACAATATCATCTTCACCCGGGGAAAAGTGTTTGACATTCAGCATCAAGGAACTCGGAGACTATACGTCTTCCTTATCAAAGCTTAAAAAGGGGGATAAGGCGATTTTGGATGGCCCTTATGGAGCTTTTACCAATGCTGATTTGCCCGGGCCTTTTTTATTCATCGCCGGCGGAATCGGAATTACACCCGTTATGAGCATGCTAAGATACATGTCGAAAAACAGTATCAAAGAGGATTCGGTTTTGCTGTACATACAAAAGACAAAGAAAGACTTGGTCTTTGACAGGGAAATCAAATCTATGGCAAAAGAAGGCTGGCTGAAGGTTTATTGCCGCTTTACCGAAAAAGAAGGCCGTCCGGACAGAAAATTCCTGGAAAAGGTAGGCGATATTAAATCCAGGACAATCTTTCTCGTCGGACCGGCACAGATGATTAAAGATACTAAAATACTACTTCTTGCGATGGGTGTTTCCTCGGAGAAAATAAAGACCGAGCAATTTGTACTAAGATAAATTACTTAATGTCGGGGCGGGCGTCGGTCAGGTTTTCTTCTTCTTGATTCTTGCCTATCAAGAAGAGCCTGTTCTTTTGCGCTTAATGTTCCATTAACATCGAAAGTAGTCGCATTTTGTAGTGGTGTGACACTGGGAGTAGTCGGTTCTCTTAGAGTTCCAGCACTTTCATGTTGTGGGATTAGGGAAACTGGTCGGTTGGGATCTATACCACATCCTTCTTTTTCTTGTAACGCATCGAGTTCTCCACCAGTTGCGTCGTCCGTTATTCCCGGAATTGTGGGTGCCGTGATGATAGGTAGTTCGTTTCCGTCATATACCAAGCCGCCGTTTGCAGGTTGTAATTTCATGTTTGTTGCTGGTTCAGTTGCAGACAACCCATACAGAGACACAGTTGGTACGAGTGATTGACTCTCACCTGGAAAAGCTGCACTTCTTTCTCCGGAACGTCCCAAAGAAATTTGACCTTTTGCTTTTTTTGTCATCCTTGTATTTTATACTAAAATAGTTTCATAATAAATCTTTTAGTTATACTCTTTGTTGTTAACAATTTTCAACTTAGACGGCTATTTTCAAATTTAAAAGCTTTATTTTTACGAATTACATATGTCCGCGTTGATATGTGCCACCATCATTTGGTATATGATCATCGGCTTCCTTAGAACTATCAGTCATATCTTCTTCAGAATCGTTTTCAGTTTCACCTGTCAAGAGTATAGGTGTGTTTCTCACATCAGATTTATTATTTTCGGGTGTATATTTGGGGTGTGTGGAGTTACTTGTCGACGAGGCGCCTGCTATATTTCTGGCTAACTTTTGTGTTAAACTGAGTGGTTGGTAATGTAAATATAAATTAACCGCCTCAAGCCATTTTTGAAGATTTGTTCCACCTTCAACTTCCACATCTGGCTGATGGTCTCTAAAAAGCATTGAGAAATATGCAAGGTCTGGTTTTTTGTAACCCAATTGACTATCAGCAACCATAGTTGCGAATAATTGTTCTTGGGGAGATTGTGAATAGATAATGCCTTGCATGTGGCTGTAGATCTTGGCCGAATCGATTCCGTACGCCTTCAGTATATCGTCAAATCCTTTAACTACATAGACCATTGTTTGTTCGTAGACGTTTAATTCAGTACCTTCGGTATCCCCGTGGTCATGAGTAATTTTTAATACACGGCTGGCAGCGTTCCTGTGAAGATCTAATTGAAAAGCAGCCTCAGGTTTAGCTTCGTCTATGCCTACATGTTCCGGTTTACTTACCCACATTTCTATTTCGCTACCTGCGCGTTGGCCGTCCCTTTCGACGAATTTTGCTTGTTCTTGTGTTTGTTGTTGTTGATAACTGAAAGTCCCAGCCCTTCCTATAGTTGCTTTATCTATCGGCCTTATAGCCATTCTTGCTAAAAGCTTACAACTTTTATCAAATAATTCTTCCTCACCCCGCCTGATTGCCTCTTTACCAACCTCAATTAGTGCCAGTATGGAGATTTCGTTGGGTTGGATTAGTTGTGTTATGCCTTCGTCTTCTTCCATATCTATCTGGGCGTGAGTTATTTGATCGACAATAATCTGCAGATCATGAGGAGAAAGGTAACCTACGGATCTTTCAAGAATCCGAAGTGCGGTTTCGTCAACCAAATTGTAATCGTTCGGAATATAGCTTGATCTAGGATTTTTATGATCATGTCCTTTATGTTTATTCTCGCCGTTGCCGATTTTCAAATTCTCTTCTTTTACAATACGTTCTGCTTCGATGTCATGAACTACTCTATCTTTATGACAACGGTGAAATGCTTTGCCCAAAATTAAAGCCAGGCTTTCCCGGGTTTCATCCACAACAGCTTGCTCGTCTTTTGTCACCAATTTTTGTGCTCTTCCCATCGATGCCTCAACACCGGGGAAAAGGGGATTGTGGTGCAGATAAAGTTTTCTTCCGAGCATGAGCATTCCAGCACGGGCTTGGCTTGGTTTTGCTACATTTTTGTTAAATTGCGGAATTGGTTGCCAGCCGTTCATCTGGGCTGCATTATCTGCTTGAGGCGGCTGGCTATCCAAAATTCTCAACGTGTCTTCTTGGGTGCGTCTAACAAACTCTCTTTGTTTTCTTGCATTCATTTTGCCCAACATGACCATGTTTTCAGGTCTTAGTACACTCAAAAGAATTAAATAAGAAGTAACCTTTTTCAGTCTAGGATCTATATTGGTTGTATCTATGATATCGCGTAAAATACTCTCCGGAGGAATGATTGGATCCCTGTCGTCTTGATCGAACCTCACTCTTTCACGGATTGCATCAGCTCTGGTTTTGATAGCATCTTTTTGGGGATCATCTTCGGCATAGACCGTATCCAAGTATTTTTTTAACATTCCATTTGGGCCGATGGCTTCGTCAATAATTTCGTTTCCTGTTGCAACAAGCAAATCAATTAGAAATTCCGGTTGTTGCCCAGTCATATCAGATATTCTAGCAGCCATTTCTGCACCTTTATCTTTTTCAGGACCTTTCCTTGCTTGCTCTTTTCTTCTTCTCACCAATTCCCTAAATCTATTTTGTGCTTTTCCACGATAGGTTTCTGGGTTGGTATCTGCAGCCTGTTTAAAAGCGACTCGCGGAGTATTAAAGAGCGCAACTAATTCCAGAAGATCATCTGATGTAAATCCACCTGCACCTTGTGTCAGCGGAGCAAAGTAAGTTATATGGTCTTTGGTTGTAATTATTATTGAACCCTCATTCTCAGAGGCGGAATCTCGAAAGTGTAAGGTTACCCAAGGCTGACCTTTACCTTTGAAACGGGGAGTACGGACTGTTGGATCATTCATCCATTCAAAGGAATGTGGTGTAAGGTCAACGTGCTCGGCTAGTAATATTAGCCGATCAACCATTAATGAATTAAAATCACACGGTTTTGTACCTAAAGCAATTGCTGCTCTTTCTTCTCTGCCGAAGCGTCTTCGCGCTCTTTTACTATCAAGCGGGTGTCTGACAAGTTTTGGTTTATTTCCCGTTCCTCTTTCCTCTTCCCGTCTTTGATGAGAAGCTGATACTAAAACAGTCGCAGTCAAGTAATCCAGTGATCTCATTCTATATAAAAGTTCCTGCTGTTGCGGAGTTGTGTCTTTCTTTGGAAGATTATCTTTCAATAAAAGTGTATTGGCTGCATCCGCTATGCCATGAGCTATATCTTCTGGATGTTTAAACATTATGACTTGATCAACAAGTGTTCTACTTGCATCTCTTATACCATCAGTAACTCCCAAACCTTGCGCATCAAAATTGGGGTGTATTCTTTCAGTAACCATGTCGGAATTTTATCAAATATTATCCTATAATGTCAAAATCTGTTTTGCAATTATAGTTGAGATTAAGAAATTATATTAATATTAAGTTGCCTTTTGGTCATAACAGTATACATTCTTCGGTCAATTACCCGTTTGATTTTGTTATAATCATTACCGGTGGACATCTTAATAGGAACAAAAAATGAATACAAGGCAACGGAGATTGCTTCTTTATTAGAAGGGCTTCGTGATCTTAATATCCATTATCTTGCTGGGTTAAATTTAGACCTCAAAATCGAAGAAGAACAAAATACTTTAAAGAAAAATGCCGAGAAAAAGGCTCTGGAATTTTCCGGATTCACCGACTGGTATGTATTGGCTTCAGACGGAGGCGTTGATATACCGGCACTCGGGAAAAAATGGGACATTCTCAAAAACCAAAGGACGGTGGGGGAAGACAGCACCGATTTGGAGAAAGCTCAAAAACTGCTCGAGCTGATGAAGGATTTGAAAGAAGGCAATAGATATGCCAGCTACCACCTTGCTCTGGCTTTAGCCAGAAAGGGAAAGCTGATCTGGTCGGGTGAGAAAGTTACCGACAAAGGTATTATTGCCGAGCATCTTTTTAATCAGGAAATCCCGCCATACCGCTGGATGGGGCATCTTTGGTATTATCCGCAATTTAAAAAGGTGTTTAACCAACTAAGCGAAGAAGAAAAGGTAAAGGTTAGGAAACAGGGAGAAAGTTTGAAAAGGAGTCTGCAGAAGAAAATCAGGGAATTTTTATAAATAAGCTTTGTCGCTACGGGGATTGTTGACTGTACCAAACTGTCTGTACTGGATATTCTGTGGAACCCGCCAAGCCTCCCGTTCCTCTTTCAACGATAGCAACAGAGCTTGTTTTTACACCCCATACGACTTGGATAGAGTAGGGATATCCAGGCTTTATTAACGCTTTTATTGCTTCAGGCAGTAAACCTAGCGGATTTAACGATCGTCCAGCTTCCCAAAGAGGTTTGGTCTGAACTTTCCTACTTCTTAATTCCACGGCTTTTAATGCTTGGTCCCGCTTACTCCTATCGTAATAAACTATATCTCTATTGCGCGCCTGTAAAACTGCTTCGGCTACGATTTCGTCTTTCGGCAAAAGTAATCTCAGTCCCGCCGCATCCGGTGATGCTGATTGGATATTTTCCCAGGCTTCCGGTTCCAATAGCAGTAGCACCTGTAGGTTGACGCGGTGCAAAGTCTCGGTTGCAATAGGATAACCTACTTTGTATATGCCGGAATTTGTTCTTTCGATCCTATACCCCCGGTGCGTCTCTGGATCGACAAGTGTCGACGTTTCGAATTCATACATGATTAATACGATTTTGCAGTAACAACTCAGTTTAACATATTAGAAATTATCATTCTGTGATCTATCTTACATTTTTGTGAAAGTAATCTGTAAAATATAATCAAAAAGTTATAAGTTTAAAAAATGAATGTAGGTATCTTTTTTGATATAATCAGAGCTTGAAAAGACTTTCATTGTGGGATGGTGTAATGGTAAGCAAAGCTTGGCCATTACACTTCTATTATAGTGCGGGATGGTGTAATGGTAGCACGCTGCTCTCTGGAAGCAGAAATTGGGGTTCGAATCCCTGTCCCGCAGCCAGAAGGGGCACCCTAGGTGACCCTACTCCCTCGAATATACCATGTTTTCCTTCATAATTGCTATTTTAAAAAGCCAACATTAGAACCGATTTTTACCCTCAAAAAATGCCTGTTCAAATCTCTTTTCTGTGAGCTAAATAGCATTGTTTTGTTGCAGTTATCTTGTTTGGGATCAAACCCACACTTTAGGAGTATAATATGGGTATGAAATTCGGGAAGGGGTTGGTATTTTTCGTTATTGCAACCCTGGCTATTGTTTTAATAATCTTCTTCTTTTTGCGCTCTCAAAAGGCACCTGTTTCTACCATTATTGACTCTAGTGAGCAGACCAAAAGTACTGATTTAGCCACAATTAGGTCTTTTATGGGAGATCCCAGCTTAGAACTTACTTACATTGTCACAGATCTTCCTCAGCCTTACTTTATGGTTGGCAAAGTTTCTGAACTCGAAAGAGGTGGAGGAATTAATATTGAACAGGTTGAAAATTGGAAACGGACAGTAAATGTCTATGAGCAGAAGGATCTTATTGAAGATCGGTGTGCGGTGTATGAATTCCATACTAATACCAGAAACAATATATTAACCAGCGTACGAATCAGGAACCTAAAACCCACCGAGATTGAATCGCTAGATGCTCCTTGCTCCGAAGAAAACAACCAAATGCCAGCTATCACAAAAGCAGAAGCTGAAACCCTAGCGATGGGGTATCTTGAAAGAGCACTTCCTAATTTTAAGGAAATTGAAAACGAATTTATTTACAGTCAAAAATTAGGAGGAGAGTCTCATGAATGGAAATGGGAAGACAAAGAATATAAATTGCCTGAAGGTTTGGGTGGAGATCCCTATTCATATCCAATTATTAGAATAGTCATCTATGGGAACAGAACAATTTTATATGAAAACACAACATCACTTTTTGAAAGTGGTATAGACAACACTTTAGCCGATCAACTAAAAGAGTGTCTTCCCAAAAGTGACATGGCAAGCAAGGGAAAATGTGATGAACTTCTTGCAAAAATAACCAACTTTGATGAATGCATAAATGCAGGCTTTCCCGTTATGGAAAGCTATCCGGAGAGATGCAACACTCCAGATGGACGATCTTTTGTCAATCAATAAGCTCTTCTTTTGGTTATAATATTTGTAATGGCTCCTGAAATAAATTTAAACTCCATATTTCTTCAATCGTTGTTCTCATCAGCCCCTGTTGTCTTGAGGGTGTTGTGGCCTTTAGTTTTTGTAGGTTTCTTGATTGTTGCAGGAAAACTCATCTTTCTTGTTTACAGAAGACATAGACTCTCTAAAGCTGGTATGGATAAAATTGATGTGATGGATGGGAAAACATTTGAAAGCTATCTAGCCACTTTGTTTCAGAGAATGGGTTATTCAGTAAAAAGTGTGGGTACACTTGCTGGGGACTATGGAGCAGACTTAATTATTTCAAAAGATGGAAGGAGTGTTGCTGTACAAGCAAAAAGACACAAGTCGGTGATTGGAGTAGATGCCGTGAGAGAAGCCCTGGGGTCAATAAAAATGTACCAGTGCAATAGTGCCATGGTTGTGACAAACAGCTACTTTACCAAGCAAGCCAAAAAACTAGCGAGGGCAAACAGTGTGGAGTTGTGGGATAGGGAGATTTTGGCTGGGAGGATATTGGAGATTAGAAATCAATCGGGTCACATTTCCTCAATTTCATAATCTTCAAATTCCACATCCATAAAATCTGTTCGGATGCCAGCAAAGCCAGACTCAATGATTGGAACTCCTCCAAACGAGGTACCGTCATCTATTGCCTCAGCAACAAGTTCCCAGTTGCCAGATTTGTCCTTGTCCATATAAAGCTTAATTTGGACAGCGCCTGACTCAAGATTGTGCAATTCAGTCTTTATCCCAAGCCAAGTGTCTATGGGCAATAAGTTAGGGTTGGTATCCCTGTCGTACTTACTTTCTGAAAACACTGGCTCATATACCATTGTGTAGTAAGTACCTTTTGTCTTTTTCTTAATAACTGCCTGCCCATCAACCCTCAGCCCAGCATAATAAAGGTTGTTGCCATCTAAGTAATGATGAAAAAAGAGCACCCCATTTGAAGCAGCTCTGTGTTCATCTTCGCTCAGAATGTATCGATTTATTTTGAAGTACATTGATTGCACTGGCTCCTCGTATTCAGCTCTAGTTACAAGCCTGAAGATATTCTGTGGGTGGTACCCATCATCTGTTTCTGTTGGGTTGGAGTCATTGTACCGAAGTCTCCAGTAATCATCCTCTGGTAGGTCTCCCTGAATAGTCTTTATGATGTTTTTATCAAAAAAAACTCTGCCACCAGAATTAAGCCACCAGATGTCATTTTCACTTTTATCCATGTTCGAGCCTTCGTTTAGAATAATTTCTGTCTCGATTGGTGGTTCTGATGGTGTAGGGCTGGGGTTGTAATTTCTAAAAAGCCAGAAAAAAGGAATGAGACCAAGCACGATAAAGAGAGGCTTTTTGTTTAACATCAAGCATAGAATATCACAAAATGTTGTAGTAAGGCGGTGGTTATCGCAAACTCAATCTACGCAATACACCATTAGCCTTATCAAATATTCGTGTTTTAAGCATTTGTGCTAGCCCAATGTTGCGAGTTGATACTTCAAGTTTCAACTGAGACGGCTCGTATTTCTTAAAAACCATTGATGATTTGGGGATGCCTAATAGCGAATCCAACTCAGAGAAGGAAAGAGTATTTATTTGCTCATCATATAGGAGTTTGATAATTTTTTCGAAATCTTCGCTTGGGTACCCAGGCTTGTCGTACTTGTAGTGATTAATTCTATGAAACGTCAAGAAGAGTATTTTATTGTCCTCTTGTGCCTTTTTGATTTCTGAGATTATTTCGTCAGTGGAGATTGAGTTGGAGCTCCCCTCGTTATCATAGGATTTATCTGTAGAAATTGCTCGAACTGCCAAATTATCACTAAATGGAAAGGACTCAAGGCCATTCGTTGTGGAACGTCCAAACGTGTAATACTTAGAAACTACGGCTTGTACTTTCTCATCAAACGAACCAAATGGATATATATACCAATTTGGGTTACTATTGATCCCGTTATCCTCTAAGAACTCTGCTCCTGATAGGATGTCCTTTTCAAATTTAAGTAATCCATCTTTTTGCTCAGCATATATCTCTGTTGCGTTTTTGTGGTTATATGAATGGTTGACGATATCCCAGCCTAAAATGTCCTGTAATCGTCTAAGTTGTTGTACACTCAAATACCCTCTTTTCATCGACTGAACATAATCACCTATGACAGCCACATTCGCTTTGAAGCCATACTTCTCCAGAATGTCAACGGCTGGCAATATAGACTCATATCCATCGTCAAATACTATTACCACGTTTCCGTTATTAAGTTTTGAGTCAGCAGTTTTGGTCTGGTCACTGTTAGCTTTCTGTATTGATACTCCACCCTCAATGGCTTCAGTGTTATTGATTTTGATATTTACGGTTTTATCTGGGGCACTTAAAGTTATACCATTCTGGTCAAGTGAGGTTCCTAGTCTACTTTTACCACCTATTTCTATAACTGTGACGAACTTAGCGCTTTTACCGTTTTTATCAAATCGTAGCTGTTCGCAGGGAACTTTTTTTCCATATTCAAGGGAACAGAAACCTCCAACAGGATTGTTCTCTCCATTAACACTATGAAACGTAATACCACTGTTATCTAGTTGATATAACGTCATCTCTGTATTGCGATTTTTATCGAATACTACTACTTTGTATCCCTCAACCCTTATTTGCGAATCAGGTGAGAGATTAAACCTTTGTGAGTAATTGTGAGATTCATCGGACGAAAGCTCATCAACAATAATTATTAAGTTGTCGTCCACCAAGGTAATGGCTCTCTTGTGTACGACGTCATCGTATAGTGTGTGTGCTGCAGATTGATATACGTAGCCATCATCTTCCTTAAATTCACCCAGAATTGCCGAGCCTTTCTGTTGGTCGGAGTTATCCACTATTACAGTATTGTGCGAATTTGTACCATGAAAGTAATTCCTATCAGCACCATCTTCATATGTATAAAGTCCCGGGTCAGGGATTAAAACTCTACCACCTGAGTAGAGGGTAAAGTTTAAGGCATCATAGTCGCTGTGTTCTGTTCGGTAGTCGCCAACATCAAACACTAGTTGAGTTTGGCTCTCATAGTTGTTTGCTGGCCACCCCGAGCGCATTATGACTTGACCCGAATCTGGATAGGTTATGTTTCGTTTACTTGGAGCAATTCCTTCCTGTCCTTTTGTGAGAACGTATCTGAATTCAGGGTATTCTTTCGAGATTTCATCATACGTATTATCTAATTTAATGTTTCTATAAAGGGAAGCCCCCATGGTGGGGATATCCAAATTAGGGAGCAGAATATAGGTGGCATAAGAAACCATCTTGTCTATCCTATCTTTGAATTGGTCGCTCACATCAAGGTTGTGTTTCCGAGTATACCTGTATAAATCCCAATATTTTTCTAGTGTGTAGAAGTGATAGTACGGAGAGTTCTCTATCAGTACACCGTCTTTATCAACGAGAGTGTTAAGCCCTCTTGTTATCCTTTCAACTGCCACCTCATTCCATTCGGAAGCATTTTCTAATTCAGGGAAGTTTGTGCTTAATGTTAGTAACGCTGTAGCTTCAGTGATTCCATGATTGTGTTCAGCCTCGTAGTGATTAGGGTCTCTCAAAAAATCACCATGTTTCTTAAGACTCTTTAGAATATTATCACTGGTCTCCATTGGGAGTTGGTTATACTGACGCAATTTCCACCATGTATTTGTCAATATAAGAGCTCTATAACTAACTCCATGGTAGTCTGACCAGAGGTAATCTGAGTTATCTTCTTGTGCAAAATATGAATCAAGAATTTCTAATAACTTATCCTTATAAATATCATTACCAGTCTGGGTCCATGCATACAACAAATGCCTCGTCTCCCTTAAACTCAAAAAAACGAAATTCCAGTATCTCTCGTTAACATAGCTCCTGTTCCAATCTATAGGTGGGTTTATCACTACTTCTTCATATCGGGGCAAGACCCATCTGTTTTCCACTATTAGGTCAGCTGTTTTAATATCACCTGTGTTTAGAAATTTGTAGGGTGATTCTTTTCCGTCATTCCGCAGGGGATACTTTACAAAAATATCAGTATTAACAGAATCTGGATAAACCGTGTTGACACATACAAGACCACCCGAAACTTGTACACTGTTCTGTCTTTCGTCACAGTTCACTCTTGTTATCTGCTGCGTCACTTTTTGCAACCTTTTTGTCTCCGAATATTCCTGATACTTGGCGAACAAAGGTCTATAGAAATATTTTCCGCCTGCTACAGCAAACAAAGCCAGCACTACTAGTGCGACAAATACTTCAATTTTCCTAATTTCGCTTTTTAACTTCTTATCCATGTCATTTTTCTTATTGTTAGAGCAGAGTAGAATACTAGCCATGTGAGTACAAACGTTGAGAGTATGCTCATCCCAGGTCTATAAATCCACTTATGGCAGTGTTTGTTTTCTAACTTGTATGCCAGACCAAGGGTAAAACCTACAAAAAGAACGCCAGACACATACAATAACGCTGAAAAAATGTTCCCTTGTAGCGGGAGGTAGATTAAATGTCTAAAGACAATAAATGGTCCTACAAGCACAAAAAGTATGTGCACATAATAAACGAAAGCCACAGGCAGAGGCCTTCTCCAGAAAAAGGAGCCAGTAAAGAATGAGTTTCTGATAAAGCTTTTTTTCCATCTGATTTGCTGTCTTAATAGTCTCTTGAAAGTATCTGGAACTATTGTCCAAGACTTAGCAGATTTACAATATACAACCTTCCATTCTTTAACTGGATAGTTTGCTGATTTTATAAAAACCGAGTCGTGATATTTTTTCTTGAGCTTTTCCCCAACAGCCTTACTTCCTAGCACAAACCCAGTCATTGTTCTATCTGTGGCGAACTTAAACTCCTGGCCCAAGAATTTATCAAACATCCACGCTGGGATGAAATTAAACACCGCCTCTTTGCGAAACACTGCCAGAGGTCCAGATACACAAGTAACTGCGCCAAATACGCTCTCGAATGATTTGCGAACAGAAAACTGGCCTTCCATCCAGGAGTCTTGGATTTTGGTTAATAGATTGTCATCTCCATTAAGAGCTCTACCATGCCCACTGACAGCCCCAACATCGGGGAAGTATTCAAAAACCTTTTCTATCTTCTCAATTACATCTGGAGCCCATACTGAGTCACTGTCTGTGTGTGCATATATATCTCCCTTTGCGATTAGCATAGCCTGTGCCAGTGCTCGCTTCTTGCCCACATTTTGTTCCAGGTTTATTAGCTGGATTTTCCCCTTAGCCTCATAATCCCTTAGAATCCCCAGAGTGCCATCTGTACTGGCATCATTAACTACAATAATTTCTTTATTCTTATATGTTTGGTTAAGCATGGAGTCCACACATCGAGCAATGTTTTTTTCCTCATCTTTGACTGCAACCATACAGCTAACAAATAAATCTTTTTTTGGAGGGACTATTCCTTTGTGCTCTTTTTCCAGAGCTACTTTATATGGGTCTTTATAAACAAGAAATGCAACAAAGAAAGTCATCCATAAAACCAGTGTGACCGTTATACCATAAACTACGAGGAAAATTAGTCCTTGGTCATCTCGAAGTAAAATTTTCCCAAGTAGAACAACAAGAAGAGCAATGATAACGAAGAGCTCAACAAATCTGTGTCTTAGTGATTTTTTTGTAATCCATTTCATCGCCCTATTCCTGTGTAATATAGTCCAGCTTGTTTAATCTCCTCTTTGTTCAGGCAGTTTCTACCATCTACTACAACCTTGAGTCCGTTTTTGGCCAGAGAGTACCCTCGTAGATTCCTGAACAGAGCATGGTCTGTGGCCACTACAACTGCTGAAACATGCTCTAATGCATCCTCAATTCGCTTCACATCAGACTTCTCGGGAACATAAGGGTCATAGGCAATTACTTCCGCCCCACGTTTTTTTAGAGCTTTAATGATTTCGTATGATGGACTCTCACGGTCGTCTCCGATACCAGCTTTGTAAGCAAGCCCAAGGACAGCCACTTTCGCGCCTTGGATATTTTCTCCTTTTTCCTTCAAACCACGCTCTACAAGCTCTGCTGTATAGTCTGGCATGTGTTCATTAGTGTGACAAGCCAACTTAAGGAGTGAGTGCTCAAACCCATGCTCTTTTGCATATTCAATAAGGTAATAAGGGTCCACTGGAATGCAGTGACCACCAATACCACACCCTGGATAATGGGGCATGAATGCAAAAGGTTTGGTTGAAGCCCCTTCAATGACATTAACCACATCTATGCCAAGCTTTTCAAAGGACTGGGCAAGCTCATTTACAAAAGCTATATTGATATTCCTGAACGAGTTTTCTACTACTTTGACAGCTTCTGCTTCTTTAAGACTTCCCATTGGTTTGATGGGGGCAGAAATTACGGACTCGTAAAACTCCAGGGCAACCTTCAAACTTTCAACATTCAGTCCTCCCACGACACGGGAGATATTGGATACATTCCATTTCTTGTCACCTGGGTTGATTCTCTCTGGACAGTGGGCAACCATAAAATCTTGTCCAGCTTTTAGACCAGATTTTTCTTCAAGTAGAGGAACAACTATCTCGTCACATACACCTGGATTTACAGTAGATTCAAGAATAATAAGTTGCCCCTTCTTGATATGTGGGGCGATGCTTGTGACAGCACCTCTTACTGGACCATAATCTGGCATCCTGTTTTCAAACACGGGGGTAGGAACACAAATGACTACGATTGAAGCTTCTGACACTTTTTCAAAATCTGAGTAGACCTCCATGGTTGTGTCTTGGAGTTGAGATTGGACTTCTTCATCAACGAATGGAGACTTTTTCTGCTTTATTGAGTCAACTTTTCTTTGGTCGATGTCAATGCCGATTACTCTGTGTCCTTTTTTAGATGCAAGAAGAGCCAAGGGAAGTCCGACATACCCTAGTCCTACAATTGCAACAGTTTTGTCTTGTTTATTATTACTCATTTTTATTTAGAGACTTTGTTTTTCTTTATAAACATGTGTAAATCTTCTTCACTGATCCTGTATGTTCTTCCGAATCGGATAGCCCCAAGTTCTCCGTTCCTGATATATTTATATATAGTCAGTAAATTCAACTTTAAACTCTTGGCGACTTCGACTGGTGTTAATAGAATTTGAGATTTTCCCATAGTTTTTAACTAACGGCAGTATAGTATTCTGTTTTGCTATATTTGTCAATAGTTTGATATATTTCATTTTATTTTATTGGTTCTGAGCATATTTCTTTGTTATGTAAGTAAAGCTGCTTTCCAAACACTCCCACCACTTCTCGTCTTTCTTGATCTGTTCCTTCGGCAAGGATGTACTTTGCGTATTCTGCAAACCTGGTTGGAGCTGACTTAGGACTTATGTTTTGAGCAAGCAAGGCCTGTTCTTGTATTTTTCTGTATGTTTCCATTCCTTGAAGTAGGGTTCTTGAGACCTTAATTGTTTGAGGGTGGGCAGTATTCATGAAGCTTATGTATCTGTTGATTGAGACAATTAGCCACTTTTCCTTAATTGGTCTTTCTTTGCATTTTGGATTCTTGGTTTTGGCGCAGTAGTAATAAACGTGGCGTCTTGGAGTTCCCATCTGCCTGGTTCTGAATTTCTCGACACCTGTTATTGCACTGCCACAGACGGCGCATTTGAAAATTCCCCTGAAGAGAATATTTCTGGTTCCCCATTTTGCCTTTGGGGGTACCACAAGCTGCTCTTGCACTTTCCTATATAGTTTTGTTGTCACTAATGGTTTGTACGAGCCTTTATACCAAGTGCCACTACCAACTGGGAATTCAAACTTACCGGTGTAGAAAGGGTCTTTAAGCATTCTGTATATCTGGCCCAAAGTTAACGGTTTGCCGGATTTATTATTGAAAGAGACTTCATCTGCCCAGTTTTTGATTTTTCTACCGCTTGCTCCAGCTGCTACTCTTTCGAACATCTCAGTGATGAAGTGCCCTCTGTCGGGGTCAACTACCATATCTTTGGTACCTGCGAATGCCCTGTTTACGTATCCAATTGGAGCTGGCCCTGGCCTCCAGCCCATCTCGCACTTTGCCCTAATTCCTCTTTTGACGTTTATGCCTTTTTGGTCATTTTCGAGCTTTGCTTGGGAACAGAGGATCATCAGTAAAAACTTTTCGTTTGGATTATTTGAAAAAGCTTGGGAGAAGGTGCGGATCTGACGCAGTTTTTCCTGATCCATCAAATCAACTAACATTCCCAAGTCTCCAGCGTTTCTACTCAACCTATCGGGAGCCCATGTTAATATCCCGTTAAACCTATCGTTTCGGATCTCGTTTAATAGTTGCATAAATACAGGTCTCTGTCCAGACATTTTAGCTGAATGGCTTTCAAGCCTGATGTCTGAAATTGTTAAACCGTCCCTTTTTGCCAAATCCTTCATCTCTTTAATTTGAGAGTCTATTGACATAGCCTGCCGTTCGTCAGATTCACTAGATTTTCTTGCATACAGGCAATATTGTATTGGTTGCTCTAGCTCCATTATGTGGAAGGGTACCGCAAAGATTTGGGAAGTCTAGTCGAAGAATCCTTTGTTTGCTAAATCAATAAAACTAGGACCTCTTGTGGGAGGTGGCTCTAGATTAGCGAAAAACACTTGAGGATCAATATATTTTTGTGAAATTAGATATATTATTAATATCGAAAAAGCATCTGCTAAATCATCGTGTTTTTCAACTCCAAAACCAACAAGTTGCTCTATCAGCCTTTCTGCTCCTTTTCTCGGAAATAAAATCTTACCAGTCCTTATCATGTGAGTGGTTAAAGACAATCGTGCTCTTTTGTCGCTGCCTTTAAGTTTTACTCCTTCAGCTGGTATTTCTTTTTGCTCCAACTGCTGTGTAAAAGCAGATTGATATGCAACCTCTTCAATAAGTAGTTTTGTTGGAGTTCCTTCTCCTAAAGAGATAGATAAATTTTTAGCCACTTCAATCGCATCCGGAAAGGACAATCGTTTGTTTATGGGATTGGGAAGGATATAAATTTTTCTTTCTTCAGAATAGTCATAAATGGTTGCGGATACCATGGCCGTGTAGTCAGCTGTATCTTTCTCGGATATTGCAAGGTCAACACCGGTTAGAGTACATATGAACTCATTTCCTTTGGGTTTTCCATTATAGTATTGTACCCATTCTGGAAGAACAATCCTGTCTTCGTCTGATATTATTGTCAACAAAAACTCGCGTGACCACGCAGACTCACTTGCAATTTTCAACTTTTGTTCTTTTATTGACTTCTTATCTGGAAATTTTCCAGGCCAGAGAATTTTGCCATCTTTAATCAAAGGATATTCTTTGTATATCCCATTTAACTTATTATTAATTATTCGATTTTTTAATCTCATCATCAGGGAATCTTCGTGTAGTAAATTACCGATAATGACGTATTTTGTATTCGGGCCACCAGCAGGGATGACATCGCCATTTAACCACTCATGTGATTTATTACGCCCCTCTCTGGTTTTAACCGAATTTAAGTCTTCGACATCGTCGCAAATTATTAAGTCCGGCCTGTTTTGTAAGTGTCGAAGCCCTCTAATGCTCTCTCCGCTAGATATGGCTGTTATTCTGGTGCTGTATTTTGAAAGAACCAAAGAATTCGCTCTCCATTCGTCATCGTCTTGGCCAAACGGTCCAAAGTCAGACATAAGCGCAGGATTTGTTTCAAACTCTTTCTTGATATTGGAAAGGATCAGTCTTGCTTGTTGTTGAGTTTGGCTAAGAAGAACTATAAATTTTTTATTTAAACTACCCACCATTGCCCAAACAGGATATGAAAGTGTCATTATCGTAGATTTTGCCGAGCCTCTAAAAGCTACAATTACCACGAATTTTTCATTTTCGTCCTGAGTCAAATTAAAAATTTCTTTTTGGAAATCTGCGGTTTTGAACTCCACATAATGAGGAAAGTAAGTATTGAAAAACCAGAAGTGGCTACGTTTAGCAAGCTGTATACGAAAGGATCTATCATTGATAAGCCTCTCATGTATTTGGCCTTCATCCATTTTCTGTCCCCTTTCCTTCTTCCGGGATTAGCGATGCCAGCTCCAATGCTTTTCTGACTAATTTTTCTTGATCAGGATCCAGTTTCTCTATTTGTTTAATAGGAGCTGTTATTTCAACTTTTGTGGCATAGGTTTTGTGGTGATGCTTGAGCCAGAAAATTATTGCTGTCATATTTTGCTCTTTAATTGCTGAAAGAAGTTGTGATTCGGCGATATCGTTCACAAACAAAGAGCCTTCTTCCAAAGCAGCATCTGCTTCCTTTGAAAAGACTTCGTCTTCCTTTTTCCAGCGGTAATAAGTAGCCCGACTTATTCCTGTTTTTTGACAAGCAACCTGTACAACCGGAGTTTTTTTGAATTCCTCCAGTAAAGCTACCTTTTTACTCCTTTGTCTTTTTAGTATTGAGCTACTCATGATATTTTCTTTGCCTCCTTCCCGGTGAGTTTTTCCCATCGTCTTTTTATGACCTCGGCATACACGGGAGATTTTTCCATTAAGTAACACCTTCTTTTCATTTTTTCGGCAGCGATCAAAGTGCTTCCGGACCCGCCGAAAGGCTCAATTATCAAATCATGTCTTTTTGTTAAGACTTTAATATACGGAATAAGTATTTCAATTGGCTTAGTACCAAATATTATCCCCTGACCGGAAGACTTCTCATCGGATGCTTTGTATTCAATAAAATCGGTTGGACAATACTTTTTCCCTTTTTCATAACTTTCCCAAGTTGGCTTTCCTGAAGTAGCAAATAGGGCAGTTTCATATTCCTCTTGAAGTAAGGGCTCATCTTCTGTGTTGGTATTTAAAGATACTTTCCCCGATGTCCCGATCATTGCAAAGTCATACTTGTTGAAAAACTTATACTTAGCGGCAAATCCTTGCATCCTATTTGGCAAATGCCAAATGATGGTGTTCCTGTATTTCCAGTGTTTTTCTAATTCGTTCCAGATAGTTCTTAAATTTTTTGGATTTTCGTAGACGATAATTGAGAAATCAGGTTTCTGAATCTTGGCAATGTTATTCATCCACAATTCTGTAAAATCCGGAGGCAATACATCTGTTTCCAAATATCTTCTGTCCCTTTTAGCCCCAAAGCCTGTAACTGCTCCTTTGTATTTTTTCTTTCCCCGCAGATAGTCCAAAATATAGGGAGGGTCGGTAAAGCACATATCAGCCTTTTCTCCATCCATTAGCTTAAGCATGTCTGCTTCAATAGTTGAGTCACCGCACATAAGCTTTGAGTCTCCAAAGGCGTAAACATCGCCTTTTTGGATTTTAATTTCCTGTATGTCTAGTTTTTGAAGCTCCTTTTCCAAGTTAAATTGTTCCGGGGTAATATCGATTTCAAAAATATCGTCTAGCTCTTCGCTGGAAAAACCTATCTCGGAAAGAAGAGTTTCATCTAAATCGGCTAAAAGGTCAAAGTCCCATTCACCGGTGTTTTTGTTGCTTCTTAGGTTATATTCCTGAAATTCTTTATCAGTAAGCTTTCTATTTGGTACCCGGACATCAATTTCTTCATCACCACGTCCCAAAAGGTGCATTATTTTCATCCTTTGGTGCCCGGCTATAATCTTGTTATCAGTATCAATTGCAGGAATTTCAACAAGGTTGAATTTACGAAGGCTTGTCTTTAAACGGGTTGCCTCATCATCAGTAAGGCGGCGAGGATTCTTGTCATATGGAACTAAGTCTTTGACTTTACGCTTTTCGTTATGCCAGACTAAGTTTGAACTGGGTTGATTGATTTTTGTTTGAGACATAGAAAATATCTTTCTACGTTCAAACCTGGGTTCTCTAATACAGAAGCGGCCGAACCTATGTAGCTAAGGTTATTATGAGTCTCTATAACACAGTTGTCAAGCCTTGAGCCTATTTATTCCATTCTTTAAAAGTTAATCCGGAGTGACTAAAGGCTAAATACAAAATGTGTGTTCCGATCGAATATTCACCCTTTATTTTCTTGCAAAATTCCTTGAAAGAAAGATTGGATTTATTTGGCCTATCAAGAGATTTCTGAAATTTTTTCAATTCTTTTTTATCCATTTTTTATCTTCTCCAGTTCTTTTTCCATGGCAGTTTCAATTTCGTCGGTGAAATGATCATTTTTATTATTTTTCCCCCAACGGGCTGCGTTGTGGGTAGGGCGGTAGTGTTTGATTAGAATTTCTTCTTGTTTTATTATTTCTTCCTCGCTGATGGGAGTGTCAACTCCTACCCAAACGACGAATTGCGCGCCGCTTTTTCTAAGACCTCGAGTGGGGTTGTACCTGCCGTTATAAATGGAATGATGCTGTTTGATCATTGGTTCACGCCCGAAAATATATGCCCAAAAGGCTATGGATTCTTCTCTGACTTCATCATATAAACGTGTATTTAGTGAGGAAGTTTTCTTACAACCCGCTTTTCCTAAATAAATTGTTTCCCACCAGCCCATGTCATTAAATTTACCCCAGAAATACCAGCCTGGCTTAGCAGGAATATTTTTCACCACATTATCGATTATTATCTTGAACTCTTTTTGACTGGTGCTACTTGGTGTGGGTATTACAGGATGCTCTGCTACAAACCCTAATATTGGGAAAATATTAAAATGCCCGGAAGTTAATCCACTATTTGATACTTCGCTCATATAGGTTGATATTACCGCGTAATTTAAAGAAAAGCTAGATATATCTGGTAAAAAGATATCTTTCAAATTTGTACCCTATACCTAGCTTATGAATTACAATTTTCTTTACAAAAAGCTTGGTGGAAGGATTGAGAGGCTTAGAAAAGAGAAAGGATTAACCCAAGAGGAGTTAGCTGAAAAGGCTGGTCTTCACAGAGCCTACTTCTGGGATATTGAACAAGGCAGAAATATTTCAATCAAAACTGCTTACTCTATATCTAGGGCTTTAGGGGTTAGTCTATCTAAGCTATTTGATTTTTAAGGTAATCTGCATTTTTGTTAACAGTCTTCTAAAAAGTCGCCAACCGTTTTTTAAACCTGTGTCATATTGAAGCTGAAAGTGGTAAAATTGGGCGAAATGAGAGACACAGTTGAGAGGTATATTGGTGAAATCACTTCCAAGTTTGCGCATGCAACAACCAGTGAATATGGATATAGGACTCCCTTTGAAATACTGCTAAAAGAAGTATTTGCCGAGATGGATGTGCGCGATATTGGGCATGATGACAAAACAAAAGGAGGCAACAAGCCTGACTTTGTTATTAGAAAGAATGAAGTACCACTTTTGTATATTGAAGCGAAAGATTTTGGTGTTTCTCTCGATAAAATTGAAAAGTCCGATCAAATGTCCAGATATTTCGGGTATGACAATCTTGTGTTGTCTGACTACGTGGAGTTTAGGTTTTACAGGCTAGGAGTCCCCTATGGAGAACCAATAAAAATTGCTGATTACGATTTAAAAGCAAGGACAATCACACCCAAACCCGAGAATTATGAGTATTTAGCAAAAACTCTTTTAGACTTTACAAAATCCCATAAAGAGCCGATTAAGTCTGGTGCTCATTTGGCAAAGATAATGGGTGGGAAAGCCCAGCGCATTAGAGATAACTTGCGAGAATTTCTAAAGAACGATTCAGAGAGGAACAATGAGCTAACTAAAATTTATGAAACCATTAAGAAATTGCTTGTTCACGATATCGACAAAAATGAGTTTGCAGATATGTATTCGCAAACTCTAGTTTACGGGTTGTTTGTAGCAAGGTTTTATGACGAAAGCCCTAAAACCTTTACCCGCCAGGAAGCTCGCGATTTAATTCCTGCTTCAAATCCGCTTTTGAGGCACTTCTTTGACCATATTGTCGGCCCCAATTTTGATAAAAGGCTTGAGTATATTGTCAATGAATTATGCGAAGTCTTTGCTCATGCCGATATTGAAAAGTTGATGCAGGATTATTACAGAAACTCAGGCGATACAAAGAAAGGACCTGATCCGGTGATTCATTTTTATGAAGATTTTCTTAAAGAGTACGACCCAGCACTGCGAAAAAGAATGGGGGCATATTATACTCCGCTTCCTGTAGTTAAATTCATCACAGGCTCGGTAGATTACTTATTACAAAAAGATTTCAAGCTTGCTGGAGGGCTCGCAAATACTTCAAAAACAAAAGATGGAGTTCACAAAGTCCAGGTGCTAGATCCGGCTGTCGGCACCGGAACATTTTATAGTGCTGTGATTGGTGAGATTTACAAAAAGTTTAAAGACCAAAAAGGCAGGTGGCCCACCTATGTTCACAATGATCTTCTTCCAAGAATTCATGGGTTTGAACTAATGATGGCACCTTATACCATTGCACATTTAAAACTTGCTCTGGCTTTCAAAGAAACAGGATTTAAATATTTCAATAAACGTCTTAATCTTTTTCTAACGAACTCACTTGAAAATGAAGTAACTCAAGGAGACCTTTTCACAGCTTTTGGCCTTGCGGAAAGCATTGCAGAGGAATCAAAAGAAGCGGCAAAGATTAAAAACGACACACCAATTATGGTGGTGATAGGCAATCCACCATACAGCGTTAGCTCTTCTAACAAAGGTGAGTGGATTCAAAATTTAATTAAAGTTTATAAAGAAAACTTAAATGAGCGAAAAATTAATTTAGACGATGACTATATTAAATTCATTCGCTTTGCAGAGCACTTCATTGAAAGAAACAAGAGTGGAATCGTGGCAATGATTACTAATAATTCTTTCATAGACGGTATTACTCACAGGCAAATGAGGAAGCATTTACTGGAAACTTTTGATGATATCTATATTCTTGACTTGCATGGAAACGCAAAGAAAAAAGAAACAGCACTGGATGGCGGGAAAGATGAGAATGTGTTTGAAATTCAGCAAGGAGTTTCTATAAATATTTTTGTTAGGAAGGAAACCGAGAAGAAAGGGTTAGGAAAAGTTCATCATGCAGATTTATATGGAAAGAGAAAATATAAGTATGAGGAGTTAAACAAAAATAGTTTGAAATCTGTCGACTGGCAGACGCTCGATTATTCCGAGCCATACTACTTTTTTGTGCCAAAAGATAACAAGTCAGAAGCAACGTATTTGAAAGGTTTCAAAATCGACGAGTTAATGCCTGTATACAACTCCGGAATTCAGACAAAGAATGATTCATTGGCTATGCAATTCAACGATGAACAGTTAGAGCAAATATTAAATGATTTTATTGTAAATAGCGTTAACGAATTGAAAGTAAAATATACCTTGAAAGATACTTCTGGGTGGACAGTTGAAAAGGCTAAAACAAGCTTGCAAACTGAGTATCAGAAAGCAAAGATCCTTTACAGACCTTTCGATTTTCGGCAGAGTATTTTACAAGAGCTATCCGGCGGGTTTATTGGAAGGTCGCGTTTCAGCACATCAAAACATTTTCTCCAAGAAAATCTTGGCTTAATTACTGTACGCCAACAAAGCACATATAGTTTTCAACATGCATTTGCCACAAAATATATGATAGAGAGCGGAGCCATTTCTCTACAAACAAAAGAATGGGGTTATATTTTTCCTCTATATATCTATCAAGAAGATGGAACCAAAACACCGAACTTCAACGAAGAAATAGTGGATGAAATAGAAAGCATTACAGGAATGACCTCACCAGAGGATATTTTTGATTATATTTATGCTGTTTTGCATTCTCCTAAATACCGCAAGAAATATAAAGAATTTTTGAAAATTGATTTTCCCAGAATTCCGTATCCAAAAGACAAAGATACTTTCAAGAAATTAGTAAAGCTTGGGCGGGAGCTAAGAGCACTTCATTTGCTTGAATCACCTAAAGTAAATAAATTCATCACCACTTACCCGGTTGCCGGAAGTAACACCGTGGAGAAAAGGCCTGAATATAATGATGGAAACGTTTATATAAATGACGAGCAGTACTTCGGCAATGTGCCAGAAATAGCTTGGAACTTTTGGATAGGCGGATACCAGCCTGCCCAGAAATGGTTGAAAGATAGAAAAGGCAAAACGCTGACGAATGAGGATATTGAGCACTATCAAAAGATGATTGTGGCTTTGGTAGAGACAGAAAAGACAATGAAAGAAATTGACCAGACCTCCATATAAAACTTATGTCTCGGCAGTACTATTCAGTAAGAACAGGGAAGAACAAGAATTTTTCTATGTTTAGTCTAAATATTTTAAAGAAACTGTTTCTTGTTATTTATAACGACTTGAAAGCAAATGGTTATTTTCAAGAATACTTTGGATACGATTGTGTAGATTTTGGCCATGTCGAGGGAAGTCTAGGAATTAATATTGATGGTCAGATATATAGCTTATTGCGTAAAGATGGTCTTTGGCCCGTTGAAAGTAGGATTAAGAAATATACTGAAGATGATCTTTTCGACATGATAGAGTTTTTGTATGACCACGTTTCCCATCCGATTGAGACACCTGGTGCTTATCACTCTTGGAACGATTGTGGCTGGCACTATAGTAAATTCGATAGAATCAGTGGGCAAAAGAAATTTCTGAAACGGATCAACGAAATACTTGCGGATTATAGTACCGGATTTGTAATGAACCCCGATGGAGTAATTCTCGTAAAAGAGATGGGGGGGCTTGGACGTATTCACGAAGCGGCTATCCCGACTGACAGCAATCGCATTCGAAGTAAGGTAGAAATTGCCAGCCAAAAATATCTTCAGTCTAGATCTAATCTAGAAGAAAGAAGAATTGCTATTCGAGAGCTAGCTGATATTTTAGAGGAATTAAGGACAGAAGCTAAAAGTTATTTGTTAAGCAAAGATGAAAGTGATCTTTTTAATATTGCAAACAACTATTTCATCAGGCACTCTAATGCCAAACAAAAAGGTAACTATGATAAAGATATTTGGTATAGTTGGACTTTCTACCTCTATTTATCAACAATACATGCGTTGCTGAGAATCAAGAAGCGCCAAGAAGCGAAAATTAAGGATAAATCAGTCCAAGATCTCGTGGAAGCTCTCCAAAAAGCTGACGAGGAGTGATTTAGTTTACACTAAATCGTGAATGGGAGCCGAAGAAGCCCAGCTCTTAACCCAGTTAGCTGAGTTAATAGCTCCTTGTTTGGTTGAATAACCTTCACTCCAAGCAACGATTTCGTTGTTTGCAGCGACAAGTCGCCATCTGTACTCTCCGACCTGATCCAAGTAAACCTCGAATCTAACCATGCACATCACCTCCTTTCCTTTGTTTGAGAAGCTAGCTGCAGCTCCCCCCTTGAAAGCACTCAAATGTTAATGCTCTCAAGAAGGAGGCTGAGCTAGGCTGATACCCAAAATAAGGGCCGGAGGTTATCCTCGCCAGCTTTTCAAAGAGCTTGAGGTAATATAGAACATTTTCCAAAGGGTGTCTATAGTATTGTGGCCTTGATATTATGTTAAAATATCGCAATTCCCATAAATTTGGAATTATATGAAATGATCGAGTCAAAGATCCAAAACAAGCTTGCAATAATAGCAATTACGACAGGAACATATGTTGCCTTATTGGCTTTGTTCTATTCAGTTCCAGAAGGGAGCGATATAATAAAAATTATAAGCTTGTTAGTATTGGTAGCTGGATTTATTCCAGTTGGTTTTTTTTGGCTGTACTTACTATTTTTACCCCTAAGGTATAAAAGCTCGAACAAGAATATATTCTGGATTGAGTCTGAAAACTACAAAGTAGATACTAAAAAAATTGATCGGTTATTTGATATTGGAGCTGGATGGTTGATCCCCACGTTTGTTGGCGGGTTCTGCTATTTTCTCGTCTATAAAATATTGTCGTTGCTACTAGGTACAACAAACACCTTAGTAGGCCTGGGGTTGCCGATTTTTGGCTACTATTTATCTCATATCTTTATAAGATACATTGTTGGAGCCAAAAAGATTGATAAAGGTTATCGTTTCGGGTCGGGGTTCTTATGGCTATTAAAATTAGTTGTACACAAAGTTAAGGTCAAAATGGGATTAACTTTTTAATAATGACGCTTTCTAAATCAGACTACATGCTATTCCTCCGACACCCTGCATGGTTATGGCTGAAGAAGCACCAGAAGGAAAAACTTCCTGCTCATGATGAAAATACCCAAGCTATTTTCGATGCTGGGCATGATTTTGAAGGATATGCAGAGGAGCTTTTTCCAGAAGCTGCCAAACTTGGGTTTAGTGATTATAACGAATACGTTTCTCTTCCCGCGCGAACTACTGTAGCACTTAATGCTGGAGTTAAAACAATTCTGCAAGGAAGATTTGAGGCTGAAGGGATTACTTGTGTATTTGATGTCTTGGACAGAGTAACAGAGGACACTTTTGATTTGATTGAAATTAAATCAAGCTCTAAGGTAAAACCCGAGCACGAATATGACCTGGCCTTTCAGCTTGCGGTTCTTTCAAAGGCTGGAATAAAAGTGAGGAATGTTGCTGTAATTCATGCCAATAGCGAATATGTCCGCGAAGGCGATATTGACTCTAACCAGCTTACCGAGAAAACAGATGTTACAGGAAAAGTCCATGCACTTTTTGAAGTCACAGAAGAACAAATCAAAAAAGCCTTTGATATTTTGTCTCAAAGTGAGATGCCTGATATTTCCCCACGTTTTGCAAATCAATTAAATATCCCTCGAGTACAATGGATGTCGGAATGGATGGATATCTACAAAAGTTTAAACCCAGATTTAGACCCCTACAGTATTTATTCTCTGAGTTACCCAAGTGCTGAGCAAATTGGAAAACTTGAAGATTTAGGCATTACTCTTTTGAGAGATATTCCTGAAGAGGAATGTTTGCGAGACAAACAACTGGCTCAAGTTAGAACTACAAGAGAAAACAAAAGGATTCTTGAAAAAGAGAAAATAAAAGAATTATTAGACACCTCCCAATATCCACTTTACTTTTTTGACTATGAAACTTTTTCTTCAGTTATTCCTGATTTTGACGGATTAAGTCCTTACAAAGATTATCCATTCCAATATTCACTCCATATTATTGATTCCCCTGGAGGAGAGGCACGACATACTGAATATTTGCATCAAGAAAATTCAAATCCGATGCCAGCGCTTCTTGAGAAATTAAAGCAAGACATTGGAGATACTGGAACCGTACTTACTTGGAATATGAGCTACGAAAAAGGGTGTAATGACAGGATGGCTCACCTTTACCCTGAGTATAAAAAATTCCTGGAAAGTTTAAATGGGAGGATAATGGATTTAATGACACCTTTTGATAAGATGTGGTTTTTTGATAAAGACTTTTTCGGAAGTGCTTCAGTTAAATATGTACTACCCGTCCTTTGCCCGGAGTTAAGTTATAAAGAATTAGAGATTTCAGATGGTTTAGCTTCCAGAAGAACATGGACTCAAACTTTTTTGCAGGGTAAAAATCAGGAAAAGAAAGAACAAATAGTTTCAGATCTTAGCAAATACTGTACCCTTGATACATTTGCTATGGTGAGAATTTTGGAAGAATTGTACAATCTGCGATAACAATGAAAAGAGTACTTAAAATTATTTTAGTTATAGCATGTATTTTTGCCATAGGTTTTGTTGCCCTGTTTTTGCTTAGTAAAAACAAATCAAGTGAGACTTCTGAGAAAAACCGCTCGCTTGGAGATGATAGAGCATCTCTTGATCTGGACGGAGACGGAGTTGATGAATATATTTCTTATGAACTGCCTGACAGTGAAGATGATTACAACCTCAAATCTCTTACCGCTTACAATCATTCAGAAGAAGAGATTGCACGCTTACCTTCCGAGTTGAGCATTAAAGCCCCGATGTCTGAATCAGTCAAAATTTACAGACTGGATGCCAATTCCCCCAGAGAGTATTTTAGTTTTGATTTTATAGCCGGACCGCACCAGTCCGAAACCATGTTTTTCGAACTGCGTGATGATTTAATTCTGCCGGTTTGTCACGAGGACGAAGTTTCCGGGCCGTACGACTGTTTATTCTATTCAGGTAACACGGGATATCTGCCAGTGAAAGACTTGGACGGCGATGGCTTTGCTGAACTCATTGAAACGGTTGATGAATATCCCGGTACGGAAGGACTGGATTCCGAGGAGACAAACGCGGTAGAGCAGGCTTTTGGGGACCAGGGTCTGGAAGATGTAACCGATGAGGCAAAGATGGTTGCCGAAAGAGAAAAAGGCGGAAGAGGAAGAATGGTTATTTGGTCTGTTTATAGTTTTGACGGCACAAGATTTGTTCAACAAACAGATGATAACTACGAGAAGTATTACAGTTTAATAGGAGACTTGGTAGAAAATAAAATGAGAAAGTCTGAGTTAAGTGAGGATTCATTGGAATATATTCAACTTTCCAAAGATTTCTGGAGTCATACAAACTAAAATAACTCCCGCTTCCCACTTTTTTAAATTAACCTTCATTTGATTTTATGGAATATCTTTTATCATCCATACTTTTAGTATGGTTAGTTATCGAGCGGTTAGGTTTTTTCTTTTCGTCAATTCTTATTCTGCTAACAAGATTGCCTTTTACCTAAAAGGAAAGCATAAGGGTAAAAAATTAGAAAAGTCAGCTATAAAGTTGGCGACTATGCTGGGCTTCCAACAAAAACAAATCACTGATTTTGTTTTATTTGACATTAAACCAAAGTGTCCGTACCGAAAAATGCCGAAATCCATAAGAGCCTACTTGGAAATCGAAAAAGAATTACTAAAATTGTCAGAGGAAAAGTTAGATGAATACTCTATGGCTCTTGAAGACTATCAAGGCCAACTTCTATCCCCGGCGATTGAAAGGGCTGTTGGGAATTTCTTGGTTGATGTAAAAAATGATGTACGCTTCCAGAAACTTTTTGAAGCAAA
>Ga0265297_10003454_pt1 | contig 28512 bp, 20 predicted proteins | sample Munlanlwell13791_FD_192502 | JGI IMG/M metagenome (GOLD analysis project Ga0265297, IMG submission 192502) | Leachate microbial communities from a municipal landfill in Southern Ontario, Canada - Leachate well 137-91 | ecosystem: Engineered > Solid waste > Landfill > Unclassified | place...
AACTTGAAGAAAAAGATAATATCAGCCTTTTTATTCATACTTCAGTACGCGAGGACGATATAAGCCTTTATGGATTTCAAACATTAGAAGAGCTGGAACTTTTTAAGAAACTTATTTCAGTGTCCGGAGTCGGACCAAAAACGGGACTTGAGGTACTAAATAACTCCGCAGCTTCGGTTAGATATGCAATATCAAATGGAGACGTTGCACTGCTTGAAAAAACACCAGGCATAGGCAAAAAAACAGCACAAAGAATAATAATAGATCTTAAAAACAAGGTTTCACAAAGCCAAAAACCATCAGATTACGCCGATATAAGAAATATCAACGAAGATGCAATTAAGGCACTGGAAAAACTTGGATTCAGAAGACATCAGATAATAAACAGACTAAAAGATATTCCGGAAACCATTAAAAACGAAGAAGAGATAATTCGTTACTTCCTTCAAAATGCTTAAAGATCTAAGAAAGCAGTTTAAAGATTACAATGCCATTTTCATAAGCAATCCTGTGAACGTTAACTATTTAACGGGGTTTACAGGAAGCAGAGGGCTTATTTTAATAACCCAAAAAAAAGCCTGTTTCTTCACGGATTTTAGATATCTGGAATATGCAAAAAAGATTGTCCCAAAAGAATTCGAAGTTATTCAAATAGATAAAAAATGGAAAACGGATTGGCCAAATATTCTTAAAAAATACAGAATCGATTCTTTGGGAATTGAAGAAGATTACCTTACTTACGCCCAATTTCTTGGACTTCGTAAAATTTCAAAAGGAGTAAAGCTAATAAAATCGGGAGGGATTATCGAAAAATTAAGACAGTTTAAATCCGGAGAAGAACTACGACACTTAAAAAAATCACAGGAGATAAATGAGAAACTTCTTAAAAAGACGCTCAATTTTATCAAACCGGGAATCACCGAGAAAGATGTTGAATGGTTTATTCTTGAAAACATAAGGGCTGTGGGAGCGGAAGGAGTCTCGTTTACACCGATAGTTGCCTTTGGAGAAAACAGCTCAATCCCCCACCATCAAAATAGCGGTAGAAAGCTAAAAAAAGGAGATACAATACTTATTGATATGGGAGTTAAATACAAAGGATACTGCAGCGACATGAGTAGAACTTTTTTTACAAAGAAGCCAACCGTCATTCAGTACAAAGTTTATCAGACCGTTCTGGATGCACAAAAAACGGCAATAAAAAGCTTAAAAAACGGTGTACTTATATCCAAAATAACAGGTGCGGCAATGGGAGTAATTGAAAAAGCCGGATATAAAGATAATTTTCAGCACGGACTTGGCCACGGAACAGGGCTTGAGATTCACGAACTTCCAAACCTTGGAAGTGAAAAACCTGAAAAATTGTTCAAAAACATGATTACCACCATTGAACCAGGCATTTATCTACCCAAAAACTTTGGAGTTCGTATAGAAGATATGGTAATAATAACTGGTGCCGGTTATCAAAACATAACCAAAGCTCCAAAAGAGCTTAAAGACGCGATTATAGAACTATAAAATTTCAACAGATATGACGCCGAAAATTGCCGTAATATTATTCCCGGGAACAAACTGCGAACTTGAGGCCATGCGTGCATTAAAAAGATCGGATATGGATCCGACTTTGATAATGTGGAACGACACTGAAACCGATTATTCTCAATTTGACGGATTTTTTCTTCCTGGAGGATTTTCATATGAAGACAGAGGAAGATCCGGCGTAATAGCATCAAAGAATCCCCTTCTAAGCAAGATAAAAAAAGAAGCGGCCAAAGGAAAACCGGTGCTTGGAGTTTGTAACGGAGCACAAATAATACTTGAATCAAAACTTATTCCTGGACTTGATGAAAATCACGTAGAAATGGCTTTGGCTTGGAACAAGAGAGTTGATAAAGACGGAAAAATCCTTGGAACAGGATTCTATAACGATTGGATTTATATAAAGAACGCCGCCCCTGCCGGAAGAAGTGCGTTTAACAAATATGATCAAAACCATGTAATGCGTATTCCTGTTGCACATGCGGAGGGAAGATACACAACCATGGATGAAGAACTTGTTAAATTGATTGAAAACAACGAACAGGCGGTATTCAAATATTGTGATAAAGATGGAAATGTTATTAACGAATTTCCAGTTAACCCAAACGGAGCAATTTTAAATCTAGCCGGAATTTGCAACCCTGAGGGTAACGTTATGTCTCTTATGCCTCATCCAGAAAGAACAAAAAACGGACAGGCAATATTTGATTCCATGAGAGACTATGTTGGAAAATCTTTCAATATAGCCAAAAAAGACTCTGTTGTTTTAAAGCGTGAAACTACAGTAAAAGACGTTGTTTTGGATTACAAAAAACCTACTTTTGAAGTCCTTGTGGATACCGTTATAACCGATAACGAAGAAAGAACAATTGAATACGCAATAAAAAGCATAGGATTTTCAAACATGAAATTAAAGAAGCAGAAATATTTTGGGATTAACCTTGATTCCAAAATCGATCCGGTTAAAACGGCAATCGACCTTATAGAATCGGGAGAAATTGTTAATCTTGCAAAAGAAATACCTACTATTTTCATAGACGGCAAAGCTTTTTTTTACGAAAAAGAACAGGGACTTGTTGAAACAAAAAATCAGAATACGGATAAAAATGCTTATCTTACTTTCGAAAAAGAAGATACTGCCGGAGAGAACATATTGCAGACTGTAAAAACACACTTCTCCATACCGGGGGTCGTTAAAATATCTTCGGGGAAAAAATGGACACTTGATATTGAACAGGATAAGGCTGAAGAAGTAATAAGAACTCAGATCCTGCACAATCCTCATGCAATGGATATTTATAGGGCTTAAAATCAATTATTATGTGCGGAATATTTGCCTACAAAGGTGAAAAGACAAATGCGGCAGAGCTTGTTATAAACGGCCTTAAAAAGCTTGAATACAGAGGTTATGACTCTTGGGGTGTTGCATTTAAAACCGACCACAAGATAAACATATACAAGGAAGTTGGGAAAATCGGCGAATTCGACTTATCAACTCTGGAAGAAAAAGTTGGAACTTCAATTAAAAGCCAACTGGCAATGGGCCATTCCAGGTGGGCAACTCATGGCGGGGTTACAAAAGCAAACGCCCATCCTCATTATTCACAAGATGAAAGCATAGCAATAGTTCATAACGGAATAATTGAAAATTTTGCCGAACTTAGAAAAGAATTACAGGGAAAAGGTTATGAATTTAGATCTGAAACAGACACCGAAGTTGTTGCTCATTTAATACAGGAATACAAATCTCTTGGACACGTGGAAGCCATAAAAAAAGCCCTTTCACGCCTTCAGGGACGTTATGCAATTTTGGTATTATGTGCTGAAGACAACAGATTAATAGCTGCAAGAAGAGGCTCTCCATTAATCATAGGAAAAGGAGAAAAAGAATTTTTCATAGCATCGGATATTCCGGCCTTTTTGGAATACACCCGACAAGTTATGTATTTGGATGATGATCAAATGGTAATAATAAATGATGATGCGCAATTTTTTGATTTAAAAACCAACAAGAAAATAGACAAACGAATCGTTGAAATAGATTGGAATCCGGAAAGCGCCGAAAAAGGTGAATTTTCACATTTCATGATAAAAGAAATAACCGAGCAAAAAGAAACAATAACCCGCGCAATAAATCAGGAGGAAGCCAAATTGGTAAAAATAGCCGACGAGATTAAAAACGCGTATGGAACATATCTTGTTGGTTGCGGAACAGCCGGAAAAGTTTGCCTTACGGCATCATATTTATTCGCAAAAATAGCAAAAAGACATGTAAACGTTGCTTTTGGATCAGAATTCCCAAGTTTGCAGGATTTTATAACAGACAGAAGCCTTGTAATTGCAGTATCTCAAAGCGGTGAAACAGCAGATACACTTGAAGCGATAGAAGTTGCCAAGAAAAAAGGAGCAAAAGTTCTTTCAATAATTAACGTTGAAGGATCCTCAATGGATAGAATTTCAGACTATTCAATTAATATAAAAGCCGGACCGGAAAAGGCCGTTGCATCAACAAAAGCAACTACGGCCCAAATTGCGATACTTACACTTCTTGCCTATGCACTTGATAAAAGACTTGAAGAAGGAAAAATTTTACTCGTAAATACAGCCAGTCAAATTAATGACATGTTAAATCCGCGTTATGAAGAACACATTCTTCAATTGGCGGAAAAAATACAGGATGTTGAAAGCATGTATGTTATAGGCAAAGGTGTTAACTACCCTATTGCACTTGAGGCCGCAATAAAACTACAGGAAGTTTCTTACATACATGCGGAAGGATTTGCCGGAGGAGAACTTAAACATGGGCCTATAGCTTTAATTCACGAGGGGGTGCCTTGTATAGCAATAGTCGCAAACGACGAAACAAAGCATGAAATAATAAGCAATGCCATGGAAGTAAAGGCACGTGGAGGATATATTATTGGAATTTCTCCGGAAAACAACGAAGTTTTTGATTACTGGATAAAAGTTCCGGAAGTTGGAGCAGCGTCCCCTATTGTAAATATTATTCCGATACAGATTCTTGCATACAAATTGGCAATCTTAAGAAAAAATAATCCGGATATGCCTCGCAACCTGGCAAAAAGTGTGACAGTTAAGTGATTTTCTGGTACAATTTACCGAAGATTAATTGCTTTTTAGATGAAAAAACAAAAAGAAATGAATTTATACCAAATAATTCAGCAACAATTTGAATCGGAATGTGATGTTATTCAGGCAAAAACCGAAGAGCTTTTAACGGCAGTCCCAAAGCACGACTTGGTGAGGAGAAAGAAGATCCTGGATTTGCATAAATTAAAATTAAGAGAAGCCCTTTTGAAATTGAATCATGATTTAAAATCAATTTAAATGAGAGTACAAAACACAAAATTCGTATGCACGCTTGGACCTGCTTCGGAAAGCACAAAAATTCTTGAAGAAATGATGCGCGCCGGAATGGACATCGCAAGATTGAATTTTTCACATGGCGACTACAGTCATCACGCCAATTTAATAAAGAATATTCGTCAAATTGCAAAAAAATTAAATATCCCGCTAGCAATAATGCAGGATCTGCAAGGACCAAAAATAAGAATCGGGACTATAACCGACAATGGAATTGAAGTAAAAAGAAACGAGGAAATAGTGCTTACCTGCGACAAACAAAGCGGAAGAAAAATACCTGTTCAATACAAAGATCTTTATAAGGATGTTAAAAAAAATTCCGTTCTACTGATAGATGACGGGCTGATTGAATTGAAAGTTAAGAAGATTGTAAGCAAAGATATAATTTGTATATGCCAAAATGATGGAGTTATAAAAAAGAACAAAGGAATTAACGTGCCAAACGGAAACATCACTACAAATGCAATAACAGCCAAAGATAAAAAGGATTTAATTTTTGGACTTAAACACGGAATCGATTACGTAGCACTTTCTTTTATAAAAGAAGCCAAAGACATTCTTGATGTAAAAAAGCTTATTGGAAATAAGGATGTAAAAGTTATCGCCAAAATAGAAAGAGCACAGGCCGTTAAAAATCTTGATGAAATAATAGCTGTTGCGGACGCACTAATGGTAGCCCGCGGAGATTTGGCCATGGAAATAGGTCCAGAGAAAGTGCCTATCGTTCAAAAAGAAATGATAAGAAAGTGTAATTTGGCAGGGAAGCCGGTTATTACAGCGACACAAATGCTTCAATCAATGATAGACAATCCTCAACCTACACGTGCGGAAGTAAGTGACACTGCAAACGCTATTTTCGATCACACGGACGCAATAATGCTTTCGAATGAAACTGCGGTCGGCAAATATCCCGTTAAAGCGGTGAAAGTTTTTGCAAAAGTGGCACAAACGGTTGAAAAGGAATTAAAAAAACATAATCAACTTTTGCCGGTAAGATCAATTAATGACAATGTGGATTACTATGATGCGCTTGGATTCGAAACTTGTCAGCTTGCCGAGGCAACACATGCAAAAAACATTATAGTTGTAACTTTATCTGGAAAATCGGCACAATATATTTCCAAGCATAGATCTTATATCCCTACTATAGTAATAACCCCAAACGAAAAAACCAAGAATCAACTTTCCTTGTTATGGGGTTTAAATGAAATAGTTATAGGCAGTGTAAGCAGGAAAAAATATCTTGAAGATATAAAACGAATTCTTGAAAAAAACAATTCGGTTAAAAAGGGTCAAAAAGTTGTGATCCTTTATACGCACACAAAAGAAAAACGTATTGTATCAACAACCATATAAAAGTATTATAAGAAGGAACTTTAAGCTTCTTTAATATGCGTATTTTAGGCATTGATCCGGGCACTGCACGAGTGGGCTACGGGATAATAGATTTAGACGCAGATACTTATAAGGTTGTTGCCTGTGGATGTATTACCACAAAAGCAAATACACCTCTTGAGCATAGACTGTCCGAGATAGCCGACGACATTGAATCTTTAATTTCATCTCATTCCCCTGATGTTGCAGCCATTGAAGAACTTTTCTTTTCAAAAAACACCAAGACCGCACTTTCGGTTGCACATGCACGAGGAGTTATAATGGAGAAAATTCAAAGACATAATATTCCGCTTCATTCTTATAATCCCATGGTAATTAAAAAAGCTCTTTGCAGCGATGGAAAAGCAAAGAAACCGCAAATGCAAAGGATAACGCAATTACTACTTAGACTTTCGGAACTACCAACCCCGGACGATACGGCCGATGCACTTGCTATAGCTTTATGTCACGGAAATACCCACAGAAACAAATCACTTTACATGCAAACATGAACAAATTCTTAACAGTATTAAATTTTTTACTGCTTACCACTCTAATCATTCTTACACTTTATGTGTTTGATATTATCGATATACCTTTTTTGAATGAACAAAAAACACAGCAGGAAGAAAATGTGCCACAGCAAAATATAACAACCGAACAACAGGAAGAAATACAGAAAGTAACACGTTCAAAATCTTATGACGAGTTAATGGAGAAAGGAAAAGTTTATGCTGAAAACGGACTTTATGATCTTGCAATTGACACTTACACGCAGGCGAGTCAAAAGGCCGAATTGAATAAGGAACCGTTACTTAAAATAGCTTCGATACAACTTTTACAGCAGGAATATCAAAAAGCAAAAGACATGAGTGCTCATATTCTTACAATTGACCAAAACAGTGGGCTAGCAAAACTTTACCTTGGGCAAGCCAATATTGGACTTGAGAATTTTCCGGAAGCAAAAAATATTTTTGACAGCATAACCAGTGATGACCAAAAAGTTCAGTATTATCAAGGCATAATGGCACTTTATTTTGGAGAGTACGAGCGCGGCAGAACACTTTTGGAAGCGGCCTCTACAAAAGAAAATGGTGACGAAGTAATAGCCAGAAACGCTCTTAATTTTGTTAACGGACTTAATGAGTTCGACAGATATGCCGCAGGACTTAACAATCATTTGCGCGTTCTTATGGCAAGAAGCTTTGTTCAGGTTGGAGAACCACGTTTAGCAAAAGAAGTAATATGGCCGGTATTAAAAGAGACACGCGAATATAGGGACGCTTGGATTATTCTTGGGTATAGTTATCTAAAACTTAAACAGTTTAAAGATGCGATTGATGCGCTTGAAGAAGCAAAACAACAGGATCCGGAAAAACCTGAAACTTTATTTTATCTTGGTCTGGCATACGCAGGGAACGATGAAATTGAAAAAGCAATTAAAGAGCTTGAGCAGGCACTGGAAAACGGCTATGAACCAAAGATTCACGCAGAACAGAAACTTGCCGAACTTTATTTTTTAATTGAAGATTACGAGAATTCAGCTGAAAAATACGAGGAAGTTATAACTTTAAATTCAACCGAAATAGATTATTTTGTAAGACCAATATGGCTTTATATAGAAAAATTAAACAAGCCTGACAAGGCTATAGCTTTATCAGAGAAAGCACAGTTACACCATCCCGACGACGCAATGAGTTATAACCTCCTTGGATGGTCTCAAGTTGCAAATAAAGACTATATGAATGGCAGACGAAATCTTGAAAAAGCAATTTCTTTATCAGGTAATTTTGATGCTCCATACCTAAACATGGGATGGATGTATGAAAGACAAAACAATCTGGATAAGGCCAAGGAATTTTATAAAAAAGCGTTTGAAATGGGAAACGGGTCAGCAACCGGCACTCTTGCCGCAGCACGTTACAATTCCATTTTGGAAAAAGAAAAAGACAATTCTTTTATGGTTAACATCTTTAACTGATCTTAAATATGATAATTCCGGCAATTGGACTTTTTATTTTAGGGACAATATTCGGAAGCTTTTTAAGTGTTGTTAATTATCGTGTTAAGAAAAAAAAGAAGGGCATATTTTTTGGAAGATCCCAGTGCACAAGCTGCCATAAACAATTAAAGATCAAACAACTTATCCCTATATTGTCTTATTTGATCGGAAAAGGCAGATGTATGTCTTGCGGTAAAAAAATAAGCATATCTTATCCCCTTTTGGAATTGGCTTCAGGTTTAATTTTTTCCGCAATTTTCCTACATGCACCTTTTATAAATCTTACAGCCGAAGGAATTAGTTTTTTTGATCCGTTTTTACTTATAAATTTTATATATACAGGATTTATCAGTTTATGTTTTATAGGAATTCTGTTTTACGACATGCAAAACATGGAGATTCCTGAAATATATACTTTTCCGGCAATCATTTTAATTTTCATATGGGGAATTTTTTCTCCAACTTTGTATTTTTATGACATGGCCATAGGAGGAGGAATAGCTGCAATATTCTTTGGCTCACAGGTAATCATAAGCAAGGAAAAATGGCTTGGAGCCGGAGACACTCAGGTTGGAATTATGATGGGTTTATTTTTCGGATGGAAACTTTTCCTTGTTTCGCTCGTACTAACTTATTTTGTTGGACTTATTGTCACATTAATATTAATGGCCGCAAAGAAAGTTAAAGGCAGTTCCAAAATCCCCTTTGCACCTTTTTTGGTAATAGGAACATTTATAACGCTTTTTTTTGGAAACGATCTTTTAAACATGTATATTAGCACCCTCTTTTAATAAAATTTTCATGGAAAACAAAGCTCTGTTAATTATTTTAGACGGATACGGAGAAGGGAAAAAATATAAGTGGAATGCGGTTACAAACGCAAAAACTCCAAATATAGACAAGCTAAGAAAGGATTATCCAAAAACTCTTTTGGACGCTAGCGGCAACGCAGTGGGTCTTCCAAAAGGATTTCAAGGCGGTTCCGAGGTAGGTCACTACACAATCGGTGCCGGAAAAATTGTTTGGCAATCACTTGAAGAAATTAACCGAAGTATAAGAAATAAAAAGTTTTTTAGAAAAAAAGAATTCAAGAAAGCATTAAAAATAGTAAAAAAGAATGATTCCAAGCTTCACCTGATGGGTATGATTTCCGATCAGGGAGTTCACAGCGACTACAGGCATCTTTTTGAACTTTTAAAACTGGCAAAAAAATACAAAGTAAAGAAGGTTTACATACATGCATTCACGGATGGAAGGGACGTCCCTGAAAAATCCGGAGAAAAATTCTTAAAGAGAATCAAAAAAGAAATAAGTCTTATTGGAACAGGCAAACTTGCAACAATGATAGGAAGATTTTATGCAATGGATCGCGACAAAAACTGGGGAAGAACACAGAAAGCCTATGATTTGTTAACTTTGGGCAAAGGAGAAAAAGGAACTAATCCAATCAAGGCCTTAAAGGAGCAATATAACAAAAAAATAGAATCGGACTACTATATTAAACCGGTTATTTTTGATAAAAACGGACTTATAGAAGATAAAGACAGTGTGATTTTCTTTAATTACAGAAGCGATAGGGCAAGCCAACTAACCGACGCTTTTACGAAACCAAAATTTAATGATTTCAAACAAATTAAAAAAGTACGCCCTCATTTTGTTTGCTTTGGGTCGTATTCAACAATAGCGCCTGTTGCATTTCCCGCCCCATCGGTAAAAATAAACATCGGAAAATTAATCAGTAAAAAGAAGTTTCCACAGCTAAGGGTTGCCGAAACCGAAAAATACGCACATGTAACTTTCTTTTTTAACAGCCAGGATAAAAATCCATATCCGCTTGAAAAAAGAGTACTTGTCCCCTCTTCAAAAGTGGCTTCATACGCTGAAAAACCGGATATGAGTGCGCTTGGAATAAAGGATGCTCTTTTGAAGGAAATTAAAAAGAATGATTTCAAACTTGTAGTCGTTAACTTCGCCAACGGAGACCTTGTTGGACATTCGGGAGATTACAAAGCCACAGTAAAGGGACTTGAAGCCGTAGACAAATGTATAGGCGAGATAATTTCCGAGGCTAAGAAAAAGGGATATGACGTATTCTTAACTGCGGATCACGGCAATTCGGAATATATGAGATATGAGAATGGAGAAGATTGCCCATCACATACATTAAATCCTGTAATCTTTATTCTAGTTTCGGAAAGATATAAAAATGCCAAACTTAGGAAGCGCGGAGGATTATGTGATATAACTCCAACCATACTCGATTTGTTAAAAATCAGAAAACCATTTAGTATGAGCGGCAAGTCACTAATTATTAAGAAGTAAACTCAAGATGAAAGCAGTAATATTGGCTGGCGGAGTGGGATCAAGATTGTGGCCCATGAGCAGAAACAACAAGCCAAAACAATTTCAAAAAATTACGGGAGAAAAAACAATGATTCAGGAAACATACGAAAGACTTTCTTTCTTAAGGCCTGAAGATATTTTTATTGCAACGAACAAAAACTTTTTTGAAGACATACTTTTACAACAACTTCCGGAAATTCCATCAAGCAATATCATTCTGGAACCTGCGCTTAGAGATACAGCAACCTGTATAGGATTCGCGGCAATGAAACTTAGCCTTATAGATCCGGAAGACGTAATGGCAATTATCTATGCAGACCATCTTGTAAAAGATCCTGATCAGTTTGTTAGAAAACTTAAAGTTGCCGAACAACTTGCAAGAGAGCAAAAAACACTAAACATAATAGAAGTTAAAGCAAAATCGCCGAACGTAAATTTGGGATATGTTCAAACAGGTGAAAAAATTGGAGAAATAGACGGCAATGATGTATTGGAATTTAAAAAGTTCACAGAAAAACCGGATTCCGAAAAAGCAAAAGAGTTCGTAAGCTCAGGAAATTATCTTTGGAATACAGGCATGTATGTATGGAGAATAGACACTATACTCGAAAAATATAAAAAACATCTTCCGGACACTTATGAAAAGCTCATTAAGATGAAGAACGCTATCGGGACCGACGACGAAGAGTCCATAGTTGAAAAAGAGTATGCTTTATGCGAAAAAATATCGATCGACTACGCAATAATGGAAAAAGTTGATCCAAAGGAAGTGAAAATAATACCCGCAGACTTTGGCTGGAGCGACGTTGGAACTTGGGAATCAATACACGATGAGCTTATAAAAAATCCCGGAGATAATGTAATACAAGCAAATTGCGTTTCTGTCGACACAAAGGGGTCACTTATAAAATCAGACAATCCAAATAAGATAATAGCCACTATCGGGCTTGAAAATATTGTTATAATAGACACGCCCGACGCACTTTTGATATGCCCAAAAGATAGAAGCCAAGATGTTAAGAAAATTGTCAACCTCCTAGAGGGCAAAAATGAGTATTTATAGCTTTCCAAATGGGATAGTTTGCCGTATATTGTGTGCGCATTAATTATAAAGAGATATGGAGCAGGGAGAAGCACATCCAGTCCAGATTAAATTGAAACCTTGGGGTAAAGAAATCTGGTTTGCACAAAACGATCATTATGCCGGCAAAATACTGGAAATAAGAAAGGGACATCGCTATTCTCTTCAATATCACGAAGAAAAAGAAGAAACACAGTATGTTTATTCCGGCAAAGTAAAAATGACTTACGGAAAAGATAGGGATAATCTTCAGGAAATAATATTACACCCTGGAGACAAGTTTGACGTACGCCCTTACACGATACATAGAGCTCAAGCTATGGAAGATTCTCATATATTTGAGGTATCAACCCCTCATTTAACCGATGTTGTAAAACTTCACGATGACTATGGACGAAGTGGAAAAGGAAATGACGAGAATCTTGACCAACAGCTTCACAACCAACAGAACATATAAATTTTTATATAGCTAAACCACACGTAAATGAAAGGAAAACTACTCGGCAAGGTCGGAATTATTCTACTTGCGGCACTCATCCTAGGGGTAATTAATCTCCCAACGGAGACAAAAGCACCTTATGTTCAATGGGCTCCAGACTACATAAAAGAACAAAAGGTTCATTTGGGTCTTGACCTACAAGGAGGAGCTGAATTGGATTACAAGATAGACCTTAGAAAAGTCCCTCAAGAAGATAAAGCTTCAATAGTTGATGGCGTAAGAGAAGTAATAAACAAAAGAGTAAACGGACTTGGAGTTTCAGAACCAAATATTTTTGTGTCTGAAATTGCGGGAGAAAGCCACATAGTTGTTGATCTTGCGGGAGTGAATATAGATCAAGCAAAAGAAACAATCGGAAAAACAATACAACTTGAGTTTAAAGAAAGAAAAACAACAATTGATCCAAACGAGAAACAAGAAATTGAAAAAGAGGCAAATGATACTCTTCAAAGAATTAAGAGCGGAGAAGATTTCGCGTTAATTGGACAAGAGGAAGAACAATCAAACCCTGAAAAAGTTACTTACAGCGAAGTTGATTGGAAATTCAGGGATGAAGTTAATGAAAACATAGCTGAAAAGCTTTTCACGCTTTCTGCAGGAGAATATTATAGCGGCACAATTGAAAGCAGCGGAGAGTACACAGTTACGCCACAGGGAGAGTTCATAGAGCTTACAGGTTTAAATATAGTTAAATTACTTGAGAAACAAGAAGTCGAAAGAAAAATAACAAATGAAAGAAAAGTTTTTCCAAGCCATCTTTTAATTTCATATGCCGGAGCGCAGAATGCTGATGCTGCTGTAACAAGAACAAAAGAAGAAGCTCTTGCGCGCGCACAGGAAGTAAAAGGGAAACTTGATGCAGGTGGAGATTTTGCAGCGTTAGCTAATGAATACACGGACGATCCAAGCAACGCAGGTACAAAAGGAGGCGTTCTATCAAGCCCAGCCGGATCAGGCGAATACGTTGATGCTTTTGAAGCTGGAGCTTTGGCATTACAAAAAGTTGGAGATGTAAGTGCCCCTATAGAGACTCCGTTTGGATATCATATTATAAAGGCAGACATAGTTAACGAAGCATCAGAAGAAACAAAGAAAGAAGAACAAATTAAATACGCAAAAATATTCTATTCAACCGTACCAAGCGATTGGCAGGATACAGGACTTACAGGTGAACACTTTGTTCACGCAAACGTACAATTTAATCAGGTTTATCAACCATACGTTTCAATACAGTTTAATGCCGAAGGAGGCGAATTATTCGCTGAAATCACGGGAAGAAATGTTAATAAACCTTTGGCCATTTTCGTTGGCGGAGAATTGATCTCGGCACCAAATGTAAATGGAAAAATAATTGGAGGACAGGCTCAAATTGAGGGAAACTTTTCAATAGAAGAAGCTACAAACCTGGCAAGAGATCTAAACACAGGAGCAATTCCTGCACCTATAGTTCTTGCGGGACAATATACAATAGGCTCAACTTTGGGGCAAGAAGCGCTTGATAAGAGCTTATGGGCAGGTATAATCGGCATTTTGCTTTTGGCGGTTTACATGACTGTTTACTACAGAGTTCCTGGATTCTTATCAGTTGTTGCCCTGGCAATTTATTCAATAATTTTAATATTCTTAATTGAAAGTAAGCTTAACACTTTCATCGCAGTGATCATTGCGGTTTCAATGTTCATATTCCTGATGATGAAAGTTTTGAACAGCAAAGATAACGGATGGGAAAAACTACTAACCTCAATTCTTGCTGTATTTGCTTTATTCTTTATAGTATTCCTACTTGCAAATCCTATAGTGCTTACACTTGCAGGCGTAGCAGGTGTAGTTCTTTCCATAGGTATGGCAGTGGATGCAAACGTTCTTATTTTCGAACGTATAAAAGAAGAAATAAGAGACGGACGAACTCTGGGTTCGGCAATAGATATTGGTTTCGACAGAGCTTGGACAAGTATACGAGACAGCAACTTCTCTTCATTGATTACGTGTGCAATCTTGTTTTACTTTGGAAGCTCAATTATTCAAGGATTCGCATTCAACCTTGCTGCCGGTATCTTGGTATCCATGTTCACAGCTGTAACAATAACTAAAGCATTCTTAAAAGTATTGGTAGGAACAAGAATCGCAAACAATGCTTTCTTGATGGGAGCAAAAGAAGACCACAGAAAGAGAAGAGTACTTCCTATAATAAAAAATTCCAAGATTTGGCTTGGTTTTTCAGGAACACTTATCGCTATCGCGCTTGTTGGAATGACAGCCTTTGGATTAAGACTTGGCATTGATTTCACGGGTGGAACTTTGATGCAGTTAAAATTTGAAAACGAAGTTAAACAGGAAGATTTAAAATCAGGTCTTGAAGAAATTGGTAAAAATTTGGGATCTGAAACAACCGAAGAAGCTGTAGTAGAAGAATCCACGACTCCCGCAGTAAACGCTACACCGGACACCGAAAGCACAGATACAACTGAAACGTCACTAACCGCCGTTACCGAAAAAATTGATTTTAGTAACGCATCAATCATTTGGTCAAGCGACGGCTACATAGTTAAATCGAAATATATATCTTCGGAAGCACACGACGAAATCTTGAAAAAACTTAAAGAAAAATTCGGTGATTTCGAAGAAACAAGATTTACAACCGTTGGCGCTACGGTGGGAGATACAATGAAATACAAAGCAACTCTTGCATTGATGTTCGCACTTGTTGCGATAGTTCTTTATATAGCCTTCGCATTTAGAAAAATACCAAGAAACGTAAGTCCATGGAGATTCGGACTAAGCGCAATATTGGCTTTAGCGCATGATATATTCATAGTTGTCGGAATATATTCTATTCTGGGATACTTCTTTAATGTTGAGATAGATGCGCTTTTCATTACGGCACTTCTAACCATACTTGGATTTTCCGTACATGACACAATAGTTGTATTCGACAGAATACGTGAGAATCTAAAAAATATGAGTAGAGAAGTAAGTTTCGCAGATGTTGCAAATGAGGCTTTAAATCAGACAATGGCACGTTCTTTAAACACTTCAATATCAACATTGATAACGCTTTGTGCCCTACTACTGCTTGGAAGCAGTTCAATATTCTATTTTGTACTAGCATTGGTACTTGGGGTAATCGTAGGTACATACTCTTCAATATTCGTTGCAAGCCCCGTGCTGGTTTGGTGGCACAACAGATCAATAGGACAAAAACAACGTTGATGATCAAATAATCCTATGTTAAGATGCGCTAGCTGTAAAAGTTAGCGCATCTTTTTTTAGCTTTTACAAATCATGCGCCCGTAGCTCAACTGGATAGAGTATCGGTCTTCGGAACCGAGGGTTGTGGGTTCGAATCCCTCCGGGCGCACCATAGCTACCTCTATAGTTATCTCTTAAGGGATCTTTGTACCCTACCCTGGTTATACAACTTTGAAAAAAGCCCTATTCCATGCTCAAAAGCACTATGCGTAAAAGCCTTTGTTGATACGGCATTTAGCAAAACATCCAAAATTTCTCCCCAGACACGCTCATATTTATTATTTTTTATACAAAGTTCATCTCTAAGAGACTTACATTCTCCACGACTTATCTTGTCTCTGTACTTAGCAGCGTTTTCAGTAACGTATTCATACAAAGCTCCTCTGGAAACACCTATATAATCCATAATATACTCCCAAACATCATCATACTTTGAGCTTTGGAGACTAAATGCCTTTCTCATTAAAGAAGGCCCTTTTTCAACAAAAAGATTGTGTACATAGGCACTGTTATTTCTCACGCAAAGTTTTACAACTTCTTTTTCAAAAACAAGATAATCAAAAATAACCTCCCAAAGCTTGTCAGAGTCAACTCCAAGCTTTTCACGTAAACCATCGGGACCATATTCAATATATTTATTTACAAGTTTTTCATCATACTTATCCAGTATGGCGTAAAGCTTACTTCTTTCGTGTCTTGATTTCATATTTTTTAATCAAAGGATGTGATTATACGTCTTTCTCTATTTTTGTCAAGTTAGGTTTGTTTTTCTTTGAATAATTACAAAAAAAGAATTATAGTTTGTATCCCAATAAAATATGAATAACCTTAATTGATATGAATAAAGAAAGAATTACAAAGGACATGAATATACGCGAAGTTTTAAACAAATATCCTCAAGTATTAGAGGTTTTTATGGATCATGAAATAGGATGCATCGGTTGTCACGCCGCCGATTTTGAAACAATAGAAGAAGGAGTTTCAATGCACGGCATAGATGTGGACAAATTTGTCCAATTACTAAACGATCATGTTGAATTTGTAAAAGAGAAAAAATAAAGGAGCACTGGTATTGACATAACTGGCTTTTTTGCTATGATCTACCCTCGTACCTCTAATAACATACGATTAAAATGAGTATAGATTCACAAGAGACTCAAAAGCCAAAGAAAGGATGTTTTTCAAGAATTGTAAGGATTCTTTTAATCATCGGACTTATTATTGGCGCATATTATGCGTACCAATACCTCTTTAATAGTCCCAAGGATGGGAAGACTTCAGATGTGCAAAATGAAGCTGTGGAGTCGATAGAAGTCGAAACCATGCAAATAAGCGCTAATCCCCTTTCAAGGATCAATTTCCAAAAGGTTGGAACGGTAACACCTTATAAGTCTTCAACATTAACTGCAGAGGCTTCAGGCGTTCTTCAAGACTTCAAAGTTGAAGAAGGAGACTTGGTAAGCAAAGATGAAGAAATCGTAAAAATAAGCGACTCAGTAAGTACAGAAATTGCACAAATAAACTATAATAATGCGTTAACAACTCTTGAAAACGCAAAAAAATCATACAGTAGCACGACAAATTCAATAGCACAGGATGCAAAAATTGCTTCAATTGGAGTTGAAAGCGCAAAACTTAATTACGAGAATGCAATTAATTCATATGAGAACTTGGAAAAACTTCTTGAGGAACAAACAAGGTCTGCCAAAATAGGAGTTCAGGCGGCCCAACTTGCATTGCAGGCGGCACAGGAATCATATTTTAATTCCGATACTACAACTGACATAACCCTAAACAACACGCTTGATCAATCACTATCAAGCATAACATCAACATTGTCACTTATAGACAGCTCCGTGGATGCAATTGACAACTTACTTGGGACGCAATCAACACTTGGAGGATCGGTAAGTTCGTCGGACTTGAATAACCTTCAGGACTATTCTGAAGAAATATTTAATGATTATATCGATTTAAAAGATGAATATTACGATACCCAAGGAAGCAGAGATTTAAACGATACAAAAAACCTTTTAAACGACACTTTAAACCTTATTGAAGATACACAAAATGCTCTTCAGGATGGGAAAAATATTATTGATGATGCGGGAAATCCGGGGAATTTCTCCTCATTAAACGTTTCATTTAATACATTGTTGGCCTCTTTGGATCAAAGCAAGAATGGATTATATATGACTAATCAAGGTCTACAATCTGTTGCAATTAACAGCCAATTACAACCTGAAGGAACATTAACCGGAGTGGAGATGGCACAGCAACAGGTTACTGCGGCTCTTCAGCAATTAAAACAACTTGAAGAATCCGGACAGGCTCAGCTTGATAACGCAAATCACGCAATTAATCTTGCAGAAAAGCAGGTAGATGCTTCAAACTCGCAGTATTCAAATACTTTGGCAAAAGGAAATCTTCAAAAAGTATCTTCGGAAAATCAAGTTTCTTCTGTTGAAGGCCAAGTTGATATAGCAAAGGCAAGCTTGGGAGGAACAATCCTAACAGCACCTTTTGACGGAACTGTTTTGGAAAAGATTCTTGATGAAGGCAATTATGTTAATCAATCTCAAAAAATTATAACCATAGCGGATTTAAATAAGGTTTATATAACTGTAAGTCTAACAACAGAAGAATTATCTTTTGTAAAACTTGGACAGACAGTGACAATTACTGCACCTGGAGGGATTGAGAAAGAAGGAAAAGTAAGCAAAGTTCTACCAAGCGTAGATCCTGTAAGTAAAAAAGTTGAAGTCAAAATATTGATCCCTAACGAAAAGAACGAATTAATCGCAGGAATGTTTGCGGACGTTTTATTTGATGACGCGAAATCACAATCACCAAGATTGTTGGTTCCTTTTAAAAGCATTATATTCGAACAAAACATACCTTATGTATATGTTGTCCTAAACAATAAAGCTGTTAAGACGGAAGTAAAATTAGGAGAAACGTCTGGCAGTGAAGTTGAAATAATTGAAGGCCTATCACAAGGCGATGAAATAATTACAAGCGGAGCAAAGACCGTTAAAGATGGAGACTCAGTAACCTCAAAAAATGACAAATTACAGTAAAGAAGAGATAAATGAGATAAAAGCATCTCCATGGAACTTTTTCGTAAATCACCCAAAGGTGACCTCCTTAATAATCATCATAATATTGATATGGGGAAGTACTTCCCTGCTCGGACTCCCAAGAGAGTTACAGCCTGAAGTAGATTTACCATACGCATCCGTAGTAACAATTTATCCTGGAGCAAGTCCTTCCGACATTGAACTTCTTGTCACGGACAAAGTGGAATCAGCCATTAAAAGCGTTGATAATATAGATTCAATGAGCTCAAACTCACAAGCGGGAGTCTCAATGGTTACAATTCAATTCGATTCTGGGACCGATTTGGACACCGCCATAAACGAAGTACGATCGGCCGTTGATACAGCCGGTTTACCCGATGATGCCGAAGATCCTCAGGTATCATCATATGATTCAAATCAACAATCAGTGATAACTTTTTCATTGCTCAGCGAGCTACCGGAAAACGAATTCAAAGAATTGGCCGAAGAGGTTAAAGATGAAATTAAAAAAGTTAATGGAGTTTCCGAAGTATTAATAATTGGAGCTCAAGAGAGACAAATCACGGTAAATTTAAAACAGGAACTCTTGGAAAGTTATGGACTAACAATAAACGACGTAGTTAGCGCAATAAAAATTTCAGACATAAATTTCCCTATCGGAGAAATTAAAAATGATGGATATATTTACGGAATAAGAATCGACTCACAACTTGAAAGTGCGGATCAATTATCACAAATTCCGGTTAAACAATTTTTTGGGGCTGAAGGAATAAACAACTCTGTTTTGTTAAAAGATGTCGCAACCATAGAAGAAAAACTTGAGGAAAAAACAACAATTGCAAGAATAGGAATGAACAATGACAATGAAATAAGAAACTCAATTTCTCTTCAAGTATACAAGAAAAAAGGAGGCAACATTGTTAAAGTTGCTGAAAGCGCAAAGGAAAAAGTTGAAGAAATCAAAGGCACTATAATTCCATCAAACGTACAAGTTCATATAAGTAATGATAACTCGCTTTTCATACAAGAAGATTTCCAAGTAATGGGAAACAACGGAATAAGCACAATCGTACTTATCATGGTTCTTTTATTTATTTTCCTTGGATGGAAAGAAGCAATTATTGCCGGAATAAGTATACCATTGGCAATGTTAATAACATTTGGCGTACTTTATGTTAGAGGCGATTCAATTAACGGTATAGCACTTTTCTCTCTTGTTTTCGCGCTGGGGCTTTTAATCGATAACGCAGTAATAATCATAGAAGGGATCTATGAAAATTTAAGAGATGGAAAGTATACGCCTTATGGCGCAACAATTTTAGGGATTCATGAACTCAAATGGCCGATAATAACAGGTACACTTACAACCATCTTTGCATTTCTTCCAATGCTTACAGTAAGCGGGATTATGGGCGACTACATGAGCGTAATTCCAATTACGGTTAGCGTGCTATTGCTTGCTTCTTTGTTCGTAAATCTTTCAATTACACCAACTTTAGTTGCAAAATATTTAAAACCGGGCGACCAGAGAAATTTATTTGGACCAATACAAAAATGGTATAGAAAATTTATAACAAGTATCATTAATTCACGCGCAAAAAAAACACTTACACTTGTTATAATGTGCGCGGTTATGGCTGTTAGTTTTGCCCTTCCAATAACAGGAATTTTGAAAAACGAATCATTCCCGATAAGTGATTTTGATTATTTCTTTATAGACATTGAAACCCCGTCCGGAACTGTTTTATCTGAAACGGAAAGAATAACTTCAAAGGTTGAAGAAATTCTTATAAATACTCCGGAAATTAAGGATTTTACAACAAATATAGGTACAAATGCAGGCGGTGCACTTAGAGCGTCTTTTGTTACATCATCAAGAAAAAGCATAGAAAATATATCAAATATCACAGCAAATCTTGTTGACCCAAAAGACCGTGATAAAAAAAGTTATAAAGTCGCGGATGAAATTCGTGAAAAATTAAAAAATATTCAAGGAGCTACCATAATGGTAACAGACCTACAGGGTGGTCCGCCAAGCGGAGCTCCGATATTCATAGAATTAAAAGGACCCGAGCTTGATAAGCTTGAAAAATATTCAGAAGAAATAAAAGTGATGCTTCAAAATATTGAAGGTACATTTGATGTCGATACTTCCGTAGAACAGGGCGCAGGCGAATTTTCAATCTCGGTAGATCGAAATAAATTAAGTTTTTATGGGCTTTCAGCAGGACAGGTTGGATCCGTTTTAAGAGGAGCCTTGGAAGGAATAAAAGCAACTGAGATAAGAAAAAATGGTGAAGATATAAGTGTTATAGTGCAATACGACCTTAAGAAAGGAGAAGAGAATCAGCTTACTTTGGACGATCTTGAAAACATATTTATTACCTCTCCCGTTTCCGGAGCAGTACCTATAAGCAATCTTGTTAAAATTGATTTCTCTCAGAATCTAACAAGCATAAGCCACTTGGACGCGGAAAGAGCAGTGTATATTTCAAGTTATGTAAAAGACAGAACCTCAACAGAAATAATTGACGATTTATTGATAGAAATGAAAGAGAATCCACTGCCAAACGGATATGAAATAAGTTATGGCGGAGAGCTTGAAGAAATAACCCAATCTTTCAAAGATCTCGGCACATCATTATTGGTAGGCATCGTTTTAATTGCGATGCTTCTTGTACTGCAATTTAAATCTTACAAACAACCATTCATAATTCTGCTTTCTTTACCATTCGCATTAACAGGTGTTTTCTTCGGTCTTACAGCAATGAATATCGCATTATCAATTCCATCGGTAATTGGTATCGTTGGACTTGCAGGAGTTGTAGTAAACGATGCAATTGTGCTCATTGATCAAATGAATCACAACAGACGAAGAGGAATGGCTTTCAAGGAGTCAATTATTGAAGGAACAACATCAAGGTTACAACCGGTGTTCCTAACAACAGCAACGTCAATCTTCGGAATTTTGCCTTTGGCTTTAACCGACGAAATATGGGGAAGTCTTGGATTTGCCTTTGTATTTGGACTAACAACACAATTCTTTTTAGTCCTACTACTGGATCCAATCTTGTATTTTATGATGTGTGAAAAAGATGATGTTTTGGGAGAGAAGGAAGTCTACAGTTCTACCAACACTGTTTAACCGTATACTTTAAAGTATTTTCTCCATCGGCCTCAACCGGCACTTTAAAGATGTATGTATATTCATCTTCTTTTTCAACCGTATAATTCGGATCCAAAATTTCCACTGACGGACCCCAATAATTTTCAATCACCTTAACTTCAATTGCTTCCTGCTTATGATTGCGAATATTTATTTCAATATCCTGATATTCACATCTTCCTCCGATATTCAACAAACCGCCTGAACGACTTGATTCTTGAGTTGTTTTTTCAACCGAGATATCAAAAGCATTTCCAAGGAAAATCTCTATTTCCTCATCCTTCGGCGTATGATCAATTTGATCTTCACCTATAAACTGCAAATGGCCTTCCGAATCCTGTTTGTAAACTCTTACAACACCTTTTGGAAGAGGCATACCAAGACCTTTTTCTTCGCTATTTTCAGTGCCAAGCATAACTCTTATTTTATCCCACGCCTTATTACTGTCGTAAACAAATTCTTTTTTAACGGAAACATTCTTAGCGTTAAGAAGGGAAATTTGTTTCTGCTCGTTATCCTTTAAATTTGTTTTCCTGCCCAAAGTATACAAATGATATTCAAAAAACGATTCTTCGGCATATCCACCCGCAGTACTTTCCATAACGGCCATCGGGGCGGCATAATCATCATAGTATGATTTTTGAACAGCAGGTTGAACTATATTTACGTCCCCGGCAACAAGTTTCAAAGTCGCATTTGGATATGAAGCCCCAGAAGTATTATTTATAGTGGTCCATCCTTTCAAATCAACAAGAGTGTCATCAGCATTAACATATGCTATATAGTCCGCCTGCCATGTAAGCCCTCCTGTTAGATATGTAGTCAAAACATTTCTCTTTCCCGCCTGTGAAGCAAATACGCTCCATACAAGCGTAGGCTTTGTTATCAAACCTTCAGGCAGCTTTGAAAATTCAATACTCTGAACATCCTGAACACTTACAACGCCACCTCCATCTTCAAGCATAATTCCATCCAAATAGCTCAAAAGTTTACCTTTATATTCCTTAACTCCATTCTCAACATTTGAAAAAACTTTAATTTCTTCGCCAAGATATTTTTCCAATAATTTTTGCTGAGAAACTAAATCAAATTCATATGTTTGTTCAACTACTTCCGTATCATCATATTTTGTATCGCTGAAAATAACGGATGAAGGATTGATCTGACTTGGAACATCCTGATATTTAACTTGGTTATACCCTTGCGCAAGATCAAGCTCTCTCCCCTCTTTAACAAGAGCAAGATTTTGATTATAAACAGTCACATAAGATTCGTTAACGAGCCCGGACTCCGTATCAGCAGCCATTAAAGCAATAAAATCTTCCGGTTTTTCACTACTTAGAACTTTATCATGTTGAATAACGTCATCTAATTTATTTGAAATTATTTCAGGTTTTGCGAAAACAAAAGTAAAGACCACAATCGAAGCCAGCAGGGCAAATAAAGCGAAAATCTTTAAAGCTCTGCTCATTGGTGTTTTCATAGAATTGAAGTTATTAAACAACTATATTTTATATCATAGAAGCCTCTTCTTCACAAATTACAATTAGATAGCTACAATGGTGACCTATCAAACAATAGTATGAATCAATACGCCAAGGTCTGCCTAATAAGAAAAATGCCGCAGAGTCTACAGACTCTAACTTACGAAATCCCGGATAATCTTAAAGAGTGGGTGGAAGTTGGCAGTTACATAAACGTGCCCCTAAGAGGGAAAAAATCCAACGGCGTTGTAATAGAAAAAACAACTAAATCTCCTGAATATAACACGAAGATGGTTTCAGAGCTTATTCAGGAAGCTCCGATATTAAAAGAATGGCAGATTGAATTGGCTAAATGGATTTCAACCTACTATTTTTCTTCAATACAAAAAGCACTTACTTTATTTTTGCCACCAAAGTTTTATCCGGCGGAATCTTTAAAAGACGAAGATATATTAGAGCTGTCTGAAAAACATTTTTTAACCGATGTACAGAAGAATGCTTTGGATAAAATAAACAATTCTGATAAAAAAACAATCCTTCTTCATGGAATAACAAGCTCGGGTAAAACAGAGGTATACCTCCACCTGGTTGAACAATCAATGAATAATGGAAAACAAAGCATAATAGTTGTTCCGGAAATATCATTAACTCCACAAACTGTACAATATTTCCAACGAATTTTTGGCGACAAGGTCGCAATATTACATAGTCGATTAACCGAAAAACAAAAATCACTCGAATGGCTTAAAATTCATCTGAAAAAAACTCCAATTATAATAGGGCCGCGCTCAGCTTTGTTTGCGCCCGTAAGTAATTTGGATCTTATAATTATTGATGAAGAACATGAATTTTCTTATAAACAAGAGCAGTCTCCACGCTACAATTCCATAGCGGTTGCCGAAAAGATGGCCGAACTAACAGGAGTAAAACTAATTTTAGGCAGCGCGACTCCATCAATTTCAACATATTACAAAGCAACAAACGGAGACTATGAACTTGTTGAACTTTCGGAAAGAATTGGAAATGCAGCCCTTCCTCCGGTAGAAATAATTGATTTAAGAGAAGAGTTCAAAAAACAAAATTACTCAGTTTTAAGCGAAAAATTACAGGAAGAAATAACACGCACATTGGATCAAAAAAAACAGGTTATTTTATTTTTGAACAAAAGAGGGTCGGCATCTGCGATAGTTTGCAGAGAGTGTGGACACACCGAGAAATGTGAAGCATGCGATGTCCCAATGACATATCACAAATCACTGCCGCAACAAGAATCATTCAGACCTTCACTCATATGTCATCATTGCGGAGCAATAAAAAACATTCCGCTTTTATGCCCAAAATGTAAAAGCCACTCTATAAAATTTATTGGAGCCGGTACACAAAAAGTCGAAGAAGAGGTAAAAAAACTTTTTCCAAATGCACGCGTAGCAAGAGTTGATCGTGACAGCGTATCAAAAAGAGGATCTTTTGATGAAATATATTCCAGATTAAAAAAAGGTGAAATTGATATTTTAATAGGCACACAAATGATTGGAAAAGGACTCCATTTCCCGGACGTAAATCTTGTTGGAGTTATTCTTGCGGATATCGGCCTGCATTTCCCTGATTTTAGAAGCTCGGAAAGAACATTCCAATTGTTAACCCAGGTAGCCGGAAGAGCCGGGCGCACAGGCGAAGCAAGCAATGTAATTATTCAAACCTACATGCCTGACAATTATGCTGTAATGTACGCCAAAACACATGATTATAAAAATCTGTTCAACAGGGAAATTGCTCAACGTAAAATATTCAACTATCCCCCATTTTCGACACTAATAAAGCTTACTTTTGTTGATTTAAGCGCCAAAACCGCATTGGTTTCCGCTCAAAAAATACATGAAATTTTAAAAGAAAAAAATGACGGCAGCAATATAATCAACCTGTACCCTGCGATTATATTTAAGATAAACAACAAATTCCGCTGGAACATATTAATTCAGGGTGAAAACCCAAGATCTTTGATTGAAGGGCTGGAGCTTCCAGACAACTGTAGAATAGATATTGATCCAATTTCAACAAGCTAATCAACGAATTTTAATTTTTTAACTTGTTCCGAAAGAAATTGATAAGTCCTTGGTTCGACAACTATCACATTAAAACCTTTTTCTTCAAAAAGCTGCATAAAGTTTACATGATCAACAAATTCTCTTATCTCAGGTTCTCCTTCCTTTTCCATATGATCACCACCGGCAATAATAGCTAAACAAGAGTCTCTTGTTTCATTTACCTTATTAACAACATTTCCAACCATACCTCTAGCTCTTTCAGGATTTATTTTAAGCGCTTCAATTGCCTTCCCTTCTCTCAGTAATTGATAAGTTTTTTGAAGTAAATCTTTTCTGTCATAACCGAAACTTTCAAGTTCTTCATCAAAATAAATTTCCAAATTTGCAAAAGAATAAGAGGTTTGCCCAAATCCACCAGCAATCAACTCTTCTTTTTTGACATCTCCGGGATCAAAACCTTCTCCGCCAATTCTTTTAATACCAGCCCCAACAAGTTTTTTGCCAATCTCGAAAATATCTCTTTGAAGTTCATTAACTTGAGCTTTCAGCTGAGGGAAAGATTTTGAATTATGAATCATCTTAATAGTTACGATAGTATTTCCATTTGGCATTCCTTCTGTCCTATAAACAACAGATCCAAAAGGCTTTACCACCTTATCGACATCACCGTTACATACTTCCTTAGCAGCAAATGTCTCAACTTGACTGTCAGGACGCGCATTACTAACTTCGCGTTTTGAATCCGAAATTGGAATAATGGATGCCGCAGCGCCAATTAAAACTGTCTTTAAAAACTGTCTTCTTTCCATAAATTTGATTAAAAGGGTGTAAGTTTAACATAAAGATACTGGCCAAGTGAATTAAATTCTACTATACTTTTTGAGAATCGATTAATCGTCAATTAAATGAAACGAATACTTTCCGGAGTACAGCCAAGTGGGAATCCGCATCTAGGCAATTATTTTGGAGCAATGAAGCATCATATTGCAATGCAAAACGAATATGAAAGCTTTATTTTTATAGCCGATTATCACGCTCTCACAACGGTAAAAGACCCCGAAAAGATGAAAACGTCAACCCTTCATCTTGTTCTTGATTATCTTGCGCTCGGACTTGATCCTGAAAAAACAGTTTTCTTCAAACAAAGTGATATTTACGAACACACTCAACTTAAATGGATTCTTGATTGCGTAACTCCACATGGCCTTCTTGAAAGAGCTCACGCATGGAAAGATGCCTTAGAAAAAGGCAAAAAAGAGCCAACTGCCGGACTTTTTGGATACCCGGTTTTAATGGCCGCTGACATACTTCTCTATAGTCCGGATCTTGTTCCTGTTGGAAAAGATCAAAAACAACATGTAGAAATAGCAAGAGATATAGCAATAAAATTCAATTCTACTTTTGGAGAAACATTCAAACTTCCGGAGCCTTATATCCCTGAAGAATCTGCAACAATAAAAGGAACTGATGGGCAAAAAATGAGCAAAAGCTATGGGAATGTTATAGAAATATTTGCAGACGACAAAGAACTAAAGAAACAGGTAATGAGTATTCAAACAGACTCAACGCCTTTGGAAAAGCCAAAAAACACAGATAACTGCAATGTATTTTATCTTTACACTCTCTTTGCCAATGAAAACGAAGTAAAAGAACTTAAAAAGAAGTATGAAGCTGGCGGTTTTGGCTATGGAGACGCGAAAAAAGCTCTTTTAGAAAAACTAATAGAATTCTTTGGCCCATATCGCAAAAAAAGAATTGAACTCGCAAACAATTTAGACTACATTAATAAGGTGTTAAAAGACGGAGCCAAAAAAGCGAAAGAAGAATCGGAAAAAATGATGGAAAAAGTGCGAAAAGCTGTAGGGTACGTCAATAATTTCGTTTAAATCTATATGGCAACCAAATACATATTTGTTACAGGAGGCGTATGTAGCTCCCTTGGAAAAGGTATAACTACCGCATCTATCGGCACCCTCCTAACGACATCGGGCTTTCGCGTATTCACGCAAAAATTGGATCCTTATATAAACGTTGATCCCGGGACAATGAGTCCGTTTCAACATGGAGAAGTGTTTGTAACGGATGACGGAGCCGAGACCGACCTTGACTTGGGTCATTACGAGCGATTTATCGACGTTAATCTTTCACAACAATCTTCAGTAAGTACTGGGAAAATTTATTCCCAGGTAATCTCAAATGAAAGACAAGGAACATATCTTGGAGGCACAATACAGATAATCCCGCACATAACAGACGAGATAAAGAGAAGAATGAAAGAAGCCGCAAAAGCAAGCCATGCAGACATAATTATTTGTGAAATAGGAGGAACGGTGGGAGACATTGAAGGTCAACCATTCATGGAGGCAATAAGACAAATGAGGCATGAACTTGGAAAAGAAAATACACTTTTCATACATCTTACACTTTTGCCTTATTTAAGAGGATCAAAAGAACTCAAGACAAAACCTACTCAGGCATCAGTAAGAGAGCTTAGAGCGATGGGTATAATGCCTGATTTTATCTTCACAAGGGCTGATTATCCGATTGCAAAAGAACTGCTTAAAAAGATTTCATTGTTCTGCGATGTTCCTGTTGACCACGTAATACCAACACCTACTGCAGACTCTATCTATGAAGTGCCTTTAATGTTCGAGAGTTACAACGTAGCTCAGCTTATAGGTAAACAATTAAATCTTGGCCGTGTAAAGCCAAATTTAAAAGAGTGGAGGACTCTTGTTGACAAGATTAAAAAAGATAGCGAACCTTTAAAAATAGCACTCGTAGGAAAGTATACAGGCTTGGATGATGCATATATAAGCGTAATAGAATCATTAAAAATAGCTTGTTATCACCAAGAAAGAAAACTCGATCTTATTTGGATAGATTCAAGCAAACTTGAAGAAAATGACGACAAAACATGGAAAAAACTTAAAGAAGCCGACGGAATTGTTGTTCCGGGAGGATTTGGAATCAGAGGAACCGAGGGCAAAATACAGGCAGCTAAATATGCACGCGAAAATAAAATCCCTTACCTTGGACTTTGTCTTGGAATGCAGATAATGTCCATTGAATTCGCAAGACATTTCTTAAAAGACAATCAAATCACATCAGAAGAATTTGATGAAAAATGTAAAATCGATCCCGGAAAATATATAATTCACTTTCTTCCTGGACAATCGGCAAATAGAGAAAAAGGTGGGACATTAAGACTTGGTTCATATCCATGCAAACTTGTTTCAGGAACAAAAACCAAGAAGTTATACGAC
>Ga0265297_10003455_pt1 | contig 28510 bp, 43 predicted proteins | sample Munlanlwell13791_FD_192502 | JGI IMG/M metagenome (GOLD analysis project Ga0265297, IMG submission 192502) | Leachate microbial communities from a municipal landfill in Southern Ontario, Canada - Leachate well 137-91 | ecosystem: Engineered > Solid waste > Landfill > Unclassified | place...
ATTTCCGTCTGCCCGACGGTATTGCTAAATTATAGCACAAGCAAATTGTCTTTGCAAGATTTTCGCCTTATATCTCCTACCTTAAGGAAGGAGTCTTACGGCGTTTAGGATAAAAATATGATGAAATTAATATTTAATGCAGCTCATAAGTTAGCAAAAAAAATTAAAAGAAAATTTTGATATAGATTATAAAGCTCAGGTAGGCATAAATATAAAATACTTAACAAATATAATAAAAAAAGGAGAGATTAATATGTTATTAGAAAATTTAAGCTTAGAGGAATTAAAAGAATTAAATGCAAAGGTTACAGCAAAAATAGCAGCAAAAGAAAACGAAAATAAATCAGAATTTAAATTTGAATTTGAAGCAACAAATGATACAAGAAAAGGGTATCCATATGTTGCAAAATTATTTGTCGATGAAGAAGGCAAGGTAAATAGGAAATTTTTTAACTTACAAAAAGAATACGGCAAAAAAGAAGTAACTGTAAGTGGGACATACACAGCAAAAGCAGGAGAAATAATAGAACAAAGAACAGGTGGTAGCTGGAAAAATGATTATAGATATTGGTATCTTGTTACAGATAGTGGGAAACTCGAACTTGTAGCTGATATTAGCAATTCAAGTAGAAAAGCATTAGTAACTAAATATTTAAAAAATGAAATAAAAGCAGTTGATTTGTTATGAAAATGGTAAAATAACATAATTTAAAGCTAAGGCGGTAGCCGATACCGCCAAAATAAATTTATCGGAGGTATAAGATGGGTAGAAAAAAGCTAGCAGAAGGAGAAGGAAAAGACACAAAAGTAGCATTTAGATTTAATAGCAATACAGCTGAAAAGCTAAAAAAAATGTCGGAAGAATCCGGAATCAGTCAGGCAAGTATATTAGAGAATTTAGTGAGTAACGATGTAATATTTACAAAAAATGAATTAAAAGAAATGAGATTTTGCGTAAGAAGCTTTTTGATAGACAGCCAAAAAGCAATAGAAAACTTTCCAACTATGGCTGGGATAATGAAACAATATGCTTTAAGTTTAGAAATAATAGTTGGGAAAATAGAAACATTACAAAAGTATTACAAATAATAAAAGTACTAGACAAATATATAAATGTCTAGTATAATATAAATATAGTAAGTGATAAACTTACTAAATAAAATTTGTGGAGGTCTAAAAGATGGATGATATAAAAAATGTAATGATAGCTAGAGCAATTGAGCAATATAATTTAACAGATAAGCAAGCAGATTATTTAAGAGCGGAAATGGAAGATATAACAGTTAACGAGGATGACTCTATATTGATTAGAAATTCAGGAGAATTTAATTCTAACATGGATATCATAAAACAAGCTGTAATTGTAGAAGGTGATAGACATATTTGCTATCTATAGAGAATATAAAAGATAAGCCCAATTGGGCTTATTTTTTTACCTATTATACTTTCATTATACTTTTTTTATACTAAATTTATACTAAAGTTATACTTGAATATATTCCAATTTTGTTTTATTATTAGACTTGCAAATGATAATAACTAATTTAGTTCCTTCTAAGAGAATTTAATAAGAAACAAATATGTAAGAATCATAAAAGAGTAATTAAATACAATGACAGACACTCCTATGTGTCTATTTTTTTTGAAAGAAAAGTTTAGACTGCACAGGTCTAAATTCCCTATAAATTATGAAATGTATTTTCAGATGGTGTGAAAAGTGCAGGACATTGTCACTGATTTGGTCAGTGAGATGTCCTTTTTGCTTTTCACCAAGAAACTATGATATTAGGATTAAAATTTTGACTAAAGCAAGATACAGGAAAAGAGGAAGATATGATACAGATGGAAAGCAAGAAAAAGGATAAGATTATGCATGGAATTATATTTATATTAGTTCTTATTCTAGGATTTAGTATTATGATTTCGATTAATCGAAGTAATGACAGGAGAGAAAAGAGAATATTTGAGATATTGAGCAGGATTGAGCAGATGGAAAAATGGCAAAATGAAATTGAAAAGAATGGGATAAATATACATTAATTACCATACACTCAATTTATTAATAGAAAAATTTGGAAATGAAATATAATTATTTGAAACTGGCTTTATAGCAAGATTTTAATAATTATATTTTATAAACAAAATGTGACTTATAGATATGGAATAAATAAACATGAAAACAGTTCAAGCGATTAGAAATAAAGTGTTAATTGATAGAATAAAAAGTTATCTAAAGGGCAAAAATACAAGAGACTATATATTATTTTTGCTAGGAATTAACACAGGTCTAAGAATATCAGACCTATTAAATTTAAAAGTATCTGATATTAAAAATATTATTTATGTAAGAGAAAAAAAGACAGGCAAAGAAAATTTTATATTATTAAATAAAACAGTAAAAAGAGAATTGAATAAATACATAATCACAAAAAAGTATGATGATTTTTTATTTACAGCAAGATATACAAATAAAAAATTAAGCAGAATAAGAGCTTATAAAATACTTAAAGAAGTTGGGAAAGTATTTAACATAAGTCATTTTGGATGTCATTCCCTTAGAAAAACATTTGGATATAATTTTTATAAAAAATATAAAGACATAGCTGCATTAATGGATATTTTGAATCATTCTCAGGAAATAGTAACAATGAGATATATAGGAATAACACAAGAGATTAAAGATAATTATATGAAAAATTTTAGTTTATGAGGTGAAAAATGAAAATAATTGAAATTGATATAAATAAATTAAATCCATCACCATATAATCCAAGAATAGATTTACAAGAAGATGACAAAGAATATATCAAGTTAAAAAAAAGTATTGAAAAATTTGGATACGTGGAGCCATTAATTATAAATACTGACTTTACAATAATAGGAGGTCATCAACGATTTAAAATACTTAAACAATTAAACTTTAAAAAAGTTAACTGTGTTGTTGTTGAACTAAAAAATAAAAATGATGAAAAAGCTTTAAATATAGCACTTAATAAAATTAGTGGAGATTGGGATATTGATAAATTAAAAGAAATAATGAAAGATTTACAAACTGAAGATTTTGAAATTGAATTAACAGGATTTGACAACTTTGAAATTGAAAATTTTATAAAAGATATAGATTTAAATGATTTTTTTGAAGAAATAGAAGATAAAAAAGAAGATAAAAAAGAAAAAGAAATACAATGTCCTCACTGTCAAATGTACTTTAACATATAAAATGTTAATATACTTAGCTGGTTTTCAAGCTCACAAAAATATATTTTTTAAAGTAAAACCAAAATATATTTTGGAATCTTTTTATTATATAAAAAATAATGATTTTATAATATATAGAAATAATATTGCCAACTCTGTTTTATTGGATAGTGGAGCTTTTACATATATGAACACACTTAATAAAAAAGTTAATTTTGATGATTATGTTGAAAAATACGCAAAATATATTTACGAAAACAATATAAAATTATATTTTGAAATGGATATTGATCTAATTATTGAATATGAAAAAGTAAAAGAATATAGAAAATTTTTAGAAGAAAAAACAAGAACTAAAAGTATTCCAGTATGGCATAAATCTAGAGGTATTGAAGAATTTAAAAAATTAACAAAAGAATATGATTATATTGCAATTGGAGGACTAGCAATAAAACATATAAAAAGAAGCGAATATAAGTATTTAAATCCTTTAATAAATATTGCTCACAAAAACGATTGTAAAGTGCATGGATTAGGATTTACAAACACAAAATTGCTTAAAAGTATATACTTTGACACAGTTGATTCTACTACATGGAATCGTGGAAGATTTGGAGAAATGTGCATATATGAAAAAGGAGAAATCAAATATATACAAAGAAAAAAAGAAAGAATAAAAAATCAAACAGAAGCAAGTGAATTTAATTTAATGCAATGGAAACTTTACGCACAATACATGGAGGATTACAAATGTATTATTTAGAAAAAATAATTGAAATATCAGCAAGTCATAATTTAAATCTAAGCTATGAAAGTAAATGCAAAAACATACATGGACATAATTGGACTATCACAATTTTTTGTAAGTCTGAAAAATTAAATGATAATGGAATGATTGTTGATTTTTCAGAAATAAAAAAAATAATAACTGATAAGTTGGATCATAAAAATTTAAATGATGAATTTAAATTTAATCCAACAGCTGAAAATCTATCTAAATGGATAGTTGATACAATTCAATATTGTTATAAAGTAACTGTTCAAGAATCGAAAGGAAATATAGTTTCATATGAAAATTAATGAAATATTTAAATCAATTGAAGGAGAGGGAATATTTCAGGGATATTTAACTTTGTTTATTAGATTAGCAGAATGTAATTTAAATTGTAAATGGTGTGATACTAAATATTCATTCAATGAATATAAAATTATGTCATTAAATAAAATACTAAATATTGTAAAAAATGAAAATATTAATAAAATTACAATAACAGGCGGAGAACCTTTTTTACAACAAAATGAATTATTATTATTGATTACAGAAATAAAAAAACTAAATAAAGAAATATGTATATATACGAATGGAACCATTGAAATTGATAAAAATTTGTTTGATTTAGTACATATAATTTTAGATTATAAACTAGATTATACTGATAAAATAAATAATAATAATATAACAAATCTTAAAAATGGAATATTAAAGTTTGTTATTGATGATATAAATAAGTTTAAAAATTTAAACTTAGATATAGTGAAAATTTATAATAATAATAATAAAATTCATATAACACCAGCATTTAATTATATTGACAATAAAGACATTGCTGATTATCTTATAAATAATAATTTGAATAATATAAAATTAGCTTTACAACAGCATAAATATATATGGAATCCAGAAGAAAGAAGTGTTTAAAATAGATAAAGAAAAAATTGAAAAAGCAATATATGATTTATTAATTGCTTTTGGAGATAATCCAGATAGATCAGGATTAAAAGAAACTCCAAAAAGAGTTGCAAAATACTACATGGAAACACTTGAAGGAATGACGTTTACAAATCAAGATATAGCTAAAATGTTTAATAAATGCTTTGATGATGAGTTAGAAAACATAGAAAAATATAGAGATATGGTTATCGTAAAAGATATACCATGTTTTTCATTTTGTGAACATCATTTGGCATTAATATACAATATGAATATTACAATAGCTTATATTCCAAAAAATAAAGTTATTGGATTATCAAAATTAGCAAGAATAGCAGATATGATATGTAAAAGATTACAACTACAAGAAAAGATAGGAAATGATATAGCTGAAATAGTTGAGTTAATAACAGAAACAAATAATATTGCAATAATAATTAGTGCAGAGCATAGCTGTATGACAACAAGAGGAATAAGAAAAAATGGAACAAAGACAATAACAAGTACACTAAGAGGTGATTTTTTAAAAAAATCAGACTTAAGAAATGAATTAATGATACTAATAAAATAAAATTAATTGAGATAAAATTTAAATTATGGATAAAATAAATTACTATAAACAAGCAAGTAACAAAAATAAAAAAAGTAAATATATTGACTGGATTGCATTAAAAAATGAATATATTACAACAAATATATCTATTCAAAAGTTAGCTAATAAACACAAAATCTCTTATCATGCTTTGAAAGATAGAGCATATAATGGAAAATGGAAACAAGAGAAAAATAAAAGACTTGAAGAAATAGAGAAAAGAACAGTTGAAAAAAGTATTGATTTAATAGCAGAAAAAAAATCAAAAGCACTAGAAAATCACTTTAAAATATCTGAATATCTATTATACAAAATAGGCAATTCTTTAAAAAATGAAAAAGAATTTAATATATTTGTTGAAAAAGTGAAGACTGGATTAAGTAAAGAAGAATTAAAAGAATTTACATTTGATTCACTGAATGATAAAAAATTATTAAATGTTGTAAATTCATTTGAAAAAATTCAAAAATTGCAAAGACAGACATTAGGTATACAGGATTTGAAAGATGAAATTAGTGCAGAACAAAGACAAAAACAACTGGATCACAACATAGAAACAGACAAAAAGAAACTCGAACTTGAAGAAAAGAGAATCGAAAAGGATATCAATCCAGACTTAAAACCTGTCGTATTCGATGATTCAAAAGATAGATACGAAGAATGGAAAAAGCAAAATGATAAATCCGATTGAAAAATTACATCCAATGGACTTTATAAACGAGGCTTTTTTTGAATGGTGGTATGACACATATGATAAATATCTTTATAAAATATTAAAAGGTGGCCGTAATAGTGCAAAATCAACACATATAAGTTTTAGATATATTTATGATTTAATGAAATACCCAATAAATGCTTTAGTAGTAAGAAAAGTAGCCGGAACATTAGCAACATCAGTATATGAACAATTAAAAGAAGCTACCTGTTTAATGAATGTTGACCATTATTGGAAAGACTACAAAAGCCCATTAAGACTTGTATATAAGCCAACTGGACAGGAAATATTATTTAGGGGAGCAGACGACCCTCAGAAAATTAAATCAATAAAAACAAGTAAATTCCCTATAGCTAGATTATGGATTGAAGAATTAGCAGAATTTAAAAGCGAAGATGAAGTACAAACAATTGTAGATTCCATTGTAAGAGCGACGCTTGCAAATGGTTTATTTTATAGTATAGATATGTCTTACAATCCAGCTAAAAATAAAAATAATTGGTGTAATAAAAAATATAATACTCAGTTTTTGCCTAAAAATACTCATGTACATCATTCGACATATTTACAAAATCCGCATGTATCCAATGCTTTTATTGAAGAAGCAAAAGAAGTCGAAAAAATAAATATAAATAGATATAAGTGGTTATATCTTGGAGAAGCAATAGGAGGTGGAATAGTACCATTTTCTAACCTGGAATTCAGAACTATTACGGATGATGAAATAAAAAGATTTGACAATATAAAACAAGGTCTTGATTTTGGATACAGTGTAGACCCTGCACATTTCGGAAGGCATCATCTTGACAAGACAAGACAGATACTATATTTCATGGACGAAATAAGAGGCGTAAAGCTTAAAAATAGAATGATGGCAAACAAAATTATTGAAAGAAAATACAATGATTTTATTATTATCGGGGACAGCGAAAACCCTCAAAACATTGATGAATTAAGAGATTATGGCATAAGAATTAAGGGAGCAAAAAAAGGGCCTGGAAGTGTAGAGTATGGTCTTGAATGGTTAGATACTTTAAATAAAATTGTAATTGATTATAAAAGGACGCCCGGAGCTGCAAAAGAATTTGAATCAGCCGATTATAAATTAGATAGAGATGGAAATCAAACGGCTGAATTAGACGGAGAAGATCACAGCATCGACCAATGCAGATATAGTCTAGAGGGTGATATGAAGAGAAAGAAAGACTTTACAAACAAAGAATTTTACTCAAAGAAAGGAAATGAAGCATGCTAAAATCACTAGAAACATTAAAAAGACTGAAAGACAGAAATATGATAAATGACCAGGAAGAAATAAAACTAAGAGCAAATATACAAAGAAATAATCTAAGTGCAGATTTGACTATTAGTCTGATATCTAGATTATCAGATCGAATAAGTGAATTAGAAAATAAACTTATAAATGCAAAAGAAGCAGAACCAGAAGCAAAAAATAAAAAAGCAATAAAACAAACTGTATTTCCAGATTCATCATCTTTAAAATAAAAAGGAATAATCAAATATGGAATTATCTATAGAAAAAGTAATCAAATTAATCACTGAAAAGAAAAAAGTAGAATACAAAGGGCGTAGATACTATTATTACAAGCCTGAAAAAATCCAAGCATATCAGGAATACTATGACAAAGGTCAAATAAAAACCAGACAAATAGAAAACACACAAGAAGTGTATACAAATTGGTTTAAAGTTCTTGTAAATCAAAAAATAGATTATTCACTTTCAAAGCCTGTCACAGTCAAGCCTAATATTCCCACAGAATTCAATATAGAAGATATAGTCGATAAAGTATCTTTAAACGCCTCTATGGATAGTATTGGCTGGATACAGATATATATAAATAGACAAAATAAGCTAGACTGGATTATAAGAAATGATTCTCAAACAATCTCTGTCTATGATGAATATAAAAAATACATAGAAAAAGTAATATATTTCTGGGAAGATGAAGAATTAAATAAGGATAAGCAAGAAAGTGAAAAAATATATAATGTGCAGGTTTGGGACAATGTGCAGGTAACTGAATTTAGCATAAAAGATAATAAACTTTATGGCACTGTAAGCACTAAAAATCATTATTTAGAAGTAATAAAATATAGGGATGTAGAAGAAGAAATAAATCCTAAAAGTTTTGGGTTTGTACCTTTTATTCCACTTTATAATAATAAAAATCATGAATCAGATCTGGAAGGAATAGATATTCTTTTAGACTGCTACAATGAAATTTCAACAGGATTCATAAACAATGTCAGGAAATTTCAAGAAATGGTAATGAAATTAGTTGGCTATGGTGGGCAGGATTTAGAAGAATTTGTTGAACAGCTTAAAAAGTATAAAGTAATTCCAGTAGATGAAAATGGTGACTTTGATTATGTAAAAGTTGATATTCCAGTAGAAGCAAGAAAAGTTTTAATGGAAATCATCCAGAAAAATATATTTATACTGGGAAGAGGCATTGACCCTGCAATGGATTTTGGAGGCTCTAATATTACAAATGTCCTGATAAAATCTAAATATGCTAATCTGGATATGAAATGTTCTGATATGGAAAAGCAGATCAGACTATTTTACAAACAATTAATTATGGTAATAAATCTGTACTATCAGCTAAGCATAGATGATGAAATAAAATTTACCAGGTCTCAGATTTTTAATGAGACTGAACAAATAGAAAATTGCCTAAAAAGCATGAATATGACAAGTATGGAAACAGTATTGGATAATCATCCATGGGTAACTGATGTAAAAAATGAATTAACTAGAATAGAAAAAGAGAAAAAAGAGGAAATTGATAATTTTAATGAAAACCCATTCCAAAGTAATCCATCTAGAGCAATACAGAAAGAGCAAAATAAGGAAATACAAGCCTAAAATATATGTATTGGCTATGTATAAATATATAAGAGGTGCTATATGCAAGAAAAAGAACCAGCTCCAACTATAGATATTTTGGAGATGGATGATATTGATGAGGATTATAAAAAAGATAATAAATCAAGTGATAATAAGACCAGATAGGTCTTTTTTATATATTCGCAATTATGCGTAAAATAATTAACCTTGCATGGACTAGACCATGTAAAAAAATGTAGAGGGAGCAAAACACATGAAAAGAGAGTTTTTACAAGAATTAAAATTAGAAGATGAAACTATAGAAAAAATAATGCAAGAGCATGGAAAAACTGTTAACAGTACAAAGAAAAAATTAGATGAAGCAGAAGAAAAGTTAAAAGCTACAACAGACAAAGTAACAGCACTAGAAGCACAAGCAGAAGAAACTAAAAAATTACTTGGAGAATCAGAAAAATTTAAGGAAGAATCTGAAGCATTCAAAGCAAAATATGCTGATTTGGAAACTAAATTTAATTCTGAGTTGGACCTGAAGAATAAAGAAATTGAAAATGTATTAAAGAAAAGTCTTATAAAAGAAAGTCTTGTTGATGCAGGAGCTAAGCATATTGACCTCCTTTTACACAAAATAAATATGGATGATGTGAAAGTTGACAATGAAAAATTATTTGGATTTGATACACAGCTAGAAAGTATCAAGACCAATTATGCTGATTTGTTTATCACAAAGGAAAATAAACAACAAGGAAATGTAGGTGGAGATAATCCACCACCTGCCAACACTGATGAATTAGATCTTTCTTTTATGGACAAATTATAAAAGATTGGAGCTGATTAAATGGCTTTTAGTAATACCGTAGAGTATGCTTTAAAATATTTGGATATGCTCGATAGAGTATATAAGGCTGGTTCTGTAACAAGCGTGTTAGAACCTGCTGCAAATTTATATAAATTTGATAGTGCAAATGAAAAAACTGTTTATATAAAAACAATTACAGCTGAAGGGCTTGGAACATACAACAGAAGTACAGGATATGATGATGGTGATTTAACAATCGCATGGGCTGCTCATACGTTCTCACAGGATAGAGGCAAAAGATTTCTTCTTGATACACAAGATGAAAAAGAAGCATATACACAAATGGCAGAAGTTGGAGCAGAATTTCAACGTGTGTATGTAAACAGCGAATTAGATGCGTATCGTTTTGAAGTACTTTGCACAAATGCAGGCAACACAGTAACAGCCGCATTGACTTATGATGATGTTATAGCAGCAATTAGAACAGGTATTCAGACATTAGACAATGCAGAAGTACCGCAAGAACAAAGAATATTATTTGTAAGTGCTGCAATTCAGCAAGCAATGGAAGATTCAGGCGAATTTTTCAAGACAATCAATGTAACTCAAAACAATGGAACAATTGATACAACTATCAAAACATTTAATAATATGCCTGTTATTCCAGTACCAAGTGGAAGATTCTATAATGATTTTGATTTTAGTGCTACAAATGGGTATAGTGTGGCTGCTGGTGGAGACGCTTTAAACTTTGTAATAGTTTATAAGCCTGCTGCAATGGCAATTGTAAAGTACAAAACAAGTAATATAATTGATGCTGCTGCAAATCAGACAGCTGATGGGTATATTTTAAAGTATCGTATTTATCATGATTGCTTCTGCCCAGCTAATAAGGTTAATGGAATATATGTTCATAAAGCAACTTAATAATCAATAAAAATAAACCAAGGCAATATTAGGACTTAACAGTCTTTTTTATTGCCTTTTTTCATAGAGAGGTGAAAAATTTGACTTACACATGGGAAGGAAAATTGACAGAAATTTTAGATAATTTGACAACAGATGAGTCTTATATGACTGTAGAATCGGAAGCAACAAGGTCTTATGTAAAAGTTCAAGCTGATGCAGAAAGAAGTTATCAAATCGTTATAGGTGATGAAGTTCAAAGCTATACAAAAGTGTATGGAGATAGGATAGAATCATACACTAAAGTAGAAGCTGATGCAACAATGAGCTATACAAAAGTATATGGAGACAGAATCGAATCTTTTACTGTAGTTGAAGCCGATGTAGTTCAATCATATACAAAAGTAGAGGCAGATGCAACAAGGTCATATCAGTTAATAAATGCAGATGAAGACCAGAGCTATATGAAAGCATTAAATGACCAAAATGAATCTTTTACTGTAGTAATTGGTGATGAAGTTCAAAGCTATATGAAAGTTGAAGCGGACGCAGACATGAGTTATGTCAAGGTTTACGGTGACAGAATTGAGTCTTACACTAAAGTAGAAGCTGATGCTGGAATGTCTTATACAAAAGTTTATGGTGATAGAGTAGAGTCTTTCATGGTTGTAGAAGCTGATGTAGTGCAGTCTTACGTAAAAGTTGAGGCTGATGCAGATAGAAGTTATGCACTTGTGCATCACAATTCAGAAGAAAGCTATATGAAAGTAGAAGCTGACGCAACAATGTCTTACATACTACTGCAAACCAGTTATCTTATGTCTATGATATTGCTACTCCCTTCAACATAAGATATAAGATAACTTTAAATATATGGGATAGGTTAACGTTGCTAATAAGAAGGCTTTCCTTGCCTTCTTCCCATAAAAAATAAGGAATCATTGCAAAGGAGAATGATAAATGAAAATAGCACATGTAACAACTTTTGGACCAAATGGATGTGGATTGTATGAAGCTTCTAGGAATATGATGAAAGCTGATTACCTAAATGGGAATGAAGTCTTTTGTGTAGACACAGGAATAAAGCCAGATAACACATATCAAGAACCACAAGTTGGAGTAATAGACAATCGCGGAGGATGGGAGATAAAAACAAGTCATCACAGTATTTTAGACAAAGTTGATTTGATAATAATGCATACATACTGTAAAGAAAATTGGTATTGTAGAAATGAAGTTCCAATGCTATGGGTAATACATGGCAGACCAGCAGCAGCATTTAGACAAGAACTAAGAGAGCCTAAATATTTGGCTTATTCTGCATATGGAAATATTTCTTTTTGGCCTAGGGTAAAAAAAGTAATCCATTTTTGGCCTGAATACAAAGTCTATTATGATGTAGTCTGCAAAGAAGGTAAACAGGCAATTATAGACTATCCTGCAATTGACACACAGAGATTTAGTGCAATTGGAAAGAAATTTGATTTAAGTTTGGGTGGAGAAAAGAAAAATTACATAGGAGAAATAAATGGTTTAATTTGCGACCCTAGAAGGGACGATATAGACCGATTTGATGTAATGGTAGGTGCTTTATATGCAGCAAAAAATATAAAAGGATTAAAATGGCACTTTTTCGGTCTAGATACTCCAATTAAAGAGGCTGAACAACGCATATTATCTGAGATAGAAAAAATAGGAGCTTTAGGAGTGAGAATTGGGCGAGTTCATACCATGGAAGACATATACAGGGCGTGTGATTTCCTATATACACCGCATTCAATTATAACTCAAACTGTTGGAGAAGCTGTAAGTTGCGGGCTTAAAGTTATCGCTCATACTGGGAATAAGTTAGCAAGTCAGACCGTAAATGTTTATAATCCAAAAGAAGTTGTGAGTGCTATAGAAAATTTAGATAAATTTGAGAATAAAAAAATACCATCTCTTAGAGAGTTTGGTGAGAAAATGAATGAAATTTACAAGGAGGTGTTGGCTTAATGGCTAATACCGATAAAGGAAATTTGATAAATATAAATTCGATTATTGAAGAAAAAGAAGGTAAAAATGGTGGAATAGTAATAAGTGATACAAATGCTCATGCTGGTACATTTACGTCAATATTAGTTACATCAAACGCTGTTATTACAGCTGTTGGAAACATAACAATAACAGCTTTGACAGTAACAGCTGGAGTAAGAATACCCGGCGAATTTACATCTATCACTTTGGCTAGTGGTAGTGTAATTGCTTATGGAACAGCAAGTTAAACAATGCTACAAAATACGATAAAGTACTATCAAAAAGTTACAAATCTTGCATTAAAGAATTTATCTGAAGGTAAAAGTTTTCAATTCAGAAAATTTATGAAAAATCCTTCTTTGCTGGCTGCAAATGAATCACATTTACTAAAGTTAAATAATTCTAAAGCTGCAAGAGATATGATTAAAAAGTATCAGCAAGACATGCAAAATATGTACAAAATTGCAGTGAAAGACTATAATGCAGTACTTGCAAAGATAAAAGCCACAAACGACCCTATTTTAAAGCAAAAATTGTTAAACGATTATGCAAATGAAGGAATAAAAGGATTTACAGCAAAAAATGGAGCTAGATGGAATATAGAAACTTATTCTAATATGTACACAACACATATAAATAATGAATTAGTGAGAATGAGAGTAAGAGAAGATGCTAAAAGCAATCTATTCCAAGTGAGCGACCATGGCACTATATGTGAGTTATGTATACCTTATGAGGGTAGAATTTTGACAGGTCAAGAACTGGACGAATCTACACTATTTCACCCTCGTTGCAGGCACTATATAACGGAGGTTACAGCATGACAGAAAATGAAATAAAAGACTTAATGTTGGACAATATAGCAACAGAGACACCTCTAAGAGTATGGAAACGTCGTCTAATTGTGGCTTTGACAAAAGAAGAAAAAGAAAAATGTAAAGCAAAAATTAAAGAGTATGAAAGGATATATGATAGATGATTACTCTTACAGAAGCAAAAACTTTATTATTTCTGACAGATACAACATATGATACTTTTATAAATTTTAATATCCCTTTAGTTATCAATTCTATCTGTGATTACTGCAAAAATCATTTTCTAAATGAAGATATTTACATTATTTCAGATGAGGTAATATTTGCAAATGCAGACAATTCAATCACTATTGCTGATTTTGATAGTGAATTTGTTGCAGGAGATTATATAAGAATTTATGAGAGTGATAGAAACAACGGATATGCAAAGATAGACAGCATAGATAGTACTAAGTTAGTTGTATCTGGAATTGATATTATAGATGAAACCGTAGACATTAATATTGCAATATATCTAAGTGATTATCCAAAAGCATTAAAGCTCACAGCCTCCAAGATGTTAAAATTTCTAATTGATAATCACGACCCCTTTTTAAAAGCTGAAAGAATAGATGATTATGCTGTCACATATTCTGATGAAAATCTTGTTTACGGTTTCCCAAAAAAAATTATGTCTAGTTTAGATAGGTTGTACAAAAACGTGTATTTAAAAGAGATACACACATATGACTATTAAAAGGATGGTGATATTATGGCAACAGTAGCATTGACACCTGAGGAATGCTCATATACAGGTATGGAGGGACATTCTGATACTGGCGAATACGACGCAGCTACAGCAACAGATGGATTTGAGTTTGTAAATGATGGTAATACTATTATTCATATCAAAAACGCAGATGCCGGGACAATTACCGCGACTGTAGACAATCCTCAGGCATGTAATTTTGGTGGAACAACTGTTCATGATGTTGAAGTTTCTATTCCACAGAATGAGGATTTTTTAATTGGTCCATTTCCTACTCATAGATTCAATGCGACAAGTACAGGAAAGGTAACAGTAAGATTGACGGAGCATACAGATGTAACAGCAATTTCAGCGAGGGCAATTAAGTTTGTTTAATAACGAAAGTGAGGTGAATTGAATGAGTTCATCAGTAACGCCAAGCGTACCAACCGCCACTAATGTAATTCGTGGGATAGGTATTTTATATAAAAATTATGGCTTAGCAAGCCAAAGAGAAATTGGAGCAACAAAAGGAGATATAAAGTATTTGATAGATAGAAAATTTATGCATACTGATTACAACGGTATGTATGGACCAACTGAAGGTATGCATGAAATAATTGAAGAAGTTGCAAGTATTGAATTTGAAACACTTGACTTGTCTTATCAGAATTTTGAGGACTGTTATGCCGGTTGTGTAGTATCAGATGAAGGAGCATACCATAAAATAACTGGTGATTTAGCTGTGGCAGCAGGTGACTATCACGACAATATAGTGTGGGCAGGCAAAAGAAAAGACGGAAAGTATGCATTGTTATACATTTCTAATGCTCTTGGAGATGGTAAGATTGAAATGGCAATAAAAGATAAAGAAGATGTTGTAAGTAATGTACACTTTACAGCGTGCTACGGAACAGCAACTCCTACTACTCCACCTTGGGAAATTAGATTGGAAGATTAACACACAAGATTATTAAATTAAATTAGGCTAGGAATAACAAACCTAGCCTTTTTAATTTGGAGGTAATATGAATACTAAATTTAAATTATTTATGAAAAGTGGAAATATTATAATTATAGAGCTTTGTGATGATGATAATAAAATAGATGGATCTAAATTTTTAGGTAAATATGCGTCTAGTAGTAAAAATGTTTGCAATTGGTATCTTTCAAAAGACAATAAACTTATACTTATTAATCAAATAGAAGCTATAGAAATAATTGGTGATTAAAATGGCTATAAAAGATTATTTTACAGATATAACAGTATTACAGCAGACTGGCACAAAAAACTTAATAGGTGGTAGGTCTGGAACTTGGGAAGAAGTAACAACTATAAGAGGTGTAATCAATCAATCTTATGCAAATCAAGACAATTCAAGAGGACGAGAAGGCGAACAAAGCGAATATAAAGGATTTTTTGAATATTCTACAACAAATTTAGGCTATCTAAATGGAATATACAGGCTAAAAGATGGAGAAGGTAAAGTATATAAAGTAAAAGGCAAGGGTAAAAATACACTTAATAAGAATCATCATATCAGAGTAGATTTAACTTATGATTCTTATGTAAAGGCGGTGTAATATGGCTTATAGAGTTAATGTTCCTTCTAATCGCTCTTATAATGTTAATTTTACAGTAAATAATTTTGATAGAGCTAAAAAATGGATAGAACTTTGTAGTTGGGAAGCTCTAAAAAGTATTGGTGAATTTTTAGTCAAAGAGGCAAAAAATAGGTGTCCTGTAGACACTGGATATTTGAGAAGCAAGACAAAATATTATTTATCCAAGATGGGAAGTCAGAATTTTTTAACACTGGGAAACAATGCGTCTTATGCTTTGTACGTTCACGAAGGAACGAGAAGGATGAGAGCTAGACCGTTTTTGCGATATGCAATGCAAGCAAATATAGGCAGAATAGCAGTATTGGCAAAACAAGCATTTAAAAGAGGGATGTAAATGTCTACTAAAAATAGGACTAATTCAATAAAAATAGTATTCGAAAACATTATAGGAGAAGTATTCGAAAGAGTATACAATCAAATGCCTTTAGGTAATATTGATTATCCTTTCGCAGTATATGAGCTTTTCATTGTAGATGATTGTCCTGGGATGAAAGCAGAAATAATGATTGATATGTGGGATAATGATGCAAATCAGCTTAGTTTTCAGAATAAAGTTGATGAATTGATAGATAAACTAGATTATATAAGCTATGATGATGGCTCTATATGCTTATCAGGCAATATAGAAACTATACAAGATGTAGTTACGCAAGAAGAAGAATTAATAAGGTGTCAAATCAAAGGAATTTACGATATTTCGAAAGTAGGTTAATCATGGGAGAAAAAGAAAATTTAATAATAAATGACAAAGTCATGGGAGAAAAAGAAAATTTAATAATAAATGACAAAGAATATATGTATTTTTTAAATAGAACACACATTTTTAAATTAAGTAGAATCTTAGAAAAGATAGGTTTAAAGCCTTCTATAAGTGGTATGACAATGGATATAGAAATTGGTATAGAGCTTTTTAATCAGATTTTTTCTAAACTTCATTATGCAGAAAAAGAAAGTTTAGATTTTATTGCAAGTATCTACAGGATTGAAGGAAAGGAAGTTGAAGAAATAGGATTTCATAATGAATTTTTACTCTGGAAAAACATCTTTGACAATGAGATGGATTTTTTTTCGAAGCTCTTTCCATCGAAGAAGAAGGAAAAGGAGAAGTCAAGCAACTCGACCTTATCTATTCCAGATACAACAGCCCAGAATTAATTTTAAATATGCATTATAAAGAATCTGCAAAGATTTTAAAAGTAGCAGAGGAAAAAATAATTGATGAAAAGCTTTGGCAAAGATGGCTTGTAGATTTGCCAAATATGGACAAAGATACTTTTATTGGATTTGAGGATTATAAAAATAAATTAATAAATAGTGCAAAAATAAAAAACAGATCTAAAGCAGAAAAAGAAGCGGATTACGCAGAAGCTCGAAAAATTGCGGAATCTGCTTTAAAAATATTAAATCCTAAGAATGATGTTGGGAAACTTCCAAAAAAAGGAGGTGTGAAGAATGTTTGAACTTTTTAGAATGGCTGGAAATATACTTTTAGACTCTAGTGGTGCATTATCAGGGCTTTCTAATGTAGAAGCAGCAGCAGGAAGCACGAGGGAAAAATTAAATAAACTTGGTAGTGGAATGGCAACTGTAGGTAGTAAAATGGCATCCGTTGGCACTGGATTAACTGCTATGATTACAGCTCCTTTAGTTGGTTTGGGTGTTGCAGCAGTAAAAACAAGTGCAGATTTTGAAGCAGGAATGGCAAAAGTACAAGCGACTAGTGGAGCTAGTGCTAAAGACATGGAATTGTTGTCGAAGAAAGCTAAAGAAATGGGCATAAAAACTAAGTTTTCTGCTATACAAGCAACAGAAGCATTGAATTATATGGCAATGGCTGGATGGAAAACAAAAGACATGATGGAAGGTTTAGAAGGAATTATGAATCTAGCAGCAGCCAGTGGAGAAGATTTAGGCATGGTATCCGACATTGTAACAGATGGATTAACTGCATTAGGACTATCGGCTAAAGAAAGTGGTAAATTAGCTGATGTTTTGGCAGCAGCTGCAAGTAATTCCAATACCAATATTGCAATGATGGGAGAAACTCTCAAATATGCAGCTCCAATCTTTGGTACAGCAGGATACAACATGAAAGATTTTGCATTAGCAGCGGGATTAATGGCGAATGCTGGTATAAAAGCTTCTAATTCGGGAACAGCATTAAGAGCAGGATTAACAAGATTATTGTCACCACCTAAAAAAGCAGCTGGTGCAATGGACAGTCTTGGGATTAGTATGTTAGACGTAAATGGTAAAATGAAAGAATTTCCTGAAGTCATGGACATGCTCAGGACAAAATTCAAGGGATTAAGCAGAGATCAGCAAATAGCAGCAGCAGATGCAATTTTTGGAAAAACCGCAATGGCTGGATGGTTATCCGTAATTAATGCATCTGAAAAAGATGTAAATAAATTAAGCAGTGCTATACAAAATAGTAATGGAAAAGCTTTAGACATGGCTGATATAATGAATAATACATTATCAGGTCAATTAACATTATTAAAATCATCTCTTGAAGGAATAGCAATACAATTTGGCGATATAATAGCTCCTTATTTAGGAAAATTAGTTGCTTTTTTTAGAGATTTGTCTGATAGATTTGCAGGCGCAAGCACTCATATGAAGAAAGTAATTGTTGTAATTGGACTTTTTGCTGGTGCTATTGGCCCAATTTTATTATTTGGAGGTACTTTAATTGGTACATTAGCAAGTCTGATTACTGTAATTGGTGCTTTATCACCACCCATAATAGCAGTTGTGGGAGGTATTGCCATTTTAGTTACTGTATTTACTTCTATAAGTACTGCAATTGGAATAGTAATTGTTAAAACTGGAGTCTTGCAACGTGCTTTTAATGCAGTTAAAACAATTATAGATGCATTAAAAGCAGTAATGTTATTAGATTATAATAAGGCAATGAAGTTATTACAGGAAAATTTACATATGAGCAGACAAGGTGCTGCAAAATTTATAAATAAATTAATTGAATTAACAGAAAAAATAAATGGAATTATTCAAGTTTTTAATAGATTTAAGGATATATTATCTATAGTTAAGAATATAATTTCAAATGATTATAAAGCAAATATGGATATATTAAGAAAAAACTTTGAATTAACAGAAAAAGAAGCTGCCAAATTAGTACTTAAATTCTCAGACTGGAAAAGAAAAATAATAGAAGTATACACAGATATAAAAGACAAATTAATAAAAGTTCTTGGATTTTTATTTGATAAATTCTTAGAAATGAAAACTATAGATACAAGTTTTTTGGTTGATTTTATAAAAGGAATTATAAATATTAAAAATAAAATTTCTGAATTTGCAAAAATACTAAAAGATACATTTAAAGATTTGGATTTTTCTTCACTTGCTGAATCTTGGAATCTTTTAAAAAGTCAAGCTGAGCCATTAATGATACTTTTTAAAGGAATAGGAAGCATTGTAAAAGGTATATTAATTGTTAATATAGCTATTTTAGTTGGTGTAATTAATGGATTAGCTGCTGCATTTCCTTATCTTTTAGGAGTTGTAACAAATGTTGTGAATTTGATTTTAGCTATATTAACAGGATGGATTAAACTTGTAAAAGGCATATTTACAGGAGATTTTAATTTAATAAAAGCTTATTTTACTGATATATGGAAAGCTATTAGTGGTATTTTTCAAAATGCAGTAATGGCAATTGGAAAATTAATAGGTGGATTTATTATGGGAGTAATTAAATTTTTCAAAACTCTTTACAATACACTTGTAGGACATAGCATAATCCCAGATATGATAAATGCTATAGTTAGATGGTTTAAAAGTCTGCCTTCAAAAGTTTTAAGCATATTATCTAGTTTTATTAATAGCACAATAAGTAAATTTAATTCACTTAAAAATACTGCTACATCAATTATAGCTGGAATGATAAGTAGTTTAATCAGCAAAATCGGTAGTTTTGTATCTAACTTTATTTCAAAATTATCAAGCTTACCAGGAAAAGCAGTAACACAATTTAATAATTTAAAATCTAAAGCAGCTTCTATTATTGGTGGAATTGCTAAAAGTGCATATTCATGGGGACAAAATTTAATAAGCAGTCTTATAAAAGGCATAACTTCTAAAGCAGCAGGGTTAAAAGAAGCTTTACACAATACAGCAGCAAAAATTAAAAATTTTCTTGGATTTTCTTCTCCAACAAAAGAAGGTGCTGGAAAAGACTCTGACAAATGGATGCCTAATCTTATGAAAATGTTGTCAGAAACAATGCTTGCTAAAAGAGGACTATTGCAGGATTCAGTCAAAAAAATTGCAGGAGATTTAACTTTTGACAAGATTTCCGCCGACATTGGAGTAAATGCAAGACTTAATAGAAATGGAATTGGAGCAGGTCAGGGAATTGTATTAAATATAAATAATCCAGCAATTTTTGATAGGCGTGGAGTAAGAGAAGTTGCAGAGCAGATTAAAACAGAATTACAACCATATCTAAATTTTAAAAGAGGGTAAATAATGGGATTTGCAGAGTTATCGCAAAGGTTTTTTTATAATGGAACAAATTTAACAGGTGTAGAAATCACAATTGACAAGGGTTGGCAGGTAGAGGAAAGAATCAATAATGTTAACGTAATGACTTTTAAAATAAAAAATGCAAAAGGACAGACTATTGAATGTGGAAATGAGTGTTATTTTTATGATAAAGACTTAAATTTGCTACATGCTGGACTGCTTACATATAGCCAGGATATAGAAGAAATCCAAAATACATTATTTTATAGTTGCAGGCTAGAAGACTTTACAAGGGTAGCAAATCAGCCAAAAGCAAAGATAGTATATGAAAACAAAGCTATAGACTACATTGTAAAGGATTTAAGAACTAGATATTTAAATAATTCTACAGATAGCACTTATGATTTTAGTATTACAGAAGGTACAATTGAAACTGGATTGCCAGTTTTAAATTATATAGCATTCAATTATCTTACATTGTCTGAATGCTTTAACAAATTATGTCAATTCGGAAATTACATTTGGAACATAGATAAAAACAAGGCTTTACACTTTCATACAATAGGCTATGTAGTCAGCTCTATTCCTTTTAACAGAAATACAACAAAATTTTTAAACATGTCTAGAACTAGGAATATGGCTAATTACAGGAATTATCAAATTGTAAAAGGAAGTCCTTATATAGGTGAATTGAGGATAAATGAAACACCAAGCCCTTATCCTGATGGAAACATAAGGACATATACAACAAAATATAAAATTGCAGAAGCTCCTAAAATAGAGATATCAGCCAATAGTGGAGTAACATGGACAGAAGCAACCGTTGGAGTGTTAGGACTTGATTCGGACTCTGATTATGATTATTTATGGACTTATAATAGTCAACAATTTTCACAAAATGATTCTGGCACAGCTCTTGATTATGCAGGTGGAGACAGGATAAGAATAAGTTACAAACCACTTATACCGTTATTAGTCATATATAAAAACGCTGCTGAAATGACTAGTCGTGGGTTGTATGAACACTATGTCGAGAATAATTTACTTCAAAATAAATATGATGCCTTGACATATGCTAGGAGTCTAATAGAGAAGTATGCAGAAATAAGCGACACTATCCAATTTGATCTATATAGCCATGATTACAACACTATGGAACAAATGAGTATAACAGACAGTTTAAGAGGGATGGCAAATGAAACATTTCTTGTAGAGTCTTGTGTCTGGAAAAGTGACGTAATTAATCATGCAAACATAGTCTATACATATACAATGATGGATGGTAGTGAACTTGGTGGATGGGAAGAATTCTTCAAAAATTTATTGCAGCCTGAAAAGATTACTCTTGATGACAATGAAATTGTAATAGATTTAAAGGAAGATAGCGAAACTCATACTCATGCAGGTGAATACGATATTACTATCTATGATGATTTGCTCTATCCAGCTGATGACCTCTATCCAGCTGATGACCTCTATCCAAACAATTCTAGCACTGACACAGACAATGTGACTGATTAGGAGAAATTATGATTTATAAATTTAAAGAAAAAAAATTACATACTGGAATATTTAGAATTTTTGAAAAAAAAATATATAAAGATAATAAATTTAGGCAGATCGACGAAATACATAATTTAATTACAAATATCTGTCTAGAATCAGAAGCAAAAATTTTTATGGGCATTGCTCCGAATCTCTGGATTAAATACATGGCTATAGGAGATGATAACACAGCAGTAGCAGCAACTGACACAACTTTAGGAAGTGAAGTGTTTAGGACTGCTTATGTATCACAAGCTTATAGTGCTACAGGTATTGTAACAAGTGAATTTTACATAACAGATACGGATGCAAATGGAGAAGATATACAAGAATTAGGTATATTTGCAGGAAATACAGCAACAGCAACAGCAGATACAGGGAGATTAATATCTCATGTACTCTGGAATTACGGAACTAAAGCAAGTGGAATAGAGTTATTAATTAGTCGAATAGATACAATTAGCTAAAGGAAGTGATAATATGGCAGTAACAGCTTATGCATATGGAAATTTTGCAGGAAAGGCACTAAATAAAGAGATTGATTGGGATAGTGATACTATAAAAATTATGTTATGTACAAGTAGCTATACACCAAATCAAGATACACATGAGTATAAAGATGATGTAACAAATGAAGTAAGTGGTGATGGTTATACAGCTGGTGGAGCTACATTGGCAAATAAGTCAATAACTTATACAGGAGCTACAAATGTATTAAAACTTGATGCAGATGATGTAACGTGGTCTAGTAGTACTATAACTGCTAGATATGCAGTTATATATGATGACACTCCTGTTGAAGATTCAGCAAAACCACTTATTTGTTACATTGATTTTGGAGAAGACAAAATAAGTAATCTTGGTGATTTTATTATAGAAATTAATAGTGATGGAATATTAACTTTCACAATGGAATAGAGGGGTAGTATGGCTGTATCAAACGGATTTACTTATACAGAAAGTGGTGGCAATGCTACAATTACAAATTATGACCCAACTAGTAGTAGTTATGGTTATAATCCAATAATACCTGCTACATTAGATACTTATCCTGTAACTAGCATTGCTGCTAATGCGTTTAAAGCTAAAAGTTTAGCAAGTGTTACTTTTAATAATTCTGTATATTTAGGTAAAAGTTCGTTTTACAATAATTCTGGTATTGATGTAAATTTAAATGCTGATGTTACAACAGACTCAACAATAGCCTCTACTACAGATGCTATATTTGGTGCTTGTAGCATAGCGGACGGATTAACAATAAGCGAAGGCGTAACTACTATACCATATGCATTGTTTTATAGTTCTGGTTTAACAAGTGTTACATTTCCTAGTACGCTGACTACAATAAGCAGAAGTGCTTTTCATACAAACTCAATATCAAGCGTAACATTTGATAACCCTATATATATAGAAAAAAAAGCATTTTACAGTAATCCAGGAATTAGAGTCAATTTAGATGCTGATTTGACAACATATGAAGGTACATATATTGCTACAGACGCTATATTTTATAATTGCAGTATAGCAGACGGATTAACAATAGGCGAAGGCGTAACTACTATACCATATGCATTGTTTTATAATTCTGGTTTAACAAGTGTTATATTTCCTAGTACGATTGTAGAAATTAAAAATAGTTGTTTTCAAAATAACAATATTATCAGTGTAATATTATATAATGTAACAATTATTGGTAATGGTGCTTTTGCTTACAATGCAAATTTGGCATCATTCATAAACAAAAATATAACTACAAGTTACGGAACAAGCGTTCTTTTAAATTGTATGATAAGCGGAACAAAAGGCGATATATACGCAGAAGACCCTAGCACAACTAAGACGTGGTGGCAAGCTAACTATACAGCAACATACAATTTTAATGCAATTCAATCAGCACTAATTGAAGCTCCAACAGCAAATACAAACATAAGTGCTAAAATACCAACAATTACAACAACAAGTGGAGTAACAAACGTAACTTGTACAGTAGAAAACACGCCAAACATTAATATAGCTACATTATCTCCAACTATAAAAACAGGAATTATTGTAGCTTTAGAATCTGCAAAAATACAACTAAAGACATTGAATCCAATAATAAAAATAAATACTACTCAGATAATAGAGAATGCTTCTAATGTAGTTATATCTTCAAAAATACCAACAATAAAAATAGATACAACAATAGAATTAGAAACAGCTATAGTGCAATTAAAAGCATTAATATCATCAATAAAAATAAATACTACTCAAATAGTAGAAAATACAGCTAATATAAATATTTTTGCATTAATACCTGCTATAGAAACAATTATAAATACATCTACAAAAGTATTTATAGTTCCAAAAAGAAAATTAAAATTTATAGTTTTGGAAAGAAAAACAAAATTTACAGTTCCAAAAAGAAAATTAAAATTTATAGTTCCTAGGAGGTAGGAATGGAAAGTTTTTGCAAACAACCAAGTGAAAAATATCAAATTGAAATAGATTTTACAAATGTAATTACAAGCATTGAAACAATATCAAGTATATCTGTAAAAGGTTATTTAGCTAATACAGAAGATAATACTATTATAGATACTAGCAGTTTTGCTGATAGTAGTGTATATATAACTGTAAAATCAGGAACTAACAATATGACATACAAAATAACAGCAAAAGTTACTACTGACTTAGGGAATATATATGAACATGATATACAAATGATTGTAGAAGAAATATAAGGTGGTTTAAAATGGACGAATTTAGAAAAGAATACAAGATTAAAGAAGATGATATAAATTACAAAGATAATATTTTAGCAAGCTTTGGCCTTGAAATATTAAACTTGATAAAAGAATGCCCAATAAAAATTTATTCTGTTGATTCTATTGAATTTGAAAAAGAAGATAAAATCACAAAAGAAAAATTTAATGTAATGGCTGTAACTGCTAAGATTACAAAGTTACAGCACAAAAATAAAAATGGGCAGTGTATAAAAATTGGCAAACAAGATAGAAGTAAATTACCAGTAAGAAATATTAAGAAGGTGAAAAATGGCTAATTTTGGTGATTATACAGAAACTACATATGTAAATACTACAATTCCGGCAATCAATCAAACAAATCTAAATAACATAGAAAATAAAATGGCTTTAGTGGATGAAGAATTAAGGCGTAGTCAATCATTTAGACTATCTGATTATCTCAACACTATGTATCAGTGCAATACAAAAGAAATAGAAGCTTTTGACGATTCTACAGATTGGACTATGGCAGTAGGAGGAACTATTTCAAATGATACAACTAATTATCTTATGCATAAGCAGTCTGTAAAGTTATTAGAGCCAGATAATACAGCTGGTTATTTATGCATGTTTAAAGCTTGTACTCTTGATTTGACAGTGTTTCCAAATGGAGACGCTAGCAGTACGGATGATTTAATACTATTAGTTGTCTATATTTCTGATGTGGCAGCATTGACTAATTTATATTTTAAGCTAGGCACTGATAATGTAGATAATTATTATAAAATCACTGCTGCTGCAAGCTTAAGTACTGGATGGAATTATATAACTATTGCAAAAAGTGCATTCTCTGAAAATAACCCTCTCGGATGGGATAATATAACATATATTCGTTGTGAGTGGTATTCTAACGCAAATCAACAAAATGAATATGTATCTTTTCAATATGCACAGTTAATCAGGGAAGATGCAGACAATCCAGGGTATTATAATCCTTTTCAATTGTATTCCGGAACAGCATGGGAGAATTTATTTGATATAGAATATGATTATTATTGTCTTTATTATGATAGAAAATACAACAAGCTTTGTATTCAAAATATAAATCCCGCTGGTTATTCTGCTATGTTGCATTTGAGTTATTGCGACAGATCTAATTTTATTTTTAAATGTAAAATGATATGTAATTATACTAGTGAAAGTCAAAATCTTGTATGGTATGTAGACGAAGATAACATTATACAAGTTGGAATGTATTCAAATACATTAAGAATGTATTGGGCAGAAGCTGGTGTTGATTCATCAGATTCAGTAACTTTTTCAGAAACATTTGCTCTTGGAGATGAGCTAGAACTTACTTTTGAAAAAAATGGAACAACTGTAAGAGCAATTGCAAAACTACATGGAATTACTAAAACACTAGAACATACAACAACAATTACAGATGATGGTTGTTTGTATCTAGGTTCTATGGATGATGAAAGTTATAGCCTTATAACTGATTTTGTTTTAACACATTCACAAGGATTTCATTTTCAAGAAGAAAAAGTAAGATACATAATAAAATCTGCAATCGAGACAGTAAATAATTCATCTGTCATACAAAATGATGATGATTTCCTTGTACAGCTTGATGAAAATGGAATATATGAAATCGAAACAAAAATAGCATGTTCGGGAGCTGCAAATGCTGACTTTAAAACAGCTTGGGCGGTCACTGGTGGAGTTGAACAATTAACAACTAGAGCATGTTTAGGTCCGTCAACTTCAACAGCTGGGAACGCAGACACAAACATGAGAGCAAGTCAACATAACTTAGTTACAGAGGTTTCATATGGCACTGATGGAAGTACGGCAAGCTATATAACAGAAAAATTCTTAGTAAAAACTACAGCAGTTGGAACACTTCAATTTCAATGGGCTCAGAATACAGCTCAATCAAGCGACACTGTGGTTTCTGCAAATAGTTACATGAAAATTACAAAATTAAACTAGGAGAAATTTACAAATGAAAATAACAAACGCAATAAGTGTATTTTTTGCACTGGTAGGCAGCTTTTTTGGATGGTTTTTAGGAGGGTATGATGGATTTATTTATGCTTTAATCGCATTTATAGCAATAGACTATGTTACAGGTGTTATGCTTGCTATAGTCGAAAGAAAAATATCAAGTAAAATAGGATTTAGAGGGATATTCAAAAAAGTTACTATTTTTGCCCTTGTTGGAATGGCTAATCTAGCGGATTGCAACATAATACAAAATGGTGAAGCTATTCGAACAATGGTTATATTTTTTTATTTATCAAATGAAGGCATAAGCATAATTGAGAATAGTGTGAAAATAGGGTTGCCAGTACCTGAAAAGTTAAAAAGTATTTTAGGGCAGATAAGTAAAGAAAAGAAGGTGAATAAATGAAAAGTGTATATTTAAGTCCATCCGCTCAGGAAAATAATATAGGAATAGGCAGCTATGGAACAGAAGAATACAGAATGAATCAAGTTTGTGATGTGGTTGAAAAAGAATTAAAGAGACATGGAGTTATAACTTTTCGAAACAAAACTAATATGTCAATAAAGCAAATTGTACAGGATAGTAATGCATGTAATCCAACTATACACTTTGCTATGCATTCAAATGCTGGTGGTGGTAAAGGATGTGAAATATTTTGTAATAAATTTGGTGGACATGGTGAAAAACTTGCAAAAGCTGTCTATTCCAAGATTGCTCCACTTACTCCAACATCTGATAGAGGAATAAAGCAAGGACATAATTTTTATGGTGAAAATAAACACATCTATGAATTAGCATATACAGAAGCGCCGGCGGCATTAATCGAAATTGCATATCATGATAATAAAGATGATGCAGTTTGGATAGTTGCAAATATTGAAATTATTGGAATTGCAATTGCTAAAGGAATATTGGAATATCTTGAAATAAAATATATAGCAATTGTAAAAGTAGAAAATGTTAAAAAAAATATTTTATACAGGGTAATAGCTGGAAGCTTTTCAGAGAAAGAAAATGCAGAAAATAGAGTAAAAGAATTAAAAAAATTAGGCATAGAGGCATATATTAAACTATTCGAGGTAAAATAAAATATGAAAAATTTAAATCAAATAATCAAATTGCCAGTCTTGGATTATTCAAAAATTGAAATAGATGAATTTGACCAATTGCAGTCAAACAAGCTAATAGAAGAAATAGAAGAATTTTTAACGGTTTAGGCGAGAATTCCCCCACTTCTAAAGTGGTGGGATGAATCGACTTGATTTCTTTCAGTATGTATGATAATATATAAACAGTCGAAATCACATTGAAAGGAGTCAAAAGAATGGAATTAGACAACAATGCGCATTCGGTATTTTTACTAAATTATCATTTAGTGTTAGTTGTGAAGTACAGAAATAAAGTATTTGATAAAAATATTTCTAATAGAGCAAAAGTAATATTTGAATATATTTCACAAAATCACAATATAACTCTTTTAGAATGGAATCACGATATAGACTATATACATATATTATTCAAGGCACATCCTAAAACACAGATAAGTAAATTTATTAATGCTTATAAAAGTGCTAGCAGTAGATTATTGAAAAAAGAGTATCCAGATATAAGAAAACAGTTGTGGAAAGATAAGTTTTGGTCACAAAGTTTTTGTTTGATAACTACAGGTGGAGCACCTATTGAAGTTATAAAGAAATATATTGAATCACAAGGAAGGAAAACAAAATGCTAAAAGCTTATAAATACAGGATATACCCGAG
>Ga0265297_10003456_pt1 | contig 28504 bp, 18 predicted proteins | sample Munlanlwell13791_FD_192502 | JGI IMG/M metagenome (GOLD analysis project Ga0265297, IMG submission 192502) | Leachate microbial communities from a municipal landfill in Southern Ontario, Canada - Leachate well 137-91 | ecosystem: Engineered > Solid waste > Landfill > Unclassified | place...
CTGTGCGCCGGCATCGCCCCGATGGTTTGGGGGGCCGCGCTGGACCGGCTGGCCGGCTGGTTGCCGGCGGCGGGGGTCTGGCGGCCGTTTACCATCTTTTTTGCCGCCGCCGCCGCCGGCACGCTGCTGGCCCAGCTGCTGCTGAGCCGGCTGCGCGAGTCCCGGGCCGCTCCGACGCCGCAGGTCATGCTGACCCTGCTGCGCGAAACCCAGGCCCGCGTCCTGGGGGTGGTCGGCAACTGGTTCGGCGCCGGCGGCGAACGCTGACCGGGGCGGGGCGGGGGGATTTGCGCAACGGTGGCCGGGGGCCTACATTGTAAACCAGTCAGTTGCGCCCCTTGGCACCCGGACGGGGAAGAGCCGTCGGCCGAGCCGGGACGCCGGCAGGGGCGGCACCGGTGTTTTGCACTCCAGCAATGATGGATACATACCATGGCGGGATTCCCCAAACTGATCGTGCTGTCGGAGCAGCTCCGCGGCCAGGTTTTCGATCTCAAGGATGAGCTTTACACCATCGGCCGGTCGGAGAAATGCACCATCTGCATTCCCGATCCGACGATCAGCGGTGCCCATTGCAAGGTGGAAAAGGACGCTGAGGGCAACTTCAGCGTGGCCGACACCGGCAGCACCAATGGCACCCGGGTCAACGGCAACCGGGTCGAGTCCCAGCGCCTGGCCAACAGCGACATTGTGCAGATCGGCGGGGTTGAACTGCTGTTTGAATCCCCGGAAAAATCCACCACCACCATGCTCGGCACCAAAACCGGCATCCTGCTCGACCAGACGGCGTCGACCACGGCCACCCACATGACGAACTTCTCGCCGTTCGGCTCCCGGTCGGACTTGCCGCTGGCCAGTGGGCCGAACAAGTCGAAACTGGTGTTCAAGCTGGTCATCGGTGTCCTGGTGGTCGCGTTGGTCGGCATCCTGGTCTGGCTGCTCAGCAAGATTGTGTAACGTGACGAGCACCGACCCGATGAAACCATCCCCGGACGACCATTCCGCCCCCACCCCGCCGCCGCCATCCCCGGAGCGTCCGCCGACGAACCCGCCGCCCGAGGACGGACCCGGCAAGCCGCCGCTCCGGCGCGGCCTGCCCAAGCCGCCGGTGCAGACGCTGGTCTTTTGGCTGCTGCTGCTGTTTGCGGTGCCGTTGACCCTGTTTTTCCTTAACCGCCGGGAGAGCGTCCAGCCGCAGGAACTCACGGCGTCCGAATTTGAACGGCATCTGGGCGCCGGCCGGGTCACCGAAGTGACCGTGGTCAAGGACCAGGCCACCGGCATCCGCACCCTCACCGGCACCTACCGGCCGGAACGCAAGGGCGGCGATGCGACGCAACCCGAGCCTGAGGCGCGCCCTTTTAAGGTGGATGTGGTCTACACCGACCACCTGGACGACCTGCTGCGCCAGCACTGCACCAACCGCAACATCAAGACGGTCTCCAACTTCTGGGGCAACGTGCTGCTGTCGGTGCTGCCCATCCTGCTGCTGGTGGCGCTGATTTATTTCCTGTTCTCGCGCCAGATGAAGATGGCCGGCCGCGGCGCCTTCCAGTTCGGCAAGAGCCGGGCGCGGCTGATGCAGCCGGACCGCGAAAAGGTCACCTTCAAGGACGTGGCGGGCATTCAGGAGGCCAAGGAGGAGGTGCAGGAAGTCATTGATTTCCTGCGCGAGCCCAAGAAGTTCGAAAAGCTCGGCGGGCGCATCCCCAAGGGGGTGCTGATGATCGGGCCGCCGGGCACCGGCAAGACGCTGCTGGCCCGGGCCATCGCCGGCGAGGCGGAGGTGCCGTTCTTCTCCATCAGCGGCTCGGATTTCGTGGAAATGTTCGTCGGCGTCGGCGCCAGCCGGGTCCGGGACATGTTCGAGGAGGGCAAGCGCCACGCCCCCTGCCTGATTTTCATTGACGAGATTGACGCCGTGGGGCGGTCCCGCTTCTCCGGCATCGGCGGCGGCCATGACGAGCGCGAGCAGACGCTCAACGCTCTGCTGGTGGAAATGGACGGTTTCGAGGCCAACGCCGGCATCATCGTCATTGCCGCCACCAACCGTCCCGATGTGCTCGATCCCGCCCTGCTGCGCCCCGGGCGCTTCGACCGGCAGATTTCCATCGACCTGCCCGACCTGATGGGGCGCCTCGGCATCCTCAAGGTCCACGCCGGCAAGATCAAGCTGGGGGAGGGGATCGACCTGGAGACGGTGGCCCGCGGCACTCCCGGGTTCTCCGGCGCCGACCTGGCCAATCTGATCAACGAAGCCGCCCTGCTCGCCGCCCGCCAAAACAAGGAAGCCGTGGAGATGGCCGACCTGGAGGAAGCCCGTGACAAGGTCCGCTGGGGCAAGGAGCGCCGCAGCCGCAAAGTTGATGAACGCGACCGTCGGGTCACCGCCTATCATGAGGCCGGCCACGCCCTGGTCGGCCTGCTCTGCGAGCGCGCCACCCCGCTGCACAAGGTCACCATCATCCCCCGCGGCAACGCCTACCTCGGCGCCACCATGCACCTGCCCGAGCAGGACCGCTACACCCAGACCCGCGGCGAACTCGAAGCCGAACTGGCCGTGCTGATGGGCGGACGCCTGGCGGAGAAGCTCATCTTCAACGAGATCACCAGCGGCGCCGCCATGGACATCCGCCAGGCCACCGAGATCGCCAAGAAAATGGTCTGCCAGTGGGGCATGAGCGACGCTGTCGGCCCGCTCTCCTACTCCGGGCGCGAAGAGCACATCTTCCTCGGCCGCGACATCACGCGCAGCGAGGATTTCAGCGAGGAAACCGCCCGCGAGCTGGACAACGAGATCCGCCGCATCGTCCGCGACGCCGAAACCACCGCCCGTGACTTGCTCACCACCCACCTGGATCAGCTTCAGAAGCTCGGCGACACCCTGCTGGTGCGCGAAACCATGGGCGCCGTCGAGATCCGCGAACTGCTCGGCCTGCCGCCGCCCGCCAATGGCGCCCACCCGGCGGCCGTGGCCGAAAGCGCGCCCGCCGCCGCCCCGGTGGCCGCGGAGTCCGCCCCGCCGCCGGCCGCCGAGGCCGGGCCCGGCGCGCCGGCCTGAGCCATGGCGCGCCACGTGCCGAAGCCAGCCGTCCCCGCTGCGAAGTCCGCAACCCCGCCCGCCGGCCTGCCCTGGTGTCTGCCCCACGCCCAAGGCGCCCTGTTGTGCGTCCATGCGCAACCGCGCGCCAGCCGGGCGGAGATTGCCGGCCTGCACGGTGCCGCCCTCAAGATCCGTGTGCCTGGCGCCCCGGTTGACGGCCAGGCCAACGCGGAACTGCAGCGCTTCCTGGCCGACGCCCTGGGCGTGTCCCGCAGCGCCGTTGAGCTGGTGCGCGGCGCCACCGGCCGGCAAAAGCAGTTCCTTATCCGCGGCCTGCCGCCCGTCGAGGCGGCGCGCCGGCTCGGCCTGGGCTGATGGCGGCGGCCGTTCACGGACCTACACGGACCCACACGGACCGGCACGGACCCGGCTTTCCGGCCAAAGCGACTGAGGGCTTGCCCTGTCCGTGGAGGTCCGTGCAAGTCCGTGCCGGCCCGGTTTCGCCGTGGTATAATAACGGTTTCATGCCCCTTGTACTTAACCTTAACTCAGCCTTCAGCCTAAAAAGCTTCAGCCTAACCAGGAGACCCGACAGATGCGCACCCCGGAACAGATCTTGGATGAATTGCTGGCGCGCCGGCCGGAGCTGGCGCCGGTGCGGCCGGCCCTGTGGGCGGCCTACCAGGCGATGCACGCGGCGTTGGCGGGCGGGGGGACGCTGTTCACCTGCGGCAACGGCGGCAGCGCCGCCGACAGCGAGCACATTGCGGGGGAACTGCTGAAAGGGTTTCTGCTGCCGCGGCGGCTGTCCGGCGAGTGGGCGGAGCGGCTGTACGCGGCGGGGCCGGCGGCCGATGCCGACTACCTGCAGGCCCGGTTGCAGGGGGGGCTGCGCGCCGTGGCGCTGACCGGGCATCCGGCGCTCGCCACCGCGGTGATCAACGACAACGGCGGCGACCTGGCCTTTGCGCAGCAGCTGATGGCGTTGGGGCGGCCGGGCGACTGTCTGCTGGCGCTGTCCACCTCGGGCAAGGCGCGCAACGTGCTGCTGGCGGCACATACGGCGCGGGCCATGGGGGTGCGGGTGGTGGCCGCCACCGGGGCGGGCGGCGGGCCGTTGCGCGGCCAAGCCGACGTCTGGCTGGGGGTGCCCGAACAGGAGACGTTCAAGGTCCAGGAACTGCACCTGCCGGTCTACCATGCCTGGTGCGCCATGCTGGAGGCGGCCTTCTTCGGCGGCGGCTGAGCGCGTGGGCTTGTGGTAAAAGCGCCCGCCGTGTTTAAGGCACAAACAGGTTTGACGGAGGGTTTGGGAACCGCCTTTCCTCAAAAAGGGGTTCCCAACCAACAAAATTGTCGCGCACCCTCCTGGCACCGCGGATTGACAATCCCTCATTGGGCGATATATAACCCCGTTGCCCTTTTTGTCGCGCCGCGGCCCTTTCAGGCGGCCGGCAGGGCCGTGATTGTTGCACATCAGGCTCTTAAGCGTGTCGGGAGCGCGGCGTGGTCACAAGCAATGACGACATGATGGCGGATCTGCTGGCCTCCAAGGGGCTGGTGACGGAAGAGCAGGTCGCGGAGGCCCGGGCCAAGGCGGAAAAGGACGGCATCCCGCTCGGCGACGCCCTGGTGGCCCTGGGGCATGTCCCCGAAGAAACCCTGATGATGGTGCTGGCCGCCGAATACGGCATGGAGCCGTTCGACCTGGCCAACTACAAGATTCCGGCCGAGGTCATCGCCGCCATCCCCCCCGAGGTGGCCCGCCGCTACCGCGTGGTGCCAGTGATGAAGAGCGGCACCCTGGTGACGGTGGCCCTCGGCGACCCGACCGACCTGGAAACCCTGGACTCGCTCCGCTACATCCTTAAAACCGATGTCGAGGGCGTGCTCGCCCCCAAGGCCCAGATCGCCCTGGCGCTGAACCACCACTACGGCACCATTGAGCAGAGCGTTGAATCGTTCCTGGAGGACATCACCGAGGGCACGGTGGATGTCAACGCCCCGGCGGCGGCGGCGGACACCGAGGCCGACGCCGACGGTGACGCGCCGATCATCCGCCTGGTGTCGCTGATCATCCTGGAGGCGTTCCGCAGCCGGTCCTCCGATATTCACCTGGAGCCGCTGGAGAAGCGGTTCCGCGTCCGTTACCGCATCGACGGCATGCTGCGCGAGGTTGAGAATCCGCCCAAGTACCTGCAGAACAACATCCTAAGCCGTCTCAAGCTGATGTCCAAGATGGACCTGTCCGAGCACCGGGTGCCGCAGGACGGCCGCATCCAGATTTCGGCCATGGGCAAGGAACTGGACCTGCGCGTCTCCTGTCTGCCGACCACCCACGGCGAGTCGATCGTCATGCGTATTTTGGACAAGAGCGGCATCCAGCTCGGCATTCCCGAGCTGGGTTTCCTGGCCGACGACCAGGAGCTGATCGAGCGCATCCTGGCCTTCCCCGACGGCATCTTCCTGGTCACCGGCCCCACCGGTTCCGGCAAGACCACCTCGCTGTACGCCTTCCTCAACACCCTCAACACCGCCTCCCGCAAGATCATCACCGCGGAAGACCCGGTTGAGTACGAAATCTCGGGCATCAACCAGGTGCAGATCGTGGCCGACATCGGCATGACCTTCGCCGCGGCCCTGCGCTCCATGCTGCGCCAGGCGCCCAACATCATCATGGTCGGTGAGATCCGTGACTTGGAGACGGCGGAAATCGCCATCAATGCCGCGCTCACCGGGCATCTGGTGTTCAGCACCCTGCACACCAACGATGCGCCGTCGGCGGTCACCCGTATGATTGACATGGGGGTGAAGCCCTTCCTGGTCGCCTCCGGCGTCCGCGCGGTGATGGCCCAACGCCTGGTCCGCCGGACCTGCCAGAAATGCGCCGAACCGACCACCGCGACGGACGGCGAACTGGAGGCGTTGCGGCTGAAGGCCGACTATTTCCAGAAAGCCACCCTCAAGCGCGGCCGCGGCTGCCCCGACTGCAACAAGGGCTACCGCGGCCGGATGGGCATCTACGAGATTTTCACGATTTCCACGGACATCCAGAACCTAATCTACGAAATGGTTCCCTCCGGCGTCATCCGCGAACGCGCCCGCGCCCTTGGCATGCGCACCCTGCGCGATGACGGCCTGCGCAAGGCCTCCGCCGGCATGACCAGCCTCGAAGAAGTGATCCGCATGACCGCCACTGACGCGGCCGACATGTGACGGGACGGGACGCCGATGCCTACCATCGAACTTGATGCCGACAGCAGTGCCCTGTGGCACATCCTCCTCGACGCCGGCAAGGCCACCGAGCAGCAGCTCGCGGAGGTCTATGCCGAGCACGAACGCACCGGCAAGTCGTTCCAGACGGTCCTCTATAACTACGACATCATCAAGGAGGACGGCCTGCTCCAGCTCGTGGCCAGCCATCTCGGCACCGAGCAGGTCAACATCAAGGAACTCAACATTCCCAAGCCGCTGATCGAGAAATGCAGCGGCCCGATCGCCCGCATGTACGGCATCATCCCGGTCAAGGAGGAGGACGGGGTGCTCTTCGTGGCGGCCAAGGATCCGCTCAACTACCGCATGGTGGACGAGCTCCACTATGTGGTCGGCCAGGACTGCCGCATCCAGGTGGCGCGGCCGGCCGACATCGACGACGCCATCGAGCATTTCTATCCGCAAAAGGCCGATTCCGTCAAGGACGTCTTGCAGGAGCTCGAGCAGAGCGGCATCGGCGACCTCGGCAACGGTGCCGCCATCACGGATGAGAAGGAACTGACCGCCCTGGCCGGCAACGCGCCGATTGTCCGTTTCGTGGACGTCATCCTCTACCAGGCCATCAAGGACCAGGCGTCCGACATCCACTTCGAACCATTCGTCAACGAATTCCGCATCCGCTACCGCATCGACGGCGCGCTCTATGAGATGGCGCCGCCCCCCAAGCACCTGGCCCTGCCGGTGATCAGCCGCATCAAGGTGCTGAGCAACCTGAACATCGCCGAACGCCGCATTCCCCAGGACGGCCGCATTGAGTTGCGCATCGGCGGCAAGCCGATCGACATGCGCGTGTCCACCCTGCCCACCCAGTACGGCGAAAGCGTGGTGCTGCGCGTGCTGGACCGTTCCGTCGTCAACCTCAGCCTCGACAGCCTGGGTCTCGACGAGCGCACCCTCAAGCAGATCCGCGAGATCATCCACCGCCCCAACGGCATCATGGTGGTGACCGGCCCCACCGGTTCCGGCAAGACCACCACTCTCTATTCCTGCCTGCGCGAGATCAACACCCTTGAGGACAAGCTGCTCACCGCCGAGGACCCCGTCGAGTATGATCTGGAAGGAATCATGCAGGTGCCGGTCAAGGAGAGCGTCGGCATGACCTTTGGCCGGGCTCTGCGCGCCTTCCTGCGCCAGGACCCGGACCGCATCATGGTCGGTGAAATCCGCGACTTGGAAACGGCCGCCATGGCCATCCAGGCCTCGCTGACCGGTCACTTTGTGCTGAGCACCCTGCACACCAACGACGCCGCCGGCGCCATCACCCGTCTCATTGACATGGGCGTCGAGCCGTTCCTGATCAGTTCCACCCTGGTCGCCGTGCTCGGCCAGCGCCTGATCCGCCGCGCCTGCGTCCAGTGCCGCACCGCCTACCGGCCCGAGGACAAGGAGCTCGGGTTGCTGGGGCTGACCCGTGCCGACATCGCCGACCGGCCGTTCTACTACGGCAAAGGCTGCCCCAACTGCAACAACATCGGTTACCGCGGCCGGGTCGCCATTTACGAAATCCTGGTCATCTCGCCCGAGGTGGCCAATCTGATCAACAAGCGGATGCCGACCTCAAACATCCGCAACAAGGCCCTGGAAGAGGGCATGGTCACCATGCGCCAGTGTGGCATTCGCACCATCCTTGACGGCATCTCCACCGTTGAGGAGGTGCTGAAATACACGTAACAAGGACGGTTCGTTTCATGGCCATCGACATGTCCGACCTGCTGCAGCTCGTCGTGGACGAGGGTGCCAGCGATTTGCATTTGCCCGTCGGTTCGCCCCCGGTGCTGCGCATCCATGGCGGCCTGCATCCGTTGGAAACGGCCCCCCTGACGCCCGAGGACACCGAGCGCCTGATGAAGGCCATCACCTCCGACGTCAACCAGCAGAAACTGCGGGAAGGCGGCGGCGTCGACTTCGGCTTTGCCTTTGGCGACAAGGCCCGCTTCCGGGTTAGCGTCTTCCGCCAGAAGGGCGCCATCGGCCTGGTGCTGCGCTGCATTCCCAACACCCTGCTGACCATGGAGCAGATCGGCCTCAACCCGGCCATCAAGGACATTCTCTACCGGCCGCGCGGCATGGTCCTGGTCACCGGCCCCACCGGTTCCGGCAAGTCCACCACGCTGGCCTCGATGATCGACATCATCAACCGCGAGCGTGACTGCCACATCATCACCATTGAAGATCCGATCGAGTTCTACCACGAGCACAAGCACAGCTTGGTCACCCAGCGCGAAATCGGCGTCGACGTCCCGTCCTTCGCCGAATCGTTGCGCCGCGCCCTGCGCCAGGACCCGGACGTCATCCTGGTGGGTGAAATGCGCGACTTGGAAACCATTGCCGCCGCCGTCACCGCCGCCGAAACCGGCCACTTGGTTTTCGGCACCCTGCACACCACCGGTGCCGCCGAAACCGTCGACCGTATCGTCGACGCCTTCCCCACCAACCAGCAGGAGCAGATCCGCTCCCAGCTCGCCGCCTCCCTGATCTGCGTCATCTCCCAGGTGCTGCTCCCCCGCGCCGACAAGCCGGGCCGGGTCGCCGCTTTCGAGATCATGATCACCACCCCCTCCATCCAGGCGCTGATCCGCGACAACAAGACCTTCCGCATCACCTCCGACATCCAGACCGGCGCCAAGTATGGCATGAACACCCTGGACGCCCACCTGCTGAGCCTGTACGAGGCTGGCAAGATCTCCTATGGCGAGCTGATCACCAAGTGCAAGGACGCCGACGCCATCACCCAGAAACTTCAGACCACCACCAAGAAGAAATAAGCCGGCGGCCGGCTATGTTTAACTCGCATCGTTCACCTTCACCCGCCTCAATCACGCGTTGACGCAACCACGGGGAGCAGACGGCTATGGCTCTCAAATTCACTTATACGGCCATGGACGGCCAGGGCAAGGAACAGCGCGGCAAGATCGACGCTGACAACGCCCAGGACGCCGCCTCCAAGCTCAAGCAGCAGGGGCTGTTTCCCACCGGCATCAGCGAGGTCAAGAGCTCGACCCCGGGCGGCAAGGCCGGCGGCGCGCCGGGGGCCGGCGGGGCCGCCAAGAAGGCCGGCGGCTTCAACATGTCCATGTCCTTCGGCGGCGGCGGCACGCCGGTGATCAAGCGCAAGCAGTTGACCACGGTCACCCGCCAGCTGGCCACCCTGCTCGACGCCGGCCTGCCCCTGGTCCGCGCCCTGCGCACCCTTGAACGCCAGGCCCGCAAGGATCCCAATCTGCGCCGGGCCGTCGGCGACCTCGCCAACTCGGTGGAAGGCGGCAGCACCTTCTCCGAAGCGCTGGCCGGCAACCCCAAGTCGTTCAACAAGCTGTATATCAACATGGTGCGCGCCGGCGAGGCGTCCGGCGCCTTGGAAACCGTGCTGAACCGTCTGGCCGAGTTCATGGAAAAGGCCCAGCGCATCGCCGGCAAGGTCAAGTCGGCCATGGTCTACCCCGTCATCGTCCTGGTGATCGCCCTCACCATCACCGCCGGCCTGATGGTCTTCATCGTGCCCAAGTTCGCCAAGATCTTCGATGAGATGCTGCCCGGCGAGCCGCTGCCCGCCCTGACCCAGCTGATCATTTCCATCAGTGTGTTCATGCAGCAGCAGATCCTGATCATGCTGGGCATCATTGCGGCCATTGTCATCGGCTTCAAGGTGTTCAAAAACACCAAGGGCGGCTCGTATATGATCGACTTGATGATGATCAAGATGCCGCCCTTCAACCAGCTCGCCATCCGCTCTTCGGTGGCCCGGTTCTGCCGGACCCTGGGCACCCTGATGCAGTCCGGCGTGGCCGTCCTTCAGGCCCTGCAGATTGTCAAAGACACCGCCGGCAACGAGGTGGTGGCCCGCGCCGTTCAGGTCGTCCATGACTCGGTCAAGGAAGGCGAGGGCATGAGCAAGCCCATGGAATCCACCACCATCTTCCCCGGCATGGTGGTCAGCATGGTCGAAGTCGGCGAGGAAACCGGCGCCCTGCCGGAAATGCTGAACCGCATCGCCGACATCTACGAGGAAGAAGTGGACCGCGCGGTCGAGGGCCTGACCTCCATGATCGAGCCGATCATGATCATCTTCCTGGCCGTGATCGTCGGCGGCATCGTCCTCGCGCTCTTCATGCCCCTGATCAAACTGATCGACAAAATGGGCGGTTCCTGATCTTCGACGCCCGCGGGCGCCGAAAATCAGAGCTGGAAAAAGCCCATTTTGCCGCGATGGAACGTGGCACAGGCAATCTTGCCTGTGTCGTGGAGTTTGGCAGAAATTAACGGGTGCGGTATTCCCGTCCCAGCGGGACGGGGCGGGAATAGGCAGGGGCTTCAGCCCCTGCTTTGCCCCCCCCATTTCGCGTGCCGTCAGGTACGCGGCGAATCGCGGCGTACCTACGGCACGCCATCGTTTCATTTCCCGGAACAGGGGCTGAAGCCCCTGCCTATTTTCATTCAGTCCCTCTGGGACGAAGCCGCCCCAAATTCCGGCGCCCGACGCCCGCGGGTGCCGGAAATCAATCTGGGGTGTGTGTTTCGATGGAATGGAACTTTGCCGGCCAGCGGTTAAGTTTTAGGGGATGAAAACGTCTCGTCCCCAATCCTCCCTGGATGTCCGGCCGCCGGTGCTGCCCGCGGGGCAGGTCGAAGTCATGGACACCACCCTGCGCGACGGCGAGCAGACCCAGGGGGTTTCCCTGTCGCCCGGGGAAAAACTCACCCTGGCCCGCACCCTGTTGGAACGGCTCAACGTCACCCGCATCGAGGTGGCCAGCGCCAAGGTGTCCGACGGCGAGAAAAAGGCCGTTGGCATGATCACGGCCTGGGCCCGCAAGGCCGGACTGCTCGGCCGCGTGGAAGTGCTGGGGTTTTGCGATGTCCAGCGCAGTGCCGACTGGGTCGGCGAGGCCGGCGGCACGGTCATCAACCTGCTGACCAAAGGTTCCTACCGCCACCTGACCGAACAGCTCCGCAAGACTCCCGCGCAGCATTTGGCCGACATCGCCAAGACCCTCGACTATTGCGCTGCCCACGGCATTGTTTGCAACTGTTATCCCGAGGCGTGGTCCACCGGCCTGAGGGAGGAGAGCGGCAACGATTATGCCCGCTGGTTTATCCGCCAGCTGGCGGAGCTGCCCATCCGCCGCATCATGCTGGCCGACACCCTGGGCATCCTCAGCCCTGAGCAGACGCGAACCTATGTCGGCGAACTGGTGGACGGTTACCCGAAGGTTCACTTCGATTTCCATGCCCACAACGACTACGGCCTGGCCACCGCCAACACCCTGGCCGCCGTGGCCGCCGGCGTCCGGGGCGTCCACGTCACGGTCAACGGCCTGGGCGAACGCACGGGCAACGCCCCCTTGGACGAGGTGGTCGTCGCCCTCCGGGATCTGGCCGGCCGGCAGACCGGGATTGAGGAGAGCGAGTTGGTCGCCGTCTCCAAGATGGTGGAAACCTTCAGCGGCCGCCGCCTGGCCGCCAACAAGCCGATCTGCGGCGCCGCTGTCTTCACCCAGACCGCCGGCATCCACGCCGACGGCGACAAGAAGGGCAACCTCTATATCGCGCGCCTGTCGCCGCAGCGCTTCAACCGCACCACCACCTACGCTTTGGGCAAGCTCGCCGGCAAGGCCTCGCTCGACATCAACCTCGACCAGCTCGGCATTGAGCTCGACCCCGAGCAGAAAAAGCTCGTGCTGGACCGCGTCATTGCCTTGGGCGACCATAAGCAGACCATCACCCAGGACGACCTGCCGTTTATCATCGCCGACGTCGTCAACGCCCCCGAGCAGCGCCGCCTGGAGATCGTCGACTGCCTGATCACCACCACCACCCGCCTGTCCTCCACCGCCACCATCAAGATCCGTCTTGACGGCCGGGAATACCAGGACCACGCCGCCGGCGACGGCGGGTACGACGCCTTCATGAAGGCGCTCCGCGCCATTCTCAAGAGTGCCGGCATTGTGCTGCCGCAACTCCAAGACTACGAAGTCCACATCCCTCCCGGCGGCAAGACCGACGCCCTCGTCGAAACCACCATCCGCTGGGCTGGCGGCATCACCACCCGCGGCGTCGACACCGACCAGGTCAAGGCCGCCATTGTGGCCACCGAGAAAATGCTCAACCTGTTCCTCCGCCGCACCGCCGGCAAGCGCCGGCCTCGCCGCCGCCAGGCTTAACCCCGGGTTCACGGCGGAACGGCTGCGCCGGTTTCGACCGGAGGATGGCCGGAGCCTGCTGCTCCGGCGCTGGAGGTTGGCACAACTACGAGAACCTTGGGTGGATTTCGTCCCGTAGGGACTGAAAGACAATAGGCAGGGGCTTCAGCCCCTGTTTCGGGAAATTAAAAGATGGCGTGCCGTAGGTACGCCGCGATTCGCCGCGTACCTACGGCACGCGAAATGTGGGGTGACAAAACAGGGGCTGAAGCCCCTGCCTATTCCCGCCCCGTCCCGCTGGGACGGGAAAACACGCAACCGTGGAGTTCTGCCAAACTCCAGGGCCGGCGCCTCCCTGCTGTGGCGGCGCCGGTGCTAGGCGCCCTCCGCAAAAATCTGAGTCAAACCAGTGCCTGTTCCGTTCCGGCGGGTTCTGGATAGCCCCCGCTCCTGGTCATTCAGAGCCGGGAACGCAGCGCCCTTCCTGGGCGCGATAGTGACCGGTCAAAAACGCATGACCGGGCAGGAAACCCGCAACAAACTCACCTATCCGCGAAATTCTTCAGCGCGTTTTCGGCCGCCGCCTGCTGCCGCGCGGAACCGGAAGCCGCCGCCTGTTGCAGGATGGCCAGGCTGGCCGGATTGTCCACCCGGCCGATGGCGTGCGCCAAGGCCGCGGCCGTGGCATTGTCCGGCGCCTGATCCGCCCACGCCAGCAGTTTGGCAACCCCCTGGGGCGCGCCAATCACCGCCAGGGTGTCCCAGGCGGCCAGCACCAGCGGGTCGGACGCGGCCGCCGCTGCCGGCTCGCCCGCCAGCGCGATCAACTGCGGCACGTGCTCCGCCCCCTCAACCTGCCGCACCACATCGGCCCAGCTTTGGCGCATCGTTTCGTCCGGGGTGGCCGCATACCGGCTGCCCAGTTCCTTCAAGTCGGTGGCGGTCAGGCTGTGGGCCAGGGCGCTGTTGGCCGCGTCCCGCACGTCCTCCGCCAGCCCCGCCTGCGCCAGCAAGGCGTTCCAATAGGGCACGCTTTCGGCATTGCGCGCCGTTTCCGCCAGGGTCGAGGCCAGCTCCCGCCGCTGCTCGTCCTCGGGCGGCAGGGCTTGCAGATACTCCACCAGTTCCTGAAGCGCCGCCGGCGTGCCAATAGTCGCCAGCCCCTCGGCCCCCAGACGCGCCACTTCCGGCGCGGGATCTGTCAGCAGCGCCTGAAATCCGGGAATTGCCGCCTCTCCCTGGGCGGCAAATTGCCGCATTTTTTCAGTCACCCATTCCGGGGCGCCGCCGGTAGTCAGATACTCCGCCAGATCCGCGAGGGTCCGCACCCGGCCCGCCTCCTCCCGATCCACATCCAGAGTCCTGGTTTCGGGCGTTGCGGCTGCCGGCATCCCCGGCCGGCCGGACCGCCGCGCCACCGTCGCGCGGCGCCCGGTGTCTGCCGCCATGGCGGTGGCGCCGGAGGGCGATGCGGAAGCCGGCAACGCTTCTGGACTGGCGGCGGCCGTGTCCTGGCTTGCCACGGCCTTCTCCCCGCGGCCGCAGCCGTTCCCCGTCAGCGCGACGGCCAGCCCCGCCGCAAACAGTCCCGAAACCCATTGCCGAAAGACGCCGGTCATGCCATTTCCACTTGAAAACGTTCCCTCACGGAGACACGGAGGCACAGAGCAATTTTTTATTGAATGGCATTTCTGTAGGCACGGGCGTGTCGCCCGTGTGTGACGCGTCCTCTACGGCAGAGTCGCACAACGTGGTGCAACCACGTTCCTACAGGAAAAAGTTTGGAATTACGAAGGCCCGTCACTGGCGTTCCGGGCTCTGAAAATCCCCCGGTCCAGGTCTTTCAGGGCCCCCCCCGCTGTAGCGGCGCCTGTGCCAGGCGCCCCAAAATGGCAAACCTGCGCGGCTGGCACAGCCGCGACTACAGCACGGCAAGCTTCCCCGCCCTCACTGGCACTCGTAATCGAGTTCGAACCCGTTGTTGTCCTCGTCCATTTCCAGCGTCTTGGCCCGGCTGTCGAGGAGCAGGTACAGGATCGGCGCCGCGTTGGTCGTTGGCGCCTTCAGCCCGGTGACCGTAATGGTCTTTTCCTGGCCCACCTGGAGCGTGCCGACCATCTTGTACTTGTTGCCCTTGGTCGTGCGGCCGGGCACGGGAGGGGCGGCCAGGATGGAGCTGTCCGCCCAAAGATCGAGGTATCCCGCATCACCAGCCACCTCGCCCCAATTGGTCACCGTCACATAGGCGGTAAACGTCCTGGCGGCGGTCGGAATTTCGGGGCTGATCGTAACCGTCTTGATCCTGAAATCTGGCAAGCCGGTATTGTATTCGTATGCCGCCTGGTTGTTGTACTCGTCGTCTTCCTTGGCGCCGTTTTTGGCATCGGCAAAGGCCCGCAGGGTGAATGAGCCCCGTGTCTTCGGCGCCGTCAGGGACATCTTCACCGCCTTGCTCGCGCCCGGCCTCAAGGTGCTGATGGACGTGGATTTGTCGCTCTTTTCGCCCACGGCCGCCGGCGCCGGCTTGTCCAGCCAGACGTACAGATAACCGCCCTTGCCGCTTAGGATGCCTTGGTTCTTCACGGTGATGGTGGCGGTCAATTTCCCGCCTACCGCCGGCAATGCCGGCGTGAGCACGATGCCCGTGACTACAAAATCCGCGCCGGCGGCCCCGGGCGTCGTGAACGAACACGGCTCGCCATAGCCCGTGCCCGCGCTATTGGTGGCATAGGGCCGGACATAATAGGTCGTGCCGGGACTCAGCTTGGTGAGCGTGCTGGTGAACGCACCCGTCCCGGCGCCGTCAGCCGTCCTGGCATCAGCCACGGTCGGAGTGGCGGTAGTGCTCCAGCAAACCCCGCGCGCCGTCACCGCTGCCCCGCCATCGCTCGTCACCATGCCGCCAGAGGTCGCGGTGGTGGTGCCGATGGCGGCCGGCACCGTTGTGGTCACCGTCGGCAGGGCGGTCATGATCGTCAACGTCCCCGCCACACAGGAAAGGGCGTAATTAGTGTCACTACCGCCGCTGACCGTAATCGGATAGGTTCCGACACCGCTCGTCGCCGTGGCTGAACAGACGGCCATGGGCGGCGTGTCCAGCACCGCCGCGGTGTCGCCATTGGCTAACCCCGTGTAGGCAATGGAGAACGCTGGATTCGCCGCGCCAAAGGAACGGGTTTTATTCTCAGCGGTGGCGGTCAAAGTCTTTTGGGCCACGGTCAGGGATTGTGTCACGGGCAAGGCCGCGTTCCAACTGTCGTCCCCGGTCTGCGCTGCCGTAATCGAGGTTGTCCCCGCCCCGACGATATGGATTTTGCCATCGACAATGGTGGCCACCGCGGCATTGCTGCTGGTATAGGTCACCGCCAGCCCGGAAGATGCCGTGGCGCCCGGTGCGAAGTCCGCATCGCCGTACGTCTTCGCCGGCAATGCGGGGAAGAGGATCGTCTGATTCAGCATCCATTTTGCATGAATGACGTGATTGGCAGCAGTCGGGACGATTGTGGCCTCGGTTACTTGGATTCCGGTGCCATTGTCACCCGTTCTCCAGCCCGCAAAGACATAGTCGGTCCGGGTCGGCATCGGCAAGGTTCCGTAAGGCGTGTTAAAAATCACGCTCTTACTAGCCGGGGTCACGGTGCCACCAGCGGCGTCAAAGGTCACCGTACAAGCTGTCGTAAAAGGCCTCAACTCGCCATAGCGCGTACCCGCGCTGTTAGTGGCGTACGCCCGGACATAATAAGTCGTGCCCGCGCTTAACCCGGAGAGCGTGCCGGTGAATGCACCTGTGCCCGTGCCATCACTCGTCCTGGCATCGGCCACGGTCGGATTGGCGGTAGTGCTCCAGCAAACCCCACGCGCCGTCACCGCTGCCCCGCCGTCGCTCGTCACGTTGCCGCCGGCGATTGCGGTGGTGATGCCGACCGCGGCCGGCACCGTTGTGGTCACCGTCGGAAGGGCGGTCATGATCGTCAACGTCCCCGCCACATAGGAAAATGCGTAATTATTGTCGCTACCGCCGCCGTAATCGGATAGGTTCCAACACCGCTCGTCGCGGTGGCTGAACAGGCGGCCATGGGCGGTGTGTCCAGCACCGCCGCGGTGTCGCCACTGGCTAACCCCGTGTAGGCAATGGAGAACGCCGGATTGGCCGCGCCGAAGGAGCGGGTTTTATTCTCAGTGGTGGCGGTCAAGGTCTTTTGGGCCACGGTCAAGGTTTGAGTCACGGGCGAAGCCGCATTCCAACTGTCGTCCCCGGTCTGCGCTGCCGTAATCGAGGTTGTCCCCGCGCCGACGATGTGGATTTTGCCATCGACAATTGCGGCCACCCCAGAGTTGCTGCTTGTATAAGTCACGGCCAGCCCGGAAGATGCCGTGGCGCCCGGTGCGAAGTCCGCATCGCCATATGTCTTCGCCGGCAATGCGGGGAAGGAGATCGTCTGATTCAATGTCCATTTTGCATGAATGGGGTGATTGAGAGCAGTCGAAACGATTGTGGCCTCGGTTACTTGGATTCCGGTGCCATTGTCGCCCGTCCACCAGCCCGCAAAGACATAGTCGGTCCGGGTCGGCATCGGCAAGGTTCCGTAAGGCGTGTTAAAGATCACGCTCTTACTAGCCGGGGTCACGGTGCCACCAGCGGCGTCAAAGGTTAAGGTCGGAATCGCCCCCAGATATGGATAACTCACGCCCTCATCGATTCTCCACACGGTGGCGAAGTCCCAATAGGGGAAGGTTGCCTGGTGTTTCATTTGTGCCGTGGTTTTTCCCTCTCCGACATAGACACCGCGGTAGTGAAAAGACCGTCCGCTCGTTTCGATATCCCAATATGATAATATCACTATGCCGTAATCTTGGATACCGATCAGTCCGTCGACGTAATAGGCATTAGAGGAAACCGTCACCGCACCCGTCGCGTAGCAATTGCTCACCGTGCCGTTATTACTCCCGATCAATCCGCCGACGCAATGACCAGAATCAGAGGAAACCGTACCCGTCGCGTAGCAATTACTCACCGTGCCGTCATTCACCCCGATCAGTCCGCCAACTTGAGCAGCTATACCAGTGGAAGCCGTCACCGCACCCGTCGCGTAGCAATTGCTCACCGTGCCGTCATTCATCCCGATCAGTCCGCCGACGCAAGAAGCATTAGTCGAGGAAGCCGTCACCGCACCCGTCGCGTAGCAATTGTTCACCGTGCCGTAGCTCAACCCGATCAGTCCGCCGACGTCCGCTTTCCCCGTTACCGCGCCACTGATCAGTCCAAGATTGCGAATCAAGGCACCATCCTCGATGAATCCGAACAACCCGACACCGTCAGTTGCCGGACGGTTGATCGTCAGCCCCCGGATTATATGGCCATTACCGTCGAAAAGACCTGTGAAGGGAGCACTCCAGCTTCCGATCGGCACAAACCCCGCATCGTTGTTCCAAGTCGCCGTGGCCGTGGCGTCAATGTCGTTCATCAGAACGTAGGCGGCGCGAAGTGTCCAGCCGTCCGTTCCCGAACCGACCTTCTGTAAGTCCGCCAGTGTACGAACCTCGAAACAACCCCACTTGGCGTAGAGCGTATGGTCAACGGCGATTGAGACGATCGTCCCTTCGGTGACCCGGTCGCCCGTGCCGCCCGCGCCCGTCCACCACCCGCCGAACGTGTACCCCGTACGTGCCGTGGTTGCCAGCGTGCCGTAGGCCGAGGCATACGTTACGCTTTTGGACGTTGGGTTTGCGGTCGTGCCACCCTGCGCATCAAAGGTCACCGTGTATGTGGTGACCGTCGTCCACTTCGCGTAAAGCGTCTGTGCCGCTGTGATCGCGACCATCGTTGTGGCCGTCACTTGGGTGCCCGTGCCACCCGTACCCGCCCACCAACCCGCGAAGATGTAGCCGGTTCGCGTCGTAGTCGCCAGCGTGCCGTAGGCCGATCCGTAGGTCACACTCTTGGATGCCGGACTTGGCGTCGTGCCGCCCTGGGCGTCAAAGGTCACGGTATAGCCGTTCACCGTCCACTTCGCATAGAGTGCCTGGTTCGCCGTGATCGTGACGGCGGTGCTTGCCGTCACTTGGATCCCGGTGCCGTCCATACCCGTCCACCAGCCGGCAAACGTGTACCCCGTACGCGTCGTGGTTGCCAGCGTGCCATAGGCCGAACCGGAGGTCACGATCTTGGATGTCGGACTCGGCGTCGTGCCACTTTGGGCGTCAAAGGTCACGGTATAGCTGTTTGCCGTCCACTTGGCGTAGAGTGTCTGGTTCGCCGTGATCGTGACGGTGGTGCTTGCCGTCACCTGAATGCCGGTGCCGTTTACACCCGTCCACCAGCCGGCGAACGTGTAACCCATGCGCGTCGTGGTCGCCAGCGTGCCATAGACCGAACCGGAGGTCACGATCTTGGATGCCGGGCTCGGCGTCGTGCCGCCCTGGGCGTCAAAGGTCACCACTGTTTCTTCCTGGTCAATCCGTACCGGCCACACCCGCGCCGCGCCCCATTGACCGTCCGTTCCCTTGAAACGGATGCCTAGCAGCCGCATGCCAAATTCCTGCGCCGCTGTTGAAACCGCCAAGTTCTGACCATCCGCCAGCCCCGGCAGCGACGTCACCGGAATCAGCGTCGCGGGCTGCCCGTCGCCTACCATGGGGGGGTCACCCCAGAAATACTCGGTCTCAGCGATGTCCGCAACCGTCGGCACAACCGGCGTGCTGTCCTCAAAGACAAAGAAAGTAAACCGCCGCGTGGCGCCCCAAACCCCGGCAGCATTGCGGAACCGCACCCCCACATGATGTACGCCGGGCACCAGCTCGCCCGTATTGACGGTGACGGGAATCACATCTTGGATGTCCGTCCAGGTCTGCTCCGCCGACAGCAGCAGCGGAGATGCCTTGCCCGCGCCGGGGTCGTCATCTACGAAATACTCCGCCGGTTGCACCGCTGCGCCGCCGGCGTTGTCCGTATCGTCAAAGACGCAAACGTCCTGCCAGCGCACACCCCCCCAGGTACCGCTGTTGTCCCTAAACCGCATCCCGATCCGGTGCCAACCCGCCGCCAGCCCGGAAACATCCACCGAGCCCTGCGTCGCATCCTCAATGTCCGTATCGAACGTTGCGTCATCCGCCGCCAGCGGCACACCGTTGCCCACCCCCGGATCCGTCTCCACAAAATACTCGCCCTGCGCCACCCAATTCCCGGCCACAGCCACACCGCCCCCACCCGCAACCGCCAGCAGGAGCAGCAGCATCCAACACCATGATTTGAACCGGAACGTAATCATGCCTACTGTTTTACCGCAATTTTCCTTCCGAGCCCGGAACGTTAGTGACGGGTTTAATAAGGTGACAGTCTTCTAAGAAAAGTGGATTCTTTTTGACCGGTCACTTTCGCTCCCTGCGGTCGCTTCGTTCGCGGCTCGGATTGGCTTTGGACCGATAACCGGAGTTTTGCAGAAATCTCCCCCCCGTACAAAATCAACGCCTCAACTACTACACCGCCACCAGCGCAACACCGCCCTTTACATTGGGCGCCTTTGACGCCAAATCACTTCCCTTCGACCAGCGTCTTCGCCTTGCTTGCCTTTGTGTGCGCCCTCAACTCCTTTCTGTGCCAATCCGAAACCTCCCTCGCCAACACTTTTCCATCTTCTGCAGTCTCTTTTAGCAGCTCGGCAAAATCTGCCGCATCCCAAGTAGGCGTCTTGTGCAACGACTTCACATAGCCATGCACACATTCATTTCTCTTGTCACGCCATAGGTCAACAAGATTGGCCAAATCCAATGCATCATTTTTGCCCGCTTGGTTCTTTTTCCACCGTGCAATGAGTTCGAAAAAGCTTGTACTAAGCGTTTTCCTCCTCTGCTGTTCATTGCCATCGGGGAGCACCTTAACTCCGACCAGGAAAGAGATCAGACGATCCGAGATAACACTTTCCTCAAGGGTAATCGCTTCAAGATAAAACCCCAGTAAAATGCTGCCGTTAATCTTCTCCCATGCTTGCTTGTAACTACAATACTTTTTGCCGTTACCTGTACTCATGGGAACCACCTTTTGGGGAATTAATGGAATATGAAAAAAATCCGGTCTCGTCTATATCTTCCCCTGCGCCTCCTGTGTTCACTTATTGGCACATCGCCCGTCATGATGAGTGATTGAACGACTTGTAGGAGGTAATTAAATTTTTTATTTCCACATAAATAGCTTTAGCCATTTTTACACTTGCCATATTCCTCTTATCATTTCCATCGATCCGCTCACTCGTTCTCGTTTTTATGTCATAGGTTGCTTGATAACTACGCACGGCATCTAGGGTTTTGCCACGTGTCCTTGTCGCGCATACGATGATATCACATTTTATCCTCGAGAAAAGTTTCAAGCTTTCAAATATTCTACTACGGTTACCAGGATCTCCTTGGCTTTCAATTCCTATTTTGACCCCATCAATGGTTATAACTCGTCGAAAATCTCCTCTATCATTTATGCATGATGATCCTATAACGTGTTCTTTTTTGTCAATTCTATGACACTTTTTGATCATCCCGTAAACGCGTCTTATCGTTTCCGTTTTTCCGGTTTTGGCTATGCCTATGATTGTGAAGATCCGCTTTTTCATTTTTCGCCCTTGTTAATGAAAGTGCTCCACCATCTGCACAGTGCGCTTTGGCACTGCGCAGCCTCACTCCGCCGCCACGCCCGCCCGGGCCTTGATCGTCACCGTGCCGCCGCGCTTGATGAACAGCGGCGAGACCTCGCTGGACAGCACCACCGGCGCCGTCGTCGTCTTGCCGTCCGGGTCATATGAGTGTCCCCCGTACATCCCCATGTCGTTCCGCGACCCGTCGTGGTCGTTGTATTCCGGGTCAGCCAATCCCGTGTTTAAACAGGGAGAATCGGCCTTAAGTCGATAATCCCCTGCAAGGAGGTCTACAAAGCCGGGTCCGGTATTGATACAATCCACCGGTACCACGCCCCCCGCAGTCCCGTCCATCAAGTTATTGTTCCTAACAATCACATTTGTGTTGGGAGCAATAATCGATTTTCCTCCACCGACACCAGTTGGTTGTTCGTTATAGCATGACATAATGATATTGTTAGTTATTTCCGTTGATGTAGTACTTTTTACATAAATCCCGATGCCAACAGCGCTCTTTGAGGCTGCTGGATCTTTATATCTATTACCCAAAATCCAAATAAAATTATTGCTTATTTTATATGCACCAGAGACTATAAAAATACCATTGTCACATTCATAAAAAGAGCCATAAGAATCCTCGTGAAACCAGCCGATTATATTATTGCGAATTATGGCGTTTCCGGACTCTAAACGGATACCGTTCAGTCGGCCATTTCTACCATTAATGGCGTTACCGGTAACCTCGCCAGAACCACCGTAAACTTCCATGTACCGGATGTTGTTGTAGCAGACCCAATATTTGGCCGAAGTCAGTTTCAGCTTTTCCGTGACGGTGGACTGAAACACGGTTAGTTCCTTAGTCGCGTCATTGTGAATACAATCGCCGGTGATCGTGCTTTTGATGATCTTGGTGTTCGAGGTGTTGCTGGTCAATCCAGCCCCGATCGTCGAACCTTGCAGCGTCCAGTCGCTGTTCGTGAAGACCGCTCCGCCGGTGACGGTGGTCTTGTACAGGTAGAACTTGGATCCCGTCACACTCAACCCCACCCAAAGGGTATTGTTGTCCAGCCGCACATCGGCGCAATTCGTGACACTCAAGTCGCCATTGAGAATCAGCCCGTTGATGTACACGTTCGCGGATGCATTGCTGATCACCAGTGTTCCGGTAACCTGGACGGTCCGCCCCGTCTCGCCGCGGATGTCAATTCCCTTCGAAATCGTGATGTTCTCGGTGTACACGCCTTCCATCACCGTGATATTGTCACCCGCCGCTGCGTTGTTGATCGCCGTCTGCAGGCTCTGCCCCGGCCAGACAATGAACGATGCTGCCGGCGCGACACTCGCCAGTGCCCACAACACCATTAATGCAACCACCCAGATTCCAAGGTTTCTTGATTTCATGACGAAACTCCTGCTCTGAACGTTGCAGCTTACGAAAGTTGACCCAAAGCACGTATCGCCCTGACGTGCACAGCTATTTCGGGTCCCACTTCGTTGTAGTTCGCTTGGTTTTCCAAATCCGTCATTTCACCGGCCACATTCTTCCTGGTCGGTCCGGATTATCCTCTTGTATGACGGTGCTTGGCGCCGGCGTCATACCCCCCGTACCCCTACCCCGCCCATCCTAAACGCTAATATTAAGGTATACCGCAGTTTACCAGATTACAAACAAGATTTACCACCCGTTCTGGCATTCGCTTGGGCCCGCGTGAGATTCCGTTCGCCAAAGGCCGGGGAACTCACGACTGCAACTGGGGCAAGCGAACGCGATGGCAAGCACGATGGATTGGGCCGGCGTGGTGCTGGCGATCTTGGATCGGCTGCTGGCGGCGCTGCCGGCAACCGAACGGCAGGAACTGCTCGACTACGCCCGCTTCAAAGCCAACCGGAAACGGCCACCGCACCGCCAATCATGATGTGGGGGCGCCGCCCCCAGGCCCCTGCCAACCTGAATTATTCATGAATTTGAACAGAAGGTAGCGAAGACCGCAAAGGAAATCCCCCCCATCCAGCCTTCGCTATCTTTGCGTCCTTCTGTTCAAATTCAAAAATGCCGTGCCGGCATTTTTGAAACCGGTTCGGGGGACGACCCGGAGTGGGAAGCTCTGGCCACGTTGCCCCCCGCTGTAGCGGCGCCTGTGCCAGGCGCCCCTGGAGTTTGGCATAACTCAACGGGTGCGGTTTTCCCGTCCCAGGGGGACGGGGCGGGAATAGGCAGGGGCTTCAGCCCCTGTTCGGCCCGCCCCCCCCCATTTCGCGTGCCGTCAGGTACGCGGCGAATCGCGGCGTACCTACGGCACGCCATCATTTCATTTCCCAAAACAGGGGCTGAAGCCCCTGCCTATTTTCATTCAGTCCCTCCGGGACGAAGCCACCCCAAAACCCCGGAGTTGTGCCAAACTCCAGGGGCGGAGCCTGCTGCTCCGGCGGGAAAACCGGTTCGGGGGACGATCCGGAGCGGAAAGCTCCGGCCACTTTGCCTCACCGCGTGGCGCCGGCCGGGCCGGCGCCCAGGCGGTGGCGGAGTTGCCGGGCCGCGGCGTCTTGGGGGCGCAGGTCGAGGCAGCGGTCGACCGCCTGCCGGGCGGCGTCCGGCTGTTTCAGGGCCGCGAGAACCCGGGCCTCGCCCAGCCAGGCATCGGCCAGGTTGGCGTCGCGGGTGCGGGCCGCGCGATAATCGGCCAGCGCCCGGGCGGTGTTACCGGTCTGCTCATACAGGCGGGCCCGCTGCAAAAAGTGGCGTTCGGGGTTGTTGCCGGCCACCGCGATCGCCCGGCTGATGGCGGCAATGGCCGGTCCAAAGGCGCGCTGGGCCGCCAGGATCTCCGCCTTGCGGGCATAGGCGTCATCGTAGTCGGGCTTGAGTTCAATGGCCTTGCGCAGCTGCTCCAGCGCCTTGGGCAGGTCGCCGGCATGCTGGTAGACGCCGCCCAGATAGAGCCGGGTGCGGGCGTCCTGCGGATCACGCTCCAGGGAAAAATGCAGGTCGGCCACGGCGGCGTCGAGGCGGCCGAGCTTTTCCAGGGCCTTGGCGCGGCGCCGGTAAAGGTCCGCATTCTGGGGCGCCAGCTCAATGGCCCGGCTGAAATCCGGCAGCGAGTCCTCATAGCGGCCCATCTCCCCGAGCATGACGCCGCGCATCTTGTAGGCGGTCAGATAGTTGGGGTCCAGGGCAATGGCCTTGTCCAGGTAGGTTTTGGCGATGTCATAGCGGTTTTGGTAGCCGTAGAGCATGGCAATGGCATAATCGGCCTCCTTGTAGTCGGGGTTGATGGCCAGGGCGGTTTCAAAGGCGGCCAACGCCTGACGGTAATCTTTCGGTGTTCCGTTCAGATACGTCCATCCCAGGTTGTACCAGGCCAGGTCGAACTTGTCGTCGGCCTTGAGCGCCAGCCGGTATTCGGCCTGGACCTCCGCCGGTTTGCCGCCGGCCTGGTCGAGCACGACTCCCGCCCACAGGTGGGCCCATTTCGAATCCGGCTTGGCCGCCAGTGCCCGCCGCACCGCCTGGGACGCCCCGGCCAGATCCTTGGTTTCCACCAGCAGGGAGGCCAGGCGCACCAGGGCAAACTCATTGGCCGGCTCCAGGGCCAGGGCCTGCCCGATGGCGGCCCGGGCCCGCGGATACTCCTTCAACGCCGCCAGGATTTGCGATTCCAAAATGTAGGGCTCGGGCCGGCGGGGGGACAGGCTCTTGAGAAACAGGGCCTCGGCCAGGGCGCGGTGGGCCCGGTCAAGCTCGGGCTTGTTCAGGGGCCGGTCCAGGTTCAGCAGATTGCGCACCGAGCCCAACCCGTCAATGTAGGCACGCTGAAAGCGGGCCTCGCTGTCGTTGCCGTTGATCTCAATGGCCTGGTCCAGCAGCCCCAGGGCGACCTCGGCATTGTTCTGTTCCCGGAAAATCTGCTTGGCAACGGCGGTGTAGCGGCTTGCCATGCGCTGCACGGCTAGGTGGTCGATGAACCAGCCGAGAAAGCCCCATATGCCGCCGAGAACCACCAGGGCGGCCACCGACTTCAGCACGGTCACCGTCACGAACCGGCGCCAGCGCTTTTCACGGTTGACCTCCGCCTCGGGATAAAAATGGGCGCGGATCGCCTGCAAGTGCTCGGTCTGCCGCGTCAGATGCTCCAGTTGCCGTTCCTGGCGCTCGTTCTGCGTCCCCAAGTCCGCAATCTGCCGTTCCAGCAGGGGGATGACATCCTTGGGCAGTTGCTCGGGCATGATCGCGGACCTTATTCAGTATGATAACTTTGTTGTCAGTATCGGGGTCGGTATCGGAATCGGGATCGAACGGCCTTTGAGATTTGATGATGCCAGGGAACAGAGAGCTTTGATCGATACCGATGCCGATACCGACCCCGAGAACAGCAAAACTTCGGGTTTTTCAGTTGCGTGCGAGAGGCGAGCGCGAGCGCCGCTCCGCTGGGCGCGAAGTCCCGGTTGGTGGTGGTTTTTTCGTGCTCGCGCCCGATCATTACCGGCCGGCGGTGGCGAGCTGGTAGCGCGCGGTCCGCGCCGGACTGGCCGGCTCCATTCCGCCAAGTGTCTGCAGGTATTGCCGGGCCAGATCGCCCCGCTGCTGCGGATAGTTGGCCCCGCCATAGGTGCCGGTTTTCGCCTTGAACCGTTCCAGGATGACCGGCAACGCCGCCCCATCATATCCTGCCCGGCCGCAGATGGCCATGGCCCGCCGGTCGGCCGCCGCCTCGAAATCGACGCTGTAGCCCTGGCGGATCTTGCCGGCCATCTCCCCCGTCAGGCGGTTGAGCAGCGCAACGGCCTGCGGATCCTGCTGCTCCAGGGCCAGGTTTTTGCTGGCATCCAGGAAGGTGACCCAGTTTTCCCGGCCCACGTCACGAATGGCGTGCTGAAGTTCCACGTGCCCGACCTCGTGTCCCAAAATCACCGCCAGCTCGTCTTCGCTGCGCAAAAAACGCAGCATGCCGGTGGTGACGACAATGAAACCGCCGGGGGCGGCAAAGGCGTTGATCTCCGGGGTGTCCACCACGATGAAGCGGTAGCCGTTGTAGGGGTAGGGCGAGTCTGATCCCGCCGCCACCACCGCCCCCACCCGGGCCACATAGCGGGACACCGGTTCCCGGGGGGCCACCGGCCGGTAGGCTCCGAGAAGGTTGGCCGTGACCCCGCGCCCCAGCTGATATTCCTGCAGCGGTCCGGTTTCGTGGTAAACCAGGTTGGCCCCGGCCTGGGTGGCCCGGGCGGCGTCCTGCACCAGCGGAAGGTCCACCGGCAGAGAGCCCGCCGCGCCGGCCGCCGCCCGCATGCCGTCCGAGAGGGACGCGCATCCCGAGAGCAGCGGGAGCAGGCAAGCGCCCGCCCCCGCCACCACCGCGGCGCCGCCAAGCCATGACCGTTGTTTGAACATGGGCAATCCTCGGCTCATGGTTTGAACTCGCCGACGCGGCCGGCCCGGCGGAACGCCACCGACTCTGGCTGGGCGGGGTCGGCCGGAGGCGCCTGGCAGGCGGCGTCCAGGGCGGCCTGATTGGCGGCACCGCCGGCGGCCTGGCCGGCCGCGCCTTTCATCACGCTCATGTCCGGCTTGTCCTCGGACTCCGAAAAGCCGCGTGCCCCAACCGGAGTGGCCGCCAGATCCCCGGCTGGCCCGCCCGCCGTCTGCCGCTCATACAACGTCTCGCTGACCAGGGCGGTGGCGGGGACAAAACCGGCGGCGGCCTGGCCGGCCACCGCCACCCGGCACCAGCCGGGCACCCCGTCCTGCCGTTCCGCCGCCGGCTGGGACACCACCGCCTGCACGGTCACGTCCGTTCCATAAGGGAGCACGGTCACGACCTTGGAAAAGCCGGAGGCCTCTTGGTGGAGCGGCAGTTGCAGCACGGACACCCGCCGGGTTTCCCCGGGGGCCGGCAGGGCGGAGTCCGCCCCCGCCACTCCCTGCAGCAGGGCCGCCCCCGCCACCGCTGTGGCCCACGTCAACCGGTGAATCGCCATGAGGCTCTCCGCTCGCTGGTTCGGCGGAACTGTTCCGGGGGGGCCGTGATTCGGCATGAAGTTCCGGTTCCCGCACCGTCATCCGCAAAGCTGCGCAAACTTTAATCTCCAGGAATCCGGATGACAAGCCCGTCAATACACCATAAAGCAATCCGGCGGCCCGGCCGGGGGAAATGATATAGTACCCCCGGGGAACCGATGTAACTGTCTGATTTTAAGCGGTGGAGAACCCGATGCACACAGCACCCGTCAAGACCCGGATCGTGGCCACCATCGGTCCGGCGTCCAGTTCGCCGGCGGTGCTCGAGCAGATGATCCGCGCCGGCATGAACGTCGCCCGGCTGAACTTCTCGCACGGGGACTTCGGCACCCATCTCCAGAACATCGAGTCGATCCGGGCCGCCGCCCGGGCGGCCGGGCGGCCGGTGGCCATCATGGCGGATCTGTCGGGCCCCAAGATGCGTGTCGGCGTGCTGGGCGTGGACCGCATCGAGCTGAAACCGGGGGACCCGTTCACCCTGACCACCGAGGAGATCGTGGGCAGCCAGGAACGGATGTCGCTCAGCTTTCCCCGCCTGCCGGCGGTGGTGAAGCCGGGTGACACGCTGTCGCTCAACGACGGTTACATCCAGCTGGAGGTTCAACGCGCCACCCGGACGGACGTGGCCTGCGTGGTCCGGGTGGGGGGCGAACTGCGCTCGCACAAAGGACTCAACCTGCCGGGCATTGACCTGGGGATCAGCGCCTTCACCGAGCGTGACCGCGAATGCCTGCAGTTTGCCCTCGAACATGGGGTCGATGCCGTCAGCCAGTCGTTTGTCGAAAGCGCGGCCGACATGCAGGCGGTGCGCGCGGCGGCGCGAGCGATGGGCCACGACCCCTTTCTCATCGCCAAGATCGAGCGCGCCGGCGCCCTCGACCGGCTCGACGACATCCTGGGCGCCGCGGATGGCCTCATGATCGCCCGCGGCGACCTGGGGGTGGAGGTGCCGGTTGAGCGCATTGCCGTGGTGCAAAAGCAGATCATTCATCGCGCCAACCAACGGGCCAAGCCGGTCATTACGGCGACCCAGATGCTCGAGTCCATGACCGCGCACCGTCTCCCGACCCGCGCCGAGGCGACCGACGTCTCGAACGCGATTCTGGACGGCACGGACGCCGTGATGCTTTCGGGCGAGTCGGCTATGGGCGACTATCCCGTGGAATCGGTGGCGATGCTGAGCCGGATCGCGGCGACGGTCGAGCCCACCCGCCGTCACCTCTCCGTCAAGGAGATGTACGCCGGCGTCGACCTCCGGGGGCACGTGCGTCCCGAACACCTCGTTGCGGTGAGCATTGAGGCCAGCCTCGAGTACCTTCAGCCCGCCGCCATTTTCGTGCCGTCGCTGAGCGGCACCACCGCGCGCCGCCTGGCGGCCCTGCACCTGCCGGTTCCCGTCATCGCCGTGAGC
>Ga0265297_10003457_pt1 | contig 28496 bp, 29 predicted proteins | sample Munlanlwell13791_FD_192502 | JGI IMG/M metagenome (GOLD analysis project Ga0265297, IMG submission 192502) | Leachate microbial communities from a municipal landfill in Southern Ontario, Canada - Leachate well 137-91 | ecosystem: Engineered > Solid waste > Landfill > Unclassified | place...
AAGACATCCAAGTTCAACTGGCCGATTTCGCTGTCGGCGCCCTACAGGAACGGGATCGCGCCGAGATCGAACGCCATCTTTTGGAGTGCCCTGCCTGCCAGCGCGAATTACACGCACTGCAACAGGTGGGCACGGTGCTTGATGCACTGCCGCCGGAAGAGGCGCCTACGGGACTTTGGGACGCCATTCGTCGTGACATCGAAGCGCCCGAGCCGGAACCGGTGCGCGTGCCCTGGTGGGAGACGCTGTTCCCGGCACGATGGCCGCGGCTGGCTTACGCGGGGCTGGCGGCGACGGCGATTGTGGCGGTGGCGTTACTCATGACGGTCTCCCGGCTGGCTCCCGCCGAGGATGATGAGACGCAGGATTTCATCCAGCGCCACGGTATGTTGGCCTGGAACGACCCATTGAGCGACAAAGCCTCGCTGGGCGTGATGCTGGCCCGCAGCCAGATGGGCAGGGAGATACAATGATGCGAGCGATTCTTCTCATCAGCGTGGCGGCGCTGGCGCTGGCGGTCTCGAATGCGAGCGACACCGGCTCTCCGGCGTCAGCTGGGCCGGCGGAGCGGTTGCGAGCGGCGCAGAGCGCGGAAGAAAGGCTCACGCTGCGCGCGACATTGAACACGGCCACCTTCTCGCGGCAGGGTTCCGTGTCGTCGCAGGTGGTGGTGTGCCGAAAACCCGGCTGCTGTCGCTGGGAATACCAGGCGCCGTCATTGAAGGGACTGGTGATGATCGAAAAGGGCGAGGCGGTCATCCGCCTTGACCCGGCGCAGAAAATCGCATGCGTCGGTTGCTCATCCCGGGAGGCTGGCGCGATCGACCTGCTGTTGAAGAACTACACAGTGACGGCAGAGCGGACGGAGTCGATTATAGGCCGCGCGGCGGACGTGCTGGTCATCAAACATCGAGAGGCGGGCCACCCGGCAAAGAAAGTCTGGGTGGATCAAGCCACCAGCCTCATTCTGCGTTCGGAGTATTACAGCAGCGACGGTGAACTGACGGCGTTGACGTTCTACACGGACATCGATTGGAAACCCAAACTGGTTGGCAGTCTTTTCGACGTTCCCGACGATTGGAAAAAGGTCGCAGTCGGGGATGATCCCGGCAAGCACTGGGACCGTGAGAAATTGTCCAAAGAGGTGGGGTTCAACGTGCGCGAGCCGGCGTATTTGCCGGCGGGCTTTGCGTTGGATGGCTTTCTGCTCTACCACTGCCGTTGCGGCACAGCATCAGCTCATCTGCGTTACGTGGACGGACTGAACAGCGTTTCCGTTTTCGAGCGATTTGTGCAATGCCCCGGTCGCGGTCGCGGTCGCGGCTTTGGCTGGGGAAAGGGCCGCGGCGGCGGGCGCAATTGCGAACTGCTGGCGAACCAGCCGGGCCGGATGCTCGTCAAACAGGTGGGCGACCTGTCATACATCCTCATCGGCGATTTACCGGAGGCGGAACTGTCCAGGATTGCCGACAGCATCAAGTAAATGGAATGTGCCGACGGTATGTCTCGTCTTTTCGTGTGGAACAGCGAAAAGGAGTGACGAACGCGACATGAAACCAAGATTGATGCGAACGGTGAACTGGCTTTTATACGCCGGATTCTGTGCCCTCACCGGCACCGGGTTGTTGTTATCCTTCCGTATGCCTCCGGGCAGCCGGGGCGGGCGCGGCTTGGAATTTCTCGGTTGGGGGCGGCACGATTGGGGCGATGTCCATCTTTGGATCGCGCTTGCCGTCATCGCGCTGACCGTGGCGCATCTCGTCCTGAACTGGGCGTGGGTAAAGAAAGTCGGGAGCGATGGTCGGCATTGGGGATTGCTGGGCAGGGGGAGTATCGGTTTGGCGCTTGTGGTTGTGTTCCTAGTGCTGCCAGTGACACGTCAGCAGGGTCTCGAAACCGAACGGATGGGCCACAATGCCATAGGGTACACGGCTGGCCACTGACATCGAGCGCGGCTAGGAAAATCTGACAGTCAGACGGTTCTTGTTCGATGAATCAAGAAGGGCAGTGAACTTGGTCAGCGATTTCCCGGCGAAGCCTTTGATGAATGTGCCGTCTGTCTTGAAGGTCGAATGCCCCAGACTCGCACAGCGAAACTCCTTCGCGTCGTGCTGGTACTCCACCTCCGCGCCGCGGTGAGGGCATTTGATGGAGACGACCGCATAATCGCTGTCACCGGTGCGTGCGACAATCAGGGACTGCGGCAGCTTCACGTCAGCAATCTTGACGGAGCCGCCGACCTTTGCCAGCGCGGCGACTTTCTCCAACGAAATTGTCAGCTTGTTGCTTTCGATGGTGTAAGCGTCAGATGGAATCGGCGGGGTGTTGCCAACCTTGGTGAAAGTGGCGCAGCCACCGAGGCCGCAAATGCAAGCGCCGGTTCCCGCAACGGCAGCGTTACCTATGAATTTCCTGCGACTGATCTTGGACATATTCATTCTCCAGATTGTGCATGCTCCAGTTCCGGCGACCGCTCGTCAATGATTGGCTTGGGATTGTTGACTGTCTGAATCCTGCCCTCGAATCCCAATAAACTCCAGCCGCGTCCCGACACTGCAACCAACGCAGTCGTTGGGGAAAGCCGACCATAGCCGGGCTGTTGCAGCCATGCCCGTGCAATGGGCCGGTCCAACCCGCTGAATGCCGAGCTGCCGAAATGCCTGGATCGTCTGCTCGATTCGTTCCGGCTTGGCGTTGAGCAGGTGCATTCCACCCAGAACGGTGTGAATGGGTTTGCCGCCGGTAATCTGGCGGATGTGCTGCAAGGTGTTGACGACGCCCGAGTGCGCGCAGCCGAGGACGACGACGATGCCCTCTCTTGTCTCGAAGAACAGGGATTGGTCGTCGGTCAGTGGGTCGGGCTCGTTGCATTGCTCATCGAGAAAGAATTGGCCACCCGTGTCTTCGAACAGTGTGAGTCGTGGAACCTTGCCGGTGACGAAGATGCCGCCGGCGACTTCTGTGACGTCCGTGGTCCAGTGCACCGAAGCTTCCCGCTCGCGTAAAGCTTGCGCCGCGGAAGCGATCATGCCGGCAGATACCGTGCGGCCATCGTTACGGCGAGCGTATTTGGCTGCAAGGGCCGCCGGATGAACGAAGACTTGGGCTTGCGGCGATGCACTCAGAATTGTGGCCAGTCCGCCGGTGTGATCGAAATGGCCATGGCTCAGCACCACAGATTGTGCTTTCTGCAAAGACACTCCCAAGGTCTGTGCGTTGGCCTGTAGCAACTGGCTCTGGCCGGTATCAAACAGAAGACTCTGCGCGCCCGCCTGGATCCAGACCGCCCAACCGTGTTCCGCCAACAGGCCGCGCGTGTTGACGCTGTTTTCAACGAGGACTGTCAGAGAGATGTGTTCGTTCATGAAAGGGAAGCCTCCTATGCGGTTCAGACACTGGCGCAAGGCAGAGTCGCCACCAGCACTTCCTGGTTGCAACCTTTGCTCAGTTGCGCGACCAAGCCGCGCTTGCGCAGGAAACGTTGCAGGTCGCGGAAATGATGGACTTCGTGCTGATGGATTTTCCCTTCGGCGCGATGAATGCGATCCATGATATGAAAGCCGCGCGGGCTGAAGTCAGCGAGAACGATTTTGCCGCCGGGTTTGACCACGCGCAGCATTTCCATCAACACCCCGCGAAAGTGGGGGATATGATGCATCGCGTTGAAGGTCACTGCCGCATCAAATGTGCGGTTCCGCCACGGCAGCCGTGCCGCGTCCCGGAGGATGAATTTGATTTTGGCTTCCACGCCGGCAAAACGGGCGTTGAGCCGGGCGCACGCTTGTTCTTCGGCAGCAATGTCCACGGTAGTGATAGCCGTGCTGTGCTTGGCCAATTCAACGAGGAAGCGCCCTTTGCCGGTGCCGATTTCGAGAACCGACTCGCCCAACGGCAAGGACTGGGCCAGAGCAAAGACGATGCCCTTCGGGAGGTCGTAGCCGAATGTGCGGAAAAACGCTTCCCGTTCGAGCAGTTGGCGGTGGTTGGCGAGCACTTCTTTGCTTCGATGGCCAGTGAGTTGATTCCGTTTTCGTTGGTTGGTCATGGTTTGACGGGTTGTAAACTGCTTTTATGCCTTGGCCGCGACCTCAGCCGGCTGGTGCGGGCGATGATGTCCAGAAAATGTTCGAGGTGCATCTGCTTTGAACAGCGTGACCGGCGTTCGTCGCAGCATCGCCGACGCACACCCATTTTATCGGCCGAACAACAGACGATCGAGTATATTCAATATTTGCGTTGGTGTGCCGCTCCATTATGCGTTCTTGACTCATGCGACTTTGTACAAGTGGCGTTGTTGTTTGGCCGATCGTCAGCGCGAACTGGCCGATGAAATCTGAGCGGCCTTGGCGAGGCTCAGGCCAAACTCCAGCATCGGACCAACGACGCGGCTGCAATCGCCCAGCACGTCATCCAGCGCACTGACAAAAGTGCGCGCGTCATCCTCAGTGCTAACCAGCGGCGGCAGAATCTTTACGATGTCGTGCGCGTGGGCGGCGACCTGCGCGAGAATGCGGTGCTTCTTGAGCAGGTTGCTAACGATAATTTGCGGAAACAACGACTTATCGGCCGCGTGGATCGTCTTCCACGCCATCTTTGCCTGAAACCCGCGCGGCTCCTGGAACTCGATGCCGATCATCAGGCCCTTGCCGCGGACTTCTCTGATCAGGTCGTGCTTTCCCTTGAGCTTGTTTAGCTCGGCGAACAGAAACTCCGAGAGCTTCCGGCCGCGCTCGATGAGATTCTCGTCTTCCAGCACGTGCAGTGTGGCCATGGCAGCGGCCATCGCAAGGTTGTTCCTGCCAAACGTCGTTGAATGCACCACACAGCGGTCCATCCGCGAGAAAATCTTCTGATAAATCTCCCGGCGCGAAATGAACGCTCCGCACGGGACGTAGCCGCCGCTGAGCGTCTTGGCCAGCGTGATGATGTCCGGCTCCAGATTCCAATGCTGGAAGCCGAACATCTTCCCCGTGCGCCCGAAGCCGGTTTGGACTTCGTCGCTGATGAACAGCGTGCCGTATTGGCGGCAAAGTGCCTGCGCCGCCGGCAAGAAATCATCCTTTGGAACATCCAGCATCTTCCCCTGGCAACACTCGAAGATGAACGCGGCCACGTCGCGCTTCGCCAGAAAACGCTCCAGCGTGGCGATGTCGTTCATCTTGATCTTCTCGCTGCCCGGCAACAGAGGCTCGAAACCTTCGCGGAAACTCTCCGCTCCGTTCACACTAAGCGCGCCGAGTGTCAGCCCGTGAAACGCGTGATCGAGATAAACGACTCGCGACCGGCCGGTGGCAGCCTTGGCGAACTTCAACGCTCCTTCCACCGCCTCCGTGCCACTGTTGCAGAAAAACACTGCGTTCAAGTGCGGGGGGCAGCGTTTCACCAACTCTTCGGCCGCCACACCGCTGAGGAACGCGCAATCGAGTTGCACCATGTTCGGCAGGTCAAGATCAAGGACGTCGCGGATAGCTTTCTGCACCGCCTGATGGTTCCGTCCGATATTGAACACGCCATAGCCGCTGATGTAGTCGAGGTAACGGTTGTCCTCCTTATCCCAAAGGTATTGGCCCTTGGCACGCGCATACACCTTGTCAAACCCGATGGTGCGCAGCACTTTCACAAGTGTTGAGTTTACATAGCGCTCATGCAGCGTGTAGTTCTCGCCCAGCCGATCCGTGACCAGTGTCTTGATGTCTATAGGCATGTTGTTCTCCGGCTAACCGACGTTATTCATATGAGAACTTCAGACATGTGATCGGGGTCTCACACGGCATTGCTGCCGCAGGCCAGTTCTATACGCCACCTTTTGAATATCGAGGCGGCAATCCCATTTGCACCTTCGCCGCGGGCGTGAGTTCGAGTTTCATGCCGGGCCGTTCCCAATCGGTCTCAGGGGCGTTTGTCTCCGTTGGCCAGCATCGCGGCTGCTTTGCTGACGACGCGGCGGATGTTCTCTTCCGTCACCGGACTCTTGCCTTTATGCAAACCGACGGCGCTCATGTCAAAATGCACAAAGCGATGCAGCCCGGCGTTTTCAAATGTGCGCCGTGAGCAGGCCTTGGGGCAGCCGTCCATCAACAGCACGCGGGTCGCGTATTCGGCATTGAACATCATGTCCCCGTCGCGCGCGCCGATGCCGGCCAGACACGACATGTTGGCAATACCATCACGGCTCATCTGCCGCGCGGCGCGGTCGGTCAACTCACCCACGTCGGCCGAACCGCCGCAGACATAGACCACGAAAGTTTGTTTGGTTTCTTTGATTTCCATGTTGATGTTCCTTTGGTTTTGAGAGTCCGCCTGATGTCACTTGCGCTGATCGCGCGCAGCGCCGAATCCGGCCAACGCCAACATGGCGCGGCAGTCGGCGGTGGTGATTTCCTTGCTCTGCCGCCAGAGCGCCGTTGTGAAACCGTCTTCGCGCCGGTCCGGGGTCATCGCAGCGGCGGCTGGCTCGCCGGCTTCCGGATAGAGCGCGTTGGCCCCGCTCATCAAGCCGATCACGTTCGACTCGTGAACCGCTATGCTTGCCAGATGTTTCTGCTGTGACGCAGCCAGCGCGATCACGGCCACGATCTGCGCGAGTCTTGCGAGGGAAATCTGGCCCTGCTCGTAAAGCGGAGACCCTGGCACGGAAAATCGTCGCATTGCAGCGTGTTGACGGCAGGGCAAATCAACGCCCAACCAGATCTGTTCCACCAATTCGCTCGGTGTGTGTTCGGGGCCGATCGGCTCGCACGAGTTATACCAGTCCAAGTCCATTTCGAGGATCTTCTCGATCGTCGCGTGTCGCTGCGCTGGCGACACGCGGGTATCCACTCCCTCGCGCAGACGGCACACATGGTAGGCGCCTGAGACACCCGCGGCTCGTAGAGCCGCCAATTGACTCAACTCCAAGTCACCAACGTTTGCGAGAATTTGCAGGTCCGGCGGGACTGCTTTGCGCACCGCAGCGCAGAGGTCGAGAAACCAGCCAAAACCAAACCGGTGCATGGTCATGAGGAACACGCCCTTTGCACCGCCGCGTGCGAATCCTTGGCATCTGGCAACAACCTCTTCCGTGGACAAGCACGACGCTTCAATCGTTGTGTGCGGTTTGGCGAAAGCACAAAAACCGCAGCCGCCGTCGCACGGACCCATATCCACCCCAATCTGACCCAGTAAAAGGGCCGTGTTGGAGAAACGCTTTCGCGCAACATCGTTGCCTGCGGATCGCAGGAGCGACGCCTCCAGCGAGTCTTCGCGAAGCGATAGGAGGTGTTCGGCGTCGCCCTTGCTGATGGTGCCGCCGTCCAGGACGCTTCGAAGAATGGCTTCGGTTCGGTTATTGGTTGCCATGGCACCCGCCCGGTTTCGCAGTGTGACTATGGCCGCAGGAGGCGGATGTGTTATCACAAGCGTTATCTCCTGTCGTCAGTCGCTGTTCCAAGTATCGCATGGCGAGTTCTTGTGGCTTCTCCCTCGGTGCGCCTACGACGACATGAATTCCGTTTTGCGCAAACAGTTGTTTCGCCATTTGGCCCATGCCGCCTGCAATGATGATGTGAACACCTTGCTCGTGCAGCCAGCGTGGCAAGACTTGCGGCTCGTGTGGCGGTGGCGTGATAAACGTCTGGCCGAGGACGGTTTTCGTGGCGGGGTCGGTTTCAATCAGGGCAAATTGTTCGCAATGACCGAAGTGATCGGACAAGTGTCCGTCGGCCAGGGGGATGGCAATTTTCATAGTTGGTTTTTGGCTGGTTTGTTGGGTTTGGCTGGCTGAAACACGCGGTGCCACGCCGGCCAAAATAGCCCGCACGATCTCCGCGAAAGCTTTGATTTGCGGGCTGGCCAACGACTGCGCCGCAAACGGCTGGCCACTGTCGCCTGAAGTCACGATGTCGGTCAAGAGCGGGATGCGGCCCAGAAACGGGACGCTCATTTCGACGGCCAGTTCTTCACCACCGCCGGTCTTGAACAGGGCGGTGGCGTGGCCGCATTGCGGGCAGGAGAAGCCGCTCATGTTTTCCACCACGCCCAAAATTGGCAGTCGCACTTGCTCGCAAAACGCGATGCAGCGGCGCACGTCCGTAATGGCAAGTTGTTGCGGCGTGGTGACGACCACCGCACCGGCAGGCCGGCCGGCGAGTTGTGCGACAGCCAACGGTTCATCGCCGGTGCCGGGCGGCGCGTCCACTACCAACACGTCGAGATCGCCCCACTCCACGCCGCCCAACATTTCCTCGATGGCTTTGTATTTCATCGGCCCGCGCCAGATGACCGCGTCGCGTCCGCTTTTGAGAAACAGACCAAGCGACATCACTTTCAGGCCGGGACGAAACTCGACGGGCTGCAACATCTCGCCGTCAAACTCCGGCAAACGTCCTTCCAAACCGAGTAGCGTGGGAATGCTCGGACCATGCACGTCCACGTCGAGCAGACCGACGCGTTTGCCGGCAGCGGCCAGCGCGACGGCGAGGTTGACGGCGACGGTGCTCTTGCCAACACCGCCTTTGCCGGAAAGCACGAGCAGTTTGAATGCGATACGGCTCAACCGGCGGCGTAATGTCTCGTCCGCCTTTTGTGGCGTTCTTGGCACCGCGCCCGGTGCGGGCGCGGATGCCTCGGCTGACGGATTGCTCACTTGCTGTCCCAACGCAGCCCGCAGCGTTTTTAGGGCAAGCACGGGACAGTGCTTGTGATCTTCGGGCAAGCCGCCGATGGCCTCTTCCACTTGTTGCGGTGTCAGACGCGCCGCTTCCTCGATCGTCTTGCCCTCCGCCATGCTTGCTGTCATCGCCCCGCAGGCGATGGAGGCGCCACAGCCGTCGGTGGTGAATGTCGCGCGAAGGATGTGGCCGGTATCAATCAGCAGCCAGAACTCCATGGTATCACCACACGGGCCGGTGATCCGGGCATTGGCGTTGGCGCTTTTCAACGGGCCAAAACTGGCAGGGAGTTGTCGTGTCGTGTTCATGAAATCAATGGTTGCAACGTCGCCCACACCTGCCGGATTTCCCGCGCCGCACGACTATCGCCATTTTCCACTACCGCGCGGCCGCGACGTTGGGCCTCGTTGAAGGTGTCACAGTAACTGATGCGCCCGGCCACATGGGCACCGGCGCTTACGGACTCACGTTCGATGTGTTCAGTCAGGGCGGGGTTCAAATCCCACTTGTTCACGCAAACGGCCGCAGGCAGGTCAAAGTGCTTGGCTAGTTTCAACACGCGCAGGAGGTCGTGAATGCCCGATGGCGTCGGCTCGGTCACCACCAGCGCCAGCGACGCGCCGGTAATGGACGCGATGACTGGGCAGCCGATGCCGGGTGGTCCGTCCACTACGATGAGCGTCCGGCCGGTTTCGCTCGCGATACAGCGCGCCTGGTCGCGGACGATATTGACGAGCTTGCCGGAGTTGCCGTGGCCCGCCGACAAACGCGCATGGACCATCGGACCGTAACGCGTCTCGGAAACGAACCATTCGCCGCCGACTGATTCGGTCATGCTTGCCGCGCCATTCGGGCAGAACTCGGCGCACACGCCGCAACCTTCACAGCCAATGTCGTCCACGCGATACGTGCGCGCGACATCGCCGTGGCCAGGGCCGTTGAAAAGGATGGCCTCAAACCGGCAGAGCTTCGCGCAAATGCCGCACGCCAAGCATTGCGCAGGATCAATCTTCGCGCGCCGTCCGCCTGTGAAGTCTTCGCGCCGCTGCACACGCGGTGCGAGCACCAGATGCAGGTCCGACGCCTCCACATCGCCGTCTGCCAGCACGGCCTGCTCCGCCAGCGCTGCGAACGACGCTACTACCGAAGTCTTGCCGGTGCCGCCCTTGCCACTGATGACGACCAATTCGCGCGCTTGGCTGGCACCCGGAGTGGGATGTGTTTGAGTGGGTGTCTCGGCAATCATGATGTTGTAACGCAGACCGGGGATGACAACCGATGCACGAGTTGTTCCATTTCGTCGCGCCAGCCGGGCACGGCGTCGCAGATCAACTCTCCGCACGCATACGCCTCGGCCACTGCCCGGTCGTCCAACAGCCGCGCGAGCACCTCAATCCCGTTGGCCTCAAGAAAATCGTCCAGTTCACGAAACACCGTGCCGGCGCGGTTGATCACCACGCCGCACGGCAACTCCAGCGCGCGGACCAAATCCACCGCGAGCTTCAAATCGTGCAAGCCGAATGGCGTTGGCTCCGTCACCAGCAACACGTAGTCGCTGCCCCGCAGTGTCTCGACGACCGGACAGCCCGTGCCTGGCGGCGCATCGAGCACCGTCCATGCGGCTTCGGGTGCTGTCTGTTTCACGACGTGGATCACCGGCGGGCCAGATGGTTCGCCGACGTTGAGCCGGCCATCCACGAACAACAGCTTCCCACACTCGCCGGTGCGGACGGTGCCAGTGCGATGCAGCACCTCACTGATCGCCTTATTGGGACACACCATCGCGCAGCCACCGCAAGCATGGCAAAGTTCGCTGAACACCACCACCCGCTCACCCAAGCAGACCATCGCCCCGAATTGACAGAAGCGCGCGCATACACCGCACAGTGCACACCGGTCGGCGTCCACTTGCGGCAACAGCCGGACCACCGGCCCCTCGGATTGAATGCAGGGCTTGAGAAATAGATGACCATTCGGTTCCTCGACATCGCAGTCCAGATACGCCACCGACTGGCCGTGGCGCGTCAGTGTCACGGCCAGGCTTGTTGCAATGGTGGTTTTTCCAGTGCCACCTTTGCCGCTGGCGACAGCGATCCTCATGCGTTTCCGGTCGGCTTTTCGCTTTGCGTCGGCGCATCTTTTGTAGAGATCTGACTGATGCGTTGTTGAACCGCATTGAGCGTTTGCTGCAAGAAACCAACTTGCTTTCGCAACTGCTCCAGTTCATTGCCTGTTGTTGGCGCCTGCGCGGGTTGGCCGAACGCCGGCATTCCCATAGCAACCCGCTGCCAGCCAAACAAACCGGTCGTGCGAAACCACCGCCGCCAGCCGTGCCCTCGTCCCCAGCCTCCGGATGCGTAGCCGGGCTGTCCCGCGCCGCCGCAAAGACCGGCACCGCGGCCTGTCATTGGACCGTTTCCAAACGGTCCTGTTCCGTCTCCTCGTGGCATTGTCTTATCCTTCCTTTCTTATTAAGACTTGTTGATTCCGTTCAGACTTCTGCAGATTGAAATCTCCGCCAGGATCAGTGGCCCTGAACATCGGCCGTGGCAGCGGCGGTCAGTTGGCCGGCGCGGAAAGCCTCCACCGCGTCTCGCACCGTGCCGGCCACACCGACGTAGACATCGATCCCGGCCGCGCGCAGCGCCGTGAACGCCTTCGGGCCAACATGGCCGCTTAACACGGCGCCTACGCCTTTTGCGGCGATCACTTGTGCAGTTTGCACACCGGCTCCTTGCATCGCGTTGGCGCTGGACGCGTTATCCACGAGCGCGACTTCGTTTGTTTCCGTGTCATACACTAGAAAGCACCGCGCCCGCCCAAACCGTGGGTCCACGGTCGCGTTCAAATCCGTCCCTTGAGAACTGATGGCGATTTTCATGGTCAATCATCTCCGTGCTTCTATGGATTCATCGGGCCAGCCGCGCGGGACATTCCTCAACCGCGCCGCCGACACAAACCGCCGGACCACCGCGGATTCCCGCAGCCCGGCATCAAGAACTCGGCCCATCGTTGTCGCCGGCCACAGAACGCCCGCAGCACGGCATTCACCTCGCCGCACAAATTCGGCAGAACCTGCACACCTGCGGACTGCAATGCCCGCAGCATCGGTTCCGAAACCGCGCCACAGAGCAACACCTGCACGCCCAACTGCGCGAGCGCCCGCGCCCGCGCATCCGGCGATACCGCGTCGAGCGCGACTTCTTTGCGGTCCACATCCGCGCCACGGTGCCGGCGCACGACCAATACCCGCGCCGCCGTGTCGAACACGGGTGATACGCGTTCTTCCCAGATTGGTATGGCGACAATCACGACTGCTATAGAGCGCGTGCCGTGCCAATGCGTGCATTCGGGTGCTTGAAAACCAGAACCATGCTGGGAGCAATGGCTTGGAACGCGCACATCTCAGATTGGGAAAGTCGTAACCGTGGCAAATTGCGCTGCCGGCTCTGCCGACCGTGGCGAAGTGCAAGACGGCTGAGATCGCGTGAAACGCAGAAACAAGGAAGGATGGCGGTCCAGCGGAGTGTTCGTGTGTCACTTCCTGCACATCTCAGGGCACTTCTTACGGTTTCCCATGCTCCACCCCAGGCACAGACCATTCTGAAATGTTCAGGAAGACAGCCATTCCCGTGGCCAGAAAGATCTCGCGGATAGCGCCCACGAAGTTGCGAGATGCAACGTGCGTTTTACAGGGCCGCCGTGATTCGTGAGGCCCGTTGCCACCCTGCCCTTGTGCCAACGTAGGTCGTAGGACTGCGCCAGCCGTCAGCCGTTGCCTGCAAGCTTGTTGTTTGTGGTCTCGCTGGAAGGAGTCTTCAGCTTCAGCCTCTTGATCTTGCGGAACAGAGTGCTGGCGTTGATGCCCAGTTCGCGAGCGGCGGCGGCGTGGTTGTTCTTGTGCCGGCGCAGGGCGTCTCGAACCAACAACTTTTCAATCGCCGTCAATGTCATGCCTGGCCGGAGGACCGACGTCAGGCCCGCCGACTCTCCACGCAAATGCGGCGGTAGGTGCTCCAGTCCGATCAGACCACCTCGGCACAGCACGAACGCGTGCTCAATAATATTTTCCATCTCGCGCACGTTGCCGGGAAAGTCGTGTTCCATCAGCCGAGCCAGCACGACGTCGGACACGCCGCCGATGTCGCGGCCCTTGAGCCGGTTGAACCGTGCGATGAAATGCTCGATCAATAGCGGGATGTCCTCACGCCGGTCGCGCAGCGGCGGTAACTCGATCCGAACGACATTGACGCGGTAGAAGAGATCCTCCCGAAACTTTCCCTCGCGCACGAGCGCCGCCAGTGACTTGTTGGTCGCGGCGATGATGCGCACATCGCACTTGATCGGTTCGACCGCACCGAGCGGCTCATAAACGCGCTCCTGCAACACGCGCAGCAACCGCGACTGCATTGCGGTCGAGATGTCGCCGATCTCGTCGAGCAGAATCGTGCCCCCCTCGGCTACTGCGAAGCGGCCGGGCTTGTCCTTGCGGGCGTCGGTGAACGCGCCGGCTTTGTAGCCAAACAATTCGCTTTCCAACAGCGTGTCCGGCAGCGCCCCGCAGTTGATCGCCACGAACTTCTTTGCGCGACGACGGGACAAATCGTGGATGGCGCGGGCGAACAACTCCTTGCCAGTGCCGCTGGGACCTTCGACCAGCACGGTGCTATCGCTTTCGGCGACGGCGGGCAGGAGGTCGAACAACTGCCGCATCACCGAACTGCGCCCGATGATGTCGGCGAACGAGTTCTGCTGCTCCGCTTGCTCGCGCAATTCTGCTACCAGCCGCAGGTCGCGGAAACTCTCAATGCCACCGATGGCCTTGCCGCGGTCGTCCTTCAGGACTGCCGTGGAAATACTGATAGGGATTTTCTCGCCGCGCGCGTCCACGATATACACGACCTTGTTTACTACGGGTCGTTTGGCAGCAAGGGTTTGTTTGAGGGCGCAGGCGTTCTCGCAAATGCTGGCGCGGAACACGTTGCAACAACGACGGCCGACCGCCTCAGTGCGCTTGATCCCCGTAATCTGCTCCGCCGCGCGGTTGAACGACGTGATTTTCCAATCGGCATCCACAGTGAAGACACCGTCCGGCACAAAATCCAAAAGGTTGCTGGTCATAACAACCGGTCTTTCATCAACGCGGCATTGGCGCGCCTGCGACCCGGATGTTGTGTCGCGCGATTTGCCAGTTCGCCACGTCAGCATGCCTGGAACACGCGAAGACGACTCTCAACATCTGTTGGAGTTTGAAGCCTGTCATGTTGGTTGAAACGCGTCTTGCTCACTGATGGTGGCAATCGCCTTCACCGTGATGCGCGCAGGCATTCTCCAAACCGATCTTGGGGAGGCGGCCTTGGTTGAACTGCGCCACGGCTTCGGCCAACGTCTGTGCGGGGGATTGATAGACGGCGATGCCAGCCCGCTGGAGGCCGTTCACCGCGCCCGGGCCGATGCCGCCAACAATCACCGCGTCCACTTGCCGGCCGGCCAGTGCCCGCAGGGGATTGCAGGCCCCGTGAACGTGAGTCTGATCGCGGTTGGCCAGCGGCTCCACGGTCATCGTTTCAGAGTCCACCAGCACAAACAATGGCGCCGACCCGAAATGCCCATACACGACACTGTTCAACCCTTCATCTGCTGCAACTGGAATACAAAGTTTCATGATTATTTGCCTTTCTTTTGTTTGCGGACAGATGCCGTTCTGGTTGAACAGCAAACCTGCCCGGAATTCACTTTCCCGCCGCAACAGCCGCCGCGTCTGGCACTGTGGCGCTGCCCGCAACCACACGGTCCACGTCCCATCCCTTGCCCGGTTTGAGCAGGGCCAGTTCCATCACCTTTTGGCATTTGGGTCATTCCTTTCAAAACCACGGATCCGCCTTCCAAACAGAGCGCCTTGCCGTGGATCAGCGCGTCTGCCACTTTCCGGCGCGCCTGCTCGATGATTCGGGCAAACGTTGCACGCGAAATCCTCATCTTCTTTGCCGCATCCTCTTGATAAAGCGCTTCCAAGTCCGCCAGCCGCAACGCCTCCACTTCATCAAGGGTTAAAGTGACCTGTTCCAGCTCAAGCATGGGGATGCCCCTGGGCTTGAAATAAACAGCCGCCGGAAGATTCCGGACGTGTCTTAGGCAACAGGGCCTTGGCATAAGCGTATATTCAGGGCGGACGGTTATGAGAATATGCTCATAACTATTACGCGTCAATTGATATCTTGTGCCCCAATAACAGGGGACTCATGCCGCCTATGTGGCTTGGAACGTGCCCCGAAAACACATGGCGGCATGAGGCTGTTTCTACCACGTCAACGTTTATGGTTCAGAAAGCGCTGAAATAAATGGAATGCGGTGCTGGGGCTCCTCGTCTTGTCTGGCAGTTAATACGATGAGATTGGCGAAGAACTTCAAAGAAGGAGAACGATGATGAAACGGACATGGCAGATTCTGATGATGGGCAGCCTGGTGCTGGCGTTGACGGCGGCATCTGGTTTTGCGCAGGGACGCGGCTATTGTGGCCAGGGACGGGGCTGGTGCGGTCAGGGCGGCGGACCGGGCGCGGGCTGCTGGTTGACGCGCGTGACGCCGACCGATCCAAAGGAGAAGGCATTCGTCGAACAGGTGACGAAGCTGCAATCGGAGATTCGCGACGAACAGATGGCGCTGGCTACGCTCCAGAAGAGCGGTGCGAGTTCCGCTGCGCTGGATGCGCAGAAGGCTGTTCTGGAGAAACTGCGCGTGCAGTTCCGTGAGTTGATGACGCAGAACAAGGAACTGCAACAGCAGATCATCAAGCGCTGCGGCGGTGGCGCTGGATGGTGCGGCGGACGCGGCCCCGGCTGCTGGGCGAATTGTCCTCTCGGCACGGCGGCTCCAGCCTGTGGCGTATGCCCGAGTTGTCCGTGGATGAAGTGAGGTTCTGGACCTGATTTCAGAACCGACGTGAGGCGGTTGTGCGACAGCGCAACCGCCTCGGTTGTTCAAGAAGACAAACGAGCGCGTCAGGCGGGATGGGGCGGAGGTGGTTGCTTCTTCGCTATCTGTTCTTCGATCTGCTTCAGGATGTCTTCAGCGCCAACGAACTTGTAGTCGTCAATCGTCAGCCGCCGGCGCTGGCCGTCTTGCATGTAGAAGGCGTAGGCGATGCTCTTGCGTTCCCATTTCCGCTTATCCACGCTGATGAATGTGTCCAGAGGCACGCGCTCGCCGCCCACACCGCAGACGGTCTGGCCATCGCTGCTCATTTGCTTGCGGCGGCCGATGATGAGCCAGACGATGGTCATGCTGCCCGCCGCGACGCAGATCGCGCCGAGCACGAATTGCGTCTTGAGTTCGGCGGAAGAGTAGGGGGCTGGATGATCCTGGCCGGGCCAGCCGTTCTTGGCGGCGAACGCGCTCCACTTTGCGGTTTCGCCTCGCGCGACGGCGGCCTGGTGTTGGGCGATGCGCTCGTTGTGTTTCGGGTAGGTGATGGAGCCGTCGTAGAAGAACCAGAGTCCGAAGCCGACGCAGAACGCCATCTGCATCAACATCCGGTTTCTCCACTCGCGCGAGATCGTGGTGACGACGTTCATGAGTCGCGGCCTAGAGCTTCACTTCCCTGTTCTCGCGCGCGGAGGCGCGGGCCGCGTCGAGCAGTTGTGTCAGGTTGCGCGCGTCGTCCACAGTGATGTGCGTCGGTTCGTTGCGGAGAATGGCGGCGAACCATTGCTGCAAGGCGCTTGGCCGCGGCTTGGGCATCCTCACACGCTGCCACGCCGGCGCGAAGCCGTCCGTGGTTTGACGTTTGATGTAGGTGACGGGCGGGTGGCCCGGCATGTCGCGCACGGCGGTGCCTTCGGTGCCGTAAACTTCCCAGAAACTCGGCCCGGCGCCCTGCACATAGCTGAAGTCGAGAATGCCGACAGCCTTGTTCTTGAACTCGACCACGACGACGCCGTTGTCGGGGATCGGATACGCGCCGCTGAAGTTGACGCACTTGCAGAGCACACTGGCCGGCTCGCCGAGCAGCCAGCGCATGGCGTCGAGCGTATGGCAGGCGATGTCGAACAACGCGCCCGGGCCGGCGGACCTTTCGTCGCCGAACCACGCGCTGCCGTTCTTGAACCATTTCTCCAGCGCCGCGCCGTGGCCCATGCGGAACCGAGCGGTTGCGATTTTGCCCAGCGTGCCGTCGTCGATGAGCTTCTTCAGCAGCAGCGTCTCAGACTTGCTGCGCTGCGGCAGGGAGATCATGAATTTCACACTACTGGCTTTGATCTCCCGCGCCACCTCGTCGGCCTCGGCGAGGGTCAGGGTCAGTGGTTTCTCGGTGAAGATGTGTTTGTGGGCGTGGGCGGCGGAGACAAGGATCGTGCGGTGCTTGCTGCTCTCGGAGCAGACGATGACCGCGTCCACGTCCTTGCGGCTGAGCACGCGGGCGAGGTCATTGTCGAACGGCACGCCGAGTTCCTTGGCTACGGGTTCGCCGCGGGCGGGGTCGTCATCCCAGACGCATGCAATCTGGACATCCTGGGAATTGCGCGCTTCCTGCGCGTAGCTGTTGACATGCAAGTGGGCTGTGGAAAGTAGTGCTATTCGGATCATGGCATGAGTCTAGCGGTGTCACGTGGCGTAATTCCAGTGGATTTTGACAAACCGCATCTACCCGTTGCGCTTGGCGAAGCGCAATGCTACTTTGCGCGGTGCTTGACGCCAAGAAATCCAGGAATGGGCTGACCATCGCCCACCGTTCACATCCGCGGACCTACCGCGAATTCTGCTACGTTTACCCCGTCATCTCGCGCCGCAGCCACGGTTTATCCGTTGGCATCAATCTGAGTCCGAGCAAGGCGTGTAATTTTTCCTGCGTCTATTGCCAGGTGGACCGCGCGACGCCATCGAAGGCCTCCAAGCTCGTGCTGGCGACGTTGGAGCACGAGTTGCGACAAATGGTGGATCTGGTCCGTTCCGGCACGCTTGCGAGCGAGTATCCGTTCAACACCGTGATGGACATGGCCACGCACATCAACGACATCGCGCTCAGCGGCGACGGCGAGCCGACGACGGTGCGGCAGTTTCGGGAGGTTGTCGAAGTGGTGTCGCGAGTGAAGCGCGAGATGGCATTGCAGGACACGAAGGTGGTGTTGATCACTGATTGCGCCGGGCTCGACCGGACGGATGTGCAGACAGGACTCAAACTGCTGGACGAGGACAACGGCGAGATATGGGCCAAGCTCGACGCTGGCACGGAACTGTATTTCAAGCAGGTGAACCGGACAGCGATTGCGTTCAGCCGCATCCTGAAGAATCTCGCGCTCACCGCCCACTCGCGGCCCATCGTCATCCAGAGTCTTTTCATGCGGCTTCACGGGGAACCGCCGCCCTCCGTCGAGATCGAAGCCTACTGCGGGCGGCTCAACGAGATCATTCGGTCCGGCGGGAAAATCAAACTCGTTCAAGTCTATACCGTTGTGCGCAAGCCGCTCGAGACGTGGGTGGAACCGCTGAGTGAGGCGGAACTCGATTCCATTGCCGGGCAGGTTCGCGAGAGGACCTTGCTCCCGGTCGAGACGTTTAGCGGCGGCAAAGGGTGATCTGGGCGCGCTCCTGCCCGCGGCGCTATTCCACGGTGTTTCTCAACACGCCAATCGGCGAAATCTCAATCTCGATGAGGTCGTCGTGGTTGAGCGTGAAGTCCGCGGGCGGCACGATGCTTGTGCCGGTCAGCAGAAAGACGCCGGGAGCATAATCGTTCTCGCGGAAAAGATAATCGGCGAGTTCCTCAAAGCTGCGGTTCATCCCTGCCACGCCGGCCTGACCGTGAAACACGAGCACCTGGTCGCGCTCGATCCGCATCGTGATCTCCAGCGCCTTCGGGTCGGCGACATCCTCCTTGAGCAGGATGCAGGGTCCCAACGCGCAACTGCCGCGATACACCTTGGCTTGCGGCAGGTAGAGCGCGTTCTCGTCCGCGAGGTCACGCGAGCAGAGGTCGTTGCCGATGGTGTAGCCGACGACAGCGCCGGCGTAGTTGATGACCAGCGCCAGTGAAGGCTCGGGCACGCTGCGTTTGGAGTCCACGCGGATGCGGACGTGCTGGTCGGGACCGACGGTGCGTTCCGGTGTTGCCTTGAAAAACAGATCTGGTCGCGGCGCGCCGAAGACCTTCTCGTAGAGGACGCCGCCACCATTCTTGGAAGCGGCCGCCACGCGCCTGTCGCGACATTGCGGATAAGTGACCTCGGAGGCCCAGACTTCCTGCACGTCGATCGGCGCCTCCAACTGCACCTGCCGCAGCGGCAGCGCCGGCGCGTTCTGAATCGCCTCGGCCACAGCCGCGGCTGGCTCATCCAGCCGCAACAGGCCTGATACGGAGCCAAAAGTGTTCGGGTCTTTCGTCGTCAGATCAATGACGCGATCGCCGTCGAGCAGCCCGAGGCGGAAATGATAGCCGTCCTGAAACTGCAAACCGGGGGTGGTGAAGCGTATGATTCTCATGACGAAAATTCGATGGTCGTTATCCTTTAGCGTTGACTCACGCGAACACTCTAGGAGAATGCGCCTACGCCGTCAACCGGATGAACCTGGGTGCATCGGCGGCGAGGAACGAGTGGACTGATGAAACCTGTTGCCGACAAGGTGATTTTCTGCACGCTGCGGCTGGAGTCGCCGCCGCTCGACAAGCTTGCACAGAAGCTCAAGGCCGATGGCCGGGCGCACGCGCTGTTCGACCTGTGGCGCAATCTCGTGAACCAGCCGAACGCGCTAACGTTCGTATTGAAGCCACCGCGCGACACGAAAGCGGCGTTTCATCTTTGCATCGAGTGCGGGCAGGCGTTTTCAGGGGCGGAACTGGTGTTTCGTCATTTTCGGCAGCAGCACGCCGGGAAGGCTGTGAAGTCCGTGCAGAAGACCGTTGAGCCGCCGAAGGGCAACTTCCAATTCGTGGCCCGCTGTGGCCTGTGCCGCGCGTTGCTTTGTCCGCCCAACTACCATGAGTTCAGCGCGCGGCTCGTGACGCATCACAGGGAGCGTCACGACCAGGTGCCGTTCGATGAGTTTCGTGCGAAGGTGACGAACTCCAACTCCCCGGACGACGTGGAGGCGTGGCGGAAGGCCCTCAGTGTAATGGAGGAATTGCACTGCGCGTTTTGCGACGAGTTCGTGGCGGACGAGCGGGCGCTGCTGGATCATGTGCGGCAGGCACATGCCGGCAACGTGGAAAAGACCGAAGCGGAACTGGCGATTCCCGCAATGCGTGTGAGACACCTCGAATGCCGTGACATCCGCCGGGCCTGCAATCAGGTGTGGGACAAGGAGAAGAAGGAACCGGGACACTTTCTGGCGCTGTTACGGCAGGCGTTGAGCCAGCGTGGCCTGCAGATATTCCGCGATATCCTCGGCCATCAATATGCCTGTCGTTGTTACCCGCGTAGTCCTTCGGCGCGCGACCAACTTACGCCGCGCCAACAGGAGATTCTGGCACTCGCCAGCGCGCCGGCCCGGCGCGGTCACAAACCGAATCGCCACACGCTGCGAGATCATTTTGCCGCGCAGGCGGTTGGCGAACTGGATGTAAAGACGGACGTGGACGCGCTGGTAAAGTTGGGGTTGCTGGTCGAACTGGACAATGGCCAACTCGACGCGCTAGGGCCGGGATCGCATATCGCGACGTAGAGACGTATTTCGTATTGCGGAATCCGTTTCAGGGCAACGGTGTGCCGCTCGCGGCTACAAACAGCCGATACCACTCCTCCCGTGTCAGTTCGATTTCGACCGCCTTGGTTGCCTCACGGATGCGATCGGGATGGGTGGAGCCGACGACGGGGATAATTTTCGACGGGTGTTTCGTCAACCACGCCAGCGCGATCACACTCCGGCTGACGCCGCGCGCCTTGGCGATCGGGTCAAGCGCCTCGATGATTGGCGGGATCAGGTAATTCTGTTGCGATGGCAAAATTCGTTTTGCGCCTTCAGCAAGCTGGCCGCCGGCCAGCGGGCTCCAAGCCATGGGTGTCATCTTTTTGGCGAGACACTGGTCAAGTGTGCCGTCGGTGAGCGCATCGAGTTTTGCGAGACTGATCTCGACCTGATGCGTGACCAGCGGGACGTGGCAGGCTGCCTGCACCGCTGCCGCCAGCGAAGGGCGGAAGTTGCTGATGCCGAAGAAACGCACCTTGCCCGCGTCTTTCAACTGCGTAAACGCCCGCGCGATCTCCGCCGGATCGGCCAGATAATCGGGCCGGTGGAGCATGAGCACGTCGAGCGTCTCGATGCCGAGCCGCCGCAATGACGCCTCGGTGGAGGCGACGATATGGGACGCGGAGAAATCCCAGCGCGCCGGCATGGCGGGTGTTGGATCGCCTTTGCGCCGGATGCCGCATTTGGAGGCGATGATCACCCGCTCGCGCATCCCGGAGACTTCTTTCAGCACGTTTCCGAAGACTTCTTCGGCCATGCCCCAGCAGTAAATGTTGGCGTGGTCGAAAAAGGTGTAGCCCGACTCGTAGGCAGTGATGATCGCACGGCGGGCGGATTCTCCCATCGCCGGCGTGATTTCATTCGGCGACCACCCAATGATGCGCCAGCAGCCGTAGCAGAGCCGGCTGACGTTCAGGGAACTCGTGCCAAGCGGAATCGTTTGCATAACATTCTTACTCTCGAATCAGGGTGGACCGTGATGGCCATGTTGCCGTCGTCGAGTCGTCGAACTGCCCTGTCAGGGCATATAATCCACGGCTGGCCGGTTAAAACGAAGTTTGTAGATGCGGATGAGTTCGTCTATCGGTGCCGCGTCGTCGTCCACGCGGTAGTTCACTCTGTGGATGTTCTCCGCCGTGCCCTTCTGCCCGCCGACGACCAGAATGGCCGCGGATTGCTTGCCTCGATGGTCGCCACCTGCCTCGTCGGCGGCCTTCAACGCTGCGAGCAACCGCCACGCAAGTGACACACCTGTCTTCTCCAGTTCAACGAACTTCGCCCGCATCGCCTCCAATACCTGCGGGCCTGCCAGCGTGTTGCCCAGGACGATGGCGTTCTCCGTTTCCAGGTGTCCGAAGTATTTTGCCTGCGGGTCACTCACATCGAGCGCTGGCGTCCACGCCGTTTTGCGCCCCTGTGCATCCATCAGCGCCAACTGCCGTGTGCCGGCCTTCTCGCGATCATCAGCGACCAGTTGCGTGAGAATCAGCTTTGGCGGATGCCCGGTTCGCATCATGGCGAGCGCATGCTGGGCCATGCGTGGCGAGGCCCAATGTTGCGTTGCCACGACGCCGACACCTTCTTCAGCCCACGGCACTACGGCGCCGACGGCGAGATATTTCGACGCGGTTGCCACGCCCATGTCACCGGTCTTGGGGCAGCGGCCTGCGATGGAAAAGGTCGCGGTCTTCACCTCAGGAGGCTCTGGATATTGTCGAGACAGAACTGCGACCACGTTTCCATCCGCTCGCGGCGGTCGCACAGTTCGGCGATCGTGAGCCACTCTTGCTGAGCGATGACCTGCTCGCGCTTTTTCACCTGTTCGGGCCGGCGACGCATTACGTGGACGACGCCGAAGTGGACCCGGCCCACTTCGACCGAGTCATCGTTGATGAGACCGACCGGCGTGGCATCGAAAGCACCCTCGACATTCAATTCCTCACGCACCTCGCGCTCGACGGCAGCGCGGAACGCATCCATCCCGACCGCGAACAACGAGTGATCCTCGTCGTTGATGTGGCCGCCAATGCCGATGGAGCCTTTGGCCACGAGCCGCTGCTCGCCGGCTTTCTTGCCGCGGACGTAGTGCAGCACGCGCTCGCCGTCGGTGATGACGACGTAGGGGATGATTTGCTTGAAGCTTGGATCGGTCTCCGCCTGCGCACGAAGGCGAAAGCTGTTGTTCTTGGGGTCGAGGATTGCGGGCAGATAGCGGTCCACGTCCGGACTGAAGCCGTGGAAAACGCCGAGTTGCTCGAAGACCGCGCGAGGAAATCCGAGAATTTTTTCGTCAGGTGTTGCCATAATTATGACAGCGGTATCGCACAGTTCTTGCCTGCGGGTCAACGCCAACGTTTTCGTGGACTCAAGCAGGGGGAAGGGGGGCACGGCAGCGCGGCGATGACTTCCTGAGGTTGACTGCGGAAGCCGGTCGTTGCCGGTTGCGAGACACGAGAAGCGTTGCGTGGAAAGATGCCGCGACGTAAACTGACGCCCATGGAACCGACTTTGACGACTGAAGCGCGGCAGATATGGCGGCGATTGGCTTGGCTGGGCATCTATGCCGTCGCGATGGGCTTGCTGGAAGCTGTCTGTGTCATTTACCTGCGCCGGTTGTTTCCGGTGGAAACCTATTTTCCCATCCCGCCGCTGGAGAAGATGCCGGTTGAAATTCCCCGGGAGGCCTGCACGATTATCATGTTGGCAGCGGTGGCGTGGCTTACTGGCATCAATTGGCGCTCGCGTCTGGCGTGTTTCTTCTTCGCGTTCGGCATCTGGGACATTCTTTACTACGTCGGCCTGCGATGGTGGACCGGATGGCCGGGCGCGCTGCTGACTTGGGATTGCTTGTTTCTGATCCCGAAGCCGTGGTATGGGCCGGTGCTGGCGCCGGTGCTCATCAGCGTCTACTTCGTGGGCGCGTGTTGTTGGTTGCACGTGCATGAAGTCCGGGGCCGGCCGGTTCGCTGGTCCTTCGCCTTGGTCGCGTCGCAACTGTTGGCGTTTGCGGTGTGGTATTGGTCGTTCGTCAAGGACGCGGAGCGGATCACCGGCACTGGCTACAAGGGCGTAAGCTACTCGTGGGAGTTGTTTGCCGTAGGAACACTGATCGCCATCGCCGGGCTTTGGCTGGCGAAGCGAATATCGCAGCCGGCTGCTGCCATTGCTGGCGCAGTGGGTTAGGGTGTATCGTCGAGACGTTCCTGTGCGGCGCTGTGGAGTCTGCCGTTCCAGCCGACAGATGAGTTGGATGCGAAGCGCGCTCCGAATGCTACCGCGGAGCAGTCGATCCGACCGCCGCTGCGACATACCCGCTGCTTCTTGCTTCCGACCGCTGCTGCTCTTAGTTGCACTCCGCCACGAGCGGGCCGGCCAGTTCCTTCAGGAAGAAGAGCTTGCCCGCCTGCGTCGGCATGAAGCTTGACGGAATCCACATGCTGGGGCCGTAGCGCAGCGTCACCCACAACGACAATCCTTGCCACGCCATGCCGCGGCCGAGCGCGCCGTCGCAGCCGCCGATAATCTTGTCAGCCGACAGGAACAGCGCCGGGCCGATCGTGTTTGCGCGCGTCGGCACCAACGTTGTGCGGCTCTTGAAGCTCGTGATGGCGTTCTGCTCGATGGTGAGCGGATGCAGCTTCGCGCCGAGCCGGTGCGATTGACGCCGCCACTCGGCCTCGCTCTTGAACTCCGCGGCGAAGTGCGGCTCCCAAAACGCGATGTGAAACACCCGCCCGATGCCGAACACCACCACCAGGTCCGCGCCCGCCGCGCGCAGTTCGCCGATTTGCTCGCGGTAATGCGGCAGCGAGTCCTTCGTCGCGAAATGCCGCTGCTTCGGCGGCACAGTCAGCTTGCCGAGCGGCCCGTAGAACGCCTGTTCCATCGCATACTGAAACGCGCCGGGGTTGGTCGGCGGCAGCGTGTTGCCCTTTGCGTCGCTCCACTCATCCATGTTGAAACCGTGGACGTGCCCGCAGTCCACGCCCCATGCGCGCAGGAAGTAGACGACCCACCGATACATCCCCATCGGCCCCACCGGCAGGATGAATGCCACCGGTTTGCCGGACTCCTTTGCCTCAGCGATGGTCAGCGCAATCTCGTGGCCCATCATCATGTCGAAGTCCGCGAGCATTTCGCACGGCACGGGCTGGAAATCCTTGTGCCACCACTTCTGCCGGTCAGTGATGGACGCGGGCGGTTGCGAACAACAGCGATCAATCTTTGCCAGATCCCATCCGGCGGGGAAGAAGTTTTCCAGCAGCGAGCCTTTCAATGTAGTCAATAGCGTGGGCTGTTTCATGCGTTCAGTAATGCCACAAGCCCGCCGCTGAGGTCAAAGCGAAATACGCGTGTCTGCGGTGGTTCGCGGCGCTGCGGAGGGTTACTGTTTCTTCTTCTTCGGCTGGTTATCCTGGCCCTCGTCCTTTTCCTGGTCTTCGATCGGTCTCAGATTCTCAAAGGCTTTCTTGATGGTTCCCGGCACAAACTCCTCCCATACCGGTCTGCCTCCGATCATGACTTGTACGCCGTGACCATGAATCTTCTCGCCAAACTGGCGATCATCGATCTGTGATGCCTGCTTCTTGGCCTGAACCGTTTCCGTTTCAATGACCTTGACTTCCTTGGGTTTCAGGGAACATTTCTCTTCCTTGCCGTAAGCCACATCTCCAGCATGGCCGCTGCCAGTCAGACGCGTTTTTGCCACACCCCATCTGACGACCACGTCTTCGACTGGGCGTATGCTGGTGTTCTGAAGCGTAATGCGCAGTGTCAGGGATGCATTTGCAGTATTATATTGAAAATACTGCATGTTGCCACGTGTTGTCACTTCTCCCTGCGCGCTCTTCTTCTTGGTGATCCGCTGAACTGTGACTTGCACAGGGGACTGTGCGTTCGCAGACAGAGCCATTCCCACAACTACCATTAGCATCAACAGTTTATTCATCTCGGTTCCTCCAATTACACCATGAATACAGACAATTAACCCTCGCCTTGTCAACAGCAATGTTCACCGGAAAATGCTGCTCTTGCCGCCGTTCGCTGTCCGGCGAAACGCCTCTGGGCTTAGAGACGGATGATTATAGGGAAAGGAACCGCGATCAGGCTGCGGGCTTGGCTCCCTGAGTCAGTTCCTTGATCATTTTGGCAATCGTCTCGGCCCATCGCGTGAACACGATGTGCGTGTTCGTGAATTTCTGAAACTTCCCGGTGGTCATCCCCGTCAGGTCTGTCTGGCTTCCAGCTCCGATTCTTGTTTCGGCAAACTCGATCAGAACCTTCCCCGTCGTGCCGTCGGTGATCTTGCCCTCAAATGACGTTTCACCATCTTTATCGAATGGCAGCGGCACGGGCATCATGAGCGTCGCTGCCGCGAGACCGGCGTTGAGCAAGGCATCGGGAGGCTCCACGTTTGTGATCGCGAGGCTGACCACGAGTGTTTTTCCAGAAGGGTTTGAAGTAACCGCCAGACCGCTTGCGCGGAGTTTTTCTTCGATGGCTTCGCGGAATTCACGGCCGAGCTTTTCAAGTTCGGTTGTGTCGCAGGCGGTCTTATCAGCCATGTGGCTCAGGCTGACCGGGGCAACTTTTACGGCTTTGAATTCCTTGAAATCAATGTTCCGGGCGACCCGTTCCTGGTTGAAATAGGTTCCTTTCTTCAAGCCTGAATAGTCGCTCACAAATCCCGAGGGACCCGCGACCTTGGTGCTGCTGCATCCCGAGGAAAACAGCAACGCCGCGATCAGGCACGAAGACAACAATGACACAGACCTTGATTCTTGATGTCTGACACGGAGGAAGGATGCGCGCGGGGTGTGTTGAGTTGGTTGTGGTTTCATCATGGTAGGGTTCATCGATGATCTTGGTAACATTGTAGGCAGCTTTGGCTGCGGAACAAGGGCAAATGTCTCTACGTTCGACTACTCTCGTGCTGCGCTTCAAGAACTGCAGACCCGGTCGTGGCTTACAAATTGTCCCGCGTCTCTATTCTCTTGCGGGGACTCTGCCGAACAGGTTCTGCAAACTGAACCGTTCGTCTCACAACATCGACAGCGGGTCCACGTCCACGGTGGCGAGCACGTCGGGCGGGAGTTTGGCGGCGCGGAGGGTGGCGGCGATCAGTTCGGTGAGGCGCATGATCTGGTGGGTGCGCAGGAGCATGTTGTAGCGGAAGAAACCTTTGATCTTCGCCATCGGCGCGGGGGCAGGGCCAGCGATGAGGGCGAGCTTGCCGGCCTGCGCGCGCAATCGCTCGCCGATGGCCTCGGCGTGGCGGCGGACTTTGTCTTCGTTGCGGCCGCGGAACAGCAGTGCCACGGCGCGCGTAAAGGGCGGGTAGTGGAACTCGCGGCGATACTCGATCTCCTGCTCGTAGAAGCCGGCGAAGTCATGCTGGCGCGCGTGGCGGATGGCGTCGGCGAACGGCGTGAAGGTCTGCACAACGACCTCGCCCTCGACGTCGCCGCGTCCGGCGCGTCCGGCGACCTGGACGATGAGTTGGAATGTCCGCTCCGCGGCGCGAAAGTCGGGCAGGTGGAGCGCCATGTCGGCGTAGATGATGCCGACGAGGGTGACGTTGGGGTAGTGAAGGCCGCGCGCGATCATCTGGGTGCCGATGAGGATGTCTATCTTGCCGGTGCGAAAGGCGCCGAGGATTTCGCGGTAGAGGTCTTTGCGGACCATGACGTCGGAGTCCATCCGCGCGACACGGGCTGCGGGGAAGTTCTTGGCGACGGCGGCTTCGATCTTCTCGGTGCCGACGCCGGAGTATTTGATCTGCGGGGAGCGGCAGTCGGGACTTGGGCAACACTCCGGCGCGGCCTGTTCGTGGCCGCAGTAGTGGCACTTGAGCTGGCCGAGCTTGCGGTGATAGACCAGCGACACGGAGCAGTTCTCGCACTTGGCGACGTAGCCGCATTTGGGGCACGTCATGGAGGTGGCGTAACCGCGGCGGTTGAGGAAGAGGAGGGTTTGCTCCTTGCGGTCGAGCCGCAGCGAGATGGCGGTCCGCAGTTTTTCGCTGAAGACGAAAAGGCCTTTTTGGCGAAGGAGTTCTTCGCGCAGGTCCACGACGCGGATGCGTGGCATCTGCTTGTGGTCGGCGCGGTCAGGCAACTGGACGAGGCCGTATTTCGGCGGCTGGTTCTCGCGCTCCAGGGTGTTGAAGTAGCTTTCCAGCGAGGGCGTCGCCGAGCCGAGCACGACGGCGCATCGCTGCATCTTGCCGCGGACGACGGCAACGTCGCGGGCGTTGTAACGCGGCGCTTCCTCCTGTTTGTAGGAGGTCTCGTGTTCCTCGTCCACGACGATGAGGCCGAGCGGGCTGACCGGCGCGAACACCGCCGAGCGCGCCCCAATGACGATGCGAGCTTCGCCGCTGTGAATCTTGTGCCACTCGTCATGGCGTTCTCCGGCCGAGAGATGACTGTGGAGCACGGCCACCTGCGTGCCGTGGCGCTTCGGATTGAAGCGCGACTTGAACCGCTCGACCGTCTGTGGAGTCAACGAGATTTCCGGCACGAGCACAATGGCGCCTTTGCCCTGCGAGAGGACGTGCTCGATGGCCTGGAGGTAAACTTCCGTCTTGCCGCTGCCGGTCACGCCGTGGAGCAGCACCACGGATGGTTCCAGCGTGTCGGTGCTCTTGATGACGAGATCAAGCGCATGTTGTTGCGCGGCGTTCATGGGCAGCGGCTCGCTCGGCAGGAACACCTCGTCGGAGTAGGGATCGCGGTCGGAGGTCTTCATGCCGATCTCGACAATGCCCTTGCGCTTGAGTGTCTCGACCACCGCGGCGGTCACCTCCGCCTTGCGCAACAATTCCGCCAGGAACAGGCCGTGCGGATTGGCCTTGAGGATCTCCACGACCAGCGCCTGCTTGGCGGCGCGCGGGCCGAGTTCGAGCGGGCCGGCAGCCGCGGCGGCGGTGAGTTGGACGTGGAGGTTCTGCTTGAACGTCGTCTCGCCCCGGCGCACGGCCTCTGGCAGCACGCAGCGCATGGCGATTTCCACCGGGCAGCAGTAGTAACGTGCCATCCAGCGCACCAGTTCGATCATCGTCGGATCGAGTAACGGCCGCTCGCCGATGACATCCGCGATTTCCTTGACGTTCGGATAGGAGGATTTGTCGGCGAACGCGACGACGTGGCCCTGCACGTTGCGATG
>Ga0265297_10003458_pt1 | contig 28487 bp, 36 predicted proteins | sample Munlanlwell13791_FD_192502 | JGI IMG/M metagenome (GOLD analysis project Ga0265297, IMG submission 192502) | Leachate microbial communities from a municipal landfill in Southern Ontario, Canada - Leachate well 137-91 | ecosystem: Engineered > Solid waste > Landfill > Unclassified | place...
CCCCGCGATTCAGATTATTCAGGATGCAACTACGGCAGCTAGCTATGGATTAGAGATTGATTCGGCAGGTGGGACGAGTATCCACTTAGCTGCTAATGGGGCGGCTGGTATCCATACCCTTATGGATGCCACGGATGCTTGGACTGGGCAGGCTATCGTTATTGATGCCGGTCCCTGGCTAGGTACAGTCAATAGGGGCATGATTGACTTCCGTTCGGACAGTGCGGCTACAGCCGAAGTCGGGCATGTGGTTTATATCAAAATGCAAGGTACGGGAGCGGATGCGGCAGGTATCGACGGTAAGGGCCTCTATATCGAGGATGAGGCGGCACTGACAGCAGGATCGTACTTAGTAAAACTCGATACCCTCGCCAATACTGCCCTTCATATCTCTAATGCGGGTGCGGCGGCAGACGGTATCAAGTTTGATGTAGCGAATAGCTATACCGGGCAGGGTATATTGGTGGATGCAGGCCCCTGGCTTGGTACGGTTGGTGAGGGCTTCTTTGAATTCCAGAGCGATAATGCGGCTACCACGGAGACAGGGCAGGTCATCAGAATCAATCTGAGGGCCACTGGGGCCGATGCGGCTGCAATCTCCGGTAAGGGTCTCTATATTAAGGACACGGCGGCAGCTACGGCTAGCTCCTACTTGGTGCATATCGAGAGCACGAATAACGGTGCAATGAATGTTAGCGGGGATATGGATATAGCACTTCCCGCTAACGATGACTTTATCTATGTGACTTCCACACCTGTGGACTATGCGGCAGGTGCAGGTGTAATTACGGTTTATGATACGGCGGCGGCAGGATGGACTAATGCTTCCTATCTGCTTCGTTTGGTTCATGAGGCCAACGCCGATGCACAGAATAACTTTATACTGTGTGAGGATAATTCAACCGGGGCCGCAGGGAACGGCACAGATTTATTTGCGGTGGATTACGCCGGATCTGTGGTTATGGCTGGATCTCTCACGGTAAACGGTCCCCAGATCGTAGGTGATGGGGCCACAGAGATGGTGGGTGTAAGACATGATGTAGTGGATGCTGGTGCTACCAACCCCTACACCGTTACGGCGGCAATGAGCGGGACGGTATTTACCAACACACAGGCATCCCACTTCGATCTTCCGGCGGACCCTACCGGACTCGAATATACCTTTGTTGTAACTCATGCCTCTGCTGTCCAGGTCGATCCCGATGCGGCAGACACGATTGTTCATTCCACCTGCGCGGCAGGCGACTTTATCACTTCCTCAACAGTGGGTGATACGGTGACTATTGTTGGGACAGGTGCAGGCACTTGGGTCATTAAGGCAATGTACCCGGCAGCTACGGATTGGACAGACGGCGAATAAAGGCTAAACCTAAATCGAAAGGAGAATACACATGAGAACAATGCTCAGATTAATGTTGGCAATGGTGATTGTACTTTCTCTTTCCCTCCCTCCTCTCGCTATGGGTGAGGATAGTAAGGATGTCCTCACCCTGAAGCGAGATAACCTGATACTGAGGCTACAGCTTATGGAGCAACAGCTAACCTTGAGTGCTCCATATCAGGCTTTAGTTAAGGAGATAAAAGAGACTGATGCGAAGCTGAAGGCAATGGAAGCACCTAAGCCTAAGACGGATGTTCCGAAGCCCAAGGAGGGGAAGAAGTAGATGTTGTCTAATAAGGGCAAGGCTGCGGCTAAGAGAAAGCTGGAGATTGTAATGGGGGAATATAAACGAGGTAAATTACACTCTAGTTCGGGTGCTAAAGTTACCTCACGGAAGCAGGCCATTGCAATCGCAATAAGTGAGGCAGCTAGGGCTAAACGCAAATAGATTGGGATTCTACTCTATAAAGGAAGGAGAATATATGACACTAGAGGGTGAAGGAACTGGCAAAGGGACCGAAGGTGAGGGAACCGGAGCAGGGACCGGACAAAATGAGGGCTTGTGGAGAGCGCAGCTTCCGGCAGACCTGAAGGATAATGAACTCTTGACCCCGTATAAAACTATCGGTGATGCGGCTAAGGCCCACATAGATACGGTGGGAAAGATGAAGGATCTTGAGGGAAAGCTAAAGGAACATGAGACGAAGCTGGCTACCGCTATCGTAAAGCCTGGCGAGAAGGCAACCAAAGAGGAAATAGCGGCCTATCGAAAGTCTATGGATATCCCCGACACTCCCGATGGATATGAGATACCCAAAGTAGAGGGGGAAGAGGGCAACAAGGAGATGGAGGCTTGGGCTAGGGAAACCTTCCACAAAGCAGATCTTTCCAAAGCACAGGCCAAGTTAATCGGGGAGCAGTGGAATGGCTTCATTACCGAATTCAATAAAGCCTATGTTGAGGCTGAGAAGAAGGCTGTAGATGAGGCTATGACTAAGCTCAAGACCGATCTGGGGGCCGCATTCAATGAGCAGTACGAGTTGGGTAAGAGACTATTCAAGAAGGTCATGGATGCAGATTTCTCTGAGACAGATCATATCAACCTTCCCACGGTGCTGAAGTTTATTATCAAGTCGGCAAAGTTAGTTGGGGAAGACAAGATCCCACCTGGGGGACAGTTAAAGGGTGAGGCGGTGAAAGAGGGGATGATATACAACAAGACCCCTGGAATGCACTAGTACTTTCCCCTATGGTGGAACTCACTATAGGAGGTAAATAGATATGGCTACAACGGCTTTAGTTGGTGTCAATACCATTATGGATATCGTGAATTCGTATACGAGTCTCGATACCCAGGCGCAGTATATCTGGGCGGCGAAGGTGTTGGCTCGTAAATGTCCATTCTTCGAAGATATGCCTATGTTCCCCTCGAACCAGATCTTTAGTAATATTGGGGCGCGGCAGACCTATCTTCCTACCCCTGGGACGAGACGATTCAATGAAGGCGTGTCTCCCACGGCGGTCCACACGACCCCTTATACAGAGGGTATCGCAATGATTGAGGACTATTCGGACGTGGATAAGACCCTCTGCGATATTCAAGCCAACCCTGCGGCATGGCGGCAGGAAAGAGACGGGATGAAGTTGGAGGCTATGACGCAGAAGGCCGAAGACTTGATTGTATACGGCTCTATTGCAACAGATCCCAATGCCTTCCAGGGATTGATTACAAGGTTTAACTCCCTTACCTCCAGGCCAAACGGTGATACCACATGGCCCTATAACGTGCTGAATGCAGGCGGCGGGGGCGGGGATACAGCCTCTATCCTCATCGTTCAGTGGGGGCAGGGGAAGGTCTTCGGTATCTATCCCAAGAATCTCCCTGCCGGTATTAAGGCTGAGGATCTTGGGGAAGTCACAGTCGTTACGAATTCCTTGGCATCTCCCAAGTACTATCAGGGATACCGCTCACACATGGCTCTCTACTTCGGAATCAATGTTGAAGATGAGAGATGTGTGCAGAGGCTTTGTAATATCGAGACAAGCGGGGTGGATAACATCTTCGATCCCGAAGATCTCATTACCCTGATTAACCGGCTTCCTGGTGGTGGGGCCGATGCCCGCATGTATGTTAGCCGCTCGATTAAAACTCAGATGGAAATTGCGGCTATGAATAAGAACAATGCGTTCTACACGGTTGATTCCAGTGGGGATGTGTGGGGAAGGCCCGTATTGAAGTTCAGGGGCATCCCTGTGCGGCTTTCCGAGATGCTGGATGAGACGGAATCTGAGGTAACTTGAGGATAGATACTAGCGGCTACGGTATCTATATTCTCATAATCTTGCAATAGGAGGTACATTCAAATGAGTCCAATGTCAGATTACAAGTTTGCTTTGAATGATAAGCAGGCTATGGTGGACACCAACTACACCACAGATGAGGTTAACTTTGGTGTCACAAATCCCAATGTTGGGAGGTCCAATAAATTCGGTGCACACATCATTGTTACGACCGCAGCAGGAGGGGCCACGGAGGGTGTCTATTTCGAAGTGCATCACGGTGCGGCTACGGCTCCCACGACCCCCCACATGCGCCGATACTTTACGTTGGCACAGTTGGCGGCAGGGAAGCACTATTTCATCCCCTGCGGACAAACCCTGCTTCAGTATGCGCGGGTGATTTGCAGTAAGCACACCACGGATTTGAATGCAGGTAATTTCCAGATCTACTTCGGTCCTGATGAGGATGGGGCCGAATAAAGGTTGAATGTGAAGAGGGGGGTAATTCCCCCTCTTCCACTATATCCTGGAAAAGGAGGAATAGAGTTATGGCTTTGATGCACATGAAATGTATCAGAAGGTGTTGGGACTCGAAACGTACAATGAGGTATTGGCCTGGGGACGAGGATAATATAGACACGGCTAACCCTGTGGCGAAGCATTTCCAGGTGATTGGGCCTGCAAAGGTTGTGGTCTCCACTGCGATACCCACAAACCTTGATGCTCCTGAGATATCAGCTACGGTGCGGAAGAAGAGGAAGGCCAAGGCCGAAGAGAAGGAAAGGCTGGAAAGAGATGCGGCAGAGAAAAGGAGATAGGTAAATAGAAAGAGGGGGTGGGTGAAGACCGGGCATCTACTCTCTCAGGGGTCTGAGGGGGGCTTCCTCCTTTCACCCCCTCTACCCCGAATACGGAGGATGGACCGATGGCATATAGTAACGTGGGGATTGCTAATATCGCTCTGGGGTTGATTGGGGTGAAGCCCATTGCCGCATTTTATCCGGCAGAGACGACCCCACAAGCGATAGACGTGCATACATTCTGGGATGTAACTAGGGACTCGGTGTTGGAAGAGGATGATTGGGTATTTGCGAAGAGGAGACAGAGGCTAGCTAAACTGACTTTAGCTACTGCATTATCCAATCATCTCTACGGATACCAATACGCCTATGGTTGGCCCACGGATGCCTTAAGAGTATGCAGGTCTAAGTCCCTTGATCCATCCACCTATCCCTCTGAGAGCGAGTACTCCTATGCCTATCTCACGGATAACTATATCTACCAGCTTCAACGCCGCTATCCCTACAGTATTGAGACCTTGAATAGCGGATTAAAGGCTATTCTTACCAACTTCGATAACTCCAGCTATTCCTTCTACGGCTCCTTTGTCTTTCGTGTGACGGACCCGGAGAAATACTCCGCTCTATTTATTGAAGCCTTTGCTACTAAACTGGGGGCAAATATAGCGGTCAAGAGAACGGAGACGAGACACAAGAGGGAGGATCTACTGAAGGATTACGGGATGGCTATTACGAAGGCCAAGGAACTGAATGCGTATATGTCCTTCAATCTCGATGAGGGCGATGATAGTTGGATAACGGCGGGGAGATGATATATGGCTAAGGCTAATCCCTTAATCAATAACCTCAATGGGGGAGAATTAAGTCCCAAGGTAGATGCCCGCTCGGATTATATAAAGTACCCTAGCGGGTGCAGGACGCTCCAGAATGCCATACCCCTTATTGAGGGCGGGGCAATGAAGACCCCCGGTACTAAGTTTGTGGCAGAGGTAAAGGACTCATCTAAATTTACACGGTGTATTTCATTCCATTTCTCCACAGTACAGGGATATGATCTCGAATTCGGTAATAAGTATATACGGGTCTACAAGGACAAGGGGCAGGTCGTAGTAGCTTATACTGCATGGATAACGGGTACTGCATATGCTCTAGGGGCACTAGTAACTCAAGGCGGGAGCTACTATAGATGTCTCGTAGCACATACTTCAGGAGTATTTGCTAACGACCTTGCCGCCCTCTATTGGGAAGCTACGGCAGGGGCCACAGATCTGGCCTACGAGATCCCCACTCCCTATTTAGAGGCAGATCTCTCTGGATTGAAAGTCACACAGTCTGCCGATACGATGTATATATACCATCATTCTTATCCCCCAATGAAGCTAACTAGAAGTGCTCATACTACATGGACGCAATCCTATTATCTATGTAAAGTTGGGGATGAGATGACTATTACGGGCATCTCACAGGCGGCTACAGCAGTTGTTACCTGTACGGATGTCCCTACATCTTTGGCTGCCGGAGATATAGTATACATCACCGGAGTTACCGGGATGGTGGAGGTAAATAATAGGTTCTTCACAGTAGGTACTGTAGTCACAGGGGCAGGCGGTACATTCCAGTTATCCGGGGTAGATTCTACTGGGTATACCCCATACGGTGCTGCCGGTACTGCACAAGAGACTCTATTCGGAATAGCCAACAAGAACCCCTCCTGCGGCACATTCTATGAGCAGAGGATGATGGTAGCCGGGTGTGATAATTACCCGCAGAGGATAGATGGATCGAGTAGCGGGGACTACGAGGACTATACTCAGGATGCCACAGACTCTTCTTCCGCACTCCAATATACCATAGTCTCTGATAAAGTAGATCGAATCAGGTGGATGATATCGCAAGAAGTATTAATGGCTGGAACATTCAGTGGTATCTGGAAGATCTTCTCCGGTAGCGCATCCGATCCAATATCCCAGGATAATATAGATGCCAAGAGGCAGACTACACTGGGGGTGAAGGACTTAGACCCCGAATTGGTAGCAGATGCAATATTGTGTGTAACGAGGGCAGGAACGGGAATAAGGAAGATAGAGTATGCTTGGGAGAAGGATAAGTGGGTCCCGCAGAATATGACGAGGGCGGCATCCCACATTGCAATGGGGGCAACTAGAGCATTATCCGGTATCGACGATATGGACTTCCAGAATGAGCCGATACCTATTCTCTGGAGTGTGAGGGCAGACGGGCAGCTTGTAGGTATGACCTACGATACGCAGGAGGAGGTATTTGCATTCTTTAGAGTAGTCACCGATGGGTACTTCGAGTCGGTATCAGTAATATCGAATGAGAATGACGAGGATGAGGTGTGGGTAATTGTAAGGAGAACAATAGGCGGGGCTACGAAAAGATATATTGAATACTTCATGCCGCATGAATTCTTCTCGGAGATTAAGGATTGCTTCTATGTGCATTCGGGACTGACCTACGATGGAGGAGATGCGTGTGTGATTACGGGGATTACGAATGCTAGTCCGGCTGTAGTAACGTCAGTGGGACACACCTTCGTCAATGGGAATAAGGTAAGGATTAAGGATGTAGAAGGCATGACTCAGGTCAATCAGGGGCTAACTACCGCATATACAGTAGCCAATGCGGCAGCTAATACCTTTGAATTGTCCGGTATCAATTCTACCTCCTGGGGGGTCTATACCTCTGGAGGGACCGCACAGAAGGTAACGAATACGGTATCCGGGCTATCTCATTTAGAGGGCAAGAGCGTAGCGATACTCATGGATGGGGCCAGACACCCGCAGAAAATAGTGGCATCCGGGGCCATATCTCTCTCCAGGTACGGGAACCTTATCCATGCGGGCCTGCCGGCTACAACTATTATAGAGCCAATGAAATTGAAGGTGGATACAGGTTCAGGTACGTCCACAGGAAGAAAGCAGAAGATAACTAAGTTGCGGGCACTCTTTTATGAAACCTACAGTGTTGAATCGGGGCCTGATACGGATAACCTGAATGAGATAGAGTTTGGGACAGGGGCAACTCCAACTCTATTTACCGGTATGAAAGAGATAGAGCATGATGGAGATTGGGGGGAGGAGGCTGAAATATGCTTCGTGTCATCGACACCATTTCCAATGACGATACTTGCAATAGTGCCGGAACTGCATGTAGCAGAGAGATAGATGTGCAGATTACGGTAAGGAAAGCTGTGGTTAGGGATATAGACTTTATCTCCTCTATATTTACCCACGATGCGATACGCCCCTATATCACGGATGATTATAGTACGGGATATGAGGGTGTGGACTGGAAGCAGATACTACAGTCTCCGGCATTCTACTTCGTTATTGTCTTATTTGAGGATAAGCCTGCGGGGGTATTCTTTGGACTTCCCTGGAATAGTGTCGTGTGGGAGTGCCATGCTATGATTCTTCCGGCATACCGGGGAAAGGCGGCGGTACATATGGCAAAGGCCGCCCTTGAGAAGTTCCTTGCGGATAGGCCCACGGTAAGGAAGGTAGTTACACACATACCGGAATACAATCGGGGGGCATATGCCCTAGCGGTTAGGGCGGGATTTAAGATGGTGTGGGTGAATGAGGGATCATTCCTAAAGGGCGGGAAGCTGTATAACCAATACCTCTTTGAATATAGGAGAAGATAGATGCCAGCAGCATTGCCTATTGCTCTAGTGAGTATGTCGGTTGGGTTAAGCGCATTCGGTAAATATCAACAGGGGCAGGCCGAAGATGTGGCATATAAATACAATGCCCGGCTCCTAGAGAGTGATGCGATAACTACGAGAGAGAAGGCTGAATATGAGGCAGAGAAATCCAAGGTAGAGACGAAGAGGCTTATTGGGGAGCAAACTATACGATATGCAAAGGCCGGGGTAGATATAAGCTCCGGGAGTCCGTTGATGGTATTGGCGGCTACTGCGGCTGAGGGCAAGGAAGAGGAACAGATGATAAGGTATACGGGAGATGTGGAAGCTACGAAGCTCAGGAACCAAGCCCGTATGCAAAGATATTATGGGAGTCAGGCCAAGAAGGTAGGTACACTGGGGGCCTTATCTACCGTACTTGGCAGCGCAGGAATTATGTATGGGATGTCCGGGGTTGGGTCTGCGGCGACAGGTGGTGCTGCACCACGAGTGGCGGGGAGATAAACAATGGTAGATATACCTAGATTCAAACGATCACGGACTATTACAGGGGAAACGAGTACGGTATTAATAAACCCGGAGATAGCCGGATCTCCCTACGGTGCACTCTCCCAGACGGGGGCGGCTATATCTCATTCGGCAGAGAAGATATATGATGTAGATGAGAGGGCTAGAAAAAAGGAGGAAGAAGCCGCTAGAGTCATTAAGCTCTCTGAGGTAGAGAGGGACACGAAGATCCGCTTGGATTCGTATGCGGAGAGGTTCAGGGGCAGGGAAGACTTTGATAAATTCGAGGGAGATGCAGATACATGGATGAATGAATTGAAGGCAGAGATGGAGCCGAAGGTAGCGGGGGACCGAGAGGCTTCTGCCGCCTTTGCAGTATACTTCAATCGGCAGACCGCAGAGTTTAAGAGATTAGCCCGGATGAAGAAGATAGATATAATGGTCAAGAAGGGGCTGGAAGACTTTGATGCCGCCTACGATGAGGCATTGCAGGACTATACTACGACCCAAGATCCCAATAGAAAGGCAGTAATTAGAAATGAGTTGGAGATCAGGGGGCAGTTGGGTGTGCAAAGTGGATTCTTCTTCGGGAGAGATCTTGCCAAGAAGATGAAGCAGTTCGATAAGGATGTGCAGGAAGCATCTATCACCACTGCATTAGGTAGTGAGAATACGGAGTATATAGAGAGTATTATTCAGAATATAGATAAGGGGGAGTACCCCGATTTAAAGGCCAAAGAGAGGGAGATATATAAGAACACACTGCGTAATCACATGGACAGAGTGAAGGCAAAGAAAGAGAATGAAGATGATAAGAAGACCATAGATGAGACCTACAAGCACTTAAGCAGCATTTATGGCTTAGGTACGACACAGGCTCCGCGATCTACAGTCACCAAATCGTATCAAATGATGTACGATAAATTATCAGATCCCACTTATTTGGAGGAACACAAACTTACTCCGCAAAGAAAGCATCAACTAGAAATCATACTTAAACAGGAGGAAATGTATAAACTAAGGAAGTATGAGGAGGTACTTAAGTCAAGGGATTTGGAGGCTTTTGACAAGTGGACGAAGGGAACACTTACACCCACACAGATAAATTCCTGGGTACAGAAAGAGGAAATGACGGATGAGAAGGGAAAGGTATATGTTTCCATGCTGGATGCTAGGGTGAAGGCAGGGGCTAATGTGGTTACAGATGAGAGTGTGTTTCTGAAGCTAACGATGGCTGCCCTTGAAGCAAGGACGGACGTGGAGAGGAATGCGGTAAGGGGGGCTGTTGTTTCGGCAAATAGCGGGGTCAGGCCCCTCCTCGATGCAAAATCATATGAACACCTTATGTCCCTAACCTCACCTGATAATCACCCGATATTTAGCAATGAGTACTTCAGAATGGCAGAGAAGGCCATGAAACAGAGATTGGGGTGGCAGGAACAGCTTGGCTTTCTTAAACCGGAGGCTGGATTTGTATACACTAGGGCATTGGCGCAACTAATAAATAGCTGTAAAGAGGATAAACTAACCGGAGTGCAAATTATAAAGAAAGCGGAAGAGATCACGCTACCCTATGTTCAACAGTTCTGGAAGTTGTTGGGTATGGAACCCCCAAAGGAGAAGGGCGTGAAAGAAGCACCAATGGGACCAATAGGTGTTAATAAAAACAAGGCCCCCGCAGATGTTTCGTCCCTTATGCCCTCAGCAACATCTAACAAGGGGAAGACGATACAGGATACGCTTACTGGAGTTTGGTACCGTAGTGATGGAAAAGATTGGTGGGAGATAGAATAGATGCCGCAATTCAACCCGGAACAGGAAGATAGGTTTCAGGAGTGGTATAAAATACAGGCAGAGAAATTGGGCCTGAATCCCAATCCAGACGACCCACAACATCATTATGATTACAGGTCGGCATTCGAGTCCGGCGAGGGGCCGGATACAGGGGGACATTGGCCCTCCAAATACAAACTCCCCACTCACCCTAACCGATTCGTATTTTCTGAGACAGCAGAACAACCGGAACCCAAGTATGTAGATCCCTTCTCTGGATTTAATCTTACAGGCGGCCAAAATCCATTAGGCAGGCTTGTGGATGAGATATCAGGTAAGAAGAAATCACCTAGATTTAGATTTTCGGAGCCTCAGTTAACCACATACCAACCTACGATTGTGGATAAACTCAAAGACTATTTGGGATTGGATAAGCCCCAACCCAAGGCAACCCCAATTGAGATAGAAGCAATAGAAACGGGGGAGTCTCCCTATTCAATTAAAGAAGATATATTTGGTACGGGGCGCACTGAGGAATTTATGCGCGTTTTGGAGAGAGGATTATCTACCGCAAGCTTTGGGGCAACAGATCTCATGGATAAGTACCTCAAGGGCAAGGTAGACTATCCTGAGACTATAGCAGGTGGGATTGGGGGAGGGTTGGCTGAGTTGGTGGGATTTATAGCTGGTCCATATGAAGCAGCTAAATTGATTACCGGAACACGATTAGCCCCCACGGCAACCGGGTTGAAGCAGGTAGCACAGATATTAACTGCGGGAGGGGCCACACTGGGTATCTCCTCCGGGTTGAGTAATATAGTTCCTGCCATTCTTAATAACGATAGACTGTCTGATATGGCGGCTGAGATCGGTACACACGCCGGGCTAGGTGCGATTGTAGGGGCTATATTCCCGGCTACCGGGTTTATTCCTACTAAATCCCTGCGTATGGCCCTTGGGCTTGCTGTTCTCGATAAGATTCATGCAGGAACAAATGAGTGGTTTACGATAGATGATTATGTGAAGGGGATAATGGATGGAAGTGCTAATCCAAGGGATATTGCGGAGAGTACGTTTACCTACTTATTGGATCTATATTTCCTTCACCATGTACCCTCAATGAAGGCACAGTTGGCTCGTTTGCAGGCGGTGAAGGGAATTAAAGAAATAGCTGATTTGAGTCCTGATGATATCGAGCAGACGATACTTGCTTTGAGAGAGGCTAAGAGAATACCGGGATCACAGGAGGGTGTAGATATACCACCTACCGGACAGCATCTTGAGATGTTCCCTGAAGAGTATCCTGATATAGCGGCAGTAGCTAATATGTATGAGGGGAAGGTATATAAGGGCAAGAATCCCACTGATCCCCATGCCCTTATCGCAATGGAGCATGGATTGAATCCAGAGAAGGTAACGCCGGGATATGAGACGAAGGACGGGAGATTTATACCTGTAGAGAAGATGGAGAAAGCACAAAAAGAGGCTAGAGTAGAAGAGGAACAAGCCTCTGTAGGCAAGTATAAGACCGACCTAGCCCGTCTTATAGACCTCCCAGAGATGGTGCAGTTTGCTAAAGATATATTGGGGCAGACTCCTGAAGTATGGAAAAAGCTGCGGGCAATGAAGGGAACTGCATTAGGTCTCTTCGATCCAAAGACAGGTAAGATTAAACTTGCCGCAGATATATTCAAAGATGTGAAGCAGGCTTCCCTAACACTCGCACACGAAATAGGACATGCGGTGGATTGGCTCCCTGATAGATACCTCTCCAGGGGTAACTTACTGGGACGTATTGCTTCCCTGAAGAAGTATATGAAGGATCTTTTGGAGGAGTCTCCCGGTGCTCTCGGCAAGGCTCTTACTGAGGCCGATAAGGAGAGGCTACGGAAAGAGGCAAGGACCGAGTTGAGGGAGAAGGAGAAGTCGGATGAGGAGATAGTACAGGAAGTAGTCAAAGAGATTCCTATATATAAAACTACGGGAATCTCACATGAAATGATACTGGATATTTGGAGGGATATTACAGCTAAGACTAAATATCCCGACCTCTATAAGATTGTAGCCGGGCTAAATTCCGAGCAAAAGAAGCAAGTTGTTAAAGAGGCCCTTCGCGGCGTAGTCAATGAGGTATTCGGGGGATTGGGACAAAGGGTACAGGTGGGTGTAGAAAGAGTTACGGAGACGATCAAGGCCCCCAGAAGGCCCTATACAGAGGAAGAGATATACGAGAGGTATAGAGAGAAACTAAAGGAAGAGATACTTAAGAGGAGGTTGTTTGAGGAACACATTATTAGGGAGGAACTACTTGCTCTATCAGAGAAGTGGAGGCCATACGATAAAGAGAATGTATCTCCTTCATTTAGAAGATACAGGGAGTCCAGCGTGGAGTTATATGCGGATGCCCTTAGTATACTCATGAATGACCCGGAGGCATTGCGTAGGGAAGCCCCCAAGTTCCACGATGCTTTCTTTAATTGGCTGGAGAGGAAGCCGGAAGTAGAGAGACTATATGATGAGTTGCAGAATGATATAAAGTCTGGGACAACAGACGCAGATGCAGTTAAAAGATTACGGGACTCTTGGGATGAGGGAGATAGGAAACTATATAAGAAGGTACAGGAAACAGAGAGTATACCGGATCAACTGAAGACCTTCTTCGTGGATATAGATAACTTCATCAGTAGTAGAGTCCGGCAGGTGGGAGAAGGTAATGTACCTGTTGAGAGGAATCCTATATATAAACTGGAGGAAATGAGGTACAGGACGGGGATGGCAGAGGCGTATATGAATGACGTGTATAATGCCATTCTGAAGCCCCTAAAGAAAGCAGGGTTATCTTGGAAGGATATGCGGGAATGGGTATATCACAAGAGGGTTATCGAAGAGAGAAGTGATAAAGCCAATCCCGATGGGTGGTATCCTGAACGATCACAGAAGAGAATAGGAGAGATGCAGAGGACAGATGTAATGGAGAGGGTACACAAGGAATTCTGGAATATCAGGAAGAACTTCGTGATTAAGCAACTAAAGGACTTAGGTATATTCAGTGATGAGTTGATGAAGAAGATAGAGGATAATGAATTCTATGCTACATTCAGTGTACAGGATTACTTCAATACAACGTATGGGGATAATGTGGGGCCTAAGATATACAAGCAGTATGGGACACTAAAGGCTATCCACGATCCTCTTGTTGCAACTATTATGAAGGACATATCCCTCATGTATTCTGCCTCTCGGATACGCGCTGTGCGAAGTGTGGTTGAGTTTCTACAGGTTAATTTCTCTAATGAGGTTCGCGGGGCAGACTCTATTAAGGGTAGGATTATAGATCCGAAAGACCCAACCAAGACACTACTCGTAAATATGTATAAAGGGACGGCATTCGGGTATTATGTGCCGAAAGAGATAGCAAGGAGCTTTGAACAAAATCCATTTGAGTCTATGATAGTATCTAGGCTTCTAAGAAAGACTATTCAGCCCTTCCGTATTGCCTTCACAGAAGCCAACTACGGCTTCTGGTTATTTAATGTAATGCGAGACTACTTCAGGGCGGCGGGGAATCTACCTAAAGCAAGTGTGGCTAAATTCCTACCGGAGTGGATTAGAGGGCTAAAGCCCGCATTCCGTAGTGTGTATGGGGAGGTTGACCCTCAATCACAGGAATTACTGCGGGAGGGGGGTATTATATCTGTAGCAAGTGCAAAGGGAGCCAGGGAGGAAGATATGCAGATAGAACGGCTCCTGAAGAAATACAATATAGTAGAGTCCGACTGGAATAACAGTATACTCCGGCCCTTCGGTAAGTTCTTCAATTACTATACCAATGCGGGAAGAGCACTTGAGAGAACAACTAAGATTGCCTCTAATGAGTGGATGAAGAAGCACTTCCCGGATATGAGTCAGGAAGAGAGATCACACACAGTAAGATCGTGGGGGGGATCTCCCGACTTCTTGAAGAAGGGAGCCGGGTATGCTCTCTATAATAATATCTTTATGTTCTCCAATGCAATGAAGGAAGGATTTAAGGGAGATTATGAGGCCATGACCAGATCTCCGGCTGAATGGTGGTGGAAGAAGGGCAAGTATACATTGATACCGAAGATGTTGATGTACGGGGCATCCATAGGTCTATTAGGGGCGGGAGTAAAGGAGATATTTGATAAGGCTACGGAATACGATAAGACCAATTACTTCATTATTCCCCTCGCCACTCTTGATAATGGAAAGGCGGTATATATCAGAGTACCGATGGATGAGAGTTCAAGATTAGTGGGGGGTATACTGTGGAAGTCCGTCAATAAAGAGTTTAACCCAATGAAGCAGGGGTTGATTGATTATATGGCGGGACAGGCTCCTACAGTCCACCCCATTCTCGATATAACGGCTGATGTTGTGCAGTATGTCTCAGGCAATAACCCCTACGACTCGTTCCGGGGGCAGTATGCTATCCCGGATCGTGTGTGGAGGGCTAATGACTTTAGGAAGACCGAGATGTTTGCTAAGTACCTCATGCAGAAATCAGGGACAGGGATAATATATAGATTTCCCAGTGGATCAGATGTTGAAGTAAAGAGCAATATAGAGAAGGTTTTGGGGTATCCTATACTCAGCAACATCCTAGGAAGATTTATAAAGATCACAGACTATGGAGAGAAGGAGAAGATAGAGAGAGATATTACAACACCCATAGACGAGAAGAGATCAAGGGAGATACTAAATTTCAGGGAAGCAGTACAGAAGATTGTAGTGGGCGAGATGTTGGATGCTAAGGATCAGACAGCAATTATGACTGAGGTAATGAGAGATCCAAACACACTCCCTAAGAATGTAATTATAAATCTGGGTAGGAGGTTCGGGACGGCGTGGACAGAGGCATACCTTACGGCATCAACAAAAGAGGAGAGAATGGCGATTCTAAAGGCACTTATGGAGAAACAATCTAAATAGGAGGGTAGAGATGAAGAAAGTAATATATGCTTTAATGGCTCTGTGGGTAGCGTCGGTTATTGTTTGTATACCACTATCATTCTGTGCCGGACTGGAGAGCAGGTCGTTTACGATATCCATAGGGGCGGCTGCTACAACTACACAAACGGTATCTATAATCGGTATCCCCCGGCCCTCTCTCATTCAAGAGATTAAAGTCGTTATACCGGATACCGACAATGATCGTACATTTACCTTTTATCTTACGGATACAGACAGCTTCGCCCGGTACTCGGTAGCTGCCTTGGCTGAGAATACTTCTCATATTATAAAGCCGGGGAGGATAGTGGCTACTGGGTACACACTAGGTATGCTGCCGTCCGGGGCCACCGGGAATGCCATAACCATAACTATTAAAGTTACCTATTGGGATTGAGCCATGAAAAAGATAATATCTATTCTACTATTTATTCTTGTTGCATCTATATCATATGCTGACCCTCCTGTTGAGCAACTAGGATTCCCTCTCGATCCTAATTGCAAGCTCTACTATAGATTTAGGGATCATGGGGGAGAATCGACACGCATACTGGATCATTCCGGGGGAGGCTATCACGGCACTATCACCGGCCCCTCTAATAAGATGTCATATGTGCCTTGTGGAATAGAGCAGATAACGAATGGGGGCATGGAGGATGGAAACCCACCTACGGGATGGACAGAGGTATATACCCCAGAGACCTTTGAGCGAACCAATGTCAAACAGGTGGGGGGAACCTACTCAGCCCATATCGTAGACACTGTATCTAGTTACGGAGGAATGGAGCAAGAGGTTAGGTGGGACCCCAACGGGATCTATCAATTCTCCTTCTGGTACTGGAATGATGGCGTATTTATGGTGGGGGCCATTGCTGATAACCAGCCGGTACAAATGGATGGGATATCTTCTGGTCTAGCCGGAGAGTGGGCGCAGTACACATCATATAGCATACAACCAGGAGGTTCAGGTACAGGCTCAGTGTGGTTTCTTTCAGATATTGGCCCACCGGATGCCGGGGATTTATATGTAGATGATGTCTCAGTACAGTGGTGTACCCCGCAGATAGGGTGGCACTTTGACGGCACAAATGACAGGGTGACACACGATAAACTGAATATGGGGAAATCCCATACCCTGCACTACTGGTTAATTCATACAGGTGAGAGTGGGATAGTGCATGGAAGTATTGCCGACTACCACGGCCTTGGAGTCACCGATACCACAGTCAGCTACAATGCCGGAGCTACAGTAGTTGCAGTAAGTCATAATGGACTATCCTCTACCCGCACCCCCACCCTATTCAGTGTTGTACGGAGCGGGACCAGCGTTATATTCTACCAGGACGGATTGCAGATTGGACTGACCCAGACCCTAGATGCCAATAATGATTTATCACTGTCTGATGTAGGCAGATATTCGGATGACACTAATTACTTCACCGGCATAGTATTCGAGATCGTGGGGGTAAGCACTGTAGATTCCCCCCTAGCAGTCATGAATTATTATGAGGATACAAAACATCTATTCGAATAGGAGGATTCACATGAAGAGATGGATGCTTTCTATATTGTTTATATCGCTACTACTCCCTTCCCTTGTATTCGGTACTGTCTCTGATTCCGGCTACCAGGTGCAGTATGCTTGCAACGGGGCTACAGTGGACTTTTCCTTCGCCTTTGGTGTGGGAGCCACATCCGAAGTGCAGGTAATACTAACTACGATATCCAGTGGGGCAGAGACAACTCTCACTGAGACTACCCATTACGCCGTTACCTGCCTAAATAGCGATTGCACTTCGGGAGGTACGATAACTACGGTAGCTACATACTCTTCTTTATATAAACTAACAATTCTACGAAATGTGCCTCTGACCCAGGACGCAGACTTTACCGAGGGTATGCCGACTCTCTATGAGACCTTTGAGAGCAGCTTAGATAAACTAACTCGTATTACCCAACAGCAGCAGGAGCAATTGGATAGATCGCCTAAGTTGGCCCAATCTTCTGAATACTCAGACCTGACCCTGCCCGACCCGCAGGCCGGGTACTATATCAGGTGGAATTCGGCGGGGGATGATTTAGAGAATACGGCGGGGGTAGAGTCGGGTACATTTACATCTTCTGAGACTGGGGCCGTTACTCGTTCAGTTACAGCTAAACTCTCTGATTTCGTGTCAGTCAAGGACTTTGGGGCCAAGGGAGATGGAACCACCGACGATAGTGCGGCCATTCAGTTGGCACTCGATCTAAAGCAGCGGGTCTATCTTCCAGCAGGAAACTATCATTTGCATTCCCCTATTGTTTTGAAAGAAGGATGTATTCTTATGGGGGATGGGAATTCACAAAATGGAACCCTTATTACAGCGAATACGGCCATAGTCATTATCAAATCCTATGCGGTCGATTCAGGGGTGTCAGAGGGCTATTACAAGATTAAAGATCTCCGCATTATTGGCAGCTCAGACCTTCCGACAATCGGTATTCAGCTTGGCAATTCTGCCGCTACCTCTTATAGGGTTTCGATCGATAATGTCACTGTGCAAGGATGTTTGATCGGGGCTCAATTTACGCGGATACAGTATAGTTCATTTAGAGATCTTACAATAGAGGGAGATAATGCCGGAGATGCGACGTACACAAAAGGTCTTAGTCTAAACGCAGTGTCGGTTAGTCAATTCAATGGCTTGGAGATAAATGGGTTTGTCAATAATATCTACATGGTAAAGAGCAGCCCTACATTCAATGGAGGGTCAATTTGGGCAGAGTCGGGAGAGACTCATACGACCAGCCTAGTAAACATCGTCAACTGTAAGGACGTGGTATTCAACTATGTTGTTTTCGAAAACAATATGGGCAACATGAGCGAGATTCTCCTGGATTCTACCGACACCGACTATGAGACGAACAGTATTACATTTAACGATTGTCAGTCTCTTGGCTCGGCGGGGACCAGTAACACAGCCACGCGCTTTGTAATCGGGGTGAATGCAGTAGGCCACTATGATGTAATGAATACTGTCCTAAATCGGCACCGGTTTAATTGGCGCTACTATGTTGCCGATGTGAATGTCAGCAGCGGAAAAGCCGATGGGGTGACATTAAATAAGTGCCTGAGACGTCAGGGTTTTTACGGAGAATATGTACTCAACCCAAGTGTCATTGGAAATCTCTCAGCGTCGAAAGTCCATATTATTCCCGCAGAGGAATTTTGGGCCGCATCCCCAACATCTGCGTCTACAATCGCATCTCCCTGGGAACTCGGGATGAGGGTTTATCAATCTGACGCGTTGCTAAGTGGGACCGATGGAAATCAGGGGTGGGTTGTTGCGACTCCTGGATCAATAGGAGGAGGGTATACCTTAACCGGAGACACGGACGGAGCCACGGCCGTTATTACAGGAATAACCCTTGCAGAATCTCAACTTATCCCAGTAGGGAATTATGTTTCCGTCACCGCAGGATTTCCCACGACCGGGCCGTATAAAATCATAGCGGCAACGACTTCTTCAATCACGCTGGACACTAACTCTAACGCAATCGCCGCAGGAATCACTATTGAAACAATGGCCCCTGTATTTGGAAAAATCGGAGGCTATAAACTCAGGACGACAATGGCCTATGGGCCGGTGACGGTAAACGCAGGGGCTACGGCGACACAGACTGTGACAGTAACGGGGGCAAAGTTGGGAGACATTGCCTACGCATCTCACTCTGTTGGATTCAACCTTCTTATGCACTCCGCAGATGTGACGGCAGACGATACGGTGACAGTACGCTTCTATAATCCAACAGGAGGGAATATCACAATCGGGGCCGGATACTTGAGGGCATTTGTAGAAAAACAACCTGCCAGTTAAAACACAGAGGGGTACGACATGGCTAACGGATTTGAGATCGACATAACGGAATCGGACTTCAAAAATAGGTCTGTCGTAGAACAGAACTGGATAAACTTCAAAGGTATTGTGGCAACCAACAAGTGCATAGATAAGATAGATAGGAGTGGATGTGCGTTTGCTCATGATAGATACAGGAAGAGTAGCCTAGCCCGTATATCTGCTATGGCTGGTGGGATAACTGCGGCATTAGGGGTAGTATATATATTGTGGAATATGATGTGTAAATAGGGAGGGGATATCTCATGAGCCTGCCACGGATAGAGTTCAAGCCGGGGGTCTATCTCAAATATGTCGACTACCGCTTCCTGTGGATTGCAAAGGTTATCTGGGAAGTATTCCAGGAATTCGGCATCAAAGCGGCTCCCGTAGTTACCTCTGCCTGTGATGGGAAACATGGACCCGGATCATTGCACCCTGAAGGACTTGCCTGGGATTGGAGGGTTTGGATAATACCGGAAGATATACGGCAAAGGGTGGTGGATAGAGTTAAGGAGATGGCACATACAATGTCTCCTCTGTACGATATCATCTATGGTGATGCTCAGCACTTAGATCATATTCATGTAGAGTGGGATGATAGAAAGGAGAATAGAAAGGAGGCGAAGAAAGATGGGATGGAAAAGGTTCAATGATCGGTTGGCATTAATCGTAGTACTGCTTTTAGTTGGTGTGTGGATAGGGGATGCCGTTATTAAGAACACCTTTGATCAGCAGGTTATCGGCGCAAGCATACTGGCATTTGGGATGATTATTCAATTCTATTTCCGCAGAAAGGAACCCCCTGAGAATGGGGACCAGAATGGAGGAACGAAATGAGGATAAGGGGAAGAATTGCAGTTGGGATTATGTGTGTAATGGCTCTATTCATCCTGTCCTGTACCACGGATACGGCATGGAGGAGGGCCACTGTATCCACCTATGAGTTATTAGGTGAGGGCCTGAGCGGGGCTAAGGATACGACTATCGTATTATATCAACAGAATGTAATATCGACAGGGAAGTTGGAGAAGGCTAAAGTGCTATTCAACAAGGCCCAATCTATCTATGTTCTAATGGGTAAGAGCCTGAAGTTGGCAGGCAGGGCGCAGGATGCAATTACGCGGGATAAGTATATAGAAGAGTACGAGGGCCTACTTGCTGAATTCTCTAAATTGTCTGTGGAGATATACGATCTCGTGAAGGGACTGTGAGAGGAGGAGATATGAATAGTATACTGCTTGCTGTCGATCTACTTTTACTAGCAGCTAAGATAGCACCTAAAATAGCTCCGGCCGTAAGGGAGCTAATAGAGTCATTCAAGAAGGAGCCGGTAGAGGATATATCCCAGGAAGAGTTTGAGTTGAGGATTGATGCGGCTATAGCTAAGCTGCCGGTATGGGAATGAAAAAATGGGGCCGTCTGTGGGCGGCCCCTAATATTAAGGCAGGATGCACCAGTAGTGTCTCCCCCCTGCCGCTACATATGTCCGGTTGGACAAGCTTGATCTGGATGGTGTCTCTTCTGACACTTTGGACAAGTTGGCCACATTGAGGCATCACCTCCCCTCCTTCTTTACCGTTATCCGTATCTCATGCCCATAATCAATCACGGTATACATGCTAGCTATTTCCAGGGCGATCCGGTCAACTCGTTTACAAAGTTCTTTGAATATCTCATCCGTCTTTTCTTTGATCAGCTTCTCTACTTCTTCTTTTACACAACGTTGGATAGCGTGTGTGATCAGTTCTATATCAAAGGAACCGCTCATTCTCTACCCCTCCTTGATCTGTTTGAGGACCTCGTAGAGAGATCGGTCAATGTCGTCAAATAACCATTTATCGTCTTCATGTATTTCCACCGCCTCCACCAGCTTCTTCACCTTCTCCCGCTCCTTTACTAATGGATGCTTAGGACACTCCTGGATATGCTTCTCTAGCTTCTCCCAGCCACTCGGAGGAGGAGCTTCCCATCCACAGTAAGAGCAAACCTGTGTAAATTCTCCCCTCACTGCCCGTAAGACCTTCTCCCGCTCGGCCTCCAACTCAATTTGAAGTTTACTAATCCGTTCATCCTTTTCTCTTAAACACCGATTTATCTCTTCCAACTTGTCTGCGGCAAACCACCCTGATTCGCAGCGTTCATTCCGTTTCCGCTCTTGGTCCAACTCCTTATCGCTATCTGTAAAAAGCTGTTTATATTCCTCATATAAATCTTTCCATGTGCAGTTTTCACACTTCTTCCTCTCCTGGTCGAGCTGGGCGAGAAGGGTTTGGATGTGACCACCCTGCCAAAACCTATTAGTGCTCTCGGCGTGTAACTTTCGAATCTCATCCTCAGTCATGTGACCTCCTTCTTGCTCTATCTAATTCCCGTTGGCAAGCAGATAGTTCCTCCTTAGCCCTCCTCTTTGCTTCGAGCCATACCTCTAAGAACATAGGTTTGGCTGTTTCGTTCCACTTTAGACTCAATCTTCCATTCCACATGATATCGTCAAATTCTCGTTTTTCCTTCTCCTCGTCCATACCCCCTCCTTGCCCGCTACGCTGCGGGGCTCCGCATTTTATCGAGAACTTCAGCAATCCTTCCCACCAGGGCACTATAGCACAGACCAGGACCATCCAATTTATTCCCTCCTTTGAATTCCATAACTATTCGGGTTGCTTTTTTGTTCCTTCGTCCGTGATAAACAATTATACTATTAGCTATTTTCTTAGCCAACCTTTCAATCTCTTTTTGTGTCATCCTCATCTCTAGTGTCATCACTCCCCCTCCTTCTCGATGAGCTTCCTGAGATATTCAACTGTCCGATCTATTTCCATTAGGGTGAGACTCTTTCGATATAGACGTAAGTTTTCAGCACAATTTCCAATCCCCTCCCTCAACCTCTCATTCTCACACACGTAGCACCCTGTTAGCCTCTTGTTCTCCTCCTGTGCGGCGGCGAGGGCTCTATTGGCCTCCATTAGATCGGCTGCCATGCGTGCAATGTCTTCGATCGTAGCCATCTCAGGATTAATTGAAATCGTAGGCACTCTCAAATTCCAGTCGATCTTACTCACCGTGACCTCCTTATTATTGGGCCAGGGCTAGGAGCTACCTAGCAGTGTGCCGGTATGACGACCTGGACGCGATACTTTATCACACATCTGGCTTTCACCACCTGGCCCATTGGTTATCCCTCTTCTTTATTTGGTTCGTGCCCTATCAGCCTACGCACAACGCCTTTATACTCGGTTCTCAGAGCCGTGTAGGCTTCGTAGGGCGTGCGAGTTACACTTATCGCGATTGGGTTCCACCAATCCCGGTGACCATAAACAATATCTAGTGCCTCTTTTAACTCCATGCTTTTCCTCCGTCCAGCCTGCATTTGGCTATTCTAATGTCACAAAACCATCCTCATCATCCGTGATACTATCTATTTCGGTTTGATAATAATCCAGCACAATAGCATCTTGTGGACATTTCTGAAGAGCATCAATTAATTCCTTAACAGTCATCACTCCCCCTCCTTCGTCCAGCCTGGCCCACTCTTACTTATCTGTTAAAAAGGCATAGATCTTTTTTGATAACTCTACTGCATCTTCCGGTTTTACGTCCTTATTCGCTGCAACATAAGCACAGTGTATCTCTGATGCCCACCTAATAGCCTCTATCTTAAATTCTTTGTCTATCTCGTTCATTAGCATTAGCTTCTCACCCCCTTCCATTTCTCCTGACTCCCCCATCTCTTCCCTACTTTAGCCTCTACATATATAGGTATAGATAGTTCTATAGCCCCTTCCATAATAGGCTTAGCTATAGATATATACTCCGGGATGAAGTCATCTCTTACTTCTACTACCAAATCATCATGCACCTGAATTAGGGGGTAGGCTAGTCTATCCCCTATCCATTCCCTCATCTGGGGCCACAGTCTCCTCATTCCCTCTTTAATTATACCCTGCGCCCCGCTTTGCTCCGGCACATTATTAGCAATTCTCAATCCCGCTTCCCTTATCGGAGGGAATATAGACTTTATCTCCGGTATCAATTTCATCCTGCCCCACAGGTCCGTTACTTGCCCTGTCCTTCTTGTCTCTTGATCTATCTTCCCCCAGTACTCCTTGACTCCGGCGTGTTCCTTGAGCCAAGAGTTGATTAGCCACTGACACTTCTCCTCGGTCCATTCGAGTAGCCCCTCCCCCTGAAGTTGCACACTCAATCCCCGCGCAGATATTCGGTAGATCACGCCGAAGCCTGTGCGTTTGGAGGGATACCGGTGCTTAATCTCATCAACTAGCTTGGGATTCTTTATACCGAATGTACGCATGGCAGTATCGGTATGCACATCCCCATTCTCTCTATATACCTTTAGTAATACTGGGTCTTGGGATAGATGAGCGACTAATCTCATTTCAATTTGGCTGTAGTCCATTGAGACTATACTATACCCTTCCTCTGCCACGAACCCATCCCGTATTCGTCTGCCATCCGCAGACCTTACCGGCTGTGCAAGCAGATTAGGTTTACTGCTTGCTAGTCTCCCCGATTGCTTCACTCGTACCATAGATACCTTAGTGTGTATCCTCCCATCTCTCTGTATGTAGGTAGGTAGCACCTTAATATATTTATCAATGAGATCCTTCCTCGATCTATATTGTGTAATCATAGCCACTACCGGATGCTGTCCCTCTATCTTCTTCAGCGTCTTGGCATCCGTAGTCAGCCCCTTCTGTGTTCTCTTGATTTTATGCCCCTTCCCCAGAGAGAGCTTATTGTAGAGTAGATCCCCAGTTTGTTCAGAACTCTTAGGATTAAAACCGTCCCCGGCAATATTCCATAGATCATTATATAACAACCTATCATTCTCCACTTGAAACTCAACTCCAAGCCTCTCCAGATATTGCTCATCTACCCTCATCCCCCTTTCCATCATGGATATAATCATGGGCTGTATATCCATGTCTCTCTGTAGTACCTCGGACATGCGAGAATAGAATAAGGGAAGCATTCTATTATAGACCCGCAGTGTGCCATCGGGATCCCCACAGGCATACTCTAGCCTTTCTTTCTCCGGTACATCACTGAGATCCCGTATATGCTTCCACTCATCCTTCTTCTTAATCTTGTTCAGCTTACAGTATTCCTTGAAGGGCATTCCATACACTACCTCATCATAGTCCCGCAGAGGGAGTCTACAGAGCCTATATGCGAGTGCCTTCAGGCCCAGTGGAAGAGTTTGGAGTAGGAATGCTATCTGCATCGTATCTATCCAATGCGAGGGATGGATACCTAGATCCCACAATATTGATAAATCATAGGGGGCATTGTGGAGGAGAGTAAGTACATCTGATTTATATAACTGCATATTGAGATATCTCAATCCACTATCGCAATAGCTATAGCACGCTCTTCCTTCCGCATTGGACCATGTAACCAGATAGGGAGACCCGTCCTTTAGACTCTCTGTGTCAACGGCTATAACATTCCCTGTGAAGCCCTGCCCTCCCCATATCTTCGTAGGCTCTGCCAATGGAGGTACTATCATCTCTCCATCCAGTACCTTCTTTGTATTCTCGAATGCCTCTATAACCCAAGATAGTAATGCACTATCACGGAAGGATGCAGCAGGATGTATCGACGGTACAACTACTCTGCCCTCCCATTCATGCGGCATTCCATTGAGGGCTTCCATATCATGAGAGAAGCCTAGAAACCAATGGGTAGATATAGCCCCTAGAGTTAGTATGACATCTGGATCTACCTCCTCAATCTCCTCTCTTAATATACTCCCCATATACTCATACTCGTCCTGTGTATATTCCTTATCATCATTCAGGGGGTACTTGAAGAGATTAGTGGTATAGACCCGCTCTCTTCTCAGGCCGATATAACGGAGAAGTAGATTATCAAACTCCTTCCCAGTTTTTCCAGTCAGGGGTATCCCTGTCTTGCATTCAGTTTCTGCGGGGGCCTCGGCAATCACCATTAACCTACATGGTTTAGGCCCATCTCCCTCTACCCAAGCATATCTCATACATCCTCATCCGTAGATACATACAACCCGATCAAATCACACCGCTCTGCATATCGGAATATATACCTATCCCTCAGATACAGTACCTTGACCTTCTTCCTATCCACAATATACCCCCTGAAGTCCGCTATCCTATGCAGCTTTAGTACCCTCTCCCCATTGCCATCCCAACACTTCCACATACCGGCATCACAGCGTATAGTCAGTTGACTCTCATTGACCTTGCAATGTAAGCAATTCGAACAGGTGAGGACTTTCTTCCTAGTAGGTGGTACATTCTTCTCCGGTTCATCAATGGGATAATCAAGCATCTTTTAGTACCTCCTCGTATATAGGATACTTCATCCTACGTGTGTGGTTGCCCCAGTACATGAAGTCTCTCCTTAACATGGGCTTCAACTCCGGGTCTCCGGGCCTACAGAGATTAAGTGGGGTGCGGGGCACTGCAACCCCGATTATAGGGGAGTCTGTATATATTTCCGTATACCTTCTACACCCACAGGCTGTTAATAACATTATCCTCATGATACCCTCCCACTTAATATTTCAATATAAACGTCTCCATGACAGTCGAGCGGCTTACAAAAACACCCCAAGGTTTCCCCACGCAGACTTTCAATATTATCTAGTATCCATCCTCTTCTACTTGGCTCTATTTCTAAATACTCTGCGTTATCCCCCCTTAACCACGCTCTGAATCTGGATATGGACTCATCCCTCGTACAGTATGGCCCTATGGGGAACGGATTACCCCAGTGGGGGGTTGTTCCATCTCTCCTTCCAATATAGATCGTATACTTCTCTTTGCGTAGATTGACTACTCTTGTTTCATGCCCATCTCTCATGATACCCTCCTCATCTTAATGATAGTATGGGCTTCCCTGGAGTTGCCCCCAGGGTGCGGGGATACCCAGTGGAACTCTTTACTAATCATTAGAGCTACCCCATCCACAGGTATCCCTGATATCTGCATATCTTGCACCCACTGATTATAGTCGTCATCTGCAATAATTCGAGTTGTGTGTATCGTCATTTCAAGCATATCTATCTACCTCCTTTATTCAATACGCCAGCATCTAACACCATTCTCCACCTTCCGACACGTGAACTTCTTGCCCTTCATCCTGTCCGCCCTTGCACATCCCAGGACACTAACAATAATACTCTTTCTTCTATCCCTATCACACGCAACAAGGAATGAATCTCCAACTTCCATGAGCGGAAATGGATACTTCCTTTTACCTTTAATAATAACTGGTATAAGTGGCATGCCTCTATCAATTACAATCTCAGATACCATAATCCTCTCCTCCTCCTCCTCCTCCTCCTCCTCCCTCTCCATCTCAGGAAATAACGGTAGCTGGTACATAATATCCTCCTATGTGTGTAGTGCCTCCCATGCCTTCTTAGCAGTCACTTTCCCTATTCCCTCTATCGCTCCCCAATCCTGTATAGAAGCATTAAACATCCTCTCTACACTATCCCCGAATGCCTCTTCAATTGCCCTCACTCGGTCGTACCCAATACCCGGTAGAGTCAATGCTATCTCTCTTAATTGCGAGAACTCCCCCGGACGTATATAGATTGGTACAGGGATTACCCTACGCACATTTAGGAGGGATGTATGCTTATCCCAAGGCTGATTCCACCACCGATATAGCTCTTCAATAAGTACTGCCGTCTCGTAGGCATTCAATGTATTCAGGATGCAGATATGAGTTAGGGCATTAATAGCCGTTAGATACCCCAGGAGCCGCTTAGTTATAAATCGAGATGAACCCAAAGGCAGGAACTTACCATGCCTATATACTTTTATTACCCCACTATGCCTATCCGTTATCCATGCCCCTTCCACCACGATATATACCTTCCCGTACTCTTCCAGCAGCCCCGGTAGCTGATGTCCACTCAATCTCCCGCTAGTAATGCTTTGTATCAAATCACCGATCCTCTTCCTCTCTATCCCTATCTCTATATCCCCCTCCGGCCCATTCCCGGAGAAGTAGATATCTCCATACTTGAGGGTAGTAGGGATAGCATCGTCTATATATTCGAGTAAGTCCTTGGACCCGGATCGTGTGTCTATGAATATCACTTCTTCACCCACCTTCCCCCAATAAAGTCTAGGCGTTTCTTGTATGTGAGTTCTCCAAGTACGGAGCACTTAAACCCAGGACACTCTGTTGTTAGTTCACCCTCGGCAAGACCACAGACAGTACACAGGGCTAGACCCCCATCACAGATTGGACAGTTTGATCTACGACAGTCTGTGTGTTTTACATAGATGTGCTTTCTCGTGGATCTACCTCCCCTTTCTCTGGTATATATCCCACAACCAATCCATCTGTGCTTGTGAGAGATACCTTCCCTCGCTCGACTGCTTCTCTATCGACTCTATAAATGCAGCTTCCTTGAGTGTCAGCTTATCGTCGTCGATACCAGATATCTGCCACTCTACCTTCTCCTGTTGCTTTCTCAGCCCTTCTTCATATACCGGCATAGCCTTCTTCATTCCCATTCCTCCTCACTCGATTCAGGGAATACCTGCATAGCCAGCATAGGGAATGTCGATAGCGGCTCCTCCAGAGTCATCCCATCTACCTCCCTATTCTGCCTACAATCCTTCACTGTGATACCAAAGGTACGGCTTCTAACCTCCCCCTTCTCAGTCTCCACCTTCTTCCAGGTTTCAATAGAGACTTGTACGATACCCCCGATATCCCCGTACCCTGCCATGAGCTTCTTCCCTGTCCTTTTATCATCCACATACTCATCCTTCGTTTTATGGATGAGTATTACATTCTTGTTAGTCTTCAATGCCCTTCTAAGGAGATCCCTAAACTCAGTATTCACCGGGCCATAGGGATAGGGTAGGGCCTTCCCCTCATGTAGATTCACCTTATTGAGCTTCCCGAATCTAGCCATCTTGACTAGATCATACCCCTCTGTAGCTGTATCCCAGACTAGAGTCCTAATCTGCGGATGCTGTAGAGAGGCAATAAAGGCTTTACTGCACTTCTCCCACATCTCCCTCCATTCCCTCTCATCGGTCGAATCATGATAATCGAAGCTAATGCGTTTAATAACCTTCTTCTTGGCCCACTTCTCAATAACCCCCTCTGTCCCCGTATCCATATCTATGTACGCGATAGGGGCAGGCGCAGTTAGACTAAACTCAGTCTTCCCTGTCTTCCACTCCCCAGTTATGGAT
>Ga0265297_10003459_pt1 | contig 28485 bp, 27 predicted proteins | sample Munlanlwell13791_FD_192502 | JGI IMG/M metagenome (GOLD analysis project Ga0265297, IMG submission 192502) | Leachate microbial communities from a municipal landfill in Southern Ontario, Canada - Leachate well 137-91 | ecosystem: Engineered > Solid waste > Landfill > Unclassified | place...
CCTAAAATTTCGCTACCTGAAAAATTAGATGAATTAAATGAAGTAGATTGACCGTCAGTAACCTCTAGTCTGAATCCAGGCGTCATCGTTCCAATACCGACATAGCCGTTAGAATATTGAATTGTCATATGATCAGTTGCACCTGCTCGGAATCTCAGATCAGAGGCACTGTCATTGGTTGTATAAGTTCTCCATAAGTCATCAACTCCTTGAGTTAAAAGTTGGCCCATAGTAGCGCTATTATCCGGGCGGCGAACGCGAATATTTCCAGAATATATTTCAAATTTTTCTATTGGTGTTGTTGTTCCAACACCTAAATTACCCAGCTTGCCCTGGCTGGTTGTGCCAATATTAATCGGCGCCGAAGCATTTCCGTCCGGCGGACTTAAAGTCGGCTCTGTCCAAGCAAAAACAATTGTCGCGCTTACGCCGATAATTAAAATAGCGATAAAAAAACTTTTTATCAAAAATTTATTAGTTATCGCTTTATTGGAAATTTTCATGTCCTTGAATTAAATTGTTAATTATTAAATTAACGGATTAACGGGTTCTTTAAAATTGGTTCATTTAAAATTTAATAGAAATTAGAAATTGAAAATTAGAAATTTACTTCTTTATTATACCACAATATTATTTGTAAAGCAATAATCTATCAAGACAAAGGTGGATATTTTCATTATATCCCAAATTTCTGCCACTTTGGATAATTGTCGTTTATCTGCCGTTCGTAGCCGCCATAAGATCCTATAGCGTTGATATTTACACCGATCGGCAGCGCAGTGGAAAGCGGCGCGATTGGTTTTAAAAGATAAGTACCGGTTGCTCCGGAATTATTTATTCTGATCCGATAATATTTTGTTGTTGCGCTAAGAGCAATGTCTTGTCCGGTAAAATTTGGATAAAAAGTTTGGCTTTCCCCGGAAGAACACATTCTCGGTGTTCCGGAAGTCGTACATTCATAAACAATCAAATCACCCAAACCGCTGCCGCTTCGTTCAACGCGCAAGGTTGTCGGATAAGTAACACCGTTTAAATCCAAATTTAGTTGAAAAGATTCGTCATATCCGAGAGTAGCAGATCCGAGAGTAAAAGACCAAGGATTATTACCTCCGCCCGCATCACAGGTTGCGTCAGCGCAAATAATCGGCGAGCCCCCAGTGGGATTAGCCGTATCGGCCGCCACTCCGCCGGTCGCAATATTATATTGAGCGCCATTTGAAAGCTCGCCGTCTATAATAGAATAAGTGAAAATGTCGGTATAATTTTTTAAAACCTGATAAATCGTTTTTTCAACCGCAGTTTCAGCGGCAAAAAAGGCTTTTTCAGAAACTTCAGCGCCTTTGACTATCTGCGTATGCCTGACAATAGTTTCACCAACAATAACCGTGCCTGTTAAAATAGAAGAAATAATCAAAAGAATTAAAATTATGGAAAGGCCTTGGTTGGAATTTGGTCCGCCAGCTGGCGGATTGGAATTTGGAATAAATTTTATTATATTTTTATTTTCCATATTTTATGTTATTTTTTTATTTTCATTTTTTCTAAATTCTATATTCTAAATTCCAGATTCTATTTCTTAAGTTCGTGTCTCTGGGGAACCGTCTGTTCAAGAATTATTTGTTTTTCACCCGGTTTCTCAATTAAAGATTTTAATTTTAAAATTATGGTAACCCGAGGATGAGTATAAATAACAGAACCTGCTGTAAAAGGATTAGTAGCCGGATTGATATAAAAATCAAGGCGCTCAACACCCAAATTAGCCATGGTAATGGTTTGATAATCATCACCCGTGGACGGACAATCATTAGTTGTACAACTAATGCCTCTGCATATTTTTAGAACGCCTCTGTTTGCATTATTTGGATCAAGACATCTTTTATATCTGATTTTATTGGGGGTAGCGCTAAAATCCAACAAACATAATTTTGCCACTCTTAATGAACTATCATCTTCCACTTTTTTGGTACCCGTGTCTATGATTCCACAACCATTCCCGGCACCATAACTGTCATAATCTATTTTGCTGGCCCGAATGTCTTTAACAATCAAACTCATAATATATTGCCCGTCTTCCTGAAGATTTAATTGCCCCAAACTTTTGCTGCGCGTGCCGATAATATTAATATAAATGCCAACTGCTGATAAGATCACTACTACTAAAATACTCAAAGAAATCAAAAGCTCAATGAGGGTGAATGCCTTGGTACTAGAATTTGGAATTTGGAATTTGGAATTTGGAATAGAATTTAGAATTAATCTGGATTTTTTAATAAAAGCATTTAATAATTTATGAACACTTATTATTTGTCCAATAATTTCTCTAAACTCCACTTGATCTAAATATTTTAAATCTCGGGCTATCAAAAATTGATTTTGAATTTCAGTCAGTGAACCAAGAGCCATATAATAAAACTGTAATTTTTCTTTAAAACTTTGTCTGGAAAATCCTTCAGCGATATTAGACGTAATCGAAACCCCTGCTCGACGCATTTGATTTGTTAAACCAAAAAGTTCTTCTTTCGGAAATTTTTTAGTAATTTTATAAATCAATAAAATAAGTTTATGGCCTTCCTGCCACACTAATAAATCGGTGAATGATTTTATTATTGTTCTTTCTTCCATATTTTAAATTATTTGTTTTGTTCCAAATTCTAAATTCTATATTCTAAATTCTATTTTTATCTCCAGTCTGTTAAATGAGTTTCAAGTTCAATACTATGAGGTCTTCCCCTTTCCGTCCAATAGACGGTGGAGGTAATTATTTTTTCACAATCTCCGGGAAGAGCAGGACAATTGCCGCCTAAAGCATCACCGCTTGAAATATTAATTAATCTGCGATAAATCGTTAATGTATTACTGCCAGAATCACGAGTATAAACATCATTACTGGTTATATAAAGAATGCAATTATTGCATAAATCAATTGTAGCGGAATCAGCCGCGGTTAAGCTAGAGTCGTCATAATCAACAATCCAATTGCCGTTTGTCATACCATAAGGCCAAATTTGTTCCGGATCTAATCTTTGACTGCTCCTGACGGCATTAATAATTTCAATTCCTTCACGAGCTAAATTTGTCGCTACCACTCTTTCCGATGTTTGCCCGCTCAGCATTAAATTGCTTAATCCTACAGCTAAAATAGCCACTATGGCAACCGTAATCATGCCAATGGCGACAATGGTTTCAATTAAACTCTGGGCATTGCGTTTCATAACTTAAAATTTAAAATTAATCCTTTCTAAATTATCATTGCTACAGCGATTTAAAAACATCAACTTCGCCATAAGCCTTAACCCTCACATAAGCATTTAAATTTTCTTGAGTTTGATTAAGAATTATCGTTGTCGGGAGCGTCCCGTTTACATAAATCGTGCCCTGAGGTGGAGTAAAAATTATGGTCGTTCCTGTCGGACTCGCTTCCACATACTGAGTAAAATCAAAAGATTGAATAACCGTATCTTCGTCTTCATATAAATGACTAGAGCCCAAATTATCATTAACAAAAAGTTTATAAGAATTAGTAGTAATATAAACGCCGTAACCATCATCCGGCCTAACTCCGCCAATTTGCTGACCGCTCAATGACATCATTTGAGCTTGCTTGATAATTCCGGCTAATTTTTCCGCGTCAGAATTAATATTTACGGAACGGCCGCCGCTTCTCATATTGGCAAAAACCATTCCGGCAATCAAAGCAGTAATACTGACAACAATAATAAGTTCAATAAGGGTGAAACCGCACTTGCTGGAATATTGATCTTTAATTTTTAATTTATAATTTATAATTTTCATTAAATTTTTAATGACTTAATTTTAAAATTGAAAATTGAAAATTTAAAAAACGGATTTATCGGCAATTTTATTTTCCGTATTCCACATTCTATTTTCTACTCTCTATTTTCTAAATTCTAATATAGGTACCAATCAATTATTTGCTGTCCGTAAAAAATTGCAATAAACGTGCCGATGGCCAAAAACGGCCCCAATGGAATCATACTTTTCATCCCTTTCTTTTTACCAATCAATAAAATTAAACTGATTAAAGTGCCGACAATGTATGAAACAAAAATTGCCACTGCCAATTGCGGCCAATTTCCCAAAGCCATGCCCATAAAAATGCCGATTCTGTAATCGCCCAGCCCAACTCCCTTGCCTTTGGTTATCCAATATTGAAGAAGGAAAAAAATAACAGCGATTAAAACAGTTAAAAATATTCTGATTGCCGAATAACCGAGTAATAAATCCAAAATAAAAATTATGCCGGCCGAAGGCAGAAGAACAATATCTTCAATTTCGAGATATTTAAAATCATAAACAAAAGTAAAAATCAAAACGGCTAGAATAATCCAATAACGGAAAAGCGAAATTAAAGAATACGAATTCAAGGCGGCGAATAAAAACAACAAACCGGTTGTCAATTCAACAATCGGATATTGCCAAGAAATTTTTTGATGGCAATGACGGCAATGCCCTTTTAAAAAAATAAAACTTAAAACGGGAATATTGTCATGCCAAGCGATTTGATGTCCGCAATCCGAACAAACAGAGCGCCCGAGGATTGATTTTTTAATATGCAAACGCCAAATTAAGCAGTTTAAAAAACTGCCGATTGCCAAGCCAAAAATAAAGCTAAAAAACCAATAGAAAAAATACATAATAGCTTAATCTTAACAAATTTTCCCTAAAAATCATAGGTCTTTTTCTGAATCTTTCATTAATAAACCGGCTAAAAAAACGGTTAAGGGCATAATAACCAATAAATTTCGGCTGCTGGCCGTAGCGTCTACCACATTTTGATAGGCAGAAGTAAAAAGATAAATAAGTAAAAAGCCGGCTGAAACGCCAAAAATAATTAAAAATAAATAGATATTGGGCCTGCTGAAAACTTTTCGCCAATTTAAAATTAAAATTATCATAAAAATACCCAGCCAAAGATGAAAAGAATGGAAAATAAATAATTGTTCAAAAAGTTTAGAAAAAATTTCCGGATGAAAACTACTTAACGATATCGCACCCGGAGAAGCATTGCTATAACCGAAATTAAAAATTTTTTTAAAAAGAAACCAGGGCAGAAAAAATAAAGAATAACAAAAAATAAACAACAAATAACTTTTAATTTCTTTAGTTTTCCTTTCCCTGAACAAATAAATTAAAAAAACAATTAAAAGGACAAGCGCCAAGATTAATCCTTCATTTTTGACCCAAGTTGTCAATCCGGCAAAAATTCCGGCCATAATCAGGTCGGTTTTGTTTTTATTTCTAAAATATTTAAACAGAGAAATAGCAGCTATGGTAAAATAAAAAGCCAAAGGCAAATCGCAATAAGCGTTAAAACCGTGATAAACAAATAATGGCAGAGTTGATAAAAAAGTGGTAAAAATCAGAGCATTTTGACGACTAGTTTCTTCGCTTAAACTTAAATAAACAAAACCGATTAAAGCCAAAAAATAAAAAGCGAAAATTATATTCACCAAAACATCATTTACCTGACCCATGCCGAAATAAGTCCAAGCCATTAATAAAGGAATGTGAGGCGGATAATTAATATGCGAATCACCGCCTAAAAATAAATTAGAATCCAAATTGAAAAAGTTTTTATTTTCATAAAAAATCATTTTTGCCTTAAGGCCGTAATTGGCTACGGCGTCAAAATTTATAATCGGCCGCAGCATGCTGGTGGAAAAAACATAAAAAATCTGAAAAAGAATGACTAAAATCAAAATCACTTCCAGCCAATTCAAATTAAGGCGGCGCATTTGAATTTTCGGCATTTTCCAACGCTTGCCCAAGAATATGTAAAATATTAAAATCAAACCGGCCAAAATTGAAATCAAAATTATAAAATATTTAATGGGCAAATTTAAAAAGCCTCCAAAAAACATTAAAAAAGTAAGTATTCCGGTGCCCAAGCCAAAAGACAAAATCATTAATTTGAAAAAATTTGATTTTTCGTTTTGACCTATTAATGGCCTTAAAATACCCCAGCCCAATAAACCGGGAATGAATAAAAATAAAACTAATTTCAATAAATTCATAAGATTCATATTTATTTAAGTTCTTCTTTGCTTATAGCGAATTTCGCCTGAACGATATCGCGGAAAAGCCTTAGAAAATTAAGGAGTTTTATTGAAAAATTCATCTGTTTGACGACCTATTCGGGAGGAGTTATAAATTTTTCAGAATAAAACGAGCATAATTTTCAAGGATTTGGAGCGTTGAGTGAAGGCGAATTTCGCGTCATTTTTAAAATAAATTTATTAGGCGCAAATTCGCGATATTTTTCAAAATTTTCAGGTATTTCTTTTATTTCCAAATTAAAAACAAGAATATAATCCGCCTTGGATAAATCAACTGTTTCAACTTGTAATTTTGGGTAAAGCCAATATTTTGCCCAAAATTTTATAGTACTTTGATCTGGCAAAAAATAAGCGGTTTCCCCAACAGGAATTTCTTTTTGAGCAAATTGCAAAAAATCATATAAATCATACCAATTTGGCGGCAAATCTACTGACTGCATTACTCTTATTGTTAAATTAGTGCGCTTGGTGGCAAAATTTTGCCCGAATAATTCTTTAAAATCTTTTTTTAACAATCCCGCCTCAATACTGAACCATCTCAGAGAAGTAATCAGCCAAAAAATCAGCAAAAAATATAAAAAAGTTTTATTAAAATTTATTTTGCGGCGATATTTGATGACAAAAATTCCGCTAAAAATAAGAATTAAAGCAATAACCAAAATAATAATGAAATAAAAAAATAAGTAATCAAAAATTCCGGCAATATTATGCGCCGGAATGACGTTAATATAATAATATTGCTCAATCGGCAATTGGAAATAATTTTTAAAAAATTCAATAAAATTCATTTTAAAAAAAACAAAGTGTATAATGATTTATACCGTCCGGCTGATAAAATATTTTTTTATTTTTGCAAATATCGGCTGATTCCAATTCTTGATAAAACGGGTGCCTATCCGGCATAAGAATGGCAAAACATGGAACTTGCGGATTATCCTTTTTAACTAATTTTAAATCTTCCATAAAATTTTCATTTAAATCAACATATTTCATTTTAGGAAAACTATCGCTATAAAGTTGAAAAAAATCACGGGGATAGCCTAGCCCGGAATTCAAAAAAAGAATATCTCCTTCTTTGGCATTAATTTTTAAATAATCCCCTAATTCTGAAATCGCATAACCTGACGCCCAGCTGTTTATCCATCCTTTTTCTTGTTCAGCCCAATTAAAATTTTTTGGGTTGGAAAGGAGAATGACATCTTCTTTCAAGGGAAGACAGATGGCTAAAATGAAAGATAAAAGATATATGGAAAATAAAAACTTTTTTTCTTTCAAAAAGGAAAAAAGTTTACAAATGGAAAAAGAAATAAGGATTATAAAAAATGGCAAGACAAAGACAAAATAACGGGAAATAACCGATCGGGAGATAAAAGCAAAAATAAAAAGAGGAAAGAAGGCCCAAACTAAGAGCCATTTTATTTCATCTTTTTTCCAAAAACCTCTCTCTAAAAAAATAAAGATAAGAAAAATCCCAATTGAGAAAGGAAGATAAGTTGAGAGGATAGAAAAAATAATTTTTAAATTTCCAAAAAAGACTCCAAAAAAATTATTAGATTCTACCATAGTAGCGACAACTCTGTAGCTAAGATAATCTTTAGCTCCTTGAGGCATAAAAATCAGATAAAGAATCGCACTAAGAAAAATCGCTAAGCTAAATTTTAAAGTAAGAAAAAATCTTTCTTTATTTTTATTTTGTTCTCTTTTTAAAATGCTTAAAATAAGGCCTATTGCCATACTAATGGTTAAAATAAGAAAATTTTGTTTTGAAAAAATGCCAAGGAAATTAATAACCGCCAGAGGAAAAATTAAAATTATTTTTCTTGTTTTATAAAGAAGCCAAGAAAAATAAAAAAGATAAATTGCCAAAGCAAGAAGAAGCGCCTCCATTAAAGCCATCCTTTCGTAGAACAAACCAAAAGGAGAAATAGTATAAAGAAAAATTGAGAGAAGAATAATTTTTTTTGATTTAAAAAGAGTTTTGCTGATTAAAAAAATTCCAAAAAAACTGAAGATTCCAAAAATTCCAGATAAGAACCGGCCCGCAATAAGAGGATCTGAAAAAAGCTTTAAAAATGGAGCAAGAAGCCAATAATGAAGAGGGGGCTTGCCATCAAAGATTGAAATATATTTAAATTCAGTCCAATTATTATGAATTGCCTTTGCCCAGTTAAGATAAATTGCTTCATCATTAAAAATAGGAAAAACTCCGAGGTTCAAAAAACGCAGGAGAATGAAACAAAAAAAGATTAAAATGAATAAAACTAAAAAATTTTTATTTGAAGACATAAATTCAATTATACGAAACTTATAAACCTTTAAAATCTATATTTAATTATTGCTAAAATTGCCTTTATCCCGTCAATCCATTTGATTTTTTTGCCTTCGGCGTAAGTTCGGCTTTGATAAGAAATTGGCAGTTCTAAAATTTTATGGCCCTGGCGCAAAAATTTGGCCGTCATTTCAAGCTCCATTTCAAAACCATTTGATTCCAACTTTAGATTTTGAATAATTAATTTTTTAAAAATTTTATAGCAAGTCCAAGGGTCGGTAATTTTCTTGCCGTAAAAAAGAAAAAATAAAGAGGCAATCAAGCGATTACCCCAATAAAATATTTTATATCTTGCTTTTTGCTTGATTAGAAAACGAGAACCGTAAACTATGTCCGCTTGTCCTTCTAAAATCGGCTGGATGAGTTTCGGCAAGTCTTGCGGATTATATTCCAAGTCCGCATCCTGAACAATAATTATCTCGCCTCTCGCCTCTTGAAATCCGCGTCTCAACGCCGCTCCCTTGCCTTGATTTTGTTTTTGAAATAAAATTTTAATTCTAGATTCTATCCGCCAGCTGGCGGACCAAATTCCAGATTCTAGCAATTGGGTGGTACCGTCTGTAGAACAATCATCAACAATAATAATTTCATAATCACAGCCAAAATTCACCGCCTCAAGGCGTTTTAAAATTTCTAAAACCGTTTTCTTCTCATTGTAAACCGGAATAAGAATGGATAACTTCATATTTTTATTTGGGGACAGTCCCCATTTTCCCTTATGTAAAAACTCTTTATTTATGCTAATCTGAGAACAATTTTTTAAATTTAGCACGATTTTAATTTATTTAAATAAATTTTTCATTTTTAATAAATTTTAATCTTTTGGGTTGCTGTAATTCTACCTCAATAAATTTTAAATAATTTTGACAAAGTCTTTCTAATGAAGTTTCACCTGATATTTCAGCACCAAATCCTAAAAATCGTTGCCAATCTGTTAAACTATCGTCACAATTTTTTTGAAAATAAACTTGATAACTGCTCCAATGATAATCTTGAGGATATTTAACTAATGCTGCCCTTACGGCGTTGAGGTCAATATAAGCGCCTACTGCCCAAAAATAAAATTCTTCGTTAATTAGCGAGCTATAAAATCTATCTTGAAATAAATGGCCAGTCCTTTTATATCTGTGATTAAAATATCCGGCATAACAAGTGTTAATATAATGCATAATTGTAGAAATTGGGGTTTTGTCTATTTCTACAAAAAGATGAATATGATTTGGAAGTAAATTATAAGAATATAAATAAAAACTGAATTTCTCTTTTACTAATTTTAAAATCTTTAAAAATTTTTTGTAATCTTGGGGGGACCTAAAAATACGTCGCTGATTAATTCCGCGACAAACGATATGATATAATTCACCCGGGGTATTGATTTCTCCTCTTGTTTTTCTGGGCATAGATAATTTTGATCAAAATTATGCTAATTTTTTAAATTTAACTTAAAATATAGCATTAATGAGAGTTTTTAAAAGACCATTTTAGGGGACTGTCCCCAATTTATTTTATAACAATACCGCGATTAATCAATGGCTAAAAATATGAATTATTTCTCGGTTTTTAGAACTAATTTTCCGTTTTTATCAATAAAAATAATGTCGCCATTTTGATCTGTTCTCAATGTTTTTGCGCCGACTTCTTCTAAATTCGTTAAAACCCGCAAACTGGGATGACCGAATTTATTATTTTGGCCGACTGAAATAACGCCGTAAATCGGGCTGATTTTTTCTAAAAAATTTAAATCTGAAGAATATTTTGAACCGTGATGGCCAATTTTTAAAACTTGCGACTGCAAATCATAATTATTATCCAATAATATTTTTTCTATTTCACTGGTGGCGTCACCGGTAAAAAGAATTTTATTTTGATTATTCACCAGCTTAAAAACCAAAGAATTAGGATTGTTGTCGTCTTTATTGAATTGGCCGGCCAATTCTTGAATCGGCCACAAAAAATCCAAATAAATTTTATCATTCAGCCAAATTTTTCGCTGTTCTGAAACAATAACAGGCGTAATATTTTTTTCTTGAATTAACTTTTTCCATTCAAAATAAAGCGAATCTGTTTCTTCGGTATTGTTGGTTACAATCTGATCAACCGGCCAGCGATGCAAAACTTCAACCAAACCGATAAGATGATCTGGATCGGGATGAGTTAAAATTATTAAATCAATTTTTCGGCGAGTAATGGGAATATATTTATCCAATTTATAAATAACGTTTTTATTCGGCCCGCCGTCTATTAAAATATTTTTTCCTTCCGGCGTTTGGATCAAGGCCGAGTCGCCCTGCCCAACATCAAAGAAAACAACTCTTAAAGAATTAAAATTATTCTGAGTCAAAATCAGCCAATAGCCCAAAATAACCAGATTAATCAATAAAAGTCCGGCAACTGAAAAAATGATTATTTTAAGAATTTTTGGATTGAATTTTTGAGGCATAAATTAACCATCCAATAATAAAAAAATATAAAATTAAAGCGGCAATCAAAGGAAAATTGACAATAATGGGCGAAAAATAAAAAATCTTAGCGATAATTTTCACCGTTAAAATCAAGAATGTCAGACCGAGCCAAATCGGCCAAAATAAAATTTTCGCCAAGAAAACAGAAATTGTTCCGAATAAAATAAAAAATATTCCCAAAAACATTAAAACCGGAATAATGGGCAAGATTAAAATATTAGCCAAAGGCGCGGCCAGCGACAAAGCGCCGAAATAATATAAAATCAAAGGAAAGACAAAAATCTGGGCGCTGAGAGTGGCTGATAAACAATCTTTAATCGGCAAATACCTGAAATTAGGTATTTTTTTAAAATACTGATTAAAAATCGGGGTAAAAAATATCAAACCTAAAATTGAGGCGAAAGATAATTGAAACCCGATATCTAAAGCCAAAAGTTTCGGATTGATCAAAAGCATAATCGCCGCAGCCAAAATAATAATTTTTAATCCTGATTGAGGACGGCCGATTTTTTGAGCAAAAAGAATACCCAAGCCCATAATCGCCGCTCGTACCGCCGCGGCCGGCGCACCGACTAAAATGACAAAAAATATAATCAACATCGCCGCCAGCCAGAAAGCTTTTTGGCGGCGAATCAGCAAAATGCTTACTATAAAAATCATTATCAATTGAGACAAAATCGCCACATGCAATCCGGAAACGGACAAAATATGAGTTGTGCCGGTTATGGAAAACCAATTTCTGACTTCCTGCGGAATTTGGCGCTGAAGCCCCAATAATAAAGCGGAGAAAACAGATCCTTGCGGTTCGGAAAAATTTTGGTCAATTAAATTTTTAATTTGATTTTTAAATGAAAATATTTTTTGATAGAAAAAATTGCCTTGGTTGTGATTTAAAATTTTTATATTCGGAAAATAACAAATTGAATAAACATTATTAACAATAGCGGAATTATTTTTAAATTCGCCTTCAAGCACGCTTTTAAGCTGACACTCAATTTCCACTGAATCACCGTATTGATAATTGGAATAGAGCGGCGCGTTAACTAAAATTTTACCATTATATTGATGATTATTTATTTTTATTTTACCGACAATCAGTTGAGTTTTATCCGTTTTAACATCCGGTTCATTAATAATTTGTCCCTCAAAAACAAGATTTGTGTTATTGTAAAAAGACACGTTATTTTCATCAATTTTAGGAAAACTGGAATTATAACGAACTATGCCTAAAATAAAAAAGATAATAAAAAATATAAAAGGCCAAATATTTTTAATTGGCCTTTTTAAAAAGCAAAAAAATAAAATTAATAAAAATACCGGCAAATAAACAAAAAATGGCAGATAGAAAAAAGAGGCTAATCCGATGCCCCCGATAAAAAATAACAAGCAATAAAAAACTATTCGCGAAACAGCCATATAACCCTCTTGAAAAAGAAAAATAAAATACCCAAGGCAATGCCGCCGCTATCCAACCAAAGATCTAAAAACGAAGGATCGCAGCAAATTCCTTCAGCTACATATTCATGGAAAATATTGAATATAAAAACGATTAATAATGCGTACCAAACGTTAAGCCGAAAAAAATATAAAAGAATAATGGTTAAAATAAAAAATCCGACAAAATGAAAAATATTTTCCGCGGCCGAATTTCCATCACAAGTAATAAATTCCTTTAAATTACTGATTGTTTGAGCAATGGGCGGAGATATCCAAAAAATAAAAAAGTTTTCAAAATTATATTTGATTCTTTCCAGGCCGAATTGAGTAATCGGTTTCATTGCTCCCCCGTCGGAAAAATAACTGTAACTGTAACCTTTATGCTGGCGGCAAACCGAATCATAATTTCCGACTACGAAAAAATCAACTAAAAATAAAAGGATCAATAAAATAAAAAATAATATTTTAAATCTCATTTTAGACATATTTTTATTCTACAGTCACGCTTTTCGCTAAATTTCTAGGTTTATCCACGTCGCAGCCTCTTAAAACTGCCATGTGATAAGCTAATAATTGAAGCGGGATAACGCTTAAAAGCGGAGTTAAAAATCCATTGGTTTTGGGAACGTAAATGACATTTTCCGCCATTTTCTTGATTTCTTCGTTCCCTTCGGTGGCAATGGCGATAATATTTCCTCCCCGAGCCCTCACTTCTTCAATATTACTGACGACTTTTTGATAAATAATATCCTCAGTGTCAGTGGCGATAACCACTACCGGCATATTTTTATCAATCAAAGCGATTGGTCCATGTTTCATTTCCGCGGCTGGATAACCTTCGGCGTGAATATAAGAAATTTCTTTCAGCTTCAAAGCGCCTTCCAAAGCGGTCGGGAAATTATAACCGCGGCCCAAATAAAGAAAATTATTGAATTTGTAATATTTTCTGGCGATTTTTTTAATTTCTTCGTTTTTATCAAGAATTATTTTTATTTTTTCCGGAATCTCGCTGATCGCTTTGATTCTTGATTTGATTTCTTTATCTATTATTTTATTCCTGTTTATCCCCAAGAGCAATGCCAATTCCGCCAAGACCGTAACTTGGGAAGTAAAAGCTTTGGTTGAAGCAACGCCGATTTCCGGTCCGGCGTGCAAATAAATTCCAGCATCGGTTTCTCGGGCGATTGTTGAACCGACCGTATTAACGATTCCGAATACTTTACCGCCGGCTTTTTTTATTTTCCGAAGCGATTCCAAAGTATCAGCTGTTTCTCCGGATTGAGAAATTACAAAATAAGCCGTTTCATTGTTAATGGGTACATTTTTATATCTGAATTCCGAAGCATATTCAATTTCAGCCGGCAAAGAGGCTAAGTGTTCAAATAAATATTCGCCGATCATTCCGGCATGCCAAGAAGTTCCGCAAGCCAAAAATACCACTCTCTTTACGTTAGTTAAAAAATCCAGCCAATCCGCAATACCACCCAATTGAATTTTATTTTCATCCATCAGGACTCGGCCGCGAATGGCATTTTTAACAGTCTCCGGCTGCTCAAAAATTTCTTTAAGCATGAAGTGCTCAAAACCGCTTTTTTCTATTTGTGATAAATCACAAGAAACTTCGTCCGCTTTTTTCTGAATCGGCTGATTATCAACCGTGGTGACTTGATAACCATCTCTGGTTAAAACAGCGATTTCGCCGTCAGCCAAATAAATTACTTTGCGAGTATATTCAACAACCGCTGCCGGATCCGAAGCCACCAAATATTCTCCATCTCCCATTAAACCGATAATTAAAGGGCTGCCCATTTTCGCCACAACCAGTTTATCCGGTTCGCGGGAAGAAATAATGGCCAGGCCATAAGCGCCGTCAACCAAACTTAAAGCTTTTTGCGTCGCGGTTAATAAATCTTTTTGATAATATTCTTCAATCAGATGAGCAATTACTTCAGTGTCGGTTTCTGAATAAAAATTATGGCCGCGCTGTTCCAGCCATTTTTTTAAAGTTCGATAATTTTCAATAATGCCGTTATGAACTAAAAATATTTCTTTTTTGCAATCAAAATGCGGATGAGCGTTAATTTCATTCGGTTCGCCATGAGTCGCCCAGCGAGTATGGGCAATCACCAAATTACTGGACAATTGTTCTTGTCCGATTTTTTCTTCCAAGGCCTTGACCCTACCCTTAACTTTGATTGAATCAATTCCATTTTTTGTCAGCATTGCCAAACCGACTGAATCATATCCTCGATATTCCAATCTTTTAAGTCCTTGAATGGTGATTGGCACGCCATTTTTTAAACCAATATAACCTACAATTCCACACATAATAAATTAAAATTATTTTTTAAATTTTAAATAAGATTCAATTATTTCGTCCAGTTCGCCGTCTAAAATTTTTTGAGTATCCGATGTTTCATAACCGGTCCGCAAATCTTTAACCATCTTGTACGGATGAATGACATAAGAACGAATTTGATTTCCCCAAGACGCGGATTTGAATTCGCCGCGCAGCCGTTCTTTTTCTTCTTCTTGCTCGGCCTGATAATATCTGAAAAGTTTTGATTTTAAAATTTTAAGCGCTTTTTCCTTATTTTGAGATTGACTCCTTTCCGATTGGCAACTGACAGAAATTTTTGTCGGCAAATGAGTGATCCTGATGGCTGATTCTGTTTTTTGGACATTCTGCCCACCGTGCCCGGAAGCCAGAAAAGTATCCATTCTTAAATCATCAGGATTAATTTCAATTTCCACTTCTTCTATCTCCGGTAAAATTTCAATTAAAGCGAAAGAAGTGTGGCGCATTTTTTCCGCGTCAAAAGGAGAAATGCGCACCAATCGATGGACTCCCGCTTCGCCTTTTAAAAAACCGTAAGCATAATTTCCCTGAATTTCCAAAGTAACGCTTTTTATTCCCGCTTCAGTGCCGCGCGATTGGTCAATAATCGCCGCCTGCCAATTTTTTTTCTCAATAAATCTCAAATACATTCTCAAAAGCATTTCCGTCCAATCTTGAGCATCCACTCCGCCCGCGCCGGCAAAAATTGATAAAATTACGTTTTCCTTATCGTATTTTCCGCTGAAAAAAGTGGTTTTTTCCAAATTTTCCAATTCTTTTCTGATTAAACCCAATTGTTCTTTAATATCTTCTCTTAAATTTATTGATTGATCTTTTTCGTCTTCTTGAGCTATTTCTAAAAAATCGTTGACTGACTTTTCAATTTTCTCCCATGTTTCCGTTTCTTCTTTTAATTGACTGAATTCTCTCGATTTTTTTTCCGCCACTGCTCTGTTTTGCCAAAAATCCGGTTCAGCCATTTCAAATTCAATTTCCTTTATTTTTTGCTTTTTTTTATCAATGTCAAAGACAGTCTCGGACTTTTCCGAGCCTCTGCTTAAAATCTTTTAATTCAGCGATTAATTCCTGCATATTCTCATTATAAAGCATTATGTCAAAAAAACAATCCCTTAAAATTATCTATTTGACAAAAAATTAAAATTTACTTAAAATAACAATAGTTAGCTAAACAAAAAGTTTAGCCTAAAAAGGAGGATAAAATGAAAAATTTACTTTTAATTCTATTCTCGTGTGCACCAATTACGAGTATCATTGCCATATTATTTACTCCCCTTGGCGTCATTTCTATTGTCGCTCTTATCGTGACCTTTACCGCCACTCCTAATATCGGGATTATTATTACCGCTATTGCTGTTACTTTTGTCACCCTTGCTATTGTTGTTGCTGTTAATGGTACCAAGGAGCTCAAAATCAAAAAATGGGTAATATTTCTTTTAGTGCTCTTAGAAACAATAGCAATTTGGTGGGTGTTCTATTTATACGCCGTACATTTTTAAATTTTTCATTCAATTAAACAAAAAAGAGCTTCTGCTACATCAGAGCTCTTTTGAAATTAAAAATAAAAAGGCCTTGACAAAAACCAAAAAATGTGCTTTAATTATAGTGTACATAACAAGGCAATAAAATTTAACGAATAGCATCTTTAAAAATAGGGGGAGGGAAAATGAAGAAATTTATTAAAGAACAGCTGTTGTTTATGCTGATAATGGTTGTTAGTTTTTTGATTGCGGCTTGGCTGGGTAAAAAGACTTCTTCAGTCGGTTCAATCAAAGGTTACTTCGTTGCTACATTATGCACTCTAGCTATTGTTATCGCGTTTATTTGTAATGTTGTCAGCCCGTTCACTATTGAGCGCAGCCAGATTACCTCTAATGGAATTAGATTGAATCTAATTTCTATTATTATTGTCTTACTGATTCGAGTTGGACTAACAATCGGTGGATTTATTCTGGCCTTGGCGATTGTTTTCAATAAAAATATCTAAAAGAGCCTGCTGTATCGGGCTCTTTTAAAATTACTAAAATGTTATTAGTTGTTTGTTTTTTATCCTTTGCCCCATCAGAAGTTCATCAATGGGATTCTTGGTACAGAAAGTCCAAAAGCGAAGACTCCTTAACGGCTCTGGTTATTTTAAAGAGAAAGATTTTTGTTAAACTTCTAACGGGGTAAATATTCTTCCAATTTCACCTTCACTGTTTTTTCCGCGCCTTTGTGTAAAATTTTCAACCCAACTTCGTCTCCGGGTTTAAGATTTTGAATCGCCTTGCTTAAAGAATTATCTTCAGTAATTTTTACGCCATTAACTTCTAAAATAATATCTCCTTCTTCAATGCCCGCTTTATCGGCCGGCCCGCCGGGAATAATGGCCAATTCGGTCTGATCACTGCCGCGTAAAACCAAAGCCCCGTAATTTATTGATAAATTATTTTTCTTGGCTATTTCTTCATTAATCAAAACATATCTTACGCCCAAATACGGCCTGACAATCTTGCCGTATTTTTTGACGCTTTCAATCACTTGTTTAGCCTGATTGATCGGAATGGCAAAACCGATCATTTGCCCCTGGCTGTTAATGGCCGTATTAATTCCAATTACTTCGCCGTGAGTATTGATTAATGGTCCGCCCGAATTGCCAAGATTAATCGCCGCGTCGGTTTGAATTACATTTTCCAAAACTTCTGATAAACCTGCATTGTCGCCGGCCACCACTCGCCTGCCAACGCCGCTGATCACGCCTTTAGTAACTGTATTCCTGTATTCGCCTAGAGCATTACCAATAGCAATAACTGTTTGACCAATTTGAATTTTTTCAGAATCACCCAATTTAACTTCGGGCAAATCTTTTGTTTCAATTTTCAAAATGGCAATATCATTAAACGGATCTTGGGCTAAAATTTTCGCATCGTATTTTTTTCCGTCATTGGTGACAACCGTGTATTCCGCTGTTTCATCGCTGGCCACATGCTTGTTGGTCAAAATTAAACCGTCTTTGGAAGAAACAACAAACCCTGTTCCGCCGCCGACTTCTTGTTTTTGTTTTTGACTGCTATTGGGCGTTGGCGTAGGGGTGCTCTGTCCAAACCAGTCATTAAATAATTCATCAAAAGGACTGGCTGTATCGCCATAATAAACAGTCACGTATTTTGAAACAATAATATTAACCACGGCCGGGCTGGTTTTCTTAACCGCGGAAACAATATCGCTTTCTTCTTGATTGCCTAAAATAATCGGCGCAGTTGTATTGGTCAGATCTGTTTGATTTTGAGTTGGAACTTGAGATGAAGAATGAAGAATAGTGGGTGTAGAATAAGAAACAAATTTGGTCAGTGCGTAACTGCCGGCATAAAATCCGGTTACTGCCCCGGCAGCAGCGCCGATTAAAATACTTATCATGATTATTACCACTACCGGTCGGAGCGCCAAAGTAAAAGTTAAAAAAGGAGGTGATTTTTTTATTTCTCTCGGTTTTTCCGTCCAAATAACCTGCGCTTCGTCCGCGCCCTGAGAAACATCTGTCGGTTTATTATTATTTCTAAATATTTTTTTAAACATAAATTTTTAGATATTATTTAAAAAATAATTTTATTAATTTTAACTAATAATTATATTATAAACCATTATTTAAAAGGGTACAATCCCAAATATTATATTCTCGCTTCTACTTGAGAACAATACGGTCTTAGTTTTTTAACAGTTTCGTTAAACCACTTTTTGGAATAAGGTTTTATCAGCCCTGTCTTTTTATCTATTACGTCTTTCGGCTCAAATTGGTTCAAGGCGTATTTCTTGGCGCCTTTTATTTGTTCGGCTATTTTTAAAATATCTTCTTGATCTAATAAACCGGGCACAACCGTGGTTCTAAATTCATAATCAAGTTTTGAAGCAATGATCATTTTAATGCTTTTTTTGATATTTTCCAAATTAACCGATTTTTGAGAAAGCTGTTGATATTTTTTTGATTCAAGCGGCGCTTTAATATCCATAGCCGCATAATCAATTAATTTATTTTTTATCAAATATTCAAGCGCGGCCGGATTTGTCCCGTTTGTTTCAATTCCCACGCTTAACCCCAATTCTTTGATTTTTTTAATAAAACTTATTAAATCATTTTTAATTTTAGGCAATGCCAGCGGTTCTCCGCCGGTAATCACCACTCCTTCAATCATTTTTTTATTTTCTTCCAAATATCGCAAAATTTCTTTTTCATTAATATCCGGCAATTCTTGAGGATGTAAAACTAAAGTTCTATTATAACAAAAAGGGCAGCAAAAATTGCATCCTCCGACAAAAACGACCGTCGTAATTTTGCCCGGCCATTCAATAAAAGACTCTTTTTGCCAACCCTTGAATATCATAATAATGCTTTGTTTAAATCCAATCCGCCACTATTTAAAAGTTGGCGGATTGGAAATTTAAAATTAAAAATTTTGTTATAGAGTAATATCAAATTCTTGCCTGTCTTGATATTCTTCTTGTTTTCCTTTATTCCATTGCTGAACCGGCCGATAATAACCGACAACGCGGGAATAAACTTCGTTTTCTGCGCCGCATTGCGGACATTTAAATTGTTCACCGCTTAAATAGCCGTGATTCGGACAAATACTGAATGTCGGCGAGAGAGTAAAATACGGCAAACGGAAATTCTCAAAAACTTTTTTGATTATTTTTTTAACCACGGAAACATCACTGATTTTTTCTCCCAAAAAAGCGTGAAAAACCGTGCCGCCAGTATATTTTATTTGAAACTCATCTTGAAATTTCAAGGCTTCAAATAGTCCGCCTTGGTAATCAACCTGTAATTGAGTGGAATTTGTATAATACGGCGTTTCCTTGCCAGCGGTAATAATATCCGGATACATCGCCTTATCTTGTCTGGCTAAGCGATAGCTTGTCCCTTCAGCCGGCGTAGCTTCCAAATTATAAATATTACCAGTTTCATTTTGATAGGTCACCAATCTCTCGCGCATAAAATCCAAAACTTTTAAAGCGAATTCTCTGCCTGACTTTGAAATAATATTTTCACCCATAAAATTAAGAAGCATTTCATTCATGCCGATTAACCCAATGGTTGAAAAATGGTTGGCCCAATAATTGCCGCGCAGCTGTTTAATATTCCTCAGATAAAATTTAGAATAAGGATAAAGCCCTTTTTCAATCAATTCTTCCAATGTTTTTCTTTTGATTTCTAAACTCTCTCTGGCTAAATCCATTACATGACCGAGTTTTTCAAAAAATTCCTGATCACTTTTAGCCAAATAACCGATTCTTGGAAGATTAATCGTCACTACGCCGATAGAACCGGTAAGCGGAGCGGAACCGAAAAGCCCGCCGCCGCGATGATGGAGCGTTTTTGTTTCCAATCTGAGCCGGCAGCACATTGAACGAACATCTTCCGGATTTAAATCAGAATTAATAAAATTTGAAAAATAAGGTATGCCGAATTTCGCCGTCATTTCCCAAAGAGGTTTTAAAGCTGGATTTTCCCAATCAAAATTTTTAGTGATATTGTAAGTTGGAATCGGAAAAGTAAAAATTCTGGAATGAGCATCCCCTTCGCACATTACTTCGGCAAAAGCGCGATTAAACATATCCATTTCTTTCTGAAATTCGCCGTAAGTTTCTTTTTGAAGCTTGCCTCCGATAATTACCGGGGATTTAGCCAAGGCCTCGGGCGGCACTAAATCAATAGTTACATTTTCAAAAGGCGTCTGAAAACCGACTCTGGTGGGAACATTGCAATTAAATAAAAATTCCTGCATTGCTTGCTTGACTTGCGGATAAGTTAATTTGTCATATCTGATAAAAGGAGCAAGGAAAGTGTCAAAAGAAGAAAAAGCGACCGCACCGGCGCATTCTCCTTGAACAGTGTAAATAAAATTAACTATCTGTCCCAAGGCAGCCCTGAAATGTTTTGGCGGCTTTGAAGAAATTTTTCCAAAAACACCGGTAAAACCCTGTGATAGAAAATCGTAAAGATCCCAACCCATGCAATAAGGAGCCAAAATTCCCAAATTATGAAGATGAAAATCTCCACTTTTGACCGCATCGCGAATTTCCACCGGATAAATTTTATGCAGCCAATAATTTTTTGTAATGGTATTTGAAATATAATTATTCAAACCTTGAAGAGAATAACTCATATTGGCATTTTCTTTCACTTCCCAATCTTTTTCACCCAAATATTGATCAACCACTGCCACGTTCTCCATGGACAATGCCATATCCCTGATATTGCTATGCTGTTCGCGATATAAAATGTAAGCTTTAGCTTCTTTAACCAAGTCAGATAAAATTAAAACTTCTTCGACGATGTTTTGAATGTCTTCAACGCTTGGAATGACATCCTTAAAGCGCCGTCCAAGAATTTTAACCACCTTGGCGGATAATTTTTTTGATATGTTCCCGTTTTTCGCGGAAACAGCCGTAATGGCTTTGAAAATTGCGTTTTCAATTCGACCTTGATCAAATGGCACCAGTTGGCCATTTCTTTTTTTAATCTTGGTTAAAGGAGCGATTTTTTTCATAGACTTAATTTAATTATATTAAAGATTTAATTTGTTTAAAAACTTCGGGTAAAAGCGGAGATAAAATATGGCTGAATTTTACCATAATCGGGGCAATATTTGAAGAGGTTAAAATTCCTACCCACCAATTTCCCAAAGGAAATTTGCTTAAGAAATCCAAGCCCAAACCAATTTTCAATCCTCCTTCTACTAATCCCAGAATTCCTCCGCCCAAATGATTGCTGGATTTCAAAAACGGAATAAGAGACAATAAATCAAAAATTTTATTAATAATCTTAAAAATAAAAATAATCAATAATCGGGCGATAATAAAAATCAAAATAAAAGCGATAAGTCTGGAAATATTTTGATTATGAATTATTGAAACTAAAAAATTTGAAGCAATTATATCATACCAACGAGTGGCAAAAGTTACTCCTAAAATTAAACTGATAATTCCGCCCAAGCTGGTAACTAAACCCTGCCAAAAATTAAACCAAATAAAACCGAAAAGAATCAATAATAAAATTAAATCAAAAAATGTCATAAATTTTAAAATTAATTAATTATTCAATGCTTTCAATCTTTGGAAATAAAACTTTCCCTTGGCTAACCTTCTCAAATTTTCCTTCGCCGAATTTTTTTATTTCTGAAAGATTTTTTTTATGTTCTTGGCTTAAAATCCCCAATGATTCTAAAATTAAATTGCTTTTATCGGGCATAAACGGCCATGTTAAGCATGACAAGTGGCGCAAAGATTCAAGAAGATTATACAGTACATTTTTTAATTTGTCTGGATCGGTTTTAGACAATTTCCACGGTTCTTCCTGATTAATATATTTATCGCAGAAAAAAATCAAATCATTGATTTGCGCAATGGCTGTTTCAAAATGCAATCCATCCAAGGCTTTTTCGTATTTTTGCCAAACCGAATCAATTTTTTCTTTAAATTCAATATTAAGAATTTTGGAAGGAACAAATTCTGAACCGTCTTGGGCTAAAGTTAAAACGCGCCTGACTAAATTGCCCAAACCGTTTGATAAATCGGAATTATATTTATCGTAAAGCCGGGACTCTGAAAGATCTCCGTCTTGACCAAAAGGAAACAGAGAAAGCAATAACCATCTTAAAGAATCAGCGCCATAAGTTACGGCTAATTCTTCCGGATTAACGCCCGTGCCTAAAGATTTGGACATTTTTTGGCCATTAACGGTAAAAAATCCATGAGCAAAAAGTTTTTTTGGCAAAGGCAATTCCAGAGCTAAAAGAAGCGCCGGCCACATTACGGCATGAAAACGTAAAATATCTTTGCCGATCAGTTGCACTTCGGGTGGCCAAAATTTGGGCAATTTTTTAACATCTCCATCCCAATCAATGCCTGATAAATAATTAAATAATGCGTCAACCCAGACGTAAATAGTTTGCTCTTTATTTAATGGGAATTCAATGCCCCATTTTACCTTTTTTCTGGAAACAGCCAAGTCTTCCAATTTTTCCGATTTTAAAAAACCTAAAATTTCATTTTTTCTTTCTTCCGGCTCAATTAAAAATTCGTTGCTGGAAATTAATTTTAATAAAATATCCTGAAAAGCCGATAATTTAAAAAAGTAACAATCTTCTAAAAGTGTTACTAATTCATGATGATGAAATGGGCACTTGCCGTCAACCAATTCTTTGGGCGTATAATATCTTTCGCAATCTATGCAATAAAGTCCTTGATAAGTTCCGGTATAAATTAATTTTTTTTCAAATAATTGCTCCAAAACTTTTACCACTGTTTTTTCGTGTTTCGGATCGGTGGTTCTGATAAAATTATCATGAGAAATTTTTAAAATATCCCAAACTTCTTCATATTTAGCGGAATTTTCATCGCACCATTCTTTCGGAGTTTTGTGATTGGCTTCGGCGGAGATAGCTATTTTTTCACCGTGTTCATCAGTGCCGGTCAAGAAAAAAACTTGATCGCCTTTCATTCGATGAAATCGAGCCAAAACATCAGCGGCAATCGTCGTGTATGCTCCCCCGACATGAGGTTTTTCATTAACGTAATAAATAGGAGTGGTGATATAAAATTTATTATTCATATTTAATTGTTTTTACAATTTTAATAAATCTTAAAAATTAAAAAATTATTTTTTAGCTCTGACCACGACCACAAATTCTCCTTTGATTTCATTTTTAGGTATATTATTTATTATATTTTCAGCCGTTCCTCGATAAACGCTTTCAAATTTTTTCGTTAATTCTCTGGCAACCATTATTTCTCTATCTTTAAAATCTTCTAAATTCGCCAATTCATTCAAGGCTTTTAATATCCGATAAGGCGATTCGTAAAAAGCAAGGGTATATTTAAATTCAGCTGCTTGTTCAAAAAATGTTTTCCTGCCCTTTTTATGAGGAGGAAAACCTAAAAAAATAAATTTATCGGTTTCAAAGCCGGAAATACTTAAAGCCGAAATAACAGCCGCTGGTCCGGGAATGGAAATAATTTTTAAATTCGGCAACTGCGCAATTAAATGACTGATCAATTTATTTCCCGGATCGGAAATACCGGGCGTGCCGGCGTCGCAAATCAAAGCCAAATTTTTACCTTGCTGAAGCAATTCAGAAATATAATCCATTTTAGATAATTTGGAATGCTGATGATAGCTGACGGTTGGAGTTTTTATTTGATAATGATCTAAAAAAATTCGGCTGTGGCGAGTATCTTCGCAAAGTATAAAATCCGCTTCTTTCAATATTTCCAGCGCTCTCAAACTGATATCTTTAAGATTTCCAATAGGAGTAGCAACAATATATAGCATAAATTTATTTAGTCGGTAAACTAAACGGCGGTTCTCCGCGCTTACTGCCGGTTTTCTTAACCAAAGGAACCCTTGAAGCAATAACCGGAAAATGATAAAGCGTCGCCAATTCTTCAATATTTAAAATATCTTTTTTGCTTGCCGGTGAAATAGTCAAAAATTCCAAAAACTTTTTCCAATCTTTTTGAAATTGCGATTCAATTTTCCAATTGCCTCCTCTTTTCTTATAAGCGGCCATAATCGCCGTTTGCTTGGGACTGGAAGACTTGCTGGTTTCATACATATTAATAAGTGTTTTCGCGGTTTTATCCGGCATTAATCCGTTCATGTCCAAAGTATTAACCGTATTTAAAGCTCCCAAAACGCCGATTATTCCTCTGGATTTATTAAAAACTTCTTTTTCCGCAATATAAATTATTCTTATTTTTGTTTCAAAAGAAATTTTAGAAGCTTTATTTTGAATCGCTTCAATAATTTTTCTTTCTCCCGGAGAAACAGTTTTTTGTTTTTCCGGCGTAGCCGAACCTGGAGTCGGAGGCGTCATAATAGTCGCGGCTTGTAAAAATTCTAGCGGCAGATTAACCAACTGTTCGGAAATTGTTTTTTGCGTTTTAACTTTTTCACCCATTAATTTTTTAATCACTGTTTCTGATTCTTTTTTAGTTCCCTTGGCGGAAACTTTAATGATAATTTGTATCCAAACTTGTTCGCCATCTTGCAGTTTTCCTAAAATTTCCAGCATATCAACCATCGGATCTTTCAACTCGCCGGTCATAGTGTGTTCAAAATTCGTATAAGTCCTGATCGGGTAAGCATTTTTATTGTAAAGAGTAAAATCAGCTCCCCATAAATCATATTTGTCATTCGGAAATTTATCAGGCATTTCTTTAGTATAGTCTTCCACTTCCACGATTTCCGCGTCCGGATAAGACGCATAAATCGCCGCTTCGGCCAAATCGCGGAACTGAGACGCGATTCTGATAAGAAATTGAATATGAGAGGCTACGCTGATAATTTCCACGGAAATGGGAAGTTCTGCCGGCCCGGTGCCTTTAGCGCCGGATAAATAAGCAAACATTCTTTCCACTGCCTCCGGCCCTTGTTCATTATTTCTCGGCACGTCAATGGCCAATAAAACATATTCTTGCTTGGCTGTATATTGATCTTGAAGACGCTTGGTATAAGCATGTATGGCAATCCTAAAAATCAACAATAAAAATAATAGCCCTAAAATAGCTAAAATAATCGTAGAAATCATCGGGAAAAGAGGATTAGTGATAATTGTTATTAACCATTCTGCATTGATAGTGATGTCCATATATTATATAATTTTAACATTATTATCCACAAAAGCAAGGTTTAAAAAGGAAGCGAGTCATTTTTGTAAAACACTAATTTAAATATCTAATTCCTAATTGACCTAATTCCTAATTAATGTCTAATGTCAAAATGTCCAATGACTAAAATTTTAGTTATTTGGTTATTGAGAAATTGGGATTTATTTAGAAATTAAAAATTAGAAATTAAAAATTTTAATTACAATCCTTCTTTGGATAGGGTCTCTAAAATATCTTTTTGTTTTCTGGTTAAAGATTTTGGAACCCTAATTTTAACCGTTACAATATGATCGCCGCGCCTGCCCGCCGAAGCTTTAGCAAAGGCGGGGCCGCGAGAATTCAAATGAGTAACTCCCCGTCCTTTTAAACGAATTTCCTGACCCGACGGCGTGCCGGGCATAATTTTCAATTTTACCATTCCGTCAATAGTTTCTACTTCAACTACTCCGCCCAAAATTGCCTGGGAAACGGAAATTTCTTTTTCGGAAAAAATATCATCGCCCTGGCGATTAAAACGAATATCTGAAATTACTTTAACTCTGACATATAAATCTCCTGCTCGGCCGCTTTTTTTGCCTGCTTCGCCTTGACCGGATAATCTGATTGTTTGCCCATTGCTGATTCCGGCAGGAATTTTTATTTTAATTTTTGAAAATTGTTTTGCTCTGCCTTCGCCTCGACAATGACTGCATTTTTTTTCCGCAATTTGCCCTTCGCCATGGCATGACGGACAAACTTCCGCGCTTTGGAAAGTTCCCAAAAATGTTGACTGAGTTTTGATTACTTGTCCTCGGCCATTGCAAGTTTTACAAGTGGAAAATTTACTGCCCGGTTCTAAACCGTTGCCGTTGCATTTTTCGCATTTAACATATTTTTCAAATTCAATATCTTTTTCAATGCCAAAAACAGATTCAAAAAAATTAACAGTTATTTCTATTTCAATATTTCGTCCTTGTTGCGTTTTTGATTGACGAGCTTGACCAAAGCCCCAACCTGAGGCTGGTCGTCCTTGGGACGAAAAAAAACTGTTGAAAATATCTCCCAAATCTCCAAAACCAAAATCTTCTCCGCCATAAGAATTTCCTCTTTCGCCTTGATTTTTCATCGCCTCGGCATAACTGGCAAAATCTCGAAAATTATCAAAACCGCTAAAACCGCCTTGGGTTTTGGCATTTTTAAAAGCCGAGCCGTATTCTTCATACAACTTTCTTTTTTCCGGATCAGAAAGAGTTTGATAAGCTTCGCTTATTTCCTTGAATTTTTCCGCATTACCCCCCGGTTTATCCGGATGATATTTCTGAGCCGCTTGGCGATAAGCTTTCTTTATCTCATCTTCCGAAGCGCCTTTGTCAACTCCTAATGTTTTATAATAATCATTTTCCATATTTTTTTAATTATATCATTTTTTTAAAAAAAGTAAATAGGGGGCCGAAAATATACGGACCCCTATTTTTAGGTATTTATTATTCTTTAATATATGGTGGACGGCCTACCAATAAATTTGCCATTTTTAATCCTACTAAGTTCCCTATGCTTAATTTTTCTGTAAAAATAGTAACAGAAGTAATCGCCGAAACTGCATAAGAGATAGCCTCTCCACTTTCATCATATATAAAACTTTCAATACTGAAACAAAAAAATACAATACCACCCGCTATAAAGGCAATCTTAATTAATTTCCAACCAATAGTTTTCTTGCTTATATTTTGGTTTCGCGCTATAAGAGATAAAATAAGACAGAAAAAACCACATACTAATGATACTAAACTTACTAACATTAATATCCTTAATATCCATAATATTAAATCAAACATTTTATCCTCCTTTGTAAAGAATCGCCCACGCATGATGAGTAATTATTTATATATTTTATAATATCACATTTTTCGATTTTTGTCAAGTATTAAAACAAAAAAGGTGGTCTAACAACCGCCTCTTTTGTTTTAATTTTTATTTTTCAATTACCGTGCCCTTGAATATTTTTTTGTCTAAAAAATTGGCTAAATTCTGGAGATCAGTCCCTTTTAAACAAGCTACTCTGAGACCTAATTTTTCGGCTAATTTACTGGCAATCGGATCAAAAGGCGCGTTCATGCCTGGTTTCCATTTTAAACCCACAATTTCCTTGCGAAAACGTTTCCAGCTTATTTGTTTAATCGGTTGAGCGTCGGCAAATTTCCGCGGGTCAGCAGTGTAAACATAATCAATATTGCTCAAATTTATTACCGTATCCGCTCCATAAACCTCGGCTAATTTTGTTGCCACGAAATCAGTGGATCTGCCCGGTTTCCAACCGCCGGACAAAATAATTTTTTTATTAAAAACAATTTTTTTGGTCGGATCAGTAATTATTTCCGGCATGGCTAAATCTCCAAAAATCATTTTTACCAATTGAGCATTAACTCTGGTCACGCTGATTCCCAGCCAATCCAAATTTGCCGATGAAACAGAAAAATCTTTTACCATTTCTTTATTAAGAATACGGCAAAGCGAACCGCCGCCGGTAACAATAATAAATTGTTCTCCTTTCCTAATTCTCGCTTCAATCAATTTTTTAAAACTTTTTAAAAAAAGAATGTCCGGTTGGCCATCTTTGTTGAGGATAATCGATCCTCCTAAACTCAAAATTATTTTTTTCATAAAAAATTAATAATTATCAAAATATAAAAGGCATTAAACCCTTTTTTGCCGGCGCTCGCTCGGAAAATAAAATAAAATTTTCTTTTCCCTCACTTGCTTGGCAATAAAAACGGGGGTGGAAGGAATCGAACCCTCATCAACGGTTTTGGAGACCGCTATTCTACCATTGAACGACACCCCCAAAGCTCTGGCGGGGCTTATTTTGCCATTGAATCAAACTATTATTTCGTTTCTTTGTGCAGAACGTGTTTTCGGCAAGAACGGCAATATTTTTTCAATTGAAGACGTTCTTTGATTGTCTTTTTATTCTTTTTAGAATAATAGTTTATCTTGTGGCACTCTGTACATTCTAATTTAATCAAATTTTCTTGAGACATATATTTAAATTAACAATTAAATAAATTAAAAAATATTTATAAGCCGTCCCTCGGGATCGGACCGAGAACCTACAGTTTACAAAACTGTTGCTCTACCATTGAGCTAGGACGGCAAAGTGGGTGGGGTAGGATTTGCACCTACGAAGACCGAAGCCAGCAG
>Ga0265297_10003460_pt1 | contig 28478 bp, 39 predicted proteins | sample Munlanlwell13791_FD_192502 | JGI IMG/M metagenome (GOLD analysis project Ga0265297, IMG submission 192502) | Leachate microbial communities from a municipal landfill in Southern Ontario, Canada - Leachate well 137-91 | ecosystem: Engineered > Solid waste > Landfill > Unclassified | place...
GACGGCTACGGCGACGGCTACGGCGACGGCGGCGGCGGCAGCAGCGGCTACGGCGACGGCAGCGGCGGCGGCGACGGCAGCGGCGGCAGCAGCGGCAGCGGCAGCGGCAGCGGCGACGGCTACGGCGACGGCGACGGCAGCGGCGGCAGCAGCGGCGGCGGCGGCTAGGCCGGACACAAAAAGAAAGGAATCCCACGATGGCAAAGATTGATGATGGCGGACCGGCATTTTCTAGGCCTGAAAGCATGCAGGGGAATTGTTACGCGGCAAGCCAAGATGGTATTAGTTTCGCCGATTTGATTGCGGCATTGGTCGTTGCGGGAATACATGCCAAGGGGGAAAAAAAGCATCCCGATTTAACAGCGAGTGAATTTAACAGGAGTGAATGACGATGTGGATGCCTGATGGATGGTGGATAATCACAGAAATATCGAGCGACGGAACACGGTTCACAGCCGGTGCGACCGGACTGTCAGAAATTGAATCCTCATCGAAATTTCGTTCGGACTTGGAAGCGACAAAAGCAGCGCGAAACGCTTTAAGATCAATAGCTTATGAAAAACAGGATTCCGGTTGGTCGAAATTTCGCTGTCATGCTCGGATACCAGGCCAGTCAAAAGCCTTTTGCGGGGTACGGATCGGAGACAGCCCAAACACTCAGCATGCTTATTCGGAGCAATGCGGGAACTGCCTCCGAATCGTCGAAAGCATTCCCGATCCCGACGAAGCGGAAACCGGCATCAAAAAATGTTTCCGGTATGTATCGTTTAACAGCGAGAGAAAAAATCTGGTTAACAGCAAAGGAGAAAATCATGCCTGACAAAAATAAACTCAAGGAGTTTTGCTTCCCTGAAACCAGTGAGATCGTAGCACGTGACGGAAAACTGTTTGTCCTCGACCCGTGGGCTAATCACTTCACGCAACCGATAAAATACCGCACTGCTTGGCCAACTGGTTTATCCGCAAAAGATTACCCGAATTTCATCGGACAACGGGTCAAAGCTTGTGCTGGTGGAACATATCGTTTCGGCGATGGATTGATGTTGAGACTTGAACGAGCAGGTGAAACGCGACCAGATAGAGAATATTGCGAAGAACGGGCGATCCCTAAATCCCCAGGCTGCCACGAGTATCGGAACGGTAGATGGACACGGTAATGTTCAACGGCTGGAAAATAACTAACATTTTCGACGTGGTCCCGTGCGAACTTAACACGGCTGATGGACCCTATAACAAGACCGGATACCGGCTTGAGCGACGAGAGGACGGCTTTGCAATCACGGTCGGGATGATGGAACACATATCGGGGTGGTCGGCCTGGGAGGTCCTCGGCTGGCTGAACGATAAACAAGCAATACCAAGGAGATATGACAATGCAAGATCGAGAATTTAGACGTAATTGCGAACTGCGGGCGATGGATGAACCAGTCACAAAACAGCAGGCGCTTGAAGCTCTGGATAGTATCGTTAAAAACCCGCAAAGAGACGTCGAGGACACAAGGACTCTGAATCAAGCCGTCTCCGTACTGGAAAACTTCATCTACATACACGCAGAAACCGAATCAAAAGCACGAGTTTACAAATCTGCCGTTGACCAACTTGCCGACTCGATGGCTGCCGGAGCATGGCAAGACGGGCCGGCTCCGAAGGACGGTTCTTGGATTCTTGGACTATTCTACGGTTTACCTTATGTGGTTGGGTACGACTCGTGGGATGTTGGCGGGGAGATGCTGCCAGACGGGTCTGGATCACCACCTGATGGCCATGAAAGCGGGTGGTGTTTGGCCGGAGAAAATCTCCATGTCATGGACAAAGACGAGCCCGAAAAATGGGCCCGGATCATTCATCCAAACCGGCACATGCCGGCGTCATGGGACGGGCCCGGAGACTGCGGTTAGGAAATGTACATTTGGGAACCCATTAATCGCCAGTCATTATGAAGCTGCAGCAAAGACTGGTTATGCCCAAGCCGACGCCCTAATCAAAGTCCGCAACGAGAGGACGAAGAGCAATGAAGAAACCGAAGGCTAAGAGACTCGTCCGAGGCCGCGACTGGCACGGCTGGGCCTACCAATTCAAGGATGGGTCTTTGGGGTACTGGGCAAGCATAACGAGTTTCCAAGAGAAGATGGATCGTAACGGCAAATGGGTCCGAGTCAAGTTCGTCGAGGCGCCGGAGGAGTGACGTGCGGCGCGATTTCGGCAAATATCCCGAATGGATAAAACAGGTTGACGATGAGCTCGGGGTATTGTGCGCCAAGACCAACCGCCGCAAACCCATGACTGCAAAGGAGCACTTCCCCGAAGTTGCATGGTGGACTTTCTGGCAACGCGGCCACAGTCCGATACTCGCGGCGCGGGAAGTATGGATCGGAAAATGAAACCCCGTAGAAATGGAGGGACAGATGGAACGGGGCAACCCAAAGCCCCGTTCCCCTACTTCGGCGGCAAGTCCAAGATCGCCTCTGTCGTATGGGAATATCTTGGCGACGTGAAGCACTATATCGAACCGTTCTTCGGTAGCGGTGCGGTACTATTATTGAGACCTGACCATGATCCTGCAAGACATGTTGAAACGGTGAATGACAAGGATTGCAACGTGGCGAATGTTTGGCGGGCGATGCAGTTCCAACCGGACGAAACGGCGCGGTGGTGCGATTGGCCGGTGAACCACGCGGATTTGTCCGCTCGGAAGGCGGCGATCATCCGCAACGAAGGCCGGCTGCGCGAGAACCTGATTGCCGACCCTGAGTGGTGTGATCCGAAAATGGCGGGATACTGGATTTGGGCGGCGTCCTGTTGGATCGGAAGCGGGTTAACATGTCCGAACGCAATCCCGTCCCTTAGCAAGGCGGGCATGGGCGTCCATGCTATAGGCCAAATCCCGCACCTTAGCGACGCGGGCAAGGGAATTTATTCCTGGTTCCGTGCATTGTCCGAACGTCTGCGCCGTGTCCGCGTCGTTTGCGGAGACTGGACGCAAGTATGCGGCGGCAATTGGCAAGACGGTATGGGCACTGTCGGGATATTTTTCGACCCGCCATATTCGAGTGAGAAAAGAGATAAGTCCCTCTATGCCGAAGAATCAATGACTGTTGCGACAGACGTCGCCGCCTGGTGTCTGGAGCGCGGGAACCGATGTTCTTATCGAATCGTTCTTGCGGGATATGATGATGGGCATTCCTGTCTGAGGGACGCCGGATGGTTAGGACATCGGTGGAGCGCGGGCGGGGGATATGGCAATCGCCGGAAAGAAAACACGAACCGCCATCGAGAAATGCTCTTTGTCTCGCCCCATTGCATAGTGGATCAGCAACAGGACTTCATTACCGGAAGACTAACCGTCGTATAATATAGATTTGACGCACATCGGAAAGGAGAGAACGGCATGAACGCCTATGATAAGCTGAGGGCGATTGTAGATGCGGCTAGGGGGGACGATCTCGAACGGGCAAAGGCCGCGTTTCGAGGTCTGTCCCAAAGTCAAATGCAAGAGCGAAATGAAATTACCGGACGAACCCGCCAAGAAATCCTAGACGAATATCAACTAGAGCGGGCAGAATGGCAAGCGGCCTCTGAAATACTCCAGCAAACCCTAAACTTGCTGACAAAGAAAGGACCGACAAATGCCCATTGACCTTCACGACGAAAAGATGATCCCGCCGGGATGCGATAGATTTCAGTTCTCCAAGAGAGTCGGCATTCTCTTTATCACAGGTAGCGGATATAGACTATCCGTTGCCGGATTAGTCAATGAGGGGAAGGACGAGTTTTCCGCGCAAGACGCCGCGAACGCCGCCGCGGTGGGATGGTATAGAGCGTGGCATCTAGCGGAGAAGAGATTCGAGGCCCGCGTAAACGCACAAGAATCTCTCTTGCCCGGCGAAGACGCGAGGGCCATTGGAGATGAACAAAGGCGTCTTCTCGAAAACTGCGTGATCGCTATGAATAAATTCGAGTCCTGGCTCGCGTTCGGCGAAGAGATTCGGGCGCAGAGAAAGAAAGGAGCGCAAGATGGAAATCAAGATTGAGGTGACAAAGGCGTTTGTGGTATCACCTAAAAAGCGAAGATATGACATAGTGCATTTGCAATTAGGAAAAGGATTCTTGACATCTGAGGTCACAAAACGCACGACGCACCTAGTCCTTCGGACGACTAGGGGGAAAGGCAAAGAATTCGTCAATCAAGTGTGGCCGGATTTGCCCGTTCAAGAAGCGAAAGCCGAAAACAGGTTTTATAGTGAGGAGGTGTGAAATGCAATGCGGAGACTGCAAGTGGTTTGATTACTATAAAGATCCTTTCAATGGGCGGCGGCGGCGGATAGAAAAAGGCGTATGCAACTACCCGATTCCCCCGCTTCCGAGATATGTCATAGGTCAAAACTGGAAACCGGAACTGCGGCCTAATCGCGTGTTCGACACGGTGGCGCGTATGCCACTCTGCCTGAGAGATTGCCCGACATTCGCCGCAAAGGAGAAAAAAGGGCGAAAGGCACAAACTGTCGACATGCCCGACTTTCTGCCGGAAGGAAAAGAGAAATGAACCAAAAACGATTTGAAGAACTCAAGGCACTGCTCATTTCCGCCAAGGAGAAACCGTGGAGCTTCGGCGGTTTCACGGTGGCGATGATAGAGGAGTGTGCCGCTGCACTTGAAGCGGCGTGGGCGAGGATCGCGGAGTTAGAAAGTCGGTTGCCGGTAGAAGAAAGGTTTGGCGAGTAGTTACAAAATCTGCAACAACTATCGCCAACGTTAATTCCTCTGCCCCAAATTAACCTTTTCCAGCCAAAACGTTAATTCTAAGAATAGAAGGGGCCAACCATGCTCACTAAACGAATCCTCGCAATTGCCTTGATTACCTTCTTCGCGGCTTCATGTTCTCGCGCCGCCGAAATGGAGCCGACGGAATGGATTGACGCCTATGTCTACCACGCAGACAAGACCGATCTTCCCCGCGTCTTGTTGATCGGTGATAGTATTGCGCGGGGCAACGAGGTGTATGTAGCCGCCGCCGGGGGATTATCCGAGCCGATCCTTCAAAGATCGCCCTCCGTTGCGGAGTCCGTTGCGTCGGCGCTGGCCGGGCAAGCCTATATCGGATACTTCTCGACTTCATGGCCCGCCGAAAGTCTTTATTACACACCGCTTCTTGCCGCATTTCTTGATCGCCACAATTCTGATTTGATCTTTTTCAACTCCGGTCTCCACGGAACCGGCACGGCGGACGAATATCGCGCCGGACTAAATCGCGCCCTTGACGCCTTCGGAGACGCGCCTGTCTGTTGGATGACTACCACGCCGATCCGGGCAACCTCTACCACGCTGTCCGCCGCCAACGCGACCGTCCTTTCGCGCAACGCCATCGCCGCTGAAGTCATGGCCGCAAGAGGCGTTCCGACACTAGACCTATATGCGCTGGTAGTCGGCCACCCGGAATATGCCTCCCCAAACGACAACCTGCATTACAACGATCTAGGTAAGTCTGTCATGGCAGCGGCGATTGCGGCCAAGGCGCTGGAGATGCTGCCGGGGCCAAGTAGCGCGCCAAATTGGACTGGTTATAGATAATCGCCCACCAATAGCCCAAAACCGGCCGTAACCGTGAAATCCCAACGCGCAGGAAGCCCACTAGGGCGCGATCTAGCCCCGGAAGGTATCAAGACAAAGCCCCTGGAAGCCCCGTAGCAGCCCGATCTCCGGCAGGTAGTCAATGATACAGGGGCCTATCCCCGCCGCCTTCACGTCGCATCTGGTCCTTTCTGTAGTTATTCCAGACACCGCCGGCGAACAACCTGACTCCCCAATAAAGCGCCTGTCTCTTGGCAAAGCTCACGTCCAGACGTTCGCAGATGTCCAAGAAGCATCTATCTGCGTCGGCCCTGCTCATGATTCCCGACCAATAGAGGTAATCGTGAATGAAGGCTGCGGGTGAGTAATCGCCTCGTTGCTTCAGCGCCCAACGCAGATACTTGGGAATTGAGGCGAAGTCAGAGGCAAACGCTACGGGAATGCGGTATTCTTGGCCTTCCCAAGTGAAAACGAACTCTTTCGTGAGAAGCGCAGTCACTCCGTCAGGAAGGATCACCGTTTGCATTTTGCCGGTGATCCCGACACCCGGCGCATAGGGCAGAGCAATCTCCGCAAGAAGTTCGGGGTAGAGGCCGGAGTTCATTGTCATGCCGCCGGAACCTCCGTCAGCTCAAGCATCCACATGTCATGCACAAGACCCTTCTCCCAGTAACCATACGGAAGTCGGTAAAACCCCTTATTGCCCCACATGCCCCACGAGTTCGGCCCGCCCACAAGCCCGTCGTAATCGCTGAATCTATAGGAATCAACGCAGTGACCACCCAGCGAGCGTTCATTCCGGTTCGGCATGGGAATGATCCCGGTCTCAGCCACTTCGGGATTGTAGATACTCTCAAAAACCTCAAAACCGAAGACCACTGGAATCTTCTCGGCCATGCAAGCCTTGGCGTCGAGCAAATCCACCACGCGCCGGTAGTTAATCATCTGACAGAGTTTCGCCTGGGCATCACATTCAGGCGGTGGTTTCTGGGCGAACTTCTCGTTGGGGCTATAGGGAGGATCGCCCACGGGCGTAACATAGGGCCAGAGAGTTTCCGGGCAGAATCCTCTCCGTCGCCCGACCTTAAAGGAATCGCGAATGCTGAATCCGACGTCTTGGCCTACTGTGCCCTCTCGAAATGCAGTCCACCACCCGCCATATAGACGCGAGGGCCAAAACGGGGCGGGATGCCCTTCTTTCTGCATGATATATCGCCCTACACCGGAGATCCCATTCCAGACGCAATATCCCAGATTTCCCTGGTCGAGAATACCCGGACAAAGATCCTCAAAGTCAGTCTCTTCTGGTATTTCCGCCGCCGTGATCTTGCGCATGTACCGAAAGTCATTATCCCGCGGGTCCGTCGCGTCAAACCGGCAACCTAAACGATAGTCGAGCATTTCAGACTCCTTTCATCTTGTCATCTCAACGATCTGCCGTGGCCTTGGCGATCTCGGTCTTAACCCCGTCGCGTAGGAAGATCACCGCCAAGCCGCCGAGGATCGTCTGAATTCCACGCTCCTTGTCGCCAAGGTAGCACATCCCGGCACCTGCGACGATGGCCGTGAGACCCGTCCAAAATGTCTTTGTTTTCATCAACGCTGGCATCTTCATTGTTCACTCTCCTTTCGTTTTTATGGGGCGGCCCGGGCGAAGGAAGACGAACCCGGTAGGCCACTTATGGCAAAGCGTGAGCGGATCTGAACAAACCAGACACCCGGACCACCCCATTTTCATTCGACCACAAACTCTCCCGTCCGTATCATCTGCGAATTCATCGCCGCGCGTTCCGGCGAATCCTTTGCATACTGTGTCGGCTCCAAATTCGGCGGCCAATGTAGCAACACGTTATCGGCGGCCACGCCCCACTCAGGATCATTCGGGTCGAGCGTCAACGCCCGCATGAACTTGTGAAACCCCGCCACTCGCGGCTCGCCCATCTGATAGAGCATATCCGTCAACGCTATTTCTCGCGGCGCGGTCATCCCGGCAACGTGGCCGAACAGTTCCCGGAACTCCATGCGGGCGCGCGCAAGATCACGGGCGAAGATTCGGAGCGATTCTTCCGGCTCTATTTTCCCGTTGGCCTTGTGCAACGCCCGAAGCAAGATCGCCTCGACCTCGTTAGCCTGGTGGTGGCCTCGCCCGATTGACATTTCCGCGCTTCCCGGCGGGTCGAAATACGGCCGTAAATTCTCGCCTTCCCATTCGCTTGTGTATTTTTCTTGCACGGACATTTTCTTACTCCTCTTATGGTGTCACCAGCGGCGGCATAAAGCCCGCGAAAACGTGACCACAATTCGCTTCAAGCCCCGTATGGCTGATCGTGATATAGAGATTCCCAAAACCAAACGATCCGAATTCCAAAAGCCGCGTTGTGCATTCGTCGCCCACGTCGCTCAGATCGCCGGAAGACCATGCGTTTCTATAGCCCTCAAAAGAAGCGTTGTCCCCCGCCGCAATTCCGCCGGAGAGATAGAACATAACATGCTCTGTCGGCGACGGCGGGGCGGCTAGTAGCGCCTGGATTATTCCCGTCACGTCTATCATACCCTGATAGTCATCGCCCGAAACGGAGAGATTGCCCAAGCCGCCATAGCCCGCGCTCCGAAGCGATCCATCGTCGTCCATTATCACACAGCCCACGGACAGCGGCGCGGAGGCCGGATCAAGAGGAGTCGCTTCGCCCGTAATGTCTCCCCCGCCATTGTTTCGATAATGCCATTCGACAAATGATGTCACCCCGGTCACATATACCTGTATCCGCGCCGACTCGACTTCAGACGCGGCCAAGCCGGAAATTCCTACCATTTCAGTAAGGTGCATTGCGTTCCGTCCGATAAACGCATAGCCGACAAGTACTATTCCGATCTTGCCGCTAGCAGGCGGGATGCTTTCCCAGAGCGGCGTGTAAGGCGGATCGGCGGGCATTAGCGGGGTAAAAGTAAAATTCGCATCCCACGCAAGCGCCCCAATTCCGCCGCCCGCTCCTTTGGCAACTAACTCATACGTTGCGCCGGTGCCGGAAGGAGTAACGGAAAATGTCTTGAGCGCCCGAATTGCGGCCTGTGTGCCCGTGAGAATTTCGGCGGGCGGAATGTTTCTCATGTCAAGAAAGTCACCGATCACGCTCAGGTCGTTAGTAGTCTCGTGGTCCCATTCGCTCACGTCCATTTTCATATAGCCGTTTGCCCGGTCTATTTCAAGCGCCGCCGGAACTGTCGCGCTTGTTACCGTCTCCGTTCCCGTCCGTTCCAGGTGTTCGACCGTAAGCGCCCGAGCCGAATCCACAAGGACGCCGCTCGAATTGAACCGCACCTCCGGCGGCATGATTGCTCGCGTGTCAACTGTAACGCTGTATACGCCCGGCTGAAACATCCCCCACGGCAACGCCTCTATGTCTTCCGCCATTGCGCCGCGCAGATCGAAATCCGCGTAGTCCATTTTTGTGCGGAAGGTCTCATAGTCTGCGGGGTGCCCTAGCCCCTGGGGAACAGTCGCCACGACAATCTGAGTTCCGGCAACATAGGTAAGCGTGATCCGCATTTTCAATCCCCAGTAAAGCGGGGGAAGCACGACGAAATAAGTTGAGTTCTTGAAAAGCAAATGCCATTTTCCATTGTCCGGGCAAAGCGCCTCGGAATACTCTGCGCTTTTCACGCCGTCAAACGTGAGCGTTTGCGCAATCCATTCCGCCGTGCGCGGATCGTACCACTCTATTATCATATCTTCGTCGGTGTCCGGTTGCCCCATAAGCGGGCAGCACGGCATAGAATAGAACGGCTCACCCGCTAGTCCTTGTGCGACGATTGCTACTGTGCCCGTGCCCGTATGCTGTACTTCGCCAACGAGATAATGCACTTGATAAGTAAGCAGGGTATAATCCGGCAGATAAAGCGGCGGCGGCGGCGAAATCACCGACAAAAGAAAGAGCGTCCAGGCGCCGCGTATCCGATAAATTCCCGGCTGAACCGGGCCGGTGCCGGAACCAATACCGGACAAATCCACATCATAAGCATCATAGACGTCCGGTGCTTCCGGCGGCGTGAAGTTGCCAAGAGCCCGGTGATTAAACCCGCTTACCCACCCGGCTGCGTAATCGTAATTCATTTCTTGCGGCGTGAATGTAGTCGCGTCCGTCGGGTAAAACGCCCCGCCCGGCGTGAATTCGATTGTGTGAATCCCGGTGTCGCCAAGATATTCATTTGGATACGTATCGCCGCCAAAGGCTTGCGCCCGCAAACACGTCAGGCGCGTTTCATCGTGCGGCGACGGCAACCCCACAATTCGGATCGTGTCGCCCTGTCGCAACTTTTCCGCCGCGCCGATCAAACTGCCCGCGTTCGTAGCGCCAAGGTTGTAATCCTTCCGGCTTTCTATTGGGTCTACGGTGCGCCCGCCCGTCGCGTAGACCATATACCCGTTTGTCTCCGCGCCAAGCATGTAACACGCGCCCTCAACGCCAAGGGAAAACTGAAGACGTAGAACGTGATCCGTAATAGAGTAGGCCATGATGCTCCGCGTTAGTGCGGGCAAGTGCCCGGTCTTCTCCCCCGTGTAGGCGTCGCGCGTAAGCCAAACCTCTAAGATATCCGCCGCTTCGCCCTCTCCCTTTGTGTACCTCAATGTGTGTGTGCCGTTGGCGACGATCACGCCGCTCGCTTCGTCGGACAGATCAATATCGCGTAGCGCGATGTGTCGGCGGCGAATGCGTTGCCGGTATTGCTCCATGTATCCGTGCGTGGCGCTTATCGCGTCTGGCGGCGTGAATGCGGGGCCGGTGACTCCGGGCAACGCGCCAAGAATCTGATACAGATCCGTTCCGTCGCCTATCTCGTTTCCGAGAAAGTCCGTCGGGTCTTGAAAGCCCGCGCCGACGGCAAGCGTTCCAGTCAGATAGTCGTTGATAGATTGACAGTCGAGGAGATCGTAAGGAGTTGCAGTGTAGAGTTGCCCTAGTATCGCGTAATCAATCGGCGTCTCCCGATTGGTCCAGGCGCTTGTTTGCGCGAAGTATCGCGGAAATCCCGCAAGCCATAAGATTCCCGGCGCTCTCCCCGCGCCGCGCCCGATTATCACAGTAGGGTTCCCCGCCATGACTTGCACGTAGTAACGATTTTTGCCGTACCAGATTTTTCGCCAGTCTGACAAATTCAATCGCCAGCCGCCGTTCGCTGTCATGCCGGAGAAGTATGGGCAAAGCCAGTTCTCGCATTCCGCGTTGTACGCGCTCAGGTCTGCGCCGGAAAGTCCATAGGCACAATACCAATGCGATCCATCGCCCGCGTCTATTGCCGTATAAGGCACGTCCGCCGCATTGCCAAGGCTCTGCGTCCAGTCGCGCAAATTGTAAGCACAACTCCTCCAGGTACGGAGTTTCGTCTGAGGATCAACCCCGATATATGCCGTGTTGACTTCCGGGCAATGCTCGACCTTGTACCAAAGGATTGTCGGATCGGGATTGTCCAGGCAGATATAGCTTTGCCAGCCGCTTTCGCCGAGCACGGTTTTGATTTTGCCCGCCGCTGATCCGATTCTTGTAAGCCAATACGAGGTTATGTCTTCGTCAAAGGAGGCCGTTGCCCCGCGCCCCGCCCAGACACGCAAGCGCCCCCTCTCCGTCGGGACTCCGTCGCCATCGTATGCCCACGCGCTTGGCTCCGCGATCCGGCAAGAGGCTCCCGTTGCCGTAGTGAGCTCAACCCACCCGCCTTCGGGTAGATCCGCAACAGCAACCCATTCGCTTTCGCAGCGAGTAGACCATTGCGCCCGACGCGGTTGAACGTGCGCCCATCCTTCGGCTATTACTTCCACCGCAACTTCAATAGTTGCGTCAGTGCAACTCGCCAATGGATTGTGCAGCTCGAAAACAGTTGTCGCCGCCGCGCTGCTTACGATCCTCTTTATCATCGCCCGCCCGCCGCCATAGCGGACTTCCCAGCCCGGCCCTATTGGAGGAGATATACCGGCAAGGGGGAAAGAGACGCTTCGAGGATTGACAAATCCCTCTCCGGCAAGATTGTCAACTGTGAGCGCAGTTCCCGAAATTGTGCCCCGTATATTTCGGTGTTCTCCGAAGTTAACAGTCTCTATTCCTTCCGGCGAAAATCCGGCAACGGTGGATTCCATTTCCAGGGCTATCTTGTCGAGTCGCCAGAGGAGACTCTGAAATGCTTGGAAGTACTCGACAGATAGTTCTGGGTTGTATGCTAGTAAGCCCTCAACGGTTTGCGACACCGGATCGCCATACTTAAAGATCGCATAGTCGGGGTTTAGGCTTTTCTCATTTCCCGCATCGCCGCCGTTGCCCTCATTCCAAACGGTTCTTTTGCTCCAGCCCACCGGGGCCGGAATGCCGCAAGCATCTTGCGGAGCAGAAGCGGGGGCCGTATCAGGATAAATGCCCATTAGTAATTACCAGCAAACCCTACGGGATACCCGACTGTGGCGTCAGCCCCGCCCGCCCGCCACTCTAAATCAGGCCCATCTATTACTGTCAGCACGTCGCCCGCCGGTTCGTTGCCCGTATCCACGTCGGGGATTAGATCAAGCGTGGGGAGATTCGCATGGGTATGCCCGCCGGTAATCACGTCTGCCGGAATATCGTGCATGCTTTCGTGCGTGTCTCTTGCTGCTCTGTAGGCGTCGGCTAGATAATCCTCACCACTCATCGGCTGGCTTTCGAGCACCGCTGTCACAGCCTCGCCTTGGCCGCTGCTTTCATTGCCCGCATAATTCCCTATCCCTATTTCGGTTTTAGACCAATCGCCAAGAGAGCGTTTCAGCGATATCACCCGCGTCTGAGTAACAATACCAAGATCATCATCAACCACGTCTACAATATCGCCAACCGCAAAAGATTCGTATGCCGTATTGCCGCGCAACTTCGATAGGTCTGATAGTTTGACGGTGTAGGATACGGCGGGCTTTTGCAGTCGCGCCAGCCGCTCCTTACCGCGCTGATAGATCGTTTCGGAGGTCGTTGCTGTTTCGTCCACCATGATGCCGGAGCGCCAACCGGCGATTGATACGGGGGGGCCTACGGTGTAGACTGTCATATATCTATTCTCACTGCCACGTAGATAAAGGCGTTGTCCGTTGCTGGAATTTCCGGCACGGTCACATCCGCGTCAATGGAGCCGGTCGCGGGTACCCAAGCATTTATCGTTGCGGTTAGTTCCGTTGCCATGTCCGCCGAAAAGAAAACCAGGTCGGCGGTGGGGTATATCAGCCCATAAGCCGCAAAATCCGCGTCTCCCTCAATTACCGAAACCACATAATTCGCATCTCCGTAAGGGCCGACTGCCGTATGGTCTATCTCAAGCAGTTTTGCGATAATCACCCCGCGCAACGGAGAATCTATGAAAGGCCGCGAGATTACAACGGTGCTGAAAGGCGTTATCGTTGCAGGTGGATCACAGGCTAGCGTGATTGTTGTGGTAGTTTCTCCGAAATCCACGCTGATAATTTCCGTGTCATTGCATAGATCGCCCACGCAGATTGCGGTTGGCTCTGCCTCGTATCCAACAAGCGCCGTCGGGTTGTCGAAAAATTCTCCCGCATCGTTTGTCAAAATAATAACAAGTCCCGTAGCACCAGACACATAGCAATTCCATCGCTGCCCCGCATCCTCAGTTCCAGGGGTAACGTGCGCCCCGGTCGCCGCGCTGCCGTAGCAATAGAGCCGTGTAACCATTTGGTCATATCGCACGGAACGCTTGATCGTCTGGAGGTCTTTGCCGTGCCGCAAGAGTTTCCCGGTTCGCGCTGTGTCGAGAATGTCCCAATGCAGAACGCGATCCGTATCCACGTAAATCCGAGTGTCAAGATCAATCCCCAACTGAAAATCAAGAAGCGCCTGAAGGAGCGTAGTGGGCTTGGTTATTTCTATCGTGCGCTCAAGTTCGTCAATCGCGCCGGGTAATATGTCTAGCGTGAGCGGCGAAATGGCCCGCTGCCGCGCTAACAGGTCGGTTATTATGTTGGTTACCTTCACCAGATTGTTGTCGGAGGTGGCGTTATAGGAAATGATGTACTCTTCGGCAAGTTGCGCGAGATAGTCGAGTGCCCTCACTTCGATTATCGGAGTTCCTTCATTGTTGTCATCGCGCTCCGCAATTCGATATTTCCCAAGCAGCGTATCCTCTTGGTCTCGCAGCCAAATCTCGTTGCCATGACATAGTACGCCCGCCGCCGCGTCTTCCGCGCCAACAGACAAGCGCAATTCCGCCGGGGTATTCAACTCTTCGGTGATTTCGCCCGATATCAGGCTGCCGATAAAACGAAGGAGGTTCCCGCGAGCATCCCGCACCTCAATCGCATAGGGGCGCTTGTACGTTGGAACCACGTCAAAATAAAAAGGAAAATCATGTGGGAATTTCGCCATGTCATTTAGGATCTTGCTTTCTGCAATACCTTACCGCTTCCGAATTCTCTTTCAGGGCCGCTGTCATGGTTTTTACGGCCTCCAAAAGAACGCCTCGGATAAACTCTTCGGACCGGGTAAGACGTTCTAGAAACTGAGATTCGCGGTGGGCGTCCCTCAAAATAAAGAGACCAACTAGCCCCATTGGAATACCGAAAATCTTAACCAGTTCAACCAATTCCTGCATATCCTTTTCCCCGTGCTACTTGTCGAGTTTTATCACCACGTCGTAAATCTTGTCTAGCTTCGTGTCCATGCTAGACGTCCGAGTTTGCAGTCCCTTGATCGCCTCGTCTTGCCGCGAATTTGCCGCCGATTCATTCATCGCAAAGCCCAAAGCAAGAGTCGCCCACGATAGAAATATCCCTATTCCCCACGCGAGATTTCGCGTCCTGTTTCCCCGACATTTGTCCCGGTGCTGTTCGCATTGCTCAATACTTTGTGGATGGGCCATTAGACGCGATCCTCCCAGATCGGCACTAATTATCAAAATAGACCTCGACAATAACCATAGCGTTTCCCACCACCGTGACCTTGTTCCCAGCCAGCGCGGTGTTAAAAAGATTGAACTGAATAATGTCGTTCGCGGCGAACGTGTGAGTTCCACGCGCTGCCGTGACACTCGCCTTAGTGCTAGTCTGGGCCGTTGTATAGGTTGCAGAAACGAGTTTGGTTGTGTCATTGACCGCAGTTGCAAAATAATAGTTTGGCGTCCCTGTCACGGTCGAGGTGAACACTATGGACAGGCCAGTAATAGATCCGGCGCGGGGCATAGGAGCGCCGCGAGTGCTAGAACACACGATGCTGCCAAAATATAAATAGCCTACTCCGGTAGGACCGTCTAGGTCGGTAATGGCGGCGGGGAGTGCATACTGCAAAGCGACCTTTGTCCCCAAAATTTCCGCCGGACTGGTCAGTGTTACATTCCCCGCGAATGTTGTCGAACCGTCCGGGTTGATGGTCAAACGATCCACTGGCGTTGCGCTCCCGTCGGGCGTGGTCTGAAAGACCATCTTCGTCGGCAAGTCATTTGCGCCGGGAGTACCTGAGATTTCGGCGCGGATTGTGGCGGCGGTTTTGTGGGATACCCCATCGTGAGCGTCAAGAATGAAACGGCCAAGAACATCCCCGTTGCGTACAATATAGCCCGCGCCCGTAGCCGAAGCTCGTTGCAGCTGAAGTTGATTATAGCCAGCGGCGGCATCTGAAACGGTGGTTCCTTGAAATACATTGGCTCCTGAAATTTTAGAAGTCCCATCAACCCGGAGAGTCTTATTACATAAAACCTGAGCGGTTGATTCGCCCCAATAGATCGAAGCACCGCCGAGATAGAGATAATCGTCTGTACTGTCGTCGGCCCCGATGGTCAGCGACCCCGACGTAACGGCCAATGAGCTATTAGTCACAAGCCTACTGTTAGCCTCATCCCATTTCCAATATGCGCCCCCAAGATAAAGGTAATCGTCTGTCGAGGCCGTTGATTCGTCCGCGCCTATTGTCAAGGGGCCGGTCGTAAATACGGATGCTTCAAAATCGTGCACCGCGCCATGTGTGGTTCCCCAAAAGTTTCGGCGATACATTTCATTGCCAAGCGCGTCTCCCCACGCCAGATACGAGTATGAGGGCGGTGTTCCTCCGTCATCTTTGAAGACATCGTCTATTGATACTGCGCCACGGGTTATTCGTCTGATTATGAGCGGGGTCGGAACAGCCGCCGCGTGAATGATCTTCGCGGGCGAGTTAAGTTGCAGGTCGTTTGTGATCGTTCCACCCGCCCAAGGCGTCGGCGTCGGTTGCGGAGTCGGCGCGGGTACCGGAGTTGCAGCCGCCCAGACGCCGCTGTTGACATAGGCTAGCCCGGTCCATGCGGAGGAGTTCTGCCCGGTGCCCCCGGACGCCGCCCCGATAGGCGTAGAGGCCGTGACAGTCGTTGCGGCCACCCCGCCGTTGGCAATTAGGGGGCGCGTGATTGTGCCCCCCGCGAAAGGGGTAGGCGTCGGAACGGGTGTGGGGGCCGGTTGTGGCGTTGGAGTAGGCTGCGGGGTAGGAGTTGGCACAGGCGTGGCCGTAGGCACGGGCGTTGCCCATGTAGGGATTGTCGCCCCGCCAGTGAGAACCGTATTAGCCGCTCCCTTGGGGAGCCGCCCCAGGGCCCCTGTTGGGGTTTGTAAAATCATGTCGCCAGTGGTGCCCCCGTCGAGCGCGTGGAGGCCCGTCGCCTCGAATTCGGCCTGGGTGATTTGGGTACCTACGCTATTATGCTTGAGTTCGCCCGCCGCGAATACTTGCAAGGCAAGCGCCAAGGGAAACGCGAATACTAACGCGATTCTTTTCATTTTCATTCTCCCTTTATCCGGTAAAAAAGATCCGTCAAGCCAAAGATCACAAGGCAAAAAGGCAACGCCAAGAGAATCAGCAACGTCAATCCTATCGTCGCCAATGTATCAAGATGCTTTATGCCTTTGTTCTGCGTCGTTTTCTCCCACATTTCAAAGATACCTATTCCGCCATGTAGTTAACATTGTCCCGGTACAGCCCCAAATTGTGACACCTTCTCCCGTGCCCGGAGCAAGAGCCGGGAATCGCCCGCTCACGCCCGACATATCCGCATCGTAGTGATCTTCGCCGCTCGCCATTTTATCCACAAGCAGCACTCGCGGGTCACAGTTGATCCGCAACTTGTCCCCGTTTGCAAGTATTCCCGCCCATGCCATTTCTGCGTTGTCTACGGTGTTCTGGATTTTGATCGCAGTAGTACCGGCGTTGGCCGTCAACAGGATAACCGGATAGGCCGTTGTCGAGCCGCCTACGGTATAAGTCACGGTTTGCGAATTCCCGCCACCGGGGGTGCTTGTAGTGAGCGTCGTTGTGTCCGTTGATTCATTCTCCGCGTATCCAAACGGATCGGCACAGAAAAACGAAAGGTCGAGCGATGCAATACGCGATCCGGGCTTGTACGAAACAGCATGATCCACGCACCGCGCCAACCAATAGCGATCATTCATTGCGTCAAAAAGCAATTCCGCGTCTTCGCGCAAATTGAGATGCAAAAGCACGCTGTCTATCGCCGTCAGCATGGCCGCGTGGGTAGCGGCGGCGACAATGGCGGAAACCTTGATCGTCCGAGATTGATAGCGCGACGAAGAGATAACAGAGCCATCGCCACTCGACAAATCTATAGATCCAACCGCCGCCCCTAGCCCCTGAGCGCCCGACGCGTCGGTCACGACTAGCCCATAAGTCGCAAAATCCACATCGTTGTAAGTGAGCGATCGCGCCATATCATGTTCCCGTGCTTAGCCGTCCGTGCCGCATTAGACTGCGCTCGACAAGCCGCGCCATTTCGCGGGCGATTCGGCTAACATCGGCCTCTTCGCGGATCGTTGTGCCGTTGAGGCTCACATTGAGAGTCACGTCGCCAAGCGCCCGGCGCGTGTCCGCAGCGGATGATACTTGCGAGCCGCCTGGAAGCCGCACAAGTTCCGGCCCCATTTCGCCCACCATCGCCAAACCGGTGCGCGGCATTCGACCGCCGCCCGCAAACGACGGAATTTCGCCCAAGAATGTATCGCTCAAAGATAGGGCCCCGGGCTTTTGTGTTTTCCCCCCTGTGACCCAGTCCCAGGCAGTCCTTGCCGTATCTGCTATCCAATTTAGACTTGCCACAATGCCGTCAAAAAAAGCATCAATCGCTGCCTTCGCGCCGGGGATCTTGTCAACCAAATCACTAAGCCAGTTATGCGTCCAGTCGCCCGAAGTCCACATCTGGAAAAATGCGTAGAGAGAACCTACAAGCGCCGCTGCCACAAATTGAGCCGCTAACATCGTGCCGCCTATTGAGGCAACCAGACCAATAATCGCGCGGAGTATCGGAAGAAGCATCGGGCCAAGAACCAGTACGAACGTGCCCGCCAGAGAAATGATGCTCCCAAGGAAATAAACCAGCGGCCCAAGAATTATCAGCAACGGGCCTAGCAGCGCTCCCATAACAATCAGGTTACCGTTTGTGAGGCCGAGATGCTCTTGCAGTCCTTTGATCTTTTCCCAGACTTTCTGAAGGAAATCCCACGCCTCTAAAAGAGTTGGCTGCACTTGCTCCCACGTCTTTGTTATTTCCGCAACGATCTTATCCGTAATCTTCCCGGCATGTTTGTCGAGCCACTCGGCTACCATCTCGATCTGATTCGGCAGATCTTTTGCGCTTTTGCCGAACAGTTTATTCGCTACCTTTACTTCGATATTGCCAACGGCCTCAGCTACATTCTTGACACTATTCTTCAATCTCTCAAGCCATCCAAACTGCGAGGCCCCGCGAGCCGCGCCCGCGCCCTTAAAACGATTTGCGATTTCGTTTAGCACTTGGTTCTGTGCGTCACTCATCCGCCCGGATTTTTGCAGATCCGCGAGAAACTTTTGCTGATCCGCCGTTAGCGCGATTCCAATCGTGCGCAGCATTCGACCGCCTTTGGCGGGATCATTCAGCGCCTTGCCTACCATTTCGGCAACAGCCGCCACGTCTTGTCCGGTTGCGGCGGCAATATCCGAAATCGCGATCATTGCCGCCCGGAATTGAGGCCCGCGAATGTTCGTAAACTTCAGCAAGTCCGCTTCGATCCCAACGAGCATGTCATCTTCATACCCCGTTGTCTTGCTGATTTCTTTGGCAAGAGCTACGAAAGCGGGGGATACCTTTTCGGCATTCTCCCCGATTGCCGTCAAGGCCGCATTAAGCCGCACCATCGCGGTATCTGCTTCAATCGCCTGCTTCACGGAATAGATCAACGCCCCGCCGAGCACGCCCGTCAATGCAAGGCCCGCCTTTGTCATCGTGCTCCCGAGCTTCTCAAACCCGCCGCCAAGTTTCTCCAGCGTGCGCCCTACATTTTTCAAGGATCGCGTCGCAGACTTTTCTAGCTGCGTCAACGACTTGTGAAACTTCGACATGTCCCCCTGGAAAAAGAGAATTGCGGTTCCGAGGACTGTGGATTTACCCGCCACGTTTCAGACTCCTTGCAAGTTCATCCGGCGATTGCCAGCGCGTTTCGCCATCGCCGTTTCCCTTCATCGCCTCGGCCTCTCGCTTCTTGCGGTCAAGCAGCCGCCGCGCCATCAGCACCAGCAGATCTTCTGGCCACTCGTTCACCAGTCGGACAGGATCAATGCTCCACTCCGCCATCGCAAACTCGACAAGAGCCGAGAGTCCTACTTGCCCGCCATCGCCTGACTCATTTCGCCCAGCCGCGTGATCGTCTGAATCAGGCGTTGAACCAAAGGGAAAGTCAACTCAAGGACTACAATCCCCGCCTCCAATAGTTCGTCCTCGGTTGCGGATTGCGCGGCCTCTGTCAGTTCGGGCGCGTAAAGCGCGGGTAAGTCAACTAGCATATCCACGCCGTCGCTTAGCAGCGTCGGAAGCAGAGAGGCGAATGACATCGCCGCTTTCGCCGTCAGATCACCGCCGGGGAAAACCCCTGCGAGTAACACGCCTAACCGCTTTCGGAAAGTATGTGTTTCCCGAATGCTCTTGACTTTGATCGTGTAGTCTTTGCCCGCAAGCTTTACTGCCGCTTGGCCAAGCAGAATATCCTCTTCGCTCCTTGCCATAAGGCTCCCGCTCCTTTATCCGGCATAGTGATCGTAACGCCCGACTTCGATCCACATAGTTCCGGCGGTGTTGTACTGGAGCGTGATCGAGTCATAGATCGAGTCCATGACCCAATCCACGTCGCCGACTAGCTCGAGCGTGCCGTCCAAATGCGTCAGCGTGATCGCGTCGCTTGCGTCCGCGATTTGCAGCACAAGAATCTCGCCGTTTGTCAAACTAGCCCCGGTAATGCTCGTGAGCACGTCCGCCGCGCCACCCTCGCCCGCGACCTTGTGATAGCCCGCCCCCGCCGTCCGAGTCAGAACACCCGTCGCCAGCGTGGCCGTGATATTCCCCGCGCCCCACAAAAAAGTGAAATCATCGCCGCTATCCGGGTCCAAACAAGCGAACTCGATAGGCAACTCAGTTACCTTGTCCTTGTTAAGTGATAACCCGAAATCGCCGACGGGAACGCAGCGCAGCATCTCGTAGGAAAACGCCGTGCCCGCCCGATCCGCGCCAACTAGTTTCACAGAAAACTCAGAATACGCGGTTGAACTGTTCAATGAAACTTCCTGCCCGTCTGCCGGAAAGCCTAACGCCAGAGCCACAAGTTCCGGCTCGACTTGCACCATACTAGTTTTCAGACTCGCCCCGTTGATTTCATTATTCACGAGGAACGGCATACGGGTGTCTGATCCATAATATTCGTCGTTGCGCCGCTTAATCGCAATCTCCGCGCTGGAATCACGCATCATGTATCCCACAGCCGTTACCGGGGCTACCCCCGCCGCGCCATAATACAACGTGCCATAGGAGAGCATGATTTTGGTTTTGTCCTTCGTCGCCATTTCGCTCGCCTCCTCGGTCATGCCTCCATGACCATTAAGAATGTGCCCTCTGCGATATGCCATAGCGCGTCAGGGTCTTGCATAATTACCTCCGGGACCGTTTGCCGTATCCCACTAATCACTTTCGCCGAAATCGTTTGCTGCGAAGTCGCCAAAGCATCTTGAACCTTGCCGAATAGAGACATTGCATCGTCGCGTTTCACAGCAACCGCTTGAATAATAAAAGCCCGTTCTTGTAAGGGGAAATCTTCATCTGCGGGCCAGCCGCCAGCCTCATCGTAGGCTACAACTATGCAAGGCAACTGAGGATCGGCCCCGCTTGCCGAAGACCACTCTGCCGCATTTACAAGCGGCGCTTCCCAGACGCGATCCGATACCGTTTGCGTGATCGCCGTTTTGCTCAGAAGCAACTGCCGGAGATAATAGGAGACATCTGTGCGGGTCACAGGCTAGACCCCCCTATCGCTTTGGCGACAATATCATCGGCATTGCGCAAGGCCGGACGCAGAAAGGGATGCTTTCGACTCGGCCCGCTTGGTTTCCCGGCCTTCTTCCAATCGTCGGTGTGCAAAAATCCGCGCTTGCTTTTCTTCGTTCCGTATTCGATCGGATAAACAAGCGAAGAAAGCCGAATGAAAGCGCCGGGTTCGGCAACCCGTAAAACGAGATTAGAACCCTTGCCCGCATAATTTCCCGTCTGAATGGAGTCGCTCACAAACCCGTGTGGTTTCCGTTCTTTCCACCATCCATAACCGCCGGGCGATTGCCATTTCCGCTTTGCGATCAGCGCCTTGGCTTTTACTACAACCGAATCTACTAGCGCCTTAAGACCGTGCGCCCCGATCTTGCGCAGCCGCTCGAAAAGTTCCTTGTCCTTGAGCGTGATCTTGTAACTTGCTTTCATCTAACGAGCCTTACCGCAACCTCTTGATGTGATAGACCCCCGCCGCCGTCAATCCCGGGTGTTACGTTTAGCACTTCAAGCGCCGCCGCCGAAAAAAGAGTTTGCGCCGCGTTCCCCGCGCTAACATTGGCGATCCGGTTGCGCTCCGTAACTATCGGGCTTGCCGGAAGAAATACTAGAAAATCCGCCACCATCGCCTCCTTGCCTACTACTACTTCGCGGCCCGGCGTCCATTGCGTCAAACGACACGGCACAAGCGTGTAAGTGTCCGCCCAAGTCCCCGTCGGGTGCCCGGCCCCGTCGCGCACCGTTGTAGACGGCGTAAACGTTTGCACCGTGCAAGTCTGCGTCAGCATCCCGGTAACGCTCACACCGCAATCCTCCTGGCAAAAGACCGGATCACCCGCAGGTCTACTAGTTCCTGCTTCTCAGGATCAAATCTCGAATAGCGGTATGATCCTATCCCTTCGCTCTGCAAAGCCGGGGAATGCTTTAGATCGAGATACGCCTGTTGCGCCCGCGCTAGGGTCGCGTACTTGATCGGGATCGGCACAGACGGCCAACCCCATTTTGCCGTTACGCTAATATTGTCTATAGCAGCATCCGACCATTCTCCGCACACGGCCACAAGCCCAGTATAAGGCCACCCCGAATCGGGCGACGCGGGAAAGACCGTGAAATCCAACGTCGCTCCCCGCGTCCAGGTTACGCCGTCCACGGCAACGACTAGCTCCGTAAGGGAGTGGAAGTCGGGCACAAAAAGAATCTCTTGCTCCGCGCCGGAGAATAGTTTCGCGCTGGCCGTGCTCGCGGTCGTAAACACGCGCCCACAATCTAGATCAATAGAGCGCGACGCACCTTCAATCAGTTCCTCAAGCAACGTATCTTGAGAAGCGTCGGCGGACGCGATTCCTAGCCGCACTTTCAGATCCGCTTTCGAGGCGTATAGATCCGCAACGGCCATTTCCTATTCCTTACCCACCGCTAGATAGTTCAGCGTGATCGTGGTCCCTGGGTCTGTGTTGACATATAAGGTAACCGTATTCGTGGTCGCAATGCCCCACGCCTTGCTTGCGCTTGACGGGTTCTGAGCCAAGCCGACAATCACAAGATCACCTACAGCAACGCCCGTGCTCGTAACCGCCTTGCTCGTTGTGCCGTTAGCAATTTCTGCAGAACCAGCTACGACCATATTGACCTTGGTTCCCGTCGTCGCCACGCGCAGCCCGTCACTGTAAATATCCACGCGCCCGTCGCCCGCGAAGGCGAACACGCCTAGCAGCGTGCCCGCAAGCAACAGAGCGCCCACAATCAGCATCGTCTTTTTCATCGTCGTATCCTCCTCACCTTTCGCTCGCGACCCTGCGCGATATTTTCTTGTCTGCCGTTTCCGGCGCGGCCCGCGTTCCGACCGGCTCCGCGTAACCCGCCGCTATCAGGCGTTTTGCCTCTTCATCGGGCACTTCACCCATTTCGCCAGCGCCAAACGCGCCCCACTCGGAACTCGAAACGCCCGTTAGAAACTGGAGTTTCATCTTGTCACCTCCCGATTCTTGCGGGGGACTCTCGTTGAGAAAGTCCCCCACTTCATTCCGCGCCGTTAGGCATGCATTTTCAGACTCGTGAGCGCAGCCGTATCCACGATGCCTCCGTCATGCCGCAAGATCGCGATGAAGCCGGTCATATCGTTCACCGCATACAACTCGCTTAGGCGACGGACGCCAATTGCTTTTCGTTCGACAATCCAATAACCGCGCATGAAATCGCCGAATACGATTGCCTTGTTGCCCGCCGTTGCCGCTGGCATCCCATCAGAGATTTCTACCGGACGCCCCAACAGCACATCCGGTTGGCCAGCTACCAGACCCGGTTGCCACATGTATTGCTGCTGTCCATCTTTGAGTTTGCGCATCAGCAAGGCCGTGCTGTCGGCCATAAGCCACGTAGCGCGTCCCCGATATGCCCGTTTAAGCGCATGATAGGCATTGAACAATTCATCCGTCGTAATCGCCGTAGTGGCCGCTGCGGTCACGCCCACCGCTGCCCCGTTCGTGGCATCAGCAATCCCTAGGGGTTCAGTTGTTCCGACGCCAGCAATGAACTTGCCTTCCTCGAACACGCCAAGCCGACGAGCGAATTCCTCGGCACAGAACGTTTCAAGATCAAACGCGGAGTCATTCAGAAGTTCGTTGCTGATCTTGATTAAGCTGCCCGCCTTGAAAGCCGAGAAAGTCACCTTGCCAAAGGTCTCTTTTGAAACGGTGATTTCCGCGAGCTCATCGAAATAGGCCGCCGAACCATGCGCCGTGTTCTTCGGAACTGTTAATGTCCCGCTCTTGCTCGTGATTACGCGACAGAGACGACGCATGACATTCTCGTTTTCGAGTTCTTTAATCAGTTCCGCTCGAAACTCGTCTGGCGCTGTCGTACCCCCATCCGCATCCGTCAGACTTTGTGGATCGGTTACGGCGCGCAATTCCGCATCATTGCCGGTCCGCAACAATGTCACGAATGCTTTGCGCCGAAGTTCGCTCCTCTTCTCGTCCGTCCTGGTTTCAACTTTCGTCGGGGCGATGGAAAGCGCCTTGCGCTCTTCGGCCTCGCGCTTCTCGAGCTCAACGCCCCGGCGGATTTCATTGTCCGCCGTCGCGTAATCGCGTTCCATTTTTTGAAAACTCTCGTTTTCTTCGCTCGTGAGTTCGCGCTTGTCTGCCTCGGCCTTGTCGAGCAAGGCCCTCTGATCGGCCACTAGTTTGGCCCTCTTGTCGTACAATTCTTGCAATCTCATTTCCGTTTCCTTTCTGTGGCGCAGGTATTTACCTGCAAAGTTGATCCGAGTTTATTTCCCGGATTTTCATCTCGACCTTGCGCCGCAGTACGGCTAGTGGTGTGCGCGACGGCTGATCAGGCGCGTCCGCCCCGGCTAGTGTTGCTGTCGTCCCTCGGTCTGGTTGTTTGCTTCTTGCCGATACTGTCGTACCCTCATAAGCGGGCAACGGCACCGGCGAAACCTCATAAAGTTTGAGTTCTTTCAACTCCCGCAAATCGCGCTCTGGGGATTTCTTCCGCGTCCAATGCTGATCAACGACGTCAAAACGGAAGCTCATTTTGTCAATAAACCCACCCTGGATAAGCGTGTAGACTTCGCGGGCCGTATCCGTATCTGGAGGAGTAATCGAAACGCGAAGGCCGTGGTCGTCCTCGACCAAAGTAAGCGTGCCATTCTTGCGCCGCCCTAATACCGCGTCGTCGCTGTGCGCCCAGAAAGCAAAGACATCCGCGCCATCCGAAATTGTCTTGGCAAAAGCGCCTCTCCGAATTACCTCATCGTAGTCATAGACCTGAGCGACTTGATCAAAGACGGCTGCGTATCCGACGATAGCCCGCTTCTTATCAGGGCCTTCGTCAACGCGCATTTCTTGCGCGACATATTCACGGATTTCGTGTTCACCGCTCATTTCGTAGTTCCTCCTTGCGCCTCTGGAGTCGGCGCGACAAGTTCTTCTCTCGTAATGGGCGCAATCTGTTCCGCCATCGGAATCAGCGGCAAGTCCCCGCCTTCCAGCGGAGGATTGTTATCGAATTTGCGAATCTCGTTGCGCGTATAGATACCGTTGAGTACCATCGCGCTCACATATGCCGCCCGGCTCGCCATGTCACCGCGCAATAAACCCTCAATCGAAAACTCCGCGAATGCGTCACGATCATCGGCGCTAGTGAATAGTGAGAGTTGAATTGCTTGTTCCCAGCGGACTAGCCAAGGTCGGATTGTGTGCATAACAAAATCTATACTCTGTTGTTCCACGTTTGAAAAAGTAGCCCGCTCTAGATCGCCAATTAGGTGTGGGGGAATACGAAAAATCCTAGCAATGTCTGACACGGAAAACTTCCGAGACTCAATCCATTGCGCCTCATCGTTTGGAACGGTCAGCGGATGCCATTGCATCCCTTCCTCAAGCACGGCGATCTTGTGTTGATTTTCATCTGTAAGCGCCTGGCTCCAGCCCTCTTTCAGCATTTTGACAGCATGATCGCCAAGTTGCCCCGGATGCTGCAAAACTCCAGAGGGGCGGGCTGAGTTCTTGAAGAATCGCGCTCCGAAAAGTTCACCAGCACGGGCAGCGCCCAGAGTTTCGCGTGCATAGCCGATTGGACTAAGCCCCGTTAATCCATCATCGCCAACGGCAAGGCCGCGAACGTGCAGGATTTGTTCAACCGGAAAAATCTTAAGCCCGCCGTTTTGTAATCGGCATTCATAGCGATCTTCAAAGACTTTCATCGCCGCCGGGTGAAGCGGGTAGAGCGCGATTACGCGCCCGCGTACGTCGCGCCTGATTTCCGCATAGGCATTGCCCCACAAGCAAAGCCAAGCCTGCATGGTTTCCCGGAAATTAAACGACGTCCAACGCGGATTCGAGGAATTATGTAGGATCGGATAGAGGGAGTGTTTTTTATTGATCGTGCGCGATCCGGCGGAATCCTCTTGATAAACATGCAACGGCAAAGATGCGATAGTTTCCGAAAGAACGCGGACGCAAGCCATGACCGCCGAAATTCGCAGCGCGGAGGTTTCCGTAATCGGAACGCCCGCCTCGGTATTCGAGCCGGTGAATATGTCCCAGCCTTTCGCGCTTTCCAATGACAACTCGCGCTTTTCGCCAACTTGCGCGGAGAATCGGAAAGGCCAAAGTTTCAGTTCTGCGGATACTTTCATCGCGCTCTTTCGGACAAATAAAAAAGGCGCGTCTCCCTCGAAAGGGAAACGCGCCTGCTATTACTCATTCAGTCGCTAGTCTATGTTACGACGCTCTTAACCTCTTCAATAGCGTCTCGACCTCAATGATTTCCGCCTTTAACAACTTATGCCGCGTATGCAACAGATCGGCAACTATAGAGGCCAACGCCGGAGCGGAAACCGGCTCCCTTGAGCCTCCAAGTCGGACTACCACACTTCCCGCCGGGCTGTCAAGTTCTTTTTCTGACATTTTTCAAACCACTACCAGACCCCGTTTCTCGTACACGCTTTCTTTTGGTCCCGCCTGTCCTAGCGCCAACCCCAGCGCCATTATCAAAGCCACCGCGCCGTCAATTCTCTTTCCAGTTGCCTGACGTGACGGCTTTACCGGCTTGATATTTCCCGCCGGATCGCTTGTGATACTTAGGCAATCCACATTCCAACGCAGCACCGGGTTCCCACCATGCCGAATTCGGCCCTGTGTTACTAGCCGCTCGAATTCCTTGCTTGGCCCGTTCATACTAATATATCCTTGGCGGTGGAATACAACAGGTAGCCCGTCTTCATCTTGTAATTGCTGGGCTAAGTGCGTGGCGTTGTATGGGTCGAAAGCAATTTGGCGGGGTTTGTATTTCACAGCCTCGTCTCGTATCTGTGCGCGGACAAAGGCATAGTCCACCGCGTCGCCAGGCGTTGTCCGCACAAGGCCCAATCTAGCCCAAACGGAATACGGCACGCGATCACGGCGTTCCCGCTCTTCTATGTTTTCCGCCGGAATCCAAAACTCTAACATAGCCTGGTATGTTCCATCGAGCAAAGCCCATACCCACGCAATCGAAGTGAGGTCTATCGTAGAGGATAAATCACACGCACAATAACAAATTGCATTCCCCACATCGGCCACAGGCGGCGGGCACCTATCCCATTTTTGAAGATCAATCCATCGTTCAGCCTGCTGCGTCCATTCGTCAAGATGGTAGCGCCGGAATGTGTTTTGATAGGATGGAGTTTCGAGCGCCTTCTTGCATTCAGTTTCAAAGTAGTCTTTCTGAATTGACACGCCGAAATTCGGATTAGCCTTCCGCCATGACTTCTCCTTCGTCCAGTCATCGCCTTTGTCAATCGTCGCGACATACCCTAGGTGAGAATCATCTTGCACAGCCCCCTCAAGAACTCGGATCGTATGCTCGCGCTCCATAGCGCACACGCCAAGCATATCTGTTCCCGCCGTTGTGATCGCAAGAATGAAGGGCTGGCGACGTGCGCCGGTAGAGGTAGTAATCACATCGAAAAGTTGCCGGGAAGAGTGGGCGTGAAATTCATCTATGATCGCGGCGTGGATATTCAATCCATCGAGCGTATTGTAGTCGGCGCTCAGCGGAGTGAGCCGTGAGTTGAGCATCTTGCCTAAAAGATGCGACTGAAAGACCTCCGCGTATTTCGCCAGCGGCGAACCGCGTAGCATATTCCGGGCATCGCGGAAAACTATCGCCGCCTGATCGCGCTTAGTTGCAACGCTATAAACTTCCGCGCCGTGTTCGTTGTCCGCGAGAAGCGCGTAAAGAGCAATAGCCGCCGCTAGTGTAGTCTTGCCGTTTTTGCGCGGGACCTCTACATAGGCAAAGCGAAATCGGCGGGTGCCGTCAGTGCGATACCAGCCGAATAACGGCGCGATAATAAGTTCGCGTTGCCAAGGTTGCGGTTCAAACGGCTTGCCGTGGAACTCACCTTTCCAGTGTCGCAGCAATCTGATGAATTGCTCTGCCCGCACCGCCTCGGGCTCGCGCCATACTAAGCCGCGCTTGTGCCCGTCGCGAAAATCCCGTAGCAGTCGCCGGATCGCCAACAATTCAAGGCGGCATTTTGGACGACCATCATCGCGCAGTGCCCGCAACGCGGCCATGCGTTCGACAACACCATCTTCTCGTTTTATCGTTTCCCTCCCAATAGAGCTCCGATAGGATCGCCCCGCTCTATGGCGTTCTCTTCGCGGCCCTTTGGCTCGAAGCCCAGCGCCGTCGCTAATCCGCGCATCTGAGCAACGAGTTTGGGCAGTGCCCCCAGCGACGGGTGCGCCCGGATCATGCCCCGTGCCGTTGTAATACTACAACCATCCCTCTCAACCTCCGCAGAGGCTTTGCGGTATTTCTGGGTCAAGTCGCAGTAGAGCGCGATATAGCCGCTATCTGCTTCGGCCAGGCCAAGGTCACCAAAAAAAACGGCGACCTCTTCCCAAATCTTCCGCGCCCCAGGCGATAACCACTCCGGCATTACCGGCCTTCCGCCCATTGCGGGCCGTTTCGGTTTTGTCTTTGGCCCCGACTTGCTGTCTCCGATCATTTCAGCCCTCCTTTTGTGTTTCTACAATGTAGATACGTTCAATCCAAGCGTCTGTTCGTTTTTTCGGGGG